>WNFE01001854.1_pt1 | contig 15438 bp, 10 predicted proteins | sample 5400451 | NCBI WGS metagenome assembly WNFE01 (sample SAMN13153344, study PRJNA577476) | soil metagenome | isolation source: 200 cm saprolite under Douglas fir tree site 2 hole 2 | place: USA:California | collected 2015-04-18 | reverse complement strand
GTTCGGAAGTTACTTGTTGCTCTGGCTCTGTGATCAATCACTTTTGGGCGGCTCCTTTTATCATTTCTCGCCGCAAACAACTGACCATCGTAAAAACGATGTCGCTGCCGCTGGTTCAACAAAGGAAAGAGTTTGTCTTCCAAAATTCAGTCTCTCCAGTCTTAAGGTCCCGTCAGGAAAACTTCAGTTAGGCATCGCCTCAGTATCCTCATAGTATTTCCGCAACGGGAGCTCAAGGCTTGCGCATCCTTGTGGTGGAAGACGAAGCGAAGGTGGCCCGCGCTCTCCGGGAGGGCTTGGAGCGCGAAAAGTACGAAGTTGTCGTTGCGCCAACAGTAGAAGAGGGATTCTTCCTGATCAATGCCGAGAAATTCGATCTTGTGGCATGCGATAACGCCTCACTCCCGGCTAGGCGGCGTGCGCCGCCATTTCCTGCGCTGCACGAGACTGAATGTGACACGCTTTTCGACTAAGCCGCGTTTGTCCTGCTCCAGTCGTGCGTGCCGATGCTGCCTCTCAGCCTGGGCCCAAACCGCGTCGCGTAGAGCGCGTCACTACGTCGAAGAGCATTTACAACCCAAGTTGGACGTGTGCGATGCCTGCCATCCTTCGCGCAGAATCAGGGGAGCGATGGCCAACGCTGCGGCCGGATCTGTTCATGGCTTACCGCAAAGGAAGTCCGACACTAACCCTGCAAGGGCGATCCATGCCATATATCCGCAAAGCGCCGATTCGACAGCGTCCGCCTTGTGAGCAGCGCTTGAAATAGCTGGAACGTGCCTGGTGGAGATCCTGACGACTCGCTTAATAAAACTTAAGTACGCGCGTTTGGTCAAGAGCCCTAAGATGAGCAGGGCCGGGCGCGCCGCGCTCTGCGACATAATCACCTGTTGGCGAAGGCGACCGGGGATGGGGACAAGCCGTGCCTTTCGATGCAAATCGGAATAAAGAGCTGCCTTATTTCGTTTCGTTTCTAGCTTTCCTCTTTTGCGTGCTGGCAGCGACTCAACTGAATGCCCAAGTCGCCGGAGGGACTTTGTCCGGCAGAATTACGAGCACTGCCGGCGCAGGCATTGCGAATGCGCGTGTCACGATCAAGGATGCAGCGAAGAGTGACACGAAGACGATCGCCGCGAATGAGGACGGCTCCTTCACCCTGTCGAACCTTTCATCGGGAATCTTTGAGATCACGGTTTCGGCGCCAGGTTTTGCTGAAACCCGGACGACCGTGACAATGAACACCGGTATGGACAACCGGGCGGACATCGTTATGCATGCCACAGGCACCGCCGAAGGGGGCGCATCGGGGGTTCGTGGGGTCGTGAGCTCCAAGAGCGTGACCGACCTGCCCCTCAACGGGCGCTCGGCCTCAGATCTAGCTGCACTTGAACCTGGAGTAGCCACTGCCCGCACGCAATCCACGGGGCAGGCACAGCGGGGCTTCGGAACACAGATGACGATTTCGGGAGGCCGCCCGCGTCAGAACGATTCCCGCCTGGACGGTATCAGCGTCAATGACTACGTGAACGGTCCACCCGGGAGCGCATTGGGCGTCAATCTGGGTTCAGACGCCGTCGAGCAGTTTACTGTGCTGTCGAGCAATTACCCAGCGCAATTCGGGCGCTCGTCGGGCGGCATTATTGGGGCTTCCACGCGCTCAGGGACCAAGGATTTTCACGGAAATGCGTTCGAATACATCCGCAATAGCGCGTTCGACGCCCGGAATTTCTTCGACACGACCAAGCCCGCGTTCCACAGAAATCAGTTCGGCGGGTCCATCGGCGGACCCGTTTTGAAAGATGGCACATTCTTCTTCGCTGATTACGAAGGTTTGCGCCAGTCGCAAGGAATCACGCAGGTGGATACCGTGCCATCGCAAGCAGCACGCGATGGGCATCTATGCGCCCCGCTCGATTGCAGCTCGACGACAATTGCAGTGGACCCTGAGGCTGCGCGGTTTCTCAAGGCATTTTACCCGCTGCCAAATGGGGCGTTGTTGTGCCCCTTTTCTTCGTGTGCGGCTGGAACGGGAGACACGGGCATATTTACCTTCGCAGGACAGACTGTCACGCCCGAAAATTATTTTACAGCCAAGATTGACCATACCTCTTCTGCGCAGGACGCGCTCGCGGGCACTTACATGTTTGACAGCGGAACCGTACGGCAGCCCGACGAGCTCGACAACAAACGGACGGGATACGATTCACGCCGGCAATTCTTTGCCTTGCACGAATCTCACACCTTCAGTCCTCGTCTTCTGAATTCCTTGCGTTTCGGAATCAATCGGGTGGTTGCGACGACGGGTCTGACCTTCGCAAGTGGAAACCCCTCTGCTGCGGACGCTTCTTTCGGAACCGTGCCCGGCCGCAATGCTGCCGGTATTACAGTTCCGGGCCTCACGGCATTTGTGGGAGGTTTGGGAGCTATAGGAAGCTACCATTTCCATTGGACCTCGATTCAAGCCTATAACGATATTTCGTTTACTCGGGGCAGTCACACCTTGAAATTCGGCGGCGGGATGGAAAGAATCAGGGACAACATCCTGGCGACTTCAGATCCCAATGGCGTTTTTTCCTTCAACTCGCTCTCCGACTTTCTGACCAACCATCCCTTTTTCTTGTCCGCAGGGATACCCAGCACCATCTCCGAGCGGGGCTTTCGCCAGACGATCGTGGGGGCTTATCTCCAGGACGATTGGCGTTGGCAGCAGAACGTCACCGTTAATCTTGGCCTGCGCTACGAAATGGCGACCGTACCCACAGAAGTTCATGGAAAACTGACCGTTCTCCGGCAACTCACGGACGTTACGCCCCACTTGGGTGATCCGCTGTTCTCCAACTACACAACTCGCAACTTTGAGCCTCGTGTGGGAATCTCCTGGGACCCATTCCGCGATGGCAAGTCCACTCTGAGTGCCGGCTTCGGAATCTTCGATGTGTTGCCCCTGCCCTACGTTATCCAATTCAATGAACTCTTCTCAGCACCTTTTTATGGCTTGGGAAGTGCTACGAATCTGCCTGCGGGCTCTTTTCCAAACACGGCATTCAATATCGTGGCTGGATCGTCGAACACCTTTCGCCAGGCGTATTTTGAGCCCCACCCGCATCGCAATTACATCATGCAGTGGAACCTCACGATGCAACACGAGATTGCCACGGATTTCAACGTGAGAATCGGGTACGTCGGTTCACGTGGTGTGCACCAGCCCTTTCGAGTGGAAGACGCAGACATCGTTCTACCTTCGCTCACAGCACAGGGGTATCTCTGGCCGTCGCCTGCGGGAAGCGGAATGCGGCTCAACCTAAATACTGGTCGCCTTACCGCTGCTTTTTGGGAAGGGAATTCGTTCTACGATGCACTTCAGATCCAAGTTAAGAAAAAAATAGGAAAAGGGTTTCAAATTGAGGGCTCCTATACCTGGGGCAAAACAATTGATACCTCCTCAGGCAGTCTGGTAGGCGACGAATACTCGAATTCGATTTCCAGTCCGCTATGGTTTGACACAAAACTGAATCGAGGTCCGGCGGATTTCAACGTCGCGCACAACCTGGAAGTAAATTACACCTGGGACCTCGGTACTCCGAAGTGGACCTCGGGCTTTGGTTCATGGGCCTTGGGTGGATGGGAATTGGGGGGAGTTTTCGAAGCAAGTACCGGTGTGCCCTTTACTCCTGGTTTCGCCGGAGACACCCTCGGTGTGAAGAGCACCGATCCCAATATCGATGTTCCTAGCCTATCGGGCGGTTCCGGTTGCGGATCACTGGTCAATTCGGGGAATCCGATCCATTACATCAAGGCACAGTGCTTCACTGTTCCCAATCCGATCACGTTGCGTGGGAACCTCGGGCGCAACACTCTTATTGGGCCAGGACTCTTGAATTTCGATTTTTCGGTATTTAAGAACAACTACGTCAAGCGGATCTCCGACACCTTCAACGCGCAGTTCCGGGCGGAGTTCTTCAATGTCCTCAATCGCGCAAATTTCGCTCCGCCCCTAGACAACAGGAACATCTTCGATTCCGGTGGGCAACCCATTGCCAACGCAGGACTGATCACTTCGACCCAGACGCCCTCGCGGCAGATTCAGTTTGCTCTCAAGATGATTTGGTGAATCGGCGCTCCGCTGTACTCAGAACCGGATGACTTTCACGGAGGTGAAATGAAAACGTACTGCTTGCTTGTCGGCCTGCTCTTCGCTTTGCCCCTGCTTGCGAACGCCCAGAGTGCGGCTCCCCTGCAGTTGGTGCAAACGATTCCTTTGCCCAACGTAAAAGGGCGCATCGATCATATGGATGTGGATGTGAAGGGCAAGCGGCTCTTCGTTGCGGGACTTGAGAATGGCTCGGTAGAAGTCGTGGATCTGCAGGCGGGGAAGTGGGTGAAGAGCATCCCCGGGTTTCAAAAGCCGCAGGGCATCGCGTACGTGGAATCTCTCAACAAAGTGTTCGTGGGCAGCGGTGACGACGGAATGCTCAGCGTCTTCCGCGCTGACACCCTCGGATTACTTGATTCCATCAAGCTGGATCAGGGCCCCAACCGAGTAACGTACGATACACAAAGGAAGCTGGTTTACGTAGGCTACGGCGGCAAGGATGCGGACAAGGACTTCGGCGAGGTTGGAATCATCGATGCCAAAACGGACAAGCGCATTGGCGACGTGCAAGTCGCCGCTCATCCCGCCGAACTATTGCTCGACACGTCTGGAAATATTCTTTTCGTTTTCGTTTCTGCGGAAAGCAAGGTGCAGGTGATCGATACAAAGGATCGCAAGATCGTCTCGGCGTGGCCTGTCAGCAGTCAACGGAACGGCGATGGTGCATTTGATGAACGAACTCACCGGTTATTCATCGGGACGCGGACTCCCCCGGAGATGATCGCGATGGACTCGAAGTCGGGCAAAGAAGTCGCCCACCTCCCGACCGTTGAAGGATGGACGGCGTCTATTTCGATGCCGCGCACAAACGAATTTATGTTTCTGGAGGCAGAGGTTTTGATGCCGGTTACGTCTTCTGTTACCAGCAAAAGGATGCGGATCACTACGAAACCATCGGGAAAATCCCGACGAGGCCCGGCGCCGGTACGTCGTTCTGGTCGCCGGAACTGGACCGCTACTATGTGGCCGCGCCCGCTCACGACAACGAACAGGCCGCGATTCTCGTGTTCGAACCAGAGTCCTGAAACTCTGCTGGCACTGCTGAATTTTTTAAGAAGAAAGGAGCAGTAACAGAATCCGTTCTCAGGAGGAGACATGAAGAGGCTGCTAGCCGTCAGTGTGCTGACATTGGCGGGATTGTATGTGCTCTCGACCCAAGTAGCTGCTCAAAAGAGTGCGCCGGCTCAGGCCACGCGCCCGCTCGTTTTGACCGAGGCCATTCCTTTAGAGGGCGTAAAGGGACGTATCGATCACTTTGGCTCCGCTGGCAACCGGTTATTTGTTTCTGCGCTTGGAAACAATACGGTCGAGGTCATCGACATCAGCGCGAGAACGGTAGTCCGCACCATTACGGGAATTCCGAACCCACAGGGTGTGGTCTTTTCCCCCGAAGCTAACAAGCTCTTTTCAGCCAGCAGCAAGGGCAAGCTTTACATCTACGACGGAACTTCGTTTGAGCTCATCAAAGAGATCGACTTCCACAGCGATGTTGATAACCTGCGCTACGACGCTGCGAATAAGCGCGTCTACGTCGGTTACGGCGAGGACGAGACGGGGGCGATTGGGACCGTGGATGCGACCACGAACGAGCGGCTTGACGAGGAATATAAGTTGGGGGCCCATCCGGAATCCTTCCAACTGGAAACGTCGGGACCGAACATCTACGCGAACCTGCCGGACTTGAAACAAATCGCGGTAATCAATCGCAGCACGCATGCGATCTCCCGGTGGCCATTGACTCTTCAGATGAACTTTCCGATGGCCTTGGATGAGGCCGATCACCGCTTATTCGTTGGCACGCGTACGCCGGCGCGCCTAGCGGTGTTCGACACGAACTCGGGTCACATGATCGCCGCGCTTCCGTGTGTCCAGGACACGGACGACCTTTACTACGATGTCGCGCGCAAACGCATTTATGTGGCAGGCGGAGAGGGATTCATCAACGTTTTCCAACAGAAGGATGCGGACCACTACCAGCTTCTGTCCAAGATATCCTCGGCATTGGGCGCCCGGACAGCCGGGTATTTTGGCAAAGGAAGGAAGAGCGCGGACCGCTTCTACCTGGCGGTTCCGGCGCGTGCGGGGCGCGGCGCGGAAGTGTGGATTTATAGCGTACAAGATTAAAGATAGAAGACCTGACCAAGATGCAGGAAGGAAAAAGCCAGTTGCGCATCCTCGTGGTGGAAGACGAAGCGAAGGTGGCTCGTGCACTCCGGGAGGGACTGGAGCGCGAAAAATATGAAGTCGTCGTCGCACCCACCGGCGAAGAAGGGTTCTTTCTGGTGAACGCCGAGGAATTCGATCTGGTCATTTTGGACCTTATGCTTCCCGGTCGTGATGGCCTGCAGGTGCTGTCTACGCTGAGAAAGCGTGGATTGCAGACTCCAGTTCTGATACTCACTGCTCGTGACGCAATCGAGGATCGCGTGCGCGGACTCGATAGCGGCGCTGATGATTACCTCGTTAAACCCTTCGCGTTCCCGGAACTTCTGGCGCGCGTCCGGGCCCGCCTTCGACGCGGGCGAGACGAACAAGCGCCCCGCTTAAGACTTGCTGATTTGGAAATGGACGTGGTGACTCGCAATGCGAAGAGGCGTGGGCACTACCTGGAGTTGACGGCCCGAGAGTTTGAGCTTCTCGAATATCTGCTTCGGCACAAGGAGCAGATCGTTTCGCGAGAGATGCTGGCGCGCAACGTCTGGAAGGAGACCGCTCGCGCGACGCCGCTTGATAACGTCATGGACGTGCACATTAACCGCCTTCGCCGGAAGGTGGATGAGCCCTTCGACCGCAAATTGATTCACACCGTTCGCGGTGTCGGATTCGTGCTGCGAGAGGAAGAATGAGATTCAGACCGCGAAACGTGCGTTCCCGATTGACGCTCTGGTACGTCCTCGTGCTGGCGGGCCTTTTGGCCTTGTACGCGGGAGTTGCTTCCTTATTCCTGTTTTTGAGCTTGCGTGAGGACTTTGATCAAAACCTGCTAAAGGACGTCGAAACCGTTGAGGGGATGCTCACGAAGGAGCCAAACGGAGGCGTGTCTCTGCATCCGAGCCATCCGGATGCGGCGGAACCACGAATAGGCCATTTCATCGAAGTATGGTCACCGCAAGGTTCGCTCCTTTATAGAAGCGCGGCCTTGCAAGACCGGACATTAGGTGGTCCTCCTGGCCCGGACGAGGGCCTGCACGATCCAAGTCCGTCCACCATGCGGCTTCCGAATGGCACCCGAGTCAGGCTAGCCAGCAGCGTCTATCACGTAGAAGACCAGCGCGTCGTTCTCCGAGTCGCCTATAACGAGGAAGGATTGTGGCGTGAGTTGGGTGAATTCGGGGAAGTCTTGTTGCTCGGCTTTCCGATTGCTCTGTTACTGGCAGGTGTCGGCGGCTATGCCCTCGCGCGAAAAGCGCTCGCGCCCATCGATTCGATGGCCACCCAGGCCAAGAAAATATCTGCCGAACGGTTGGGCGACCGCTTGTCCATCGAGAATCCCGAAGATGAAGTAGGAAAGCTCGGTACTGTTTTCAACGCCATGCTCGGGCGATTGCAAGCAGCATTCGATCAACTGCGTCGCTTCACGGCTGACGCCTCCCATGAACTACGGACTCCGTTGACTGCGATTCGAAGCGTTGGCGAGGTTGCACTACAGGACCAGAGGAGCCCGGCGGAGTATCGAGATGTGATCGGAAGCATGCTGGAGGAGGTAGACCGCCTGACGCGGCTCGCGGAGAGCTTGCTTGCGCTTTCCCGTGCTGACGCTGGGCACGTCCAGCTTCAGCGTGAAAACATTTCTCTTTTGCGCCTCGCAGAGGAAGCCAGCTCGGTCGTTGAAGTTTTAGCTGAGGAGAAACAGCAACACATTGACATCGAGGGTGACGCAAACCTCCAAGTCTCTGTAGACCGGCTGATTCTCCGCCAGGCGATCGTCAATCTGCTGGATAACGCCATCAAGTATTCGCCCGCAGGAAGCCACATTTTCGTCCGGGTACAGAGCGGTGGAGACAAACAAGTGTTCTTAGACGTGGTCGACCAAGGACCTGGAATTCCAGCTGAACATCAGCCGTATGTCTTCGACCGCTTTTTCCGGGTCGATAAGGCACGAACGCGGGAATGGGGTGGTGCTGGCCTTGGCCTGTCCATCACTCGCTGGGCCGTCGAAGCTCACGGCGGCGTGATAACTCTCGAAAGCGAAGAAGGTCACGGCAGCACGTTTCGAGTTTCTCTGCCGCTCGCGAAAGATTCTTCTACAAGTTCGTCAAAAGGAGGGTCGCAATGAAAAGGATATTGGGGATTCTGGCCGCGGTTGTCGTAGTTTCGGCGCTGATCTGGGTGATTCTTGAATCCAGGGAGGGAAGATATTCCTCCCATGCATCTCAACCGGAGACTCCTGCGCCTCAGCAGTCTGGAGGTGCCTCCTTCACATACAACTTCGATAGCGACGCTGTAGGCGCTATGCCAGCGAAGTTTCATAGCGCGCGCACTGGGAAAGGAGCCGAAAGCAAATGGGCAGTGATGGCGGATCCGACCGCGCCTTCTAAACCCAACGTCGTTGCGCAAACTTCGACCGACACGACCGATTATCGCTTTCCGTTGCTCATCGCAGATGAGGGCAGCTTCAAAGACCTTGAACTTAGTGTGAGATTCAAACCCGTTTCCGGCGAAGTGGACCGCGCTGGAGGATTGGTGTTCCGGCTGAAGGACGCAAATAACTATTACATCGTTCGCGCGAACGCTTTGGAGGATAACTACCGGCTGTACCACGTCATTAACGGCAGTCGCCGCCAATTCGCCGGCGCGAATTTCAAAGTCACTTCGGGCGAGTGGCACGAGCTACGCGTGGAGGCAGTGGGCAACAAGATCATTTGTTACTACGACGGAGCGAAGAAGATCGAAGCGACGGACGACACGTTCAAAGATGCCGGCAAAGTCGGTCTGTGGACCAAAGCGGATTCGGTTACTTACTTCGATGATTTGAAGGTCGTCGCAAAGTAGGTTTGGCGAGGTATTGGACTAATTCCGTAATCCCCAGCACCCCGGGCTAAGCGGGTAAGCTCTGGCATCGTGAGCAAATCGCGAGAGTTTGTGTGACGAACGTTTCAGAATACTATCGAAAAAATAAAAAGCTGCTCTGAGTATTTCTGCGATTGCGCACAGTCGTCCTGAGCGTTGCGCCTACGCTTGTCATTGAGAATGATAATGATCGCGTCCCGAGCGCTCAGATCGCGCAGAACGACGAATCAGAGCCAAGAGTTGTTGAAGCCAGGATTGCCGCTATCAAAAATCACCAGTTCGGCACATCCCGTCCAGATCCCTGTCATGGGTCAGACGAAATTGCGCCCATCGCCAATGATTCTCGACCGGTAAAGTTCCTGGCCGCACTGTGTTCGCTCTCGTTCAAGCGATTCAAAAGTTGAAGATGGTACCACCTTCAGCGCGGAGATCGCGCCAAGTACGGGAGGGAATGCCTCTAAAAAGTGGCAGTTCCCCAGTCGGACCCGGCACGGCATTTGTCTGATAGAGCGATTGTTCAAAGGCGAAGGTAACCCAATTATTTAATTTGTAGTACAAAGTGCCGGCGTACAGTGGACTTTTGTGCCGTGCGCCTGCTGGATTGAAACGCTCAACGTCTCTCGCCTTGGCGAAGTCTACTCCGTAATGTAAATAGAGCGACCAGCCCATGTTTCGGCCTTGTGGATCAGCGCCGAAGATCCGCGAAAGCGGGAGGCCGAGGTTTACGAAACCTCCGGATGCTCGGACAGGACGCTGTGGCGCGACCACGAGGGCGCCGCTCGCATTGGTGCCGAAAGTCACGGTCGACGCACCGTCGATTGACGGTGCGGTCGCAGTACCGGTGAGGCCAGAGGTGTCGTTGAAGTTCGAGAAGAACTGGCCGCCAAAGAACCACCTCAGGTCGCTTCCTGTGTAATACTTCCCGAGCAAAGTAAGATAGCGCGTGGGCAACTGAAGCTCACCGGTCCAGCCATCGGTGTTGCTCGTTACTGTCGCGCCCTGTGGGAACGCGGCCTTAAACGCGCTTGGAATAGCCGAAGCCAAGACGACGGCTTTGCGTTCCCCTTGTTCCCCGCTGAATATAATCTGCGCCGGAGCTACGCCCGGAGCATGGTCGAGCTGGAATTGCGCCACGATCCGGCCTTCCACCGTCGGTCTCGCGGAATCGGGCCCCTGCCGTTCACCGAATCCGAGTTGGTTGGAAAGGTTGGCAGCGCTCGGTACGTCACCGGAAGCAGGCAGCACCGCTGCCACTTCCGGCATTAGCTTGAATCCTCCGAAGTCATGCGTCCATCCAAAGCGCATCTGCGGATCACGTTCCCAGAGCGTCCCGTATCCGCCACCCAATATCGTCGACTCAAGCAGATTTGGCAGTGTCGAAGAAGAGAACGGCGTCCAGTCCTGGCCAAGAAGCGCCGAGATAGTGTCTCTCTCTCCCAGTTTGTAGTCGAGCCGAACATAAGCCAACCGGATCGAGGGCATGCTCGAACGAATCGACGACAGATTTCTGTTGTCGGCGCGGCTGAAATTGCCCTCAAAGTCCGCTTCGAGCTTCCCGGTGACGGTGAGACTCGGTGAAGGATCGAGCCATTCGAAGTTAACACCGAAACGCGAGGAGCGCGCCTTGACATGAAATTCTGGCGAGCCTTCTGGTCCAGTATCCGTTAGGAATCCCGGAAGCGGAAAATCGTCGCCGCCCGGCGAAGAACTATCATGAACGAACGTAGCCTTAATGAAACCGAAAGGCGTGACTCGCAATGTCCCGATGCTAAATGCAGGCTTGAGCCCTTCTCGCGGGAGGCCGCCAACGGGAAACACGCGAGTCGGCGTAATCGCAGGAATCACGGCTGGCGCCGTTTTATCGGCGGGCGCATTTGTGGGTGCCACCGCCGGTGCAGTCGTCGAAGCGGGGACCAGACCTGGAACGGCAGCGGGAGCACCTCCCGGAACTCGATAGATAGCGGAAACGACGTGAGCTCCGGTCGTATCCGCACTGGACGCGTTCACAAAACTTCCCGCAGCCACTGTTTGATCGTAATCGGCCTGCGTGATCACACCCTTTTTGAGAAGCAGCTTCGCCAATCGCTGATCGGCCTCACCAGAAGAAGAGGCTTGGTTGATTTGTGTCATTTCCTCATCCGTGAGAATTCCTTTGGCATGAAGCACACGGACGAGAGGACTCACTGCCGGATTGCTCGCGCCTTGTTCCTGAGCCAGGGCCTCCTCAGAGGACGCCAAGGTTGTGAGCAAAATGACCACCAGACACACCACAGTCCCAATAAGTCTTTTATTCATCATAACTATTTCTCCTCTAGGCGCGGGGCAAGCACTTAGTTGTCGAAGGGCCGGCAACCCGGTACATATACGCGAAAGAATAAGATGTCAAGAAATCGCTTGTCGCGAGGACTCGCTATTTGGAACTCGATATCTAATTTGTGTGATAATCCGGATAACGATGCTTATTACAGATCAAGTTCAGAAACGGCGCAAAGAGTGGCAAGGGGCCCCTACACTGTGGTTCGTCACTCATGCGCCTCGAAGTATACTTACGAAGACAACTACGTTGTGAAAAGAGTAGGCGTTTGGCGATGGTGCGGATTGTAATTCTAGGTGAACAAACCGAGACCCTTGGTATGCTCGCTGATGCCCTGCGGCAAGGTGGATACCAAGTTCGGGTTGTCTCAACTTTTAAGTGGAAGATGTCCGTCTTGAAATACCTCAGTCCTCACTTCGTCATCGTGGACGCGGAGAATCCACATTTCGCGGCCGCGAAAGTCTGCAGCAAGATACGGCGTGATCACTCTCTAGTTCGCGTTCGCATTATAGTGTTAAACCCCTCCCATGGCCCCGAAGAAAATCTGTCCGAACAAGCAGATTTCCCAGCTGATATATATCTGGACAGACCGTTCGATCCGAATTCTGTTGTGTCATGCGTGAGGCAGTTCCTCAAGGCAGAACCTACGGAACCAATCTATCGAAAAATATCGATCGATACTTTCGTGATCGACCCGTCGTCGTACCAGGTGGTCCGCCGCGGAGAGGCAGTCTCCTTGGGCTACATTGAATTCCGGCTTTTGCACTATCTGGCCTCTTACCCGAATACCATCCGCAGCCGGGATGAATTGCTGCGAATGGTATGGAAATACCGCAATGTCAACCACCGGATACTTGACACCACCATATGGAAATTACGAAAAAAAATCGAACTCTGTCCGGACAAACCGAGGTTTATCAGGTCAGCAAAAGGAGAGGGGTACAGTTTTCATGTGACCTCCGACTGAATCAGGTTCCACATTGGCTTGCCGAATTATCGCTAAGCTAGGTCGGCACGAAGGCCGGACGAGCTAGTAGGAGCTGAAGTTATCTTTTTCAACGGCGTTGGTTTTCCGGAATAAAAGACGTGTGTTGAGGGGAACTACACCGCATCCCAGATCCTCGCTGCTGCCGAGCTAGTAAAGGTTGAAAAAACGAGAAGGGCAGCTGTTTTAGAGCTGCCCTTCTGCGTTTCATGACCGATGCTGCGTATCTTGTTTCGCGCTATGGAATGTAGTAGCGGAATGAGGTGAAGAGCATGTTGTCCACGGCCTTGGGCTGAATGCCCACGGCGGTTGGCACGTTGTTGTTGCCGGACCATCCGGTCTTGGTGATGTAGGAGTATTGTATGCCCCAGCGAACTCCGCCCTTCGGTCCAGTGTAGATCTTATGCCAGAAGCCGAGCGTGCCCTCGGTGATCACCCGGATATCGCCCGCGCAAGTGCCTCCACCGCTCGGTGCGAGTTGTGTGGAGGGAGCATTTTCCGTGCTGCATCCGCTGTTGTTAGCAAACGGCGAACCGTAACCGCCGAATTGATTCAGCCTGATTGTTGTGTTTGAGGTCGCTGGAATCGCTCCCGACGTGGGTGTCGCCGGAATCGCCGGCGTGTTCGTGACGCTAATCGTTGTGTAGCCCTGGTATGCTGCGCGGCCCCCATATTCCTGACCTACGTAGGCATAAATGTCGAGCTTCGGGTTAGCGTGGAACTCGAGTTGGCCGAGCCACTGTGCGCTCTTGACCAGTGCAAGCGTGCCGTCCGGACGAGCCGTGGAATCCGGCAGCTGTGCCGAACCGTACCGCCCGATACCGCTGCCCGCAACGAACTTCGCACTAGCATCCAGCTTCTTGGCGAACAGTGGTACTTTGGCGCTGGCTCCAGCGCCGCCGCCCGTACGGGAATCGTTAAACGCTCCTACTGCCGACGGCTTCACGGATCCGTCAACCGAGCACGGGACCACCGTCGGCGTCGCGGGTGCCGGTAGATTGGCTGCGTTCGTCCCCACGACGCCGCAAGGATAAATCCGGGAACGGAATTCACTGATGATGCCAAGCACTTCATAATGGCCCCAGCGCGGATCCCACGCCGCCTTCACGATGAAGTCTGGCGCCTTATTCGTGGAGTATCCTGTGGCATCGAACGCGTTATACAAGCCGCCACCTGCGCCAGGAGCGTTGATCCAAAAATTTTGCGAAGTCGTCACTGCGCCTGTGGCCGAAGTTGAGGTCACAGCAGAGAATCCGCGTCCGCCAATCGTCGTTTGCGGCGCTTCGACCGATGCCGCCAACGCGAACTTGTCATGGAAATTCTTCACGACGCGGAAACCGTACTGTCGCGCCCAAGTGAAGCCCACGTTGTACTGTGGGTCGATAACCATCGGCAGCGCTTCCTGACGGTTTGCGATGCCCTTCCTGTTTTCCGCTGCCAGTGTCCACATTTGCCCACCGGTCAATGACCATCCGTTCTCCCAGGAAACTTGACCCCACGCCTGGCGTGTCCGCCAGGTGTAGCTGTTGCTCTGGCGGTTGTTCGAAGTCGTACCTGCGCTCAGGAAGTCGGCTTCGTAGTAGCCGCCGATCTTCGCGTTCGCTAGCTTGCCTTCCAGCAACAGGCTCAACCGGCTCTGCCGTGCAGTAAAGTTGTTCTCGGTTACCTTGCTCAGCGAGTTGCCTGGATACGGAATGCCTGTGAAAGGTGTATTGATATCGCCGCTCGTCGCACGATTGCGGAATACCGTTTCTGCCGCCAGAAAACCGCCAGGCGTCAGAGTCATTCCCTTGTAATGGATCGTCGTGGGCGACTCACCAGCAATAATCTTCTTCTGCGTGTCTTGTACCGCACCCTTCAGCGAATCGCTGCCTAGCTTCAGGTCCGCAACATCGGAACTCAGCGTCGTCGTCGTGGTCTTCACTTCAGCGGTGCTGGTCGCCACTTCAGCGACCTTGGCATTCGCGTCCGAGGCTTTGACGTCCGCGGCCGCTGCGGCGCTCTTGGCATCTGTGATCTGCGCGTCACGCCGAGCCAGCTCACTCTGCAGTTGCGTAAGTTGCTGTTGTTGCGCTTCGAGCGCCTTTCGGAGCTCCTCAATCTGCTCTGTGAGAATCGCCGTTGCAGACTTCGTCGGCTTGGCAGGTTTCTTCTTCGTTTTCGGGTTTTCCGCTGGTTGCGGATCGCCGTCCTTCGCCGTGCTCGCGGGCGCTTCGTTTGATGCCGTTTCTGGCTTCGGTCGACCGTCGTTACTATCCTCCGCCGACCGTGCCATGACCGGCCCTGCGACAAGAACGAGGCCTATAATCCACGCAACGACTATTCGCATTACTTCCTCCTTAGAGTCTCTGTGAAGTCGCGGCCATTCCTCCCAAAATCTACGTGCAGGTGGAACCGCTACTTTCGGCCTACATTCTATGCTTAGGCGGGCTTCATCTAGTCCGCTCAAAGGCTGTTGGCGAGCAGCTAATGAGCCCACACTGGGCCTTGAACTTGTTCATTTGTTACGATGTGCCCGGGAGCCATGCCAACCATGGTCCTCACATTCACACTTGTAGTTTCCGCACTAGGGAAAGGAACTTACCGGGTCGCCATGACGCCGTTGTAACAGCATTGTTAATCCTGCGTTACAAACCGTTCGCTCTTGATTACGCGGAACTTAGGAGAGACCCTCCGTAGCGAGGACTGCGTTCAGCAAAGACTTCCGGTCTCTTCAATCGGGCAAACTTGCAGCCTGGCCTTCACGCACCGTCTTAAGTTTCCTAAATCCTTGGACGGTATTGACGACGTAAACGTGGATTGGATAACCGAGTCGCTGTTTGACACCCACCGGTGGGTATTTGATGGCAAGCGCTAACAACGCTTCCGCCGTCCGCGCGGGATCCAGACGTCCTGTTTGGAATGCCGCGGCCCAGGCCCGAAACGCAGGGAGGACGGCGATTGGTGATTGAGGATCCTGAAAACCGGACCGTAGGG
>WNFE01001849.1_pt1 | contig 15454 bp, 15 predicted proteins | sample 5400451 | NCBI WGS metagenome assembly WNFE01 (sample SAMN13153344, study PRJNA577476) | soil metagenome | isolation source: 200 cm saprolite under Douglas fir tree site 2 hole 2 | place: USA:California | collected 2015-04-18 | reverse complement strand
GTTCTCGGAGAGGAATCCATAGCCGGGATGGATGGCGTCCGCCCCGGTGATCTCGGCCGCGCTCAGGACGTTGGGAATATTTCGGTAGCTGAGAGCGGCGTCAGGAGGCCCGACGCAGATCTTCTCGTCGGCTGCGCGCACATGAAGGCTCGCGGCATCGGCCTCGGAAAAGATCGCGACGGTCTTAATGCCGAGTTCCTTACAGGCACGAATTACGCGGAGCGCGATCTCACCGCGATTGGCTATCAACACTTTCTTGAACACGCGAGTACTCCGATGTGGATCGAGGGAAGAAGGTTAAGAGCCTAGGGGGTGGCTGTCGGATCGACGAGGAAGAGCGCCTGGCCATACTCCACCGGCTTGGTGCTTTCGGCCAGAATTTTCGTGACCCGCCCATCCACCTCTGACTCGATTTCGTTCATCAACTTCATCGCTTCGACGATGCACAGGACCTGTCCCTTTTTCACATAGTCGCCTTCTTCGACATAGGGGTCGGCATCCGGCGAGGGGGACCGATAGAACGTCCCGACGATCGGAGACGCGATGGTGATCATGCCTGTCGTGTCTTCAGTCTGTGTCCCGGCCGCCGCGGGCAGTTGAGAGGCCGCGGTCGAGCCGGACGTCCTCTGATCGGCAACGGTGGTCGTGATCGTTTTGACCCCGATTTCATATCGCACACGGATTCTGAGGCCTTCGCGCTCCAGTTCCAGTTCGGTCAAGTTGTTCTTCTTGAGCAGATCGATCAGTTCTTGGATGTGTTTGTTCTGTTGTTCGGACAGTGCAGGTGTGCGTTGCCCTCTCTGGGTCGCGGTAAAGGCTTGAGGCAGGATGATCGGCGTCCCGCCTTTCTTCGGCTTGCTCGATTTCGGTTTGCTCACCGAACACGCTCCACGTATTCTCGCGTACGCGTATCGATCCTGATCACGGTTCCGGCTTCCAAATAGAGCGGCACCTTGATGATGGCGCCGGTTTCGAGGGTGGCAGGCTTGGTGCCCCCCGTGGCTGTATCGCCCCGGAAACCCGGTTCGGCATCGACCACTTTCAGCTCGACAAAGTTGGGCAGTTCGACGTCGATCGGGCGATGTTCGTACACGAGAATCTTCACCGTCATGTTTTCTTTCAAGAGGTCGGCATTTCCCCCGAGCTTGCCCTTCTCGAACGTCAATTGATCGAAGGTCTCCGTGTCCATAAAGGTATAGGCGTCGTCGGTCGCATAGAGGAATTGCATGGTTCGCTCTTCGAGATTCGGCTCTTCGAACCGTTCTCCGGATCGGAAGGTACGATCCAGGACATTGCCTGAAAGATAACTCTTGAGCTTGGTGCGCACGAAGGCTCCACCCTTGCCCGGTTTTACATGTTGAAACTCAATGATATAAAAGGGCTGGTTATCTACCATGAGCCGCACGCCACCGCGAAAATCGGTCGTGGAAATCACTCGGTACTCCCTTCAGACTGTAAGAGGTCACTCGATACGCTCCGCAATTATCTTGTTCCTTTTGCCGTCCGTCGTGATGTCGCTGGTGCGGCCGTCTTCTTGTGGCGTCGGGATGCGGTCAAATGGTCGTGTAGCCCACGGAGTGCGAGGAGATAGCCGGTCGGACCCAAGCCGGCAATCTGCCCGATAGCAACTCCCGCGACATAGGACCGATCGCGAAATTCTTCCCGCTTATGAATATTGGACAGATGCACTTCAACCGTGGGCAGGCCGACCGCCGCAATGGCGTCGCGGATTGCGACGCTGGTGTGGGTATAGGCGGCTGGATTAATGATGATCCCGTCGTATCCCGTCCGAGCCTCTTGAATCCAGGTGACAAGTTCACCCTCGTTATTTGACTGGCGCAGGTCCACTTCCACTGCTAACTCCTTCGCCAGCTTCGTGATGGCTGAGTCCAGGGCATCGAGGGACAGGGTACCGTAGATCGACTGCTCTCTGTTCCCGAGGAGATTCAAATTTGGACCGTGCAAGACTCGTATTCGTAGCATGTCTTTGTGTTCACTTACTGAATACGTGAGGACGATCCCTCGTGAGTGGGGGTCCAGCAGGGCCGTATTGTAGCAGTCTGCCTCAGACCGGTCAAACGTGCAAAAATATTAGGAAGTTTTTGGGTGAGGCTCGTTCGTTGTGTCACGACCGTGACGACGTGATTCGATGCTGCGAAGCCAGGATTCCAGCTGTGCCACAACTTCAGCATGAGGCGATGGAGGAGGCATCACTACAGTCTCGGCGGCTTGGAAGTCCGGTTTCGGTACCGCGAGCTGTTCCCCTGTCTTATCGTGTGTGCTGATGGCTGTCTCCCCCAGTTCCGTTGGCATAATAAGTGGGTCGGTAGAAGCGATCTCTGGTTCGGCCGTCGTTGATGCCGGCAGGTCTGGTGCGGTACTCGTCATCGGGGCGGAGGCTGTGAGTCCGACAGGAGCAGGCGGTGCAGTCTCCTTCTGATCAGAGACGTCACGCACGGCTGGAGCCGCCGGCTTTGGCCGATCTGGTTCCTTCTTTTGTTTCGGCGGTCCGCCTAGAGCAGATTGGACTGAGAGCGCTTCTTCATCACGCGAATTGACGGCCAGGATGACGGCACAGGATTGCAGTGCGGATTCGTTCAGCCCCTGGCTCTGGTAGATCTTGATCAAGGTCCGGTGTGCGCGCAGGTTTTCGGGGCTCAGCTTGACGGATTCTTCTAGAATCGCCTTGGCCTTCGTGGCCTGCCCCATATGGTCGTAGGCACGTCCGAGCGCGACCATGGCGGTAATGAAGCCGGGATATAACTTCAGGCCGTCTTCGAGGACGCCCGCGGCTTCCTGCCACATGCCGACTTTTCCGTACTCTTCGGCCAGTGGCATGAAAGCTTTGGAATATGGATCTCTGGCTAACTGGGTGGCCAGTCGATCGATTTCCAGGGCGCTCTCGGTGGCGTTCTGATTCTGAGCCATGGACTGCTAGCGTCCTCCCGCAACTGGCTTGGGGGCCTGGCTGGATTGTCTGGTGCGCAGCAGTTCTTGTGCTCGGTTCAGTATCGCGTCGGCGAGTGCTCGTTTTGGCATCAGCGGCAGTTCTGTTATGGACCCCTGCCGGTCGATCAACGTGGCGGCGTTCTGATCGCTGCCGAATCCCGCTCCCACAGTCGTGACATCGTTCGCGACGATGAGGTCGAGCCCTTTGGCCGTGAGCTTGTCTTTCGCGTGGGCGATCAGATCGCTGGTCTCAGCGGCGAAGCCAACCATAAGTTGCGTGGTCCGTTGGGCAGATAAGGAGGCCAGGATGTCAGTGGTTCGTTCGAGATCAAGCGTCTGGCCGGTTCGCCCCTGTTTCTTTATTTTTTGCAAGGCAGGGTGCGTGGGACGAAAATCCGCCACCGCGGCGGCCATGATCACAGTTGTGGACCATGCAAGGTGCGCGGACAGGGCCTTCGTCATTTCTTCAGCCGTGGCTACCGAGATGACCTCGATGCCTCTTGGAGTTGGTAAGGCCGTGGGACCGGTGACGAGGACCACCTGGGCTCCCCTCGCCTGGGCGGCTTCGGCGACCGCATAGCCCATCTTGCCGGAGGAGCGGTTTGAAATGAAGCGCACCGGATCGATCGGCTCTTGCGTCGGGCCTGCCGAAACCAGAATACGGTGCCCTTGCCAATCGCGTCGTGGAGCCAGCGCCGCCTGAATTGCCTCCAAAATTGTGCCTTCCTCTGCCAAGCGGCCTTGGCCGATCCGTCCGGAAGCAAGCGGGCCGTCTTCAGGGCCCACCACGATCGTTCCCCTTGCCCGCAAGGTCCCTACGTGTTCTCTGACAGATGGATGGGTCCACATCCCTCCGTCCATAGCGGGAGCCACAATCAGCGGACACTGTGCCGTCAGGAGCATGGTCGAAAGCAAATCGTCGCCCAGCCCCAGTGCTGCTCTTGCCAGACAATTGGCCGTAGCCGGCGCAATGACGATGGCATCTGCCTGTTCGGGCAATGACAAGTGTTTCATCTCCTGATGCGCCTCGAACACATCCGTCGAGACGGGATGGCCGGAGAGCACTTCAAACGTCAGCGGGGTGACGAACTTCGTAGCCGATTGCGTCATCACGACGTGCACCACCGCTCCTTCACGGAGCAAGGTCCGGAGCAACGCGACAGCCTTATAGGCCGCGATGCTGCCGGTCACGCCGAGCACGATTTGTTTCCCGATCAACGTCGGCCCTATGGAGCCGGAGATCTTCACCAATTACTCCTCGCTCTCACCCACCACCGGCTTCGGGGAATCGTCGACATAGACGCTCAGCTCTTTCTTGATCTCCTTCGCGTCGTCGCCGGTCATCACGGCGGTGCGCTCCATTTCGCCTTCATTGCCGCGCTTCGCTTCCTTCATGGCATCCCGCGCTTCTTGACCGACGAGGTATTTGACTTGTCCCAGGAGGACTTCATCGAGGGCGATGGTCGTTTCTTTGGTGAAGCGTGAAGGGGCATGACGTGATCCCTGCAAAATGTGCTTCGCCCGCTGGGCTGCGATGATCGTCAGCCGGTGGCGTGAGTCAAACTCGCCTGCGCTGTATTGGGGCAATAGTCTCAACATGTCGATCATGGATGCGGTACTCCTTTGGGTTAGGGAAGATCTTTGCGATCTCCGGTTTTCTGTTCATCGTCAAGAATGAAATTATTTTCGAGCCACGTCATGTTCAATCGTTTCGTCTTCAGTCGTTCTGACCAGAAGATGCTTTCGAGATCGCGAAGGGATCGGCCGAGGTCTTCGTTTCGGACGATATAGGCGTATTCCCGGTAGCTCCACACCTCTTCTTTCACTTTGTGCAGTCGCCGTTGAATCTCCTCTGGTGTATCGGAGGCCCTGGTTTGAAGCCGGGACCTGAGCACGGTTATCGAGGGAGGAAGGATAAAGATCGATACCGAATCCTCGAATCGTTTCTTGACCTGCATGGCCCCTTGCACATCGATATCCAGTAACACATCGACCCCCTGATCGATCTTTTCGGTCAGCGATTTCCACGGCGTCCCGTAGAGATGTCCATACACATGGGCCCACTCGACGAAATCGTTTCGCTCGATCATCTCTTGGAATGTCCGCTCTTTGATGAAGTAATAATCGCGCCCATGCTCTTCGCCTGACCGCGGCTTCCTCGTTGTATAGGAAATCGAGTGCCACAGTCCGGGAAGGTTCGTCGTGAGTTGCTTACAGAGCGTGGTTTTCCCTGTCCCGGAGGGCGCGGAGATAATGAACAGAATTCCCCGCCGATCCGTCGAGGACCGTGGTTGGCCGGACACCGGAGCCGCAGAGCTTGTTGTGGTGCTTGAGCTCATTCGACGTTCTGGACCTGTTCGCGAATGCGTTCCAGTTCGGCCTTCATCTGAACCACATGACCAGCGATTTCCCCGTCGTTGGCTTTTGAGCCGATCGTGTTGACTTCCCGTCCGATTTCCTGGAGCAGAAAATCGAGTGTTTTGCCCACGGACTCTGTACGGTTGAGTGTCTCCTCAAACTGTATCATATGCGAGTCCAATCTGACTATTTCTTCTGTAATGTCACCACGATCCGCGTACACCGCCAATTCCTGATAGAGCCGGGGGGGATCAGGGATTTCCGATCCGAGCAGCCTCGCTACACGGAGCTTCATTCTGTCGAAGGCCTCCTGGGCCAACAAAGGGGCCCGTGCGGCGATGCGGACCTTGTGCCCCCGGATGGTCTGGACCCGCGCACGCATATCCTCTGCCAGGGCCTTCCCTTCGCGCGTTCGCATGCCCTTCAGATCCGTCAGTGCCTGGGTCGTCTGTTGTTGAACGATCTTCGCCAGTTTCGGATCTTCCGTCGGTTGCTCCGATATCGACACGACGTCACGGAGTCCAGCCATGAGCGCTAGATTGATGGAGCCGCTCAGCTTCAGGGATTTCTTAAGGGTACGGAGGGCCTGATGGTACTGCTTCGCAAGGGGTTGGTCAAGGTTGACGCTTCCGGCGCGGCCTTTGCCCCATTGGACGGTCACCGAGATGTCGATGCGTCCACGGGTGCAGCTTTGCTGGATGGCTTTCTTGAAGGAGTCTTCTAGGTGGCTCAATGGCCGGGGTAGGCGGCAGGCGATTTCGAGAAAGCGATGGTTGACGGAGCGCATTTCAACCGTCACGGACCCATCCTGCCAGGGGGCCTGCCGTCGGCCGAAACCGGTCATGCTACGAATCATTGGAGACCTTTCTCTTTCCATGGGCAGTGCTGGTAGACCGGACAGGTGCGGCACTGGGGTTTTCTGGCAAGGCAGACATAGCGGCCATGTAACAACACGCGCTGCGAGAAGGCGGTCCACTGGGATTTTGGCATAAGGCGCTGAAGGTCTTGTTCGACACGGTCTGGATTGTCGGATCTGGTCAGGCCGAGTCGCTTCGCCACGCGCTTCACATGGGTATCGACGACGATACTGGGCTGGCCGAAGGCATTCCCGAGAATGACGTTCGCGGTCTTTCTGCCGACGCCCGGCAAGGTGATCAACTCCTCCATCGTGTGCGGGACCTGTTCGCCGAAGCGCTCGATCACGGCTTTTCCACATGCGATGAGATGTTTCGCTTTGCTCTTAAAGAAACCGGTGGAACGAATGAGCTGTTCGAGTTCAGGAAGATGCGCCGCAGCCAGCTCTGCCGGTTGCCGATACCGTCGAAAGAGTGATGGAGTGACCTGGTTGACTCGCTGGTCGGTACATTGGGCGGAGAGGATCGTGGCCACGAGCAACTCCCAAGGGGAACGATGGTCGAGTTCCATGTTCGGGCTTGGCATCGTGCGCTGGAGGATCTTCGCAACCTCTCGGAGACGCTTGCGAAGATCCGATGATGGCAGAGATTTTGTTGTCATGGCTGGTACCAGAGAGGGCCGATTGTGCAGCGGGTTAAGGACGAGATGCAAGGGTGAGTGTCGGAGCTGCCGATTTCTGGGAAGAGCCGTCCACCGGGACGAGCGCAGCCAGCCGTTCTTCGAGTTGCTGGATCAGTGCGGGCAAGGTCTCCTGATGCAGAGCGGAAATCCCGATCGCGCCGTAGCGCCGACACAGGGCCTCCGCTTGTCCGGCCGGAAGCTGGTCGCACTTGTTGAACACCAGGGCCCGTGGAAGCTGATCGAGGGTGAGGCTTTGCAGCACGGTGTCGACCGCTGCGATATGGGCGTCCAGATCTTTTGTCCCCGCATCGACCACATGCAGGAGGAGGTCGGCATCGCGCAATTCGTCCAATGTCGTTCTGAAGGCTGCGAGGAGATCTTTGGGAAGATCGCGAATGAATCCCACCGTGTCGGTGATGATCACTTCACGGCCATGCGGAAAATGCAGTCTGCGGCTTGTGGTGTCGAGCGTTTCAAAGACGCGTGGGGCCGTGCTCACCACACTGTTCGTTAAGGCGTTGAGCAATGTCGACTTGCCGGCGTTCGTGTAGCCCACGATGGACAGGACTGGGAATTCCTGTCGGACTCGGCGCGATCGTCGTTGGTCTTGGTGACGGGCAAAGCCCTCGATCTCCCGCTCCAAATAGTCGATGCGCTCTCTGATGCGACGGCGGTCCGTTTCGAGCTTCGTTTCACCGGGACCTCTGCTGCCGATTCCCCCGCCCAAACGCGAGAGGCTTGTTCCCTGACCGGAGAGACGGGGGAGCAGATAACGAAGTTGCGCCAATTCGACCTGCACCTTCCCTTCTCGGCTATGCGCCCGTTGCGCAAAGATGTCGAGAATCAGCTGGGTCCGATCGATGACCGTGAGGTCGGTGATCTCCTCAATGGCGCGCAGCTGCGCGGGAGCCAAATCTTGATCGAAGATGAGCAGGTCCGCTCCCTTTTGCATGGCTTGCATCAGCACGTCCTTGAGTTTGCCGCTTCCCAATTGGAACCGATGATGGCCGCTCTGTGTGCGTTGCACTAAACGGTCGATCACGGTGAGATCTGCCGAGGAGGCCAGCTCTACCAGTTCGGTGAGGCGATCTTCTTGCTCGGCCTTACTCTTGGGCGAGGCGCTCACGAGGATGGCGGTCTGCCCCTGAGCCATCGTGTGAGACCCGCTCTGACGTTGGAGGTCTGACTCCAGTTCGCGAATGAATGTCTCGAAACTCACCGGGCATTGATGCACCAGACTGGGCTTCAAGAACGTATACAATGGCCCCTGCGGACTGGGTGGATTCAGATGGGCCAGGGAGAGCAACCCTGGCTCACCCTTGGGTGTGACGGCCACGGTTCCGATCAGGTCGAGTCGGAGCAAGCCCAGCATGGTGAGGTCTTCTTGACTGATGGGTTGTTCCTTCAGGTGCGACCGGATCAGCCGAAGGCCCCGCAGGGATCGCGGGCTTGCACGAAAGGTGGTCAGAGTCGTCGGCGAGGGCTCGGTGCCGGCGCCGACCAGGACGTCTTGAACAGCTCCGCGCCTGGTGATGACCAGTCCGATGGGACGCCGAATCTCATGCGTGAACTGTGCGAGGGTTTTTGCCGCTTCAGCTGAGAGGACCTCATCCACGGGCATACGTCGGCGATACAGCCGCTCAAGCATTGCGAGCTGGCTGGCACGGAGACCAAGGACCTGTCCGTGAATTTCAGGAATGGGCGTCGTTTCCTTACAGTCGTTGGTTAGCAGGCTACGAAAAACTATTGTGGCGCGCGAGACTTTTAACGGTCTGTATGTCTGGGACAAGCCCTGTTTGTCTGGTCCATCTGGTTAGTCTGCGCGCTGTTTCAGCATCCTGTTAGACCGCGTGTGCGAATGATGAAGCGAGCGAGGCTTGGGCATCGATGTCCAGGGATGCACGGAGCCCTGCGCGAAGAGCCTGCCTCCCTGCTGCCGCGATCATCGCGGCATTATCCGTACAGTAGGCGAGCGGAGGAAGACTCAGGTGCAGGCTCTCGGACGTAGCTCGTTGCTGGAGCAGCGCGCGCAATCGAGAATTGGCGGACACGCCTCCGACAACGGCCAACGCCCGAGCGCCGGATGACCGAACTACGGCAAATGATTTTTCGACCAAAACGGCCACGATGGCCTCCTGATAGCCAGCCGCCAAGTCAGCAGCTTGCGCCGTACGAGATTGCTCAGTCATTGCTTGAAGTTTGTAGAGCAAAGCGGTTTTTAAACCACTAAAACTAAATTCAGGGCTCCCCCTTTTGAGATAGGAACGGGGAAATGCAATGGCTTCTGGATTTCCCTGTCGAGCCAAGCGATCAATGGCTGGCCCCCCAGGGTATTCCAATCCCAGCAACTTAGCGCCTTTGTCAAAGGCCTCCCCTGCCGCATCGTCTCTGGTAGAACCAAGGAGCCGGCAGTGACCGCTTGGTTCCTTATAATAAAGATGGGTATGTCCACCCGAGACAACCAGGACCACACAGGGTAACGGAAACGCTGGGTCCTGCAGCCAAGCGGAGGCAATGTGGCCTTCAAGATGGCTCACGCCGACCACCGGAATATTCAAGACATAGGCAAGTGCTTTCGCATAGTTGACCCCGACGAGCAGAGCGCCGGCCAAGCCGGGTCCTTGGGTGACTGCGATTCCAGTGAGATCCGTCCATGCGAGACCGGCTTGTTGCAGCGCCTCAGCGGAGACAACTTCAATCGATTCAATGTGGGCACGAGAGGCGAGTTCGGGAACGACGCCACCGAATCGCTGATGAACGGCATGCTGTGACGTAATAATGTTCGAGAGGACGGCGCCGTCTGCGGCAAGCACCGATGCGGCTGTTTCATCACATGACGTCTCGATACCAAGGATGGGCCCCGTTATCCAAGCTGAGGTGGGCTGTTCAACGGTCGTCATCATGAAATCATTCCCGATCACACGAACTGGACCGGCGAAACATGCGTTATTCTGAGAGAGGCTAAATAACACAGCCCTTGTGGCCGCTGGCGCCACAAGGGCCGTGTCGTACTCTATGCGATGGCGTCGCGCAGGTACAGGGCTGGGACATTAGACGCCAGCCATCGCCTCCTGCTCGATGAATGCCGGAGCACCGTCGCGAAGCACCACGCGGATTTTTCGGCATTCCTTGAATCGTCCTCTAATCATCTCTTCGGAGAGTGGATCGCCGATCGCGCGCTGAATCGTCCGACGCATCGGTCTGGCTCCGTAGAGCGGTTCGTAGCCTTCCTTAATCAACCACTGCTTGACGTCGTCCTCGACCTCGATCTCCACACCCTTGTCGAGGAGGCGAAGGTTGAGTTCACCCAAGAGGATGTCGAGGATATTGTACAGATGCGTTTTGTCTAACTGATGGAATACCACGATCTCGTCGACCCGGTTCAGAAACTCCGGGCTGAACGAGCGGCGCAATTCTCCCAACACTTCTTCCTTCTTATGGCGCTCCTGATCGCCTTCCGTGCTCTGGAATCCGAGTGAGACCCCCTTCTGGATCAACTTGGTCCCGATATTGGAGGTCATGATGATGACGCAATTCTTAAAGTCAACTTTGCGTCCGAGGCTGTCGGTCAGTACCCCGTCGTCCAAGACCTGCAAGAGGATATTGAACACATCAGGATGGGCCTTTTCGATTTCGTCGAACAGGACGACTGAATAGGGCCGGCGCCGGACCCGTTCAGTCAATTGGCCGCCTTCTTCGTACCCCACATACCCCGGAGGGGCTCCGAAGAGTCGGGAACTGGTGAATTTTTCCTGATATTCGGACATGTCGATCCGAACGAGTGAGTCTTCGCTATTGAAGAGGAACTCAGCTAACGTCCTTGCCAGCTCGGTTTTTCCGACCCCGGTGGGTCCCAGGAAAATAAAGGACCCAATAGGCTTCCGCGCTTCCTTCAGGCCTGCGCGTGACCGCCGAATGGCTCGGGCCACGGCGGAGATCGCTTCGTTCTGTCCGACCACACGTTTATGGAGGAATTCCTCCATTCGCAGCAGTTTGTCCGATTCTTCTTCTTCGAGCTTGAAGAGCGGAATGCCCGTCATCTTGGAGACAACATAGGCCACCTCTTCTTTTCCAATCGTCGGCTTGTTTTTTTCCTGGTTTTTCTTCCACTCGCGCTTGGATTCATCAAGGAGTTTGCGCAACCGTTCTTCTTCCTCGCGATGGCGGACGGCCTCCTCGAAGTTCTGCATCGAGATGGCGAGTTCCTTTTCGCGAGAGACTTTCTTCAGCTCTTGCTCCATTGCCTTCAGCTCTAAGGGCAGCGCATAGGTCTGCAATTTTGCGCGTGATCCCGTCTCGTCAATCAAATCGATGGCCTTGTCCGGGAGAAAGCGGTCGCTAATGTATCGATCGGACAGCTTGACCGCTTCGAGGATGGCCTCTTCGGAAATCTCGACACCATGATGTTCTTCGTACCGATCGCGTAGCCCTTGGATGATCAGCACCGTCTCATCGATGCTTGGTGGCTGGACATGAATCGGTTGGAACCGTCGCTTGAGGGCTCCGTCTTTCTCAATATGTTTTCGGTATTCATCGAGAGTCGTGGCGCCAATACATTGAATTTCTCCCCGCGACAGTGCGGGCTTGAGCATGTTGGAGGCATCGATCGATCCTTCCGCCGCCCCTGCTCCCACCAAGGTATGGAGTTCATCGATGAAGATGATGATGTTTCCGGCCTGGACGATTTCCTTCATCACGACCTTCAGCCGCTCCTCGAATTGGCCGCGATATTTTGTCCCTGCAACCAGTGAACCGAGGTCGAGTGCAATGACGCGTCGTGAGAGAAGATTATCCGGCACTTCGGACTGGATGATTCGTTGGGCGAGACCTTCGACAATGGCGGTCTTGCCGACGCCGGCTTCCCCGATGAGCACGGGATTGTTTTTCGAACGACGACTCAGGATCTGAAGCACCCGCTCGATTTCGTCGGCTCGGCCGATGACGGGATCCAGTTGCCCTGCCTGGGCAAGCTGGGTCAGATCACGACCGAATTCATCGAGTGCCGGGGTGTTGCTCTTCCGGTCGCGCTCACGCGGGGTTGACTTCCGCAAGAATGTCACGGTCAATTGTCGGGCGGTCAGGAGATTGGCGCCTAAGCTACGGAGGATCTTTCCGCCGATCCCCTCCTCTTCTCGGAGAAGGCCCAATAGGAGGTGTTCACTCCCGATATGATTGTGTCCAAGGAGTCGGGCTTCTTCGACCCCGTATTCGATGACCTTCTTGACCCGAGGGCTGAAAGGGATCTCACCAAAGGTCATGGTAGTCCCCCCCCCGGGCAAATTCCGTTCGATTTCCAAACGGACTTGTTCGGTCGAGAGTCCCATCTTTTTCAAGATCATCAGGGCAACCCCGTCTGATTCCCGGAGAATGGCCAAGACGAGATGCTCGGTTCCTAGGTAATCGTTTTGATGACGCTCAGCCTCTTCCCGTGCGAGGATGATGATCTTCCGACCCTTGTCCGTGAATCTTTCGAACATCCTGCCTCCTTTTAGGTGGACTGATAACCAATTCCACGCGCGCAAACTTCTCGAAAATCCTGCCTAATTCTAACTAGAAGGATTTTAAGTGTCAAGACTACGCGACAATTGCACAAGCCAAGAACTGGGGTGGACGGAATACATGTGGTGAAGGTCTGCGGTGATCTGGTTCGTTGACTTCAAAAGAACCCTCCCGATACAATCTTGAACTTTTCCACCAGTATCTATAGCGTCACGACAGGGTATTACCAATGAGAAGCAAAAGCGTCGGGATTCTGACAAAACCGAAGCTTCCTGAGGATAAGAGCACGCTGCACGATGTGGTCACCTGGCTCCGGGCTCGAAGTATCGATGTGATTTTGGACACGACGTCGGCGAGTCTTCTCGGTGAACAGGGGGGGTATCAGAAAACTCAGCTGGCGAGCAAAGCGGATGTACTTCTCGTCTTGGGCGGCGACGGGACCATGCTCAATGCCGCTCGACTTGCCGGGGAACGAAGCATTCCCATCCTGGGGGTCAACATGGGCGGACTGGGGTTTTTGACAGAGGTCCGTCTGGAGAACCTCTATCCCTCGCTCGAACGGGTATTTGCGAACGACTTTGTTCTCGATGAGCGGCTCATGCTACGGACGCATATTCATCGGCATGGAGAAACGGTCGCGCAAGGGGTGGTGTTGAACGATGTTGTGATCAGCAAGGGCACGCTCGCCCGCATGATCGAACTGAAGATTGCGATTCAAGGACGGTTCGTGACCAACTTGCGTGGCGACGGGTTGATCGTCAGCAGCCCGACGGGATCCACCGCCTACTCTCTTTCAGCCGGAGGTCCCATTATCGATCCGGCAGTCCAGTCATTGATCTTGACGCCGATTTGTCCTCATACGCTGACGCATCGGCCATTGATCGTGCCGGGCAACGCAGAGATCGAAGTGACTCTAACCAGTAAAAAAGATGACGGCGCCATGGCGACACTCGACGGACAGGTGGGGGTGGCGATCACGCAGGGAGATACGGTCGTGATCCAGACCTCGGAGCACCGGACGCGATTGATCAGATTTCCGGAGAGCAATTACTACGACGTACTCAGAGAAAAACTCAAATGGGGAGACAGGTAGAACCTAATGCCCACTACGACTTCCTGCGCTCGATCAGTTCGATCATTTCCTGGTTGCTGGTGTACTTGAATTCTCCGATACAATCGGTCGCGCCCTTGTGAGCCTTCTCTGCAGCTTCAAGCGCTCGGAGATTCTTCACATCCACAGGATGGCTCTTCCGATCATTCAGGAACGTCTTTAATTTGTCGATGACGACTTTCGAGTGGTTGCCCGGCGGCTTGGCTGCCAAATATCGATTCACCACCTCTGCGCACCAATCCCCGTCTCTCTTGGCGATGCCGACTAAACCTTCGCTCGCCTTCCGTGCCCAGCCAGCGAGAAATACGCCGTCGACGATCTTGCCTGTGGTTTCGTCATAGGCTTGGAAGAGCGCGTCGTCCGGATCATTGCCGGTCTTGTTTGGATTCGTGACGAACATGCCGCTCTTGTACGGCAGTCCAACGGTCTCATCGACTTTGTCGCCGACGGCAAAGATCACGGCGTCGCAGGGGAATTCATAATATTGTTTGAGTCCGACCGCAACCGTATCCTCGCCTTTTGGATCGAGCTTGTTGTCTTCCATTTCCAGGCCGCGCACACGGTTGTTCCCATCGACAAGAATACGTTTGGGAGACGCAAGGAACTTGAAACCCATCTTCGTCTCGCTGGCCGTCTCTTCGCATTTCGTAAATTCGTCGGTCAGCGCCTTCAGTACCTCGTCGGCCTTCTGGCCGACCGCGACAAGACGATCCTTAATCCGAGCCACCTCTTTGGCGATTCCGTCCACATCCATGTTGGCGCACACCGCGCGAATTTCTTTCGGATTGTACTTTCGCTCGGCAGGCCCACGCCGCACGATCGCTGTGACCCGCTCGACTTTCTTGTAGCGAATCAGCCAGTGTGAGATGTCGACCATCACATCGCCTGCTCCGATTACGGCCACGTGCTTGCCCATATCGAACGGCCGGTCGCCGAAACCTGGCAGTCGATTGAAATGGTAGACCACGTCTTTCGCATGAAAGACCCCTTCAGCCGAATCCCCTTCCACGCCGATCGCCTTGGTCCCTTGCGCGCCGATAGAAAACACCACCGCGCTGGCGCCAAGGTTTCGGACCTCTTCGACGGTGAGATCTTTGCCGTTGCCGATTGAGACATTGCCGAAATAGTGGACGTTCGGTCGTTCGAGCAACTCCCAGTACTGCTTCTTGAGACCGCCGCGCAGCTTGAGTTTTGCGGGGAAGATCCCGTATTCAGCCAACCCGCCGAACTTGATGTCCCGATTCAGAATGATCACCTCATGGCCGACCTTTGCTAGGGTGCTGGCGACTGCCATACCTGCCGGCCCGGCGCCGGCCACAATAATCACATGCGATGTCGTTGCGCTCATGCGTTGTTCCCTGGGTGAATCGACAGAGAAAAGCCCAGAACCTCAACAGTTCCGCGGACTTTAGCATAGGGGCTTTGGGGCTGTCAAAGTTGAAAGGACGGCTCAGATCGAGAAGGCGAGCAACAATCGTGACCGCTCAGGATAAAGAGTGCCGGGTTCGTTCGGCATGGGCATAGACCCATGCTCAGTGCTTCTGTAGACCTGCCATCGGTTGCTGACGGGGTGCTGGTGTGCGGCGGACTACCTCATTGAGGAGTTCCGCCTTGGTCTCTTCTGAGGGGGCCCAATCATCTCCTTTAAAGGAGGATTGCCAGGCCACTTGCAGTAAAACCTTCATCTCTTCTCCCCCGCATGATAGAAGGCGTTAAGGAACTCGATGCGGGGGTTCCGGGGCATCGACCAAGCCATAAATCAAAACTTATGGCCTGACCCCATATTTGCGAGCTTGGTTGGAACTGAGTGCTCGCGAAACCGGGGGGCCGGCGAGATGGCAGTGCACCATCTCGCCGCAGCCCTGACTCAGCGCTGAAAAGAAAGGACCAGACTATTTACTGAGCCGATGGGAATGGATTTTTCTGGTTGGCTGTCAATTTATCCGTCCACTCCTCAGGAAGATTCTGCACCCAGCCGTTGTAGACCAACGGAATGGGCAA
>WNFE01001848.1_pt1 | contig 15454 bp, 36 predicted proteins | sample 5400451 | NCBI WGS metagenome assembly WNFE01 (sample SAMN13153344, study PRJNA577476) | soil metagenome | isolation source: 200 cm saprolite under Douglas fir tree site 2 hole 2 | place: USA:California | collected 2015-04-18 | reverse complement strand
AGGTCGCCCTCGTATCGAACGATTCCACTCTCCACGCGGTCGTCTTCCCGAAGTCTCCGATCGGGACGAGCCATTGGGTGACCGCGCTGACTCTCGGTCCGTGCTGAACGTAGTCGAGGAAGGCGCTCGTCACTTTCCCGGAGAGATGAATCGTGCCGTCCGCTCCGACGAAGGAATGAATCGGGTCCTCCAGCGTCAAGATCGTTCCGGCGATCGCCGTCGCCCTCGTGATTATGAGCGTGAACATTATCGACAGGAGGATAACGTCGATGGCCGCTTGAATCGGACCCGGCATACCGGGAATCGCGAAGTAGAACACGAGGATTGCGGCCATGCCGCCGAGGAAGAGGCCGACGGTCAGAACCCACTTCCCCGCATAGACGACGAGGTTCACGACGAAGAGGATGGCCTTTCCGACGGGCGAGAAGAGTTGTGCGAGTTGACATCCGAGATCGGAGAAGAAGAAGCCGCCTCCGCACGCTGCGACCGGACCCGAGACCTCCAAATCGACGCGAATCGTCGAGATGTCGAGTTGTCCGAGCGGCTGAGGCTGCGGTGCACCGGACCAATGAATTGCGATCGTGAAGGCCAGCGTTCCGGCACCCGACAAGTCGAACGGTTGGCTCGTCGAAGTCACGAGCGGAATGTTGAGCGATTGAAACAGATTCGGAAGACAAACGGGATTTCCGAACGACGAGACAACGTCCTCATGCACCGCAATCGAAGGAGCCGTCGAGACGGTCGCATCGATGGGGACCGCGTCTCCGATGGAGCGGCATGAGATGGAGGCAATCCCTCCGACCGCGACCCCGGACGAGAGGCCGAGGTTCGTCAAGTTGACCTCAAAGCTGAATGTCCCCGGACGTTGGATGCTCACGTAGGTCGCGAGATCGTCCGGTCCGGACGGGTCGTTCACGCATTGATACGGCGTCGCGACCGAGCACCCGTGATCGGTCCCGGTCACCGATTGCGGATGTGCCGGCGCATAGTCCCACGGGGCCGTCGGGAGGAGATCGTGGAACGTGAGCGATTGCGGGTCGAACGGATTGTCGAAGACGGGAAACGTAACGTTGTTCAGATAGGTCGGCGCGGGGACTCCGGCCCACGGGAAGAACGCGACCCCGAAGACCGCGAGGAGGCCGACGATGAGGACAATCTTCCCGAGAGCGTCCGTCTCTCCCATCTATGCCGACGCTCCTCCCGAGTAGGGATGGAGGGCCATGAAGAGGAGCACGATGACGATGAACGCCGCGGTCCACGGAGGCCACCACCCGATGAGAATCGCGAGGATGATTCCGAAGACTCCGGGGAGGAGAATCATTTGCCCTTCGATGTAGTCGCCGAGGGCGAGGACGAAGACCGCGAAGAGGATGATTACAAGCGTGCCGCCGAGAGCATATCCCGCGGTCGTCACGTCGATTCCGGCGAGTGTTGCGAGAGCTTGCGCGACGGCGTCCCCTACCGCGGTCATGCTGAGCCTCCCGAAAAGGGTGGAGAAGTCGAGCCGAAACTCGACTCCCGGACTACGGTCCGCCGCCAATGCGCTCCGGAAGGAACGCGGCCACGAACGCGAGCAGAATCCCCACTCCGACGAGAATCGGGACGATCGTCTTGACCGTCGGGCCAAAAGTCGTCTCGTTCGTCGAGTAGTTGTTCAGCGCGGTCGTGAAGGTCGTCCACAACGACGCGACGACGATGACGAGCACCAACGCCGCGATGATGAGACCGACCCAATGCCCCACGTGGAGATCGGCTCCGGACGTGTCCGTGCGGAGGACATCCGCGACCCGCGGCGAGTCGAGCGGGAGGACCATCAGGAGCATCAGCGCGTAGAGCTTCGCGAAGATTCCGGGGGAAGGCGAGTGAATCACCGATTTCAGGTATGTCACCTCCCATACCGGGAGGATACGGATTCCGTGGAGTGCGATAGAGCGTCATAACGGCTCCCCCGGTTTCTTACCGGAGAAGAAGCACAATGGACACGCGATTACCTTCGCCGCATCCCGGAGGACGATTCGCATGAGCGCGCTCCTCGAAAGGCCGTGCATCGAAGCGTGAGCGTCGAGCCCCGCGAGCGCTGGCGGGTCGAGATAGAGTTCGACCCCCTCGCCGTTCGCCATCAAAGACCTCCGATCGACGAGGTCGCGAGGAGAAGCATCAACGCGAGCGCACCCCCTCCGATCGCGGAGCGGTTCCAACCTCGGCGTTCCTTCTCACTCTCGAAGACGCCGAAACGACCGATCGCGAGCCAATAGAGGAGGGGAACGATGAGCGAGAAGGCGACGAGGACCTTCCCGCCGACGAGATCGAGGAGACCGCTCACCGGGACCGGGTCAGCGCGGTCTTCCGCGATAAGACTTCCGACCTCTCACGTGAGCTTCCCGATGACCCAACCGACGACGAAGCCGGCGATGAAGAAGAGGGCGAGAAGACCGAACGCGGCGATCGTCCCGGCGACCTCCTTCCGGATTTCGTCTCGGATTCCTTCCGAAATCACGTCGCGGCCTTCCGTTTCCACGGCTTCGTTCGGAAGACCCATAGACCGACGCCGTAGGCGAGGATGACGACGGCCGCTCCGACGAAGACTCCCGCGCCGAGCGTCGCTTCGGCTGACGAGCCGAACGCGAAGGCCACGAGCGAGATGAGGACCCATTCGGACGGTTTCATGCTTTCTCCTCCTTCAACTTCGTTTGAAGCCCGGATTCGAGCTTCACATTCACGGGGTCGCCGACGGCCACGTCGAACGGGACGGGTTGCGAGAAGTGCACCCGCCGGCTGTCTTTGCCGAGGACCGTCAGGATGAAGACCTCTTCATCGACGACTTTCTCGATTTTGTTGTCCCCGATTCCTTCCGAGACACGCTTCGTTATCTCCTTCTTCTCGTGACGAGTCACCTCGCCGGACATCTTCCACGTTTTCAATCGTCATCCCCCTCTCGAACGATGAGGAGTGGGAACTCGTGACACTCGTACTCGCCCTTCGCGTTGATGGGATGCGCGTCCCAACGGAAGCCGCACACCGGACACGGGTCAGTATCGCTCAGGGGGTCACCTTCACGTATCGGCCCTTCCCCGACTTCGCATCCGAGGATGAAACGCTGACTTCGCTCACTTGAGGACCAAGAGCGCGGCGACCCGCCTCCAAGAGAATACCGGCGATCGTCATCGCCTCCGATACGGTCAGGATTCGACCATCGCTCGGGAGGTCGATGTAAATCCGGTCCTTTTCCCGCAGGATGCGAATGTCGAAGACTTCTCCGACGAACTCGATTTTATCCATCCGACCCCTCCCTGAATTGACGAGACGCCTTCCGATACGATCGCGTCACGGTCCACACCGCGTAGTCCATGAACTCGGAGACGGTCTTCCCCATCCGCTCGCGGTGCGTGTCGATGAGGGACCACGTTTGTTCGGAGAGCCGGACCGTCTTCGCGACCTTCTTGACGCGGAGCTTGCGCGTCGCGCGTTTGTCGAGACGGTCGAGGAAACGCTCTTTCGCGTCGTCCCCCGGCGCACCCATAACGCACCCGGTAAGCACCGGACCGTATTAATCAATGTCTACGTAGACCCGAGCACTACCGCCGGTCGTCTATCGTCAGCGTAGAGAGGGTATCCGGGTCGGCGAAGGCGACCTTTCCCCGGCGGACCTTCGCGACGAGTCCTCGCATGAACTCGGCGACAACGTGGGACATGAGATCGCGCCGATCGGCCGGAGAGGGCCAACGGTTCTTTCGGACCGCGACGAGGAGGACGAGTTCCGTGTCGAAGGCGATGAGGTCCGCGTGACCTTTCGAGGCTCGCGCTCGGTAGACGATGTATCCGGCGTCTCGGAGCACATCGCGGACGAGCCATTCGGCCGAACGCCCTTTCTTCGACGTGTTCAGGGGATCGCCTCGGCTTGCGCCTTCGCGTGGAACTCGACCATCGTCGGTTCATGCGATCGCGTCCGCGGTCGTCGCTCGTCATAGGACCACTCCGGCTCCGGATTGCCCTCATACCGCTCCCACGGGACGAAACGGTACACGCCACGATTTACCCATCGCGAGAAGGCGTTGAGCCAGCGGTCGTCGTGCCGATTGTTGTAGCGCATCACGAAGGGCGAGACACCGTACCCGTCCGTGAGGACTTTGAATCGGTAGAAGTCGCCGTCCCGCGTCGTGTCGAAGCCGACGATGCAATAGACCATGATTTGCCGCGGCTTGAATCCCGCGGCGAGAAGCATCGGGAGACCACGGCGCACCCATCCCTCGATTCCGACGTAATCCCATGCGACGTAGAGGCGCGTGCGGTCGAACGAAATCGAGGACGGCTTGAGATCGTAGAGGAAGCCGGCGCGTCGTTCGTCGATGCACCGAATGTCGTAACCCTGAGTAATGCTGACCTTCACGCCGGAGTCCCGAAACCAACCGAGGATTTCATCGTGGAGCCGGTCATCGTAGAGGGCGATGTCGTTGTCGAGAAGCATCGCCTTCTTCCGATCGGACGGGACCCACGTCGACGGGTGCCGGTACTCATCCGGATTGATTCGGCCTTCTTTGATGGGGACGATACAGAATTGACAACGACGATTGCACCCACGGACGCAGAAACCGACCGCGTAGTCGACGCCATAAAGGTCATAGTCAGGGGAGACGGCCTCGATGTCGAAAGGGAGACGAGTCACGAGGTCGACGCCGGTCCCTCCGAGTTCGACTTCGATACCACGGTCATCGAAGGACGCGGCGATCCTCCGAGCGCGAGCGGCGTTCCACGTGAAGACGCATGAAACGTAGACACGATCGGCATTCGTGAAGGCCGCGTCGATTGGGATGTAGGGACCTCGGGAGAGGGAGACGAGGTCACCACGGGCCTTATGGAACGCTGAGAGACGCATGAGGGCGAGATTTGCGATTGTCGAGTCGACATCGACACAAAGGACATTCACCGTTTCGTCTCCCTCGACTTCTCTTTTAGAGGTTTCCCTCCGACGAGCCGTTCGGGATGACAAACGAGGCAACGCTTCTTCGGACCCCCACGCAAGAATCCATCCGGACAAAGATGAGGTCTTTGCGCCATCACCGTTTCGTCTCCCGTCTCACGATGTCCTCCGCGTAACGGTGCCGATCGTACCACGGTTTCTTCTCCCACGCGTTCGGGATGCGGCCTTTGTAATCCGGATTCTCGGCGATGAACTTCTCGACGAACTCCTCGTAGGTCTCGTTCCACATGAGCCTCGTGAAGACCCCGAGGTGCACGTCACACGTCGGAGCCGCCCCGACCATCCAGAACGCGTCGACGGCGCAGCATTCGGTCCGTTGGTCGAGCGGACCGTCCGCGTTCGGAGTTCCGGGGAAGACCGGGATTTGACACGGGAGGGAGATCGGCACTCGGGCGATGTAGACGTTGAGTGGCTTCCCGCTCAATCGAATCCCCTCCGATTGAGGTCTCGAAGGCCGAGAACGACACGAGCTTCGGAGATCGTCTCGAATGCCTTACGACATTCCGCACCGCAGAATCGAAGAGACGCGTCACGCAGCTTGTCGGTCAAGCTTCCCTCCGCGAGTGGGACGTTGTCGAAGCGGCAACGCTGACCCGTATCGCGCGTGAGCCAATGTTCGAGGAGCGAGCCGATCGCCTCGTCCGTGCAATCGTGATAGCCTCCGTCCTCGTAGTACCACGAGCACACGGGGCATTGACTCATGCGAAGGCCTCCATCGCGACGCAGAGTCCCCATGAGATTTCGAAAGGGATTTCCGCACGACGAGCGGCCCTATCTCGCGCGGGACCGAGTCTCCATTTGCCGAATTTCGGGCGAGAATAGAACGGCGGGAAATCCCCCCATAGATAACGAGAACCGACTCGCTTCGTGTAGTGACCGAGAACGGGATTCAGGAATCGGACGGCACCCTTCACGTTCTCGATGACCCACCACTTCGCGCCCGACTCGATTCGGAGACGCCGCGTTTCCTGGACAAGTTCCAACGACGGGGGTGTCTTCTCGGGCCACCATGAATCTGGGAGGCCGAACTTCGAGAACTCCGTGCAGGGAGGAGCCGCGAGAAAGGTGTCGAACCGGGGAGGCAGCGAGATGTCCCGCACGTCTCCGCAGATATCGGGGTTGAAAGACGGGTCCGCATCGATCGTAAGGACATCGTGACCGCGCTCCGTGAAGGCACGGCTGAATCCTCTTCGACCGGAGAACACATCGATGACCTTCATTCGCGGACCCTCTTCGGCTCCGGCAACGCTTTCACGAGGTCCGTCATATTGTCCAACGCGGCGAGCTTCGGGATGAGAAGATCGCCGATCGTGACCTCGACGCCGGAGGGAAGTTTGCCGGCGATATTCGCGAGAAATTCCTCCTCGAAGGTCACGAGGCCGTAGGAAATCGCTTCGAGCTTCGACTTGAGCCACCAATAGAGGAGTCGAAGGGAGGCGGCTTTGTCGACTTGCGTTTGCACGGAACCGCGGCGACCCTCGGACTTCTTCCGAACCGTGAGCATCGCGGGACGCACGCGAATCGTGAAAGGCCGGCCCTTTTCATCGGAGAAGACGAATTTAAGCTCCATGTTCGGAGGGATGTCCGTCCATTGAACGCCGATCGCGCCGAACGCATAGAGCATCTTTTGAATCTCGGCTTGCGTCTTCTCCGGAGCGACCTCGGTCCCCGCGTAGGGGATTCCTTTCGCCGGCGTGACGGTCATATGCCCTCCTCCTTCTTCTCGAAGCGATGGAGCCACACTCGTGTCGTCGGAATGAACGACCGATGGAGTTCGAGCCAAATCGTGATGAAATCGTTCGATGAGGAGACGCCCTCTTGCTCGAAGAGATTGTTCGCAACGTCCCCGAGTTCGACCTTCTCGACCGACCGAATCAGGAACCATGCTCCGAAAGCTACGAACTCGTCCCCGGGAAGACCGAGGCGCGAGGTCCGCGTCGTGCACGTCTTCACGCCGGAGAGGAGCGGTTCTTGAAAGCGCGGGAGGAACGGGATGTGAACCGCGGTCACGTGATTTCCCCCGTGCGGAGGTTCGCTCTGTGATACGTCATCGAGCCGACGAACTCGACGACTTCCTGACCGTTGCCGAGGGCATCGGCGAGTCGCCTCGCGTACATCAGCGCGGCGGGGAGTTTGAGGAAGTTGTGCCGGCCCCACGATTTGTAGGGTCCCCAATATGCGCTTGAGATGAAGACATGGAACTCCGGCTTCCGCGCAGCGTGCGCGATGAAGACAAGCTTCCCTTTGCGGACGCGCCGATCGGGGAGGTCGAGCGTCATGCGTTTTTCACCCGGAACGCGAGTTCTTCTACGATGAAGAGGAGACGACCGACGATGAATTGCACGGCCGAGGATTGACTCCTCGAATCCGCGCGGAACGCACGCGCGAGTCCGAGGAGATCGTCGACGCTCATCTTTAGGTAGAGTTCTCTTGCATCGCTCACGTCTTCACCTTCGAGATGTCCTCGTGTCCGCATCGACATTTGTGACGCCGGCCGCGGCCGACATAACCGGAGCATCCTCGATGATTCCCCTGACGACATTGAACGCAACGGGAGACGTGGACCGTGCGAGTCACCTTTGCGATCGGGGATTGGCGGGAGGACTATTTATGCTCACTCGCGCACGACCTTCAACTCGATTTTCCACATCCGCTCTTCGTCGAGGGAGGCCGCGTCGACGAGCGCCTTCGCCTCTTTGTAGTCGCGGAAGTGCATCACGACATGATAGCACTCGGCCTTCACCACGCGACCACCCGTTCGAGGACCCACACGATCGCCGTCGCGATCGCGGCGAGGACGAGGACGTTCGGATATTCGAGGAGTCTGCGAGGAGTCTTCATTGAGACTCCTCCTCCGGTTCGCCTTCCTGAATGAAGGTATCCCGGAGACCGCACTTCACGCAAACCCGTTGCCGGAAGAGCGTCGGGTCATTCTCACTCCGGACGAGGACCGGGACGATGTGATGCGGTAGGCCGTCGGCGGGACAAAGGGGGATGTCGGTCATAGCTCGCCTCCGTAGAAGTGCCGGCCGTCGTGATAGCGGGTCCGCGTGCAAATCCGCCTCGGATTATTCGGAGAGGGTTCGAGACAATATCCGACTCGTTCGAGGAGTCGGTCCTCGCGTCGCGTCTTCCGCTCAGGATACGATCGGAACGTAAAGTCGGTCACGTGCTCGCCTCCCCGATGTCGTCGCGGTTGATAGGCTCGCCGAACTTCCGTTTCATGCGGATGAGGCGAGCGCGGTTCATTGCCTCGACGCGATGACGGTTCGCCGTGACTCGCTCCTCCGGCGTCATCGGGTGATAGCGCCTCGATGTGTAGTCGCCGATGAAGAAGATCGGACGGCCGTCCGCCTCGGCTTCCGCGGGAGTCACAATCGGCGACCATCCGTCGAGGAAGACGCGGACGAGGGTCCGCGTGAACGGCACGTCCTCGATTTTCATGTGAGGGGCCAGCGGCCGGAAGACATTCCCGGTCACGGACCACTTCACCTTCACGCCGAGGTCCTTCGCGATCGCCTCGCCCTTCTCGATGATGTCTCGGAGGGAGTCACGCACGATCGCGACCGCGACGATTTCGTAGGAGCCACACTCCCGCTCGATACGCGGCGGCTCGGAGAACTCGTCGATGCGGACGACATGAAGCGATTCGTAGAGCTTCGCGCGAAGTTCCGGCGGCGCGTCGACGTTGACACCGTTCACGAAGAAAGAACCCCACGCGTCCGCGGTCCCGAGACGGATGGCCTTCCCGTCGTCGCCGTGGAGGACGTGACCGTCCTCGCCGCGGCGTCCCTCGAACGAGGCGAGTAGGACCGTCTCCCCGAACGTGAGGTTCTTCAACGCGAACGCGGGGAGCCGACGAGCGACGCCGACTCGCGCGGCCTCCGTCTCGAACTTCTCCGGATTGTAGAGACGTGAGCCGGCGAAGTGGAGGTTGACGAGGGTCATACGTTCTCCCCCTTCAACGGACGAATCATCGCCCCGATGAGTCCCGCGCATAGCCCGAGACCGAAGAAGCTTGCAAGAAGGTAGATTCCGGCCGTGTCTATGAGTCCGAACTTAAGAAGCAACGGTGCGAGACCGAACGCGGCCGCTCCCATGAGTCCGAGCGTCATCAGGATATCAGAGGCCACGAAGAGAAGGAATCTCCGAATCCGTGTCATGGGAAGACCTCCGTCGCCTCGATTTGTCGGTCGAGCGCCATGAGTCCGTGCACCTCGCGGAGCACGGCGATCGCCTCGCGGCCCTTCCGATCGCGCATCAGCCGGCACGCTTCGAGACACGTCTCAACGATCGCGTCCTTCAATGCTGGATTCATGCGTCCGGCCCCCCGCGAATCGGTCCGACCCACGTCGCGAGGGTCGTCGTGCAATCGCGACACCGAATCGACTTCGTTCCGTTGAGGTGCGTGATGACTTCGAGGAGCCGGTGCGCGCACCCGAAGGCGAGGTCGGGGCTCATTTTATCACCCACCGCGTTGTGAACGTACCGATGTACGTCCGCTCTTTCCCACAAATGAGACACTTCTCTCGGACCACCGTCGCAATTTTCTTTCCGTATCGTGTCTCTTGAAGGACGATGTCACTCTTTTCGACGATGCCCGCGGCCGTGCTCAGGAACGTATGTAGGAAGTGCGGTAGTCTCATCCGACCACCTCCACGTCCGCGAGGACCGTGTGACACGTGTAGTCGCGGTGGAAAGGACAATCGCCGGTCCCGATCGCGAGCGAGCAACGGTTCGGGTCCCCGCTGATTCGATAGAGGGCGAGGTCGACCTCGTTGAATGCTTCGATGTCGAGGTCCATCAACCGCGCGGCTCTTGAGGTCGCGCTCATTCGTCTCGCCTCCCGTCGTCGATGTCGAGGACGGACTTCGGCTCGGGGTCGAGCGCGTTGATGGCCTCCGTTGCCGAGTCGAATCCCCGGATGACTTCGGTTTGCTCGCGGTCTCGCTTCATCGCCTCGTACTTCTTGAGGAGCGCGTCGACGTTCTCGCGGAAGCTCGCCCTCTTGTGCGACCCTCCCGGCATTCGAACGTGCATGATTTCGTGCGCCATGAGCCACGGCCACTTCTCCGTGTCCATCCGGAGGAGATGCTTCCGGGAGATGCAAATCAGCCCTTTCGGAATCTTTCGGCCCGCGTACTTCGCGTACTTCCCGGTCAGATTCCGACTCCATCGGACCCCGTTGACGTTGTGCGCGTGGGCCGTGTTGTGCGTGAACCGACCGTCGCACCAAAAGTTCGGCGCGTACTCGACCCGCGGGCGTTTCACGTTGCCGAGAATCCCCGCCATGTCCGCGGCGATTTCTCTGAGCGTCGTAATGGCTTGCGAGGCCGCGACATCTTCCCAGATCGTCCCGAAGTCGATGGGCCTCTCGCGTTCGGATCGCTCCGCTCTCGCGCGGTTCGTGATAGCCGCTTTCGCGAAGGTCCAACCGCATTGCTCCGCGACGAGGCGAAGTCGGTTCCGAATGTCCTCCGCAGAACCGCGCGCGAGTCGTTCGTACTCGCGCTCGACCGTGACGGTCACGCGATAGAGGCGCTTCATCCGACCACCGCCAAGACGAGGCCGATGACGGCCCCGAGGACGATCGCCGCGACGAGTGCTTCGCGGAGCTTCGCGACGAAGTCGTCGAAGGTCATTCAGATCGCCGTCCCGACCATGTCCGCGAGGGGCGTCTCGACCACGAGGACCGGAACGCTTCCGGTCTCGTTCGGGACGTGGAGGCTCACGACGACCCCATTCGCGTTGTAGAGTTCTTCGAAGAACCGAGTACGAAGCGCCCGGTCCGCTGTGTTCTTCGTTCCGCTCATTTGAGTCACCTTTGCGACTCGGACATTCTCTACGGTGTCCATAAGCTTTCCGTGACACGTCTCCGGTTTGATTCCTGAGAATGAGAGCGTCACGTGTAACGATCGGATGGGACCCTCGGTTTGTTTCATCCTGTTACGTGTCACGATGTACCATGCTACGGTGCCGGCGTGCCGGACACGGTCCTCGTCGTGGTCGATAGCACCTCGGGGCTCCTATCGACACCGTCGACACGGGGCGCGATCGGAGGCGATCGTCGAGCCATGCCCCCACGTTGCACGTGAAGGGCCGTAAGACGCCGTAGGACACGCTGCGACGGTCACCCGTCACGACGTTCCAGGACCCAATGGTCAATCGCGTCGAGGAGCCGGTGCTTCGTGCCCACGCTCGTGAATTGCCGTATCCATCGTCCGGCCGTGACCGATGAGCAATTCGCGTAGTTCCCGGCCCGCGCGTGTAGCTCCGTGAGATCGGTCCATGTCGACCCGACGTTCGCTTCGAGGAACTCCGCGATGAGTCTCCGGATGACGAGCGATCGCGAGTAGTAGATTTCCTGAGCCGTTCGGTCCGGGACGAGTTTGTTCTTCCCGACGGCTCGGATGAGGGCACGCATGGAGTCGTTCGGAGTCGTCTCGCCGCGGGCGCTCGTCCGCTTCTTTCGTTTTGGAGTCGGGCTCGGGCGACGCTCCGGCGGGTCCCCCTCTCCCGCCTTCGCGTCCGCGCCCTCACGTGCGTCCTCGCCTCCGTCAGCCTCCGCGCCTCCCATGCCCATTCTCTCACACACTCCTCTCTCTCGCGATACACACAATCGTCTACTTCCCGCTTAGGGCACTCCTTCCGATTGACGACGCGCACGCACGAGTTTAGGTGCCACCGTTTCCGGTGGAGCGGGGCGTCTCCGGCCGCACACCCCGCATCGCGACCCCGGTTTCACCCATTGCTCCGAGCACGGCGTCTTGAAGCTCCTCCAATGCACCCAACGAAGCGCGTTCGGCGTCACGATCGCGGCGACAGGCGAGAGGACCTACGTAAAGATTGAACCGGGCCTTCCGCTCGAAGTCTCAGAAAGCGGTCCGGCCGGAGGTCATCGATGGGATGGGATGCTTCGTCGGCCGGATAGACCGCGCCCGACGGCAAAGGCGACTCGGAGGGAAAGAGCGACCAAACCCACGAGAAGCGTTCGTCCGGCGCGGCCCGGCGAGGTCATTCACGCGCCTCCGCATGAGGATTGCGCTCCCCCTATCGAAGTCGGCCTTTAACCGCCTCGTCGCGGTCGATAGGCTCGCCGGCCGAAGGAAGATGACCCGTGAAGTGTGAAGATAGCGCTTGGCTCAAGCTTTGGAGGTGGCCCCCACAAGCCGCGTTCACGCTGCGGCGCGGGCTGCGCGGCGCGATCGCGGGTCGAAGGACCACGGACACGGACGAGAAGACGACTCGCGCCCTACGCGCGCGCGGGGGGCCTCAGCGCGCAAGCTTGAGGGTGACCCGTGCTTTGTTCAGGAGTTTGTTCGCCCACTCGCGCGAGGTTTGAATGACGCCGGCGAGTTCCGTGTCGCTCGCGAGCCGTGAACGGAGGTCGACGAGCGCTCGCCATGCCCACTCCGGCACGCTCCCTTCGGAGCCGCCGAGGGTGAGGGAGTCCCGGAGGTCCCGGTAGTAGCGGTCCATGTAGTCCTTTCGCTTCCGCTCGTAGGATTCCCGGAGATCGGACGAGGGGAGGTTGAAGGGGATCGTCTCGATTTTCACGGTGCCGGTCGCGGTCCGGATTCGGGGATACTTGTTGTAGTCCTTCCCGAACCGCGCGGAGTGCTCGGTGAGGAAGGGCTTCACGATGACCCACTTGTTGAAGCGGTCGATTGCGACGCACTCGAAGTAGTAGTGAAAGAGGGTGCGAGCTTGCGCGTCGATGAAGGCTTGGTCCGGGACCGTGAGGAAGAGGGCGATGCGCCGGAAGCGGAACGATTGAAGGACATAGCCGACCGATCGGTTGAGGACGCTGGCCCACTCGCGAGCCGGCATACCGAGGCCGGCCTCGTCCCACACGAGGACTTGACCGGGACCGAGCGACTTGTCGTTGATGAGGTCGAGGAAGTCCTCGGCCGAGAAGACGAGATGCGATAGCGTGAAGTCCGGCTCGACGAGTTCGGCGAGACGAAGCGACGAGTACGATTTCCCGGACCCGGTCGGCCCGACCCAAATCGCGATCGCATTGAGGTTGTGTTCGAGGACGCGCTCGCGAATCTGCGCCGCGAGCCATTCCTCTTTCGACGCGAAACTCCTCCCGGAGTTTTGACCCACTTCCCGTATTCCGAGGGATTGTGTCACGCGTGACCCCTCCCGTAGACGCCCTCGGAATCAGATTTTCCCGAGGGTCAGCATGTCGTTTCGTTTGAGGAGCTTCATCAAGAGCCGAAGGCGTCCGCGGTGGTAGGCGGCGTTCCAATCGCCCTTCCCGTCCCAATTCTCTTTCTCGGAGTCGAGCTTCTTCATCCCTTTCTCGAACTCTTTGTCAATGAAGGGCGCGAGGAAGTCCTCGGTGTCGTTGAGTTCATCGTTCCGCTTCCGCGAGCCGATCGGAAGCGAGCCGACGGCATGGAGCTTGATGACGATGAGTTGGAGGTAGTCGATGGGTTCGCCGAGCTTTTCCTTCGTTCCCTCGATTTGAACGAGGCCGGTCTTCTCGTCACGCGGGTAGGAAATCATCGACGGAAGATTCCTCGCGGCCGAGACTCCCCGCCGCGCTCGAAGATTTTCGTGATGCTTTCGAGAATCTTCCGCGTTTGTTGCTTCACGGAAGTCCGGAGTTGATAGTCGCGCCGGATGAGATCGGCGTCGAAGTCGGGGAAGTGAAAGCCGCCGTTCTTCTCGCCTTCGCCGACGGCCTTCGTCAGCGCGAGGAGGTATTGCATCTTCGCGTAGAGGACCGGCTCCGATCGCCCGAAGAGGTGCGTAAGCTTTTCGAGGTTCGCGTCCTCGACGAGCATTTGCGCGATGGACTCTTGACGAGAGCCGAGAGCGCCCGACGCGGACACGGCCATCGCCGCTTCCGCCGCGGCTGCTGGCTCATCAACGAAACGGTCGAGTTCGTCGACCACGTCGTCTTCGGACATCGGACCCTCAGTAACCGAACTCCTTCATCGACTTTCCCTTTGCCCGAAATCTCCGTGCCTTCTTTTGGTAACCGGAGATTTTGAAGCCGCTGTATTTGGTCTCTTTCCCGTTCTGGTACTTGTAGACCTTCTTCGCTTTCTTCCTCGCCATCGTGTCACCTCCTCCGCTTGCGACGCGGGACTTTGAAACCGTGACGACGCGCCGTCGCGTAGGCAATCGCGAGGGATTGCTTTAGGGAACGTCCCTCGTCGCGGAGGATTCGGACCTTTCGAGCGATGAAGGCGCTGGCCTTCCGAGACATCTTGCGTTTGCGTCTCATTGAGGAATCCTCTTCTTTGGGGCGAGACCGTATCCCTGAACGGAGTTCTTTCTCTTCCTCCGAGTCTTCCTTTTCGCCATGTTTCACCCCCTCGGGAGATAACTCCCGATGACAATCCCGACGAGAAGCGCGAGGCCGGCGAGGAGAAGGGCGAGAAGTCCGAGTCCCCCGCCGTAGGCTTGCGCGAAGAGGTGTTGTTTCATAAAGACCTCTTGCGCCTCGGCGGGGATTGTCTCGAACTTCGCGAGGGGAATCTCGAACGGAACGCCGGCCGCCGCGACGAAGTGTCCTCCCGGATTCAGGGAGAGAATGTCGACATCCTTCTTCCCGACGTACTTCTCCGGTCGGATGACCGCGGGCCAGCGGATCCCCTCGACGAAACGGAACATGGGTTTCCAATCCGCGACGAGGAGCGCACCGTTATACATCGTCGCGGCTCCGGGGAGAAGATCGTAGCGACCCTTTCCGATCGTGACGGTCTTGTCGGGATTCGGCTTGCGTTGCTTCCGCCGCGTCTTCCCGTCTCGCGTGTCGATTTCGGTCCAAATCCAATTCTTCCGTTGCCGGTGTCGGACGAGGACGAGGAGGAGAACGAAGAGGATGAAGGACACGGTCATCCCAAAAATGAAGAGCGAATCAACGAGGGTCGTGTCCGGCACCCTTAGTCACCGACCACGCGGAAGACGCCGCGAATCAGCATGAAGACCGCGAGGACGCCAATGAAGACCGAGAGGATAGAGTTTGCGACGACCACGTCGACTTGAATCGCGAGGAGCACCCCGAGAAGGCCGGTGAATATGGAGAAGGTCACGATGTAAATCGGATTATCGGCGTCCTCGGCCAGCGCGAAGACGAGGAGGAAGAAGAACACAAGGAGGAGGAGGAGCCAAATGTCCGATGTCGCAACCGTCGAGGGGAGCGCTACGACGGCGATCGTGGTCGCTATCCACTTCACCACGCCGCTCAGGGTCGCGGCTGGCGGGTCCTCCGGGCCGAATACCTCGGAGCGCGTCCCCATCGCCGCGGATGCGGAGGAGACCGCGTGCGCGTCGTCCTTCACGGGATTCGACCCGAAGCCGGTCGGATACGATGTGAGCGACACGAACGCGCTATTCCCCCATATGAATGCGGCGATCGCCAATCCCGCGATCGCGGGCGTCACCGTGACCGATGGCGGGTCCGGATTCGCGCTATTTCCGAGGACCGGGACGCCTCGAATCCGTTGACTCGTATCC
>WNFE01005477.1_pt1 | contig 15467 bp, 9 predicted proteins | sample 5400451 | NCBI WGS metagenome assembly WNFE01 (sample SAMN13153344, study PRJNA577476) | soil metagenome | isolation source: 200 cm saprolite under Douglas fir tree site 2 hole 2 | place: USA:California | collected 2015-04-18 | reverse complement strand
TCTTGAGTGGGAAGGCTGAAGATGGAGCCAAGAAAGACGCCAAAGCAGCGCCAGTGAGAGGAGGAGGAAGAGCACGAGCAGGAATATGAAGACATGAAGGGCCATAACGATCCTCGCTGCTTGAAATGTGTGGCATGGACAGTTTCCTTATCATAAAGAGAGTCGGAATGGACTGTCAAGCCAGAGGGAGTAATGTCCGAATTATCCACCACCGAGAAACACTGTACCCTCTTTGTAGACGTTCCTCCGAAAGTCGCACGAAAAGGTGATTAATGCACGAAAAGCGCACTTTCATTCTCTTCTCTGCTTTGTAGAGGCATCGAACTTGGGACCAACCTATTTGGATACTACTCAAATTTGGGTGCTGGCAAGCCAATTTCTCTGGTTTTGAATGATCTCCTATTCATGTCTCGATTTGTATACACTCTGGCCGATATTAACTTAAGGCAGGGCCGTTGCTACTTCGTCCATCGACGAGAGATGCTGGAGAGGACCAGACGTTGCCGTCGAAACTCGACCACCAGAGGGTCTCGTTGTCGACCATTATTGAAGCTGTCCAAGCCATATAGACCATCTGCTTTTCCTTTCTGTCTCCATGTCTTCCCTGGTTTTGCAGGGCTGATGAAAGCCCCCATCAGGTTGCACAGCCACTTCGTATGGAGACAAACGTGTGTGTCTCCGCACTGTTTTGACCTTTTTCAACCAGTTGGTGGTGTTGCTGAAGCATTCAACCCGTCCATATGGAGACTCCAAATTATGACAGGATGCGTGCCGTCTTGACCTGCGGTATCAACCAGGGAGTGTTCCTGCAAACTGCACCACCGTCAGATCCTTGTGGGCGGCCTTGCGGTCGCCACTACTGAGTATGTCGACGTTCGTTAGCGTGTTCGAGAACTGATCATCAGCGTGGTGCACCAGCGCGAGCACACACTGGTGCTGATTGCCGACCAGGTTTGCAGGTGGAGGCAGCATGCTGGAAGGCAGGCTGAAGGCGGCAATCTTCGGAAAGCCCACTCGCACATCATTGAGCGTATCAAAGCCGACCGTGCGCCAATCGGCTGTATTGATGGGCAGACCGTTGCGCACGTTGACATCGAAACCGGCAGGCAGCGGCGGTAGGCCCGCCGAGGAGTTGGTCAGAAGCAACATCACCCGCACGTTATTGGCGGGCGTCACTCCCCGGTTGTGCACCTGGACGTACACGCGGGTGAGGATGTTGGCGGTTGCATGCGTCGCCACATGCTCAAAGTCGTCACTCAACGTGTCCACAAACTGCAAAAAATTGATGGTGTCAGTCGGCGGAAACTGGTACTGACCCGTAGCATCGGGCGTATCCAGCTTGATATCCGGCCCTCGCCCGAACTCGACCGTCTGACCTAAAGCCGTAGGATCGGGCTGGCCGTTGACAGCGGGGAAGCGCCCCTGGTCTAATTGCGTGCTGCGTATGTAGAGTTCGATCCCCGGACTGTCAGTATTTGTCAGCGTACGCTCATAGACGCCACGCCCGTAAGTCGCGGCACGCAGGAGGCGGCGAGGACCGTGCAGAGCCAGATCCGTGACGGCTGCATCAGGCAGTCCCTGCGAGAGCGGCGCCCAGTTTGCGCCGCCATCAGCGGAATACCACACGCCGATATCTGCACTTACGTACAGGTGAGCGGGATTGGCTGGGTCCGCGACAATGGCGTTGGCCTGGACATCCAGGAGGCTGTTTGGGTCGCCAGCAGCCGGGCCGCTCCGCTGCTGCCACTGCTCCCCGTCAAAGTGCCACACATGGCGATAGTCGCCAAAGCCACTGAGCGTCACATATATCGAGGTGCCTGTGGCATCTGCCGGATCAACAGCAATACTGGTAATACTCCCATCGAGCGGTAACGAACTCGCTCCACCTATCGTGTCAAGGCGAGTACGTGTCCATCCGCTTGCTGTGCGGTCAAAGCGGTAGACAGCGGCATCGGTGTAGGACACTTCGGTGCCTGCGACAGTGAGAGACCCCACGTACGTACCGGCGTACAGTCTGTTCGGGGAAGCGAAAGCAAGGGAGCGGATTGGCCCGACGAGGTTATCATCGGCTAACGTTCCATTCGGGATAGACTGCCAGCTATCACCGAACGTTGTGCTGATCCACGGCCGGATCGAACCAAACGCGACCAGATCGGCATCCGCAGCTGCGGTAGAGCTGCCGGGATTGGGCGGCGTGCCAGCGAGAGGTGCGTAGAAGAGAACCGCTTCCACCACTGCTCCGGTTTCATTGACCGCCAGTGGCACGGACTTGTAGTTGAAGTTGTAGCGCGTGCCGCCGTCTATCGAGCGGCGGATGGTGCCTTTTGTGTAGCTGTTCAATATCTTGTAAGGATCGTTCCAGTTCACGATGTTAAAGCCGCTATCGCCGGGGAAGGAGTGCAGCCAGGCTTCCTCACCGGTAAAGCGCAGCCCACCGTTATCCTGCGTGCCGCAGAAGAGGACTGCATCCTCGGTGGGGTGATGGCCCAGGTGTTCCATTGTCAGCGTCTGCAAACCCATGTTGCACGTCGTAAAGATATCGCCGGTGCCAGTGGGATTCGTGGAGGAGAACACCCCGCCATCACAGCCGACCCACATTTTATTGGCATCGCCGGGGGCAAAGACGATGGTGTGGACGTCGGCGTGGATAGAGCTGCCGATGTAGGTAGACGTCATGCTGACGTTGGGGCCACTGACAATGACTTCACAGCGATAGAGAGACCCCGACCACATGTCAGGTGACGCTACTGTACCTGACGCCACTGTTGAACCGCCCAGGTAGATGCGGTTGACGTTGTCTGGTGCTACCGCGATGGCAAGGTCATAAGACCCTTGCCCACGCCTATTGGGGTCGGGGCCAAACAGCGCGGTGGGTGCGCCGGTAATCTGGCGCCAGTTACCATCATTGGTGTCGAGCCTGTAAATGCCATGCACGTGAGAGGTATCGCTGCGGGCAACCAGAGCGTAGACCACGTTCGGGTTGTTTGGCTGCACAGCCAAGCCGATGCGCCCCACATTTGTAGTGGGAAACCCGACACCGATCTCGTTCCAGGTATGACCGTTGGTGGAGCTGTAGACAGGGCCGCGCGCTAGTGCAACGTAGAAGGTGGTGGCGCCGCCACTGGTGGCAGCAACCACGCTGGTAGGGACTTCCCGGGTGCCGTCACTTCTCAGGGTCTTTCGCACCCAATGGAAGCCTCCTGTGCCATTCGACTCGCGGCGATACACGCCTCTCAGGGTTGCTGCGACGACGCAGTCAGGCTCCGCGGGGTCCACTGCCAACGCAAAAAATGCAGTGCCTTCCAGAGAGGGGCTATCAGGGGCGGCAGATTCGGTGGTCCACGCTGGTGGGGTAGTGGTGCCGTTGTCTGTGACGATGGGTCCAACCCCAAAATAAGTGGCCTCATCGCCCTGGCCCGAGCCGACATAAACCCGGTCAGGTTTGGCCGGGTTAAGAGCGAGGGCACCGACTGAGAGCGAGTCGGAGCCAATCGGGTTTGGGGTGGAGAACGGGTTAGTGGGATTGAGATCAAAGGCATCCATCAGCGAGCGCCACATCTGCCCAGCATTGTCAGAGCGCCAGACACCCCCATTAGCGGCCCCGATGTAGATGAGGTTCCCACCAGGCGCGACGACGATGGCGGTCGCACGCCCGCTGATCGCTGGTTTGACGCCGCCCTGGCCCTGGCGCACGACGGAAGGGCCTATCGGAATCCAGTTATTGGCAGGCGGGGGCTGGGGTGCTTCAGGCGCTTCCAATTCTCCTGCTCCTGACTTAGGCAGTACTGGCGCACGCTGTTGGGTTTGCTGGCGTTCTCGGTAATCCCGGACGAACCGACGACGAAAGTCGGGGGGGAGCGGGGATTCCTCAAGAGGTTGTCCAGGTTCTCTCGGGATCACCGGAGCGCGCATCCGGGGTATACCCCTGGGCGTGAGAGGAGTGAGACGTACTTCCAAGAACTCACGACTCCGCTCGCCAGGGCCGCCTTCAGGCTCGGCCTCGTGCTCGAAGGGCTGTTCCTCTTGATGGTTGGCAGGCTTTTCGGGAGTACCTTCTTTTTCAGTCATTTTCTCTCCTTTAACGGTTCTCGCTAAGAACTTCACTGTTCTGTCAAAACGTGGTTGTCACTTTGCGAACCGGGACGCTCACTGCTGATTAGGAGTTTCCTTCTGTTCGTACGATCGTTTCCGTAACGCGACTCGCGGTTCACTTGCCGCTCAGGTTCAGGATAGAACCTCGTAAGTCAGGAATGGCAGACTGGGTTCTGCGCCACTCGTAGCTTGCCAGAGTGAAGAGCATGATCGTCACCACCATGAAAGCTCCAACGATCAGCCACTCAAGTGCTCCACTGCTGTTATCAGGGTCGACACCGAAGACGAACTCGATCCAATCTCTCTGCACTAAAGCGATTACACACAAAACACTGGTAACAATTGCCATGCCCGTTTCAAGCCAGAAACGCCATCTCAATGCATTCCTCATGGGTTCAACCTCGTCTTTCGCAAAGCAGCTCTGCTCAAAAATAAGAGGGAGTGGTAGAACATGACTCCTTCAAGCCAACTCAAGTTACAGAGGGCCAAGTAAGAAAAAGGTGTCAGAAAGTATTTCACTCGTACAGAACTTGGTACAGCCCCACCGACAGAACCTTTTTCTATCTTCTTTTGACTCTGATTGGAGTTTAGACGAATTTTTACTACTCACCTGCTTTCAGCAGCCGCACTACGAGCGTGAGAAGCGGTCACAAGACTCTGATGGCGGATTTCTTGCGGTATTGGTATCATATCAAATCCGCTTAATCACTATTAAAACGCTAAGAAAATGAACTTTTCTCATATGGATTTCTTAAAGCTTATGCTGATTTTAGTGATAACTTTAGAAGCGGATTTTGAGGAAGTGTCAGAACTGAGAACAAGTCGTGTAAGGAGATCTTGCTTATGATATATTGAGAGTCATTCACAATACCATCCAGAGGAGTGCTCGATGAACTGCCCATACTGCCTGTCAATTGCGACCAAACAACAGCGCAAGAAGACCTCGCTTGGCTATCGAACGTTTTGCTGCTCAGATTGACAGCGTTGGCGAATTGCTTGTTCGAGTAGTTGAAGGGCATTTCCTGAGTCTTAAAAGAGATTACACTGACTTTAGACGGGGCTCGCTCCTGTGCTGGCAACTTGGGACATCCGTTCGCAAAAAAGATGGGGTGCTCATAATTTTTTCATATCTCTCGGAGTTGTGGCTTTCACAGATCAAAGGATACCTGAACATTTCTCATGTCTATGTTCATCATGTAGATACTGTTCATCTTCGCTTTCAGTGGAAATTGACAGGAAGGAAGTTTCTTTCAAGCACTCCAAAAACATGTGGCACTCGAAACGCACGCTCTTCAGGCATTTCTCTCGTGATATTGTAGCGCTTAGGCCACTCTTCGGTACTCGTGATGTAACCCACCCAAGATGGGAACTGAGATGATCCGCATGGCACGCGGATCTGATGGAAGGCAGGCAATTTCCCCTTGCGGAACCTGCTGGTGGATCCCTTGATGTGGTCGTGCCCGATTGAAATACTCAACGTAAGCAAGCAGGATACGATGCAGATGTTTCTCGTGGAGGATCAGCACGTGATCCAGGCACTCTCGCTGGACACTCAAGAGAAAGCGTTCACAGATCGCATTGGCTCGTGGCGTGTGATAGGGCGTTTTCAGGATCTTGATGCCGCTTGTTGCTGCAACACGCGCGAAACAGGGTCCAAACTTGCTATCATTATCACGGATGAGATACTTCGGTGTTTGTTCAAACGGTGTGGCCTCCCGCAGTTGTTGTGCAGTCCAAGCGTCGGTAGGAGAGCGCGTCACACCGACATGGATCACTTTCCGCGATTTCAGCTCGATGTCCGTTTGCAGACGTGAATATCCAGCTTCAGTAATTCACCCCGAATACGCTCAGCCCCCCAAAGCCAGTTGTTCATTGCCATCTCTTTGATCAATGCAATGGTCTCTCCCGTCACCTTTGGTTTATGCGAAGTCGCTTTCGACTTGTGCTTCCAGAAAAGACGAAATCCCTGACGGTGCCATCGCAAAAGGGTCTCTGGTTGGACGATCAAGAGCGCTTGCCTCCAAGACCGAGTCGCTCTTGCCAGAAGCACCAGGAGGCTTCGATCCCTCTTGGTGCACATCGGTCGTTTGCTCTGTCGACGAAGGATGATGAGAGGTTTTCGTAGAAGCGCATTTTCAGCAACAAGTTCTGATTTCCCTCTGGCAAGATCGGCCAGCATCCCCAGCAGCAATGAAGTGTTCAGTGGTCTTGTCCAACACAAGAAGCTATGTTGGAGCGAGTGAAAGCAGGAACATACCAGGCGTTTGATGGAGATAAGGACACGAGACACAGGATGAGCCTCTCCTTCTTGAAGATGGGTGGGTTGCCTGAGTATGAGGGCAGAGCAAACCTTGTTGATTGTACTCTCATCTCACGTTTCTCTGCAAGAAGGGGCTGGTCAAATCATGCTGAAGATGTCTATTTTGCGAACAGATGACCCAAGTAGCCAGCACAGCCAAAGATATGCTTCTCTGCGAAGGCTTTGAGGCGAGCACGTATCTCTTGATGTGCAGGAGAATCGCCCCGTGGTGATGCCAGGCCTTTCTCATAACAAAACTTTTTGTGCATATATGACAGGGTCGCTCTGAGGAAACCGCCTGTGCCGCATGCGGGGTCAAAAACGCGCTCGTGTTCTTTAGGGTCCAGGATCTCTACTGCTAGCTTGACGACTCCCCTGGGGGTAAAATACTGGCCGCGATCACCGCGCAGGTTGATGCCTACAATCTCCTGATACGCTGCTCCCTTGGCGTCAATCTCGGAGTTGGTGAAGTCGTAGCGGGATAGCTCGGAGACCATGAAGGCGAGTGCCGGAGGCGAGAGGGTGATTTCTTCATTGCCGCGAAAGATCTCTTCGTACTGCTGCTTAACCTCGGCGAAAAGAGGGGTGATGCGTTCACGTATCTTCTCGCGTCCTTCTGGGGTGAATTGTTCTGTAAGACCGACCCAGAATTTGCGCTTGTGGCGGGGAGCTTCTTCGTCGTGCATTTTGCAGAAGATCAAATAGAGAAATTGCCAGAAGGCCCTGTCCTTTGCCATGCCTTCGTTGCCGTGAATGAAATTGTGACAACGGCGAAAGACTACACGGAGCATGTCTTCATCGGCGAGGTGCATCTGGGTTCTGGTAGTGGGGTCGTGGGGTTTCTCCGATTCGCCCGCCATGGGCCAGTCGGCGATGGGTTCCAGTCTGATGTCGAAACGTGTCTGCTCTCGTTTGAGGTAGAAGAGGTCGAGTCCGTTAGTCCATAGTCCGTACTGGCAGGTTTCGACCTCTTCCATAATCTCTTTGAGCACTTTGAGGTCTTTTTCTGCTTCGTTGTAGTCGCGCAGTTTTATGGTCCTGCCGACCTGTGGTGTGGGCCGACATATAACCGCGCGGCTCATATAGATGATTTTATGCTCGTGCTGGGGATGGAAGATAGCGATGTCGACAGTTTTGTGGCGTTTCCCTTCGCCTATGGGGAAGTCGGATTCCATATCTTCAAAGGAGATGCCGTATTCTTTTTCTAATGCTTTCGCGATAAATTGGCGCACCTGTTCTTTGGGGGTATCTTTGACTGGCCGCTCCCCAGTGATGCAGTCGATGATTTTTCCGTCGCCGAGGATAGCTTCGCTTTCTGTCTCTTCTGGGGCAACGGGGTCATTATCGGGTGATACCATGACATCGTCTAGCATTGTTCTGCTAACCCCCTATCTATGTGTTATGGTTCGACCACATCTCGTGTTGTATTTGTTCTGCTCTATTTACATCGCACTTTTTGTGTGCGATGCAAGCAAGCGGCTAAGCCAAAGCAGCTTGAGTGTAAAGCTATGTATAGGCCAGTCTCAACATTTATATTCCTTTTCAGTGTCAAGATTTATGATCACAGTCTCAAGATTTCCGAAATCCTACAATTTATGATCACAGTCTCAAGATTTCCGAAATCCTACATACACAAAACAACACCCCTATATATCCAGATTCGCATTCTTCGCGTGGCTCTCGATGAATCTCCGCCGCGGAGCAACCTCGTCGCCCATCAGCATGTTGAAGGTTTTGTCTGCCTCCACCGCTTCCTCGATGTTCACGCGTAGAATCGTGCGTTTGGCGGGGTCCATCGTCGTCTCCCAGAGCGTGTCGGGGTTCATCTCGCCGAGGCCCTTGTAGCGGCCAACATCTGGTTCTTTGCCGTTGTGGGCAGCTTTGTATTCGGCAATCAGTGCGTCGCGTTCCTCTTCGGTGTAGACGTAGCGGGTCTGCTTGCCCATTTTGACGTGGTAGAGCGGGGGCTGCGCGATGTAGAGGTGCCCATCGGTGATGAGCGGTTCCATGTAGCGGAAGAAGAAGGTGAGCAAGAGCGTGCGGATGTGCGCTCCGTCAACGTCGGCGTCGCTCATGATTACGATGCGGCCGTAGCGCAGTTTGGTTATGTTGAAGTGCTCGCCAATGCCCACGCCGATGGCGGTGATAATGTTCTTGACTTCGACGTTTTCCAGCATCTTGTCGAGGCGCGCACGCTCGACGTTGAGGATTTTACCGCGTAAGGGCAGGATGGCCTGGAAGTGGCGGTCACGCCCCTGTTTTGCGCTCCCGCCGGCGGAATCGCCTTCCACGAGGTAGAGTTCGCAGCGGTCGGCGTGTTTCTCGGAGCAATCGGCGAGCTTGCCGGGGAGGGTGGTGTCCAGCACGTTCTTGCGCTGGATCAGGTCGCGGGCAGCGCGAGCTGCCTCGCGCGCACGAGCGGACAACAGGCACTTATCGATGATGGCTTTGGCTTCGCTGGGAGTCTCCTCCAGGTATTTGGTCAGCATATCCGCGGTCACCGTCTCTACAATGGGGCGCACCTCGGCGTTGTTCAGCTTGGCCTTCGTCTGCGCCTCAAACTGCGGATTGGGCATCTTGACGCTGACCACCGCCGTCAACCCCTGCCGCACGTCATCACCCGTCAGGTTGCTATCTTTTTCTTTGAGCAGGTTCATCTTGCGCGCGTAGTCATTGAGCGAACGGGTGAGCGCGCTGCGGAAACCGGTGATGTGCATGCCGCCATCGACGGTGTTGATGCCGTTGGCGAACGAAAACTCGGTGCTCGTCCAGCTATCGTTGTACTGCACCGCCAGCTCGACCTTGACGTTGTCGATTTCGCGCACGGTGCTCACCGGGCGCGCCTGTATGCAGCTGCGGTTCTTGTTCAGGTAGCGCATGAACGAGACGAGCCCGCCCTCGAAGTAAAAGGTTGCTTCGCGGTCGCTGCGCTCATCACGTATTGAAATGGTCAGCCCGCGATTCAGGTAGGCCATCTCGCGGAAACGCTGCGCCAGGATGTCGAAGTTATAATCGCGCGTCTCCATGACCTCCAGGTCGGGTATGAAAGAGGTGGTGGTGCCTGTGCCTTCCGCCGGTCCCAGGTCGAGCAGCGGGGTTACCGCGATGCCTCTTTCGTAGCGCTGGCGATACAGGTGATCGTCGCGCCTGACATCGACCTGGCACCACTCGGAGAGGCCGTTGACGACTGAGACGCCCACGCCGTGCAGGCCACTGCTGATCTGGTAGCCGCTGCCGCCAAATTTGCCGCCGGCGTGGAGAATGGTCATGACTACTTCAAGTGTGGAAAGGCCGGGACGCTGCCGATGTTCCTCCACGGGGATGCCGCGCCCGTTATCTTCTATGATGACCGAACCATCGGGGTGAATAACAACGGTGATGGTGTCGGCAATACCCGCCATGACTTCGTCGATGCTGTTGTCGACGACTTCGTAGATGAGATGGTGCAGACCACGTTGATCTGTGGCGCCGATATACATGCCGGGGCGCACACGCACGGCCTCCAGGCCTTCGAGAATCTGGATGTCCTGTTCGCTGTAGCTGCCGTTGCCGTTTACGAAGGTCTTCCCGTTCCCATTGCCACGCTTATTTTCGCTATCGTCGGGAGTAATTTCGTTTACTATTGATTCTCTTGCTTTTGCCATAGAGCCGGTATATCCTTTGAAACACTCCGCTCGAGCCTGCGAGCATTGCAGGTAGAGCGCTGCCAGTCAATTGTTAGAACATGCATAAGGGCCGGGCGACCGTTTTGATCGCCCGGTCATTTCCGCGAAACTACACCTGGAAAAGATATTCTGATTGAGCATAGAAAAAGCGGTATATCAATGCATTGTCCAGGTTTTGAAGCAGGGTATAGCGGGCACATTTTGAACTATGTTACTCGCGCTTCTATGGCTTTATTATATCACTTTTTGGCCGGTAAGTAAAACATATTTTTCAACCCCTTTTCAACCCCTTTGGGGGGCTTTTGAAAGCCTTTTTTCTACGGTGTAGCCGCGCCATGATGAGTTTTAGGCAAGGTTCAATTTATGAAGAAAAGTCCTTGACCGTTTGAACAGTCGCACAGTGTCATCCTGAGCGCAGCGAAGGATCTGTCTGGCTGGGCACAGAGATGCTTCGCTTCGCTCAGCATGGTAGGGCAGGACCTTTCTAGCGAATTTGTGTCAGTAACGCGGACCAGCCATGGGTACGCCAGCGGGTCCAGGCATGCCCTGTATCGCAGCCATGCCAGGCATGGGGGCCGGGGCGAGATTGGTGGCACAATAGGGACAGAATACCCAGCGCAGCTCGAGCAGGCGTTCGCACTTGGGGCAGGGCCGCTTCAGCTTCTGCCCGCAGGATGGGCAGACCTGGAAGTCCGACTCGACACGCGCGTGGCAATTGTTGCATGTCTGGCGCTCGGTCATCTCCGCCAGCAGGGACTCTTCTTCCAACTGGCGCTCGTAAATCTCGGCCAGCGTCTGGCGCGGGCGTAGAATCATGTAGATGAAAAGGCCACCGATAAAGAATATGGTGACGAGCAGGGTGGCGAGTATCTGCGATAGCATATCTTGCGTGCGCGCTCGGATGTCGCGGAACGTCCATATGATAAGGCTTAGCCAGAAGATGACTGTGAAGGCTACTACAAAGCCGATAATTAGCCCTAACGCTTTGCTGAGAGCATCAAGCAAGCCACTTGTAGATGCGCCAATTACGATTATATTTGCAAACACTGGATTTATGCCCCTTTCAAAACATGAAAGTTCATATATACAATTACAACGTACACAATAGACAAAATGAAGGCAGAATAGGACCTTAAGGCAGCCACGTGGGACGCCATTGGAGGTACCGTGTCTCCCTGACAGGTTTCCCTCTTTGCGGCCAGAAGGCCCCAGACTTCAGTCCTGGGGATGAATGGCCACTCGAATGCCTCCGGTAATACAGTTGACATTTGTTTTCACCTGTTGTATATTTTCTTCAGTTCTGTTGCACGTTTCCAACCTAATCGCGTTTCGGCGGGTTCCACAGCGCAGGGCTGTGGGTAAAAACACGACCGTGTTTCTGAGTCGTGCCATGCGATACGTAAGTCTAGAGCCGACAAGCCGCTTGCGTGCATGAACCGAACGAACGGTGTGGGACGACACACCAGCGTCATTCCAGAAGCCCTCGGCGCGGGAGCCGTAGGGAGTCGTCACTGAAACAATATCGTCAAAATCTCCCCGGCCCGCATACCTACATGTACCGGTTCAGATGCGTGCCCTTCATCGCCCTCGCCACTCCAGAAAAGCTGTTCCCTTTGCTCCTCATGTAAGTTTGTCACAAATGCCCTGGCAGCTGCAACCCCTGGCCGCAGGCTGGCCTCAACCGAGTGACCGAGCGGGTTATACACGCGCACGATCAGCCCTTCTCCCGCGTTACCGCGTTTTATGGCGCTGACGACGAGTTCACGCGGCTCAACCTCAACCAGAGCAGCTCGCGAGAGCTGCTGTCCTGCATGTTGCCCGGTCACCACGGCCCGCACGGGCGTGTTAAAGGCCTGCGCCTCGCGCAGCACCAGCGCGTGCTCCGCCTGCCACTCGCCGCTGTGCGGTACCAACGCGTAGTCAAATTCGTGGTGACCCTGGCACTGCGCCTCCGGGGTATATTCCATCGGCCCTGCATGACCACGACGGGTAGACAGGTCGCCACGCGAAAGCCATTCTACGCAGCGCAGCAGTGTCAATGCCACCGCCACCTGCCCTGGCGCGACAGCGGGTCCATCCCGCACTACTTCGTACTCCGGCAGGCCGCGATTGAGCACCCCCAGGCCGAAGGTTCCATTACTGACATCCACGAAGCGCTTCTGCGGGAACGTGTTCACAGGCGCCTCTATCCATTCCGCGACATCGGCGGGACGGGGTGAGGTTACAGGTCGCGACCTGACCTCGAATGTTCCCTCGGCACTTGCACTCTCCATATTATATGGTACCGGAAAAATGACGCGTAATCTATGATCTTTTACCGCATTTTCCACGCTGGTGTGAATATCGATACGACGCACCCCAGGAAACAGCGCTACTTCGCTTGTAATCGTGCAGACGGTGGTACGCGAACTGCGCTCGGCGCGGCCGGGAGCACAGGTAGTGGGCAGCGACCAGCGCCCTCTAATACGCAGCATGGCATGCACAGGTCCCGCGCTGACCAGCTCGATCTTCGGCGGCTCCAGTGGCATACTGACCAGCGTGTCCTGAGCGGGCGGGCAATAGGTGTACAAATCGCCCACGTCGCCGCCATCCACAAAGCGGTTGAGGCCTGTAAAGACCGCGGCCGTCTGCTTATCGGTAACCGTCAATGTACCATCCTCGACATTCACCTCGACGCGGAAAAACTCATTTTCGATAAACGAACGCGGCGTTGTTTCACCGGCCATCTGGCCAGCCAGTGTAGTCACAGGTTCCGGGCGCTTCTCGCCCTTGATGCCGCGCGGGTAGAGCCAGAACGTCTTGAGTCCATACGCGGGCAGGTCGGCAGCGACGAAATCAATTGTCTCGCGCACCTGATCCACCAGCGAAAACTCCAGTGTGACAATGTCCTCGCGATCCAGCAGCGCCAGTACCTGCTGCTCAGTGGCGAGTAACTCCTGCTCGTTGACCACAACCTGCCCGCGAGGCGCAACTACGACTTCGATATGTATCACTCCCGGCGCGTCTGTGTGGTCCGCGATGTGTATATGGGTGATCACGCGCGGATCATCGGGCCGATTCAGCATGACTTTGATCGTCTCATGAGCCATGTGGAGCAACTGCCCAGGGGCGTTTACTCCCGACAGCGCCATTGTGGCCGCCAGCACCTCGCGCGCCACGGGCATACTACCCAGTTCTTGCTTCCAGCGCTGGACGGCCTGAGCGAGCATGTGCTCTCCACGCTCGTCGACGAGAGCGGCATTGCGCAGCGAAGCTGGAAGCGATACCACCGCACGCGCAGTTTCGGTACGCGGTCCAGGAGCAGGGTTAAATACGACAATCGGGATAGGCTCGTGGCTCGCGTGCGATACGGGGAAAGGTGCGCGCGTGTCTGTGGCAGCCACCAGGTGCTGCAGCGCCTGGGCAAGCACACCTTCTCCAACCTGCTGGCTCTGCGCAAAACGCACGCTGTTCTCACGATGTACCTGGTCGATACTACAGCCACAGATGCTGTCATGGGGGTGGTTCTGCAGGAGATATTTCCAGGCCAACCTCACCAGGCCATGGGGATAGGGAGCGCCCAGTTTCCAGGCCCAGGCCGTCAGCGGCTCTACCCAGCGCTCCAGCAGGTGCTCTGTCAGGGTATTTTGCTGCTTGATCCACATGCGTGTGGAAAGAACCGCCGGCAGCAGGTGAGCATACTGGCTGCTGCGCATCTCTCCGCTGAGCGTCTGCAGGGGCGAGTCAATCCCCTGCTGGCTCGCAATGTGCTGGCGAACAACCGCGACGTACTGCGGCAGCGTGCCTATGCGCAGGTGAATACTATCATACTGGGGGATATTTCCATTTTGCCCGGCAAAGCTCGCGATCAGCTTCTCGTGCTCAGGGTCGATGTGAGCCAGCAGCGCGTTCGCGGCCTCGATCACGGCAGGCAGGCCATCCTGCGGCTCCAGGTGATCAGAGCCATTCATGAACAGGAGGGTATTGGTGGTTCCCTTGCCCAGCAGGTTAGCGCTGAGCAGTTCGACGCGCGTGACGAATTCTTCCGCTACCAGCGGCATGATACCGGCATTGGAGTAGCCGCGGGCATCGGCGAGGTGAACCACCAGGATACTGGTGCCGTCCGGCGCAGCCCAGTAAAACTCGCTTTTATGGGCCTCCGCGCCAACGCCGCGCCAGAAGATCGCGCTGTCAATATCAAAGCCGCGCAGGATTTGTGGCAACTGCGCAATGTGGCCGAAACAATCGGGCACATAGCCAACACGCATGGGTTCGCCGAACTCGGCGGCTCGCTGCAGGCCGATTTGCAAATTACGTACCAGCGACTCGCCACTAACAAGAAACTCGTCGGGCTGCAAGTACCACGGACCAACCAGCACACGCCCGGCGTGTGTATAGCGTTTCAGGCGCTCCTCCTGCTCCGGCCGGACCTCCAGGTAATCGTCCAGCACAATGGTCTGACCATCTAGCATGAAATAGCTGAACTGGTTATCGCGGTCCAGGATGTCGAGCAACTTATCGACTGTACGTACCAAGCGCATACGAAACTGCTGAAAGGTCTGGTACCACTCGCGGTCCCAGTGTGTATGGGGAACAATGATGATGTTGAGTTGCTCGGCCATGATGCTCCTCTGTAGAAATTGGCAAGACCCACGCCTGGCTGCCCGGTCAGCTTCCTGAAAATGAGGACACTTCCGTCTTTTGCAAAACTGTGTGGATGATCCAGCCGTATATACATATAAAACCGCGGGAGATAAATCAATACAGTTACGGATTTAAGTGAGTATAGCACAAGTGTTTTCAGCGTGTAAAGACAAGCGAGGCAGCGAATCCGAAAGTATAAACTCCGCAATAATGTACGCGAGGTAGATCAGCATGACTAACGGGCTAGTAACTTTGGCTAAAATGTGATAATCTTACTATGAGTAAGATTTTTTAGTGCATAATGTATTATAGTGTATCATGTTGTTCCACAAGCGCAAAAACCCACAAGTAGAAGAGAAATAGCATAATTTCAGACCCTGGCACGCAGGGACGCTTACAGGGATTACCACATGTGTTATAATGATGAAGAACACATGTTCTAGTTTTGGAAGTCATTCAGCATAAGGAGGTATTGAATGGCTGGTGGTAGTTATAGCCAGAGGCCCATGCCGGAAGAGCCCTCTGGTAGGCTTGTTCCTGCGCGTGCAACGCGCCAGTTACCTGCGGTGAGGGAACCCGAGGAACTCGAGGAAAGAATAACGCGCAGGTTGCCGGAGACGCAGCCTGGTACAGGCATACCTATCCACCAATACGCAGAGCGCCCTCTGGCCCGCCACCGCACATGGCTGGGGCCATTTATCATCTGTATGGTGATTGTGGTTTCAGGCTCGCTGGTGTTGATCAGCGCGGGCATATTCCAAAGGACCGACAACTCGCATCTCGTTACT
>WNFE01003072.1_pt1 | contig 15478 bp, 14 predicted proteins | sample 5400451 | NCBI WGS metagenome assembly WNFE01 (sample SAMN13153344, study PRJNA577476) | soil metagenome | isolation source: 200 cm saprolite under Douglas fir tree site 2 hole 2 | place: USA:California | collected 2015-04-18 | reverse complement strand
CGATGACATGACGACGTTCATCCTCAAGCGTCCCTAGGAGACGGCCGTGCCCAGAGTGCACGAGATCGAAGACGACGGCGGCGATCCCATCCTGAAGGAAGTTTTCGCCAAGCAGCGTGAGGTCTTCGGGAGCCTCTTGAATCCGACCAAGGTCCTCGCGCACTGCCCACCGATCCTCAAGGCGGCCGCCCAACTCTCGGCCTCCATCGAGAAGTCGGGCCGGCTGCCCGCGGCGCTACTGCCCCTCATCTACCTCCGCGTGGCGCTGATCAACGGCTGCCCGTTCTGAATTGACATCAACGCATCCCGGGGGATGCAGGCGGGGGCGGATGACGACAAGGTGCGCGAGGTGCCGACGTGGCGAGAGAGCGCGCGTTTTTCCGCGATGGAGCGCGCGGCCCTCGAGTACGCGGAAGCCATGACGATCACGGGCCAGAAGGCGAGCGACGAGCTCTTTGCGCGCCTCAAGAGCATCTTCGACGACGGTCAGATCGTGGAGTTGACGGCGGCGGTGGCTCTGGAAAACTTCCGCAGCAAGTTCAACGTGCCCCTGGGTGTCGAGTCGCAAGGATTCTGCATTCTTCCGCACTTACCGAGCACGCGCACCCCCTGAGATGGCCCCTGTCGTGGCGACTGGTTGCGCGGCGCGCACACTTATGCCCGGGCTGAGCTGTCTGCCGGAAGACCTATGCCCTTCTAGGGTGGCCATTGACCTCGTGGCGGCACCCGACTAGCCTTCCAGCATGACGGCGCAGGTATTGGCCCGGCGCACCTTCATGTCGACGATCTCGGCGGGCTTCCTCGCCGCGCCGCTCACCGCCGAGGCACAGCAGGCGCGGAAGGTGCCGAGGATCGCGTTATTGTTACCCCAACCGCCAATCCCCGAGGAGAGGGCCTTCCGGGATGGCATGCGCGAACTCGGTTGGGTCGAGGGACAGAACATCACGATCGAGCGAAGGTCATCGGACGGATACCCCGGGCGTTAGCCCGAGCGTCTTGACGCCCTTCTCGCGGATGTGATGCAACTCAACTTCGATGTTGTGGTGACGATCCCGCCGTCGCTACTGGCCCGGGCGGATGAGGTGATCCAGTAGCCGATTCGGCCACACCGGAGAGAGCACCCATGCCCAAACGCTGGCTGTGCCTTCTCGTCGCCTTGCTCTGCGGCCTGGTCGCGATCGTCGCGTCGGGGTCTGCGGGGAGTGCGTGGGGGCTCTGGGTGAGGACGGCCTCGAAGACCGAGACACTCCTGGCGGACGAGGAGTGGCAGCGACTGACGGTCACTCCGACAAAGCAAGAGTGTATCGAGGAAGGAGACCGGAACGGGTACAGCCTTGCGCTGCTCTTGAGTAGTTTACACGCTGGCGAGCCGGGGAATCGCGTGAGAAGCAATCATCTGACTGCCGAGATATTGGAGGTAGTCAACGAATGGCGCGATGCGTCCGGTGGCGCCCACTGGACGACGACCTTTTACAACTGTCTCCCCGACACCGTAGATCCGCGCGGGCCGAAGGGGAAGTGAGGCGTCGCAGTCGTACGCAGGCTGCCCCGATAGAAGACTCGCGGCCAGTCAGCTCGCAACGTAGATGCACACAAACTGGCGTTGCCGGCCCACCGTCACCGGTGAAGTTGAGGATCACACTAGGGTCGCTCAGGAGTCGGGACATAGTCCCAGCGTCATGTTGAAGAGGTACGCGAAATGGCTGAACCTGGCCGCGACTGCACGAACCCTCGCGCTACCATCGCGGTTCAACCGACCGAAATGACGGAGGTGTTGAGCTCCCGCAGCAAGTTCAATGTGCCCCTGGGAGTTGAGTCCCAGGGCTTTTGTGTCTTGACTCAGTTGCCGACAACGCGAGGCACCTGGAGCCAGAGATTCTCGTGGCCCGCCGGCCCGTCTCAAACGAGACGGTGGGCGAAGTGGAGCGGATCAACGAACTGCAGCCGCTCCGCGAGCGGGTGATGGGGGAGCGCCTCGAAGATCCGCCGCACTCGCGATGACGTCTTCAAATCGTCGGCATCCGTCCTGATGGCCAGCGAGAGATAGGGTTTGCGCATTGATCGAAGCTGCTGGGTGACAAGATCCCAAAAGAACGACTCGCTTGGCCACTTGTTGACGGATGGATAGAGGATTTGTGGCGGGGATCGGTGCGATCCTCGCAGCACGCGTCGCGCCACCCGCCGCCAGAGAGGCTTCTCGAGGCGTACGGAGCCTGTGGTCAGGGGCACCATCACCACGGCGCGGCCCTTTCGACCGCCCGAGATCCGGAAGTCGTGATGTGCGGGACGGAACGGCACCTGGGGGGCCGTGCGGCAATCGGTAAAGACACCCACGATGGGCGACGTATCGATGCTGGTGGGCACGTCCGCGGCGCTCAGAGCCCAGCCGGCCACCGGCTCCAGGGTGAGATCCACCTCGACCCCGCACCGATCGATGACCTCGACGATTTCGTTCGTGAGGAATGCCGCGCCCGACCGGAAGCGTTGCACGCGAGCGCCGGCCCATCGGGCGTGGGCCTCGAGCGAGAACCGCGTGGAATACGCGACCCACTCGGCATCGCCAAAGTCATGCACCCATACCTGCTGCTGGGCGCACCATCGAATCTGGTGGGCGTGCACGCCGAGGTAGTCTCCCTGCCCTTCGAGGTGGGCCATGCGGTCGGGGTATCTGGCAAGGACATAGTCGGCGCGACCGTAGACTTCCGCGATCTGCGGATCCGTGCGAAAGTACCAGCCGAACTTTGGTGGAGCGTCGGATCGTTTGGCCAAGCTCGACCGCAACTGGTCCGCGAACTCGAACATCGCGGTATAGCCGCCCCACTCAGGCGGGTCGGTCCGGGAGAGCTGAAACCCGTCGGGCTCCACGTCGAAGCTCAGGAAGGCGGGAATCGGGCGCCGCTGCCCCCAGGCGCGGGCATGGGCACTAAAAGGATTCATGACCTCACCGTCCGGTCAGCGCGATCAGGACCGCGGCCCGGCCAGCGAAGTCGCCCGGCCCCGCACGACGAGCTCGAGCACCTCGTGTCCGCCCGCGGAGCAGAACCCTTGCTCCAGGACCTCGCACTGGCCCTTGCGGACCACGGCGTGGAGGAACCGCGCCAGATGCACGTGCTGCTTTGACCTTGGCGGCAGTGGCGAGATGGGCGACGCAGTAGCCGAGCGGAAGACTCCCGGGCAGCTGGCGCTGGAGCACCGCCAGGACGCGTTCTTCCTGCGATCGCGACAGAACCATCGTTCCCTCGCTACCTCCGCGCGAATGCTGGAGTCATGAGCAAGATCGCCCCCGTACTGAGAACAGCAATTTCAGGGCCACCGGGCGAGTCCGAGCACAATCAGTGGGTTAGACGACACCCTGGCCGGGCTTTGACGGAGAAGGGCAGAGGAGGTGACGTGGGGGCTCAATGAGCGCCCTGGTGGCTGCCCCGGCGCAACAAGACGATCAGATACCACACGATAGCGATATTGATCGCGATGACGGTGAGACGCGTCGGGGTCACGTGTCGCCACAGCTCGTAGAGCTCGAGCGGAATGAACGAGCCCGTCACGATGACGGTGAAGTATTCCGCCCAGCGCTTCCGCAGGAGCAGGCCGACGCCTTCGGTCAGAAGCAGGGCGGCGTAGCCAAAGGTGCCCGCGCTGATCGCTCTCAGCTTGCGGTCATCGACAGACAGCAGCCGGGTCAGCAGGCGATCAGCAAGGCGGCCCTCCGGGTCGACATGGACCTGATCGAGCCAGCCCGCGACCACGTCGGCCACGTCCTTGTGCACCAAGTGCAGGGCCCCGACACCGACGACCACGAGCAGGAGGCCCTTGACCAGCTTGAAGCCTCCGATCAGCCAGAGGGCTTTATCGCCGGAAGGCATGAGGGCTCAGGGGCCTCACCATGGATTGAGAGTAGCAGAAGGCTCCCGGGAATCCGGGCATCCCCTGACGGGAATGTCTCCGATTCCGTGTGATAAAGGGACCGGGCGAGGAACTCCCGGCCTGCGGCCGGATGGTGATATTCTGGCCAAGTCATGTGCGGCATCGTCGGCTACGTCGGGGACAGCTTTGCCGAGATCGTGGTGGTGGACGGTCTCAAGCGCCTGGAGTACCGCGGCTATGACTCCGCGGGTCTCGCCGTCCCCCTCGACGGCGGTCTCAAGCTCCGCCGCCGGGTCGGCAAGATCATCAATCTGGAGCGCGAGGTGCTCAAGGAGCCCCTGCAGGCGCACGTGGGCATCGGGCATACGCGCTGGGCCACGCATGGCGCCCCCACCGAGGCCAACACCCATCCGCATACGGACGCGGCCGGGCGCATCGCCGTCGTGCACAACGGCATCATCGAGAACTACCTGGAGCTACGCCACGAGCTCGAGACGGCCGGCGATCACTTCACCTCGGCCACCGACACCGAGGTCGTGCCCCATCTGGTCGCCGCGGGGATGGCTCGAGGGCTCGGCCTCGTGGAGGCGTTCCGTGCGGCCCTCCGGCGACTCGAGGGCAGCTTTGCCCTCGGTCTCGTCTCGGCCAGCCATCCGGGCGTGATTCTCGGCGCCCGCCGGTCGAGCCCGCTCGTCGTCGGCTATGGCGAGGGAGAGTTCCTCCTCGCCTCGGACGTCCTCGCGATCCAGTCCTATGCGGAGGCGGTGAGCTATCTCGAGGACGGCGACGTCTGCGTCATCGAGGCCTCGGGGGTGACCCTGAGCGATCTCGAGGGGCGCCCCGTGGAGCGGCCCCGCCACAAGGTGAATCGCGAGAGCCTGGCCGTGCACAAGGAAGGCTATCGCCACTTCATGGCCAAGGAGATCCACGAGCAGCCGCGCGTGCTCGCCCAGACCATCTCGGGCCGCATCGCCGACAGCGGCCGCGACGTGGTGCTCGACGGCGTCGGCCTCACGGGCGACCAGGTGCGCGAGCTCGAGCACGTCCAGATCGTCGCCTGCGGGACGTCATGGCACGCCGGGCTCCTCGGCCGCTACCTCATCGAGGGCCTGGCGGGCATCCCCGTTCGCGTGGACTACGGATCGGAATTCCGAGGGCGCGCCGCGCTGCTGCCGAAGCGCTCGCTCTTCCTCACCATCTCGCAGTCGGGAGAGACCGCCGACACGCTCACGGCGCTCCGGGGCATCCGGGGGCAGGGCGTGCGGACGCTGACCGTCTGCAACGTGCCGACCTCCTCCATGGTCCGGGAGTCCGACGACGCGCTGCTCACCCTGGTCGGCCCCGAGATCGGCGTCGCCTCGACCAAGGCCTTCACCGGACAGATCCTCGCCCTCGCCCTCCTGGCCGCCCACTGGGGCGTGGCGCGAGGGACGCTGAGCCCGGTGGACGCGGAGAGTTTCCTGGACCATCTCGTCCGGCTCCCAGGGCTGGTGGAGCACGCCTTCACCGTCGAGCCGGTCCTGCTCGAGGAAGCGCGCGGGCTGGCGGATGCGCGGAGCGTCCTCTATCTCGGGCGAGGCATCAACTACCCCGTGGCCCTGGAGGGCGCGCTCAAGCTCAAGGAGCTCTCGTATATCCATGCCGAGGGCTATCCGGCGGGCGAGATGAAGCACGGGCCCATCGCGCTCATCGACCCCCGCTTCCCCGTGATTGCCGTGGCGGGGAGCGGTCAGGACCAGGCCAAGCTCCTGTCGAACCTCTCCGAGGTGCGGGCGCGCGAGGCGCGGGTCACTCTCGTCACCACCGATCCCGAGACGCCGGCGAGCGCCGCGGACCGGCTCATCGTGGTGCCGCGGACTTCGCCGTGGCTCGAGCCCATCCTCCTCGTGCTCCCGCTCCAGCTCTTGGCCTATCACACCGCGGTGCTCAAGGGCTCGGACGTGGATCAGCCGCGCAACCTCGCCAAGAGCGTGACCGTCGAATGACGCGCCCCGCCGCCAAAGGCACCTTTTCCATGACGAGCGAGGCGGGCGAGCTCGTCCGCCTGCGGAAATGGCTGCGCGAGGAGCTCGAAGGGCACGGCGTGCCGCGGCCCGACCAGTCGAACCTGCTCCTGGCCGTCGGCGAGCTCTGCAACAACTCGATCCAGCACGCCTATGAGGGCCAGTCCGGCAAGCCCATCCGCGTCTCTGTGCGATCCAGCGACGAGGCGCTGACCATAGAGGTCGAGGACTTCGGCAAGCCCTTCGACGCCGAGCAGTACGAGGCGCCGAATTTGGAGGCCGTGCCCGATCACGGATACGGCCTCTTCCTCGTGAAGACCATTGCCGATAACCTCTCCGTTGACATTGCCCGAGAACGCGGCACCCGGTGGACCATCGTCAAGTACCGCCCCGGCCGCGGACCCGCGGTCGGTACGAAGGACGGGGTTTCCCGTTCGTGAGTGGAGGAGAGCATGGACATTGATGTGACCCAGTCCAGCGAGGTGACCGTGGTCGCCCCGAAAGGCGACCTGGACATGGCGGCCGCGGACCAGGTGAAGCGGACGCTCACCGGACTCATCGGGCAGGGTCAATCGCGGCTCGTCATGGATCTGGGCGGCGTGGGCTATATCGACAGCTCGGGCATGGGAGTGCTCGTCGCGTCGATGAAGCAGGCCCGGGCCGCGGGCGGGGACGTCCGGCTCTGTGGCCTGCAGGAGGATGTCCGCGCCATCTTCGAGATGACCCGCCTGATCAAGGCCATGAGCGTCCACCCGACGCGTCAGGAGGCGCTCGCCTCTTGGCGCTAGGCCGCCGGCTGCTCGCCATCACATTGGCGATCATGTCCGGCGGCACCGCATGGGCCGGCCCCTTCCCGACCGGGCCGCTGGGCGGGGTCAAGACCTGGGCCGTCTACTACGGGGCGGCGCCCGAGACGGCTGCCGAGCTCGCCCGCTTCGATCTCGTCGTCCTCGACCCGACCCGGCACCCGCCGCTCAACAACGTGAAGCGCCACGGCGCTTTGCTGCTCATGTATGTGAGTTTGGGTGAGGTCAATATCCACTCGCCGGCCTATCCGTCCATCGCCACGGAGCCGTGGGTGCTCGCCCCCAATCCGAACTGGCCCGAGGCTCGGCGACTCGATCCGCGTGCTCCGGGCTACGAACGGTGGCTGCTCGAGCAGGTCGTGCCCGCGGCCCTCGCGGGGCCGGTCAATGGGCTCTTTCTCGACACGGCGGACACGCCAATGGAGCTCGAGCGGGCCGAGCCCGCACGCTTTGGCGGAGCGACCGAGGCGCTCGAGCGGGTGCTGGGGGCCCTCCACCGGGCGCATCCGCGCGCTCTGCTCGTCCTCAACGGCGGGCTGCCCCTCGTGGAGCGCTCCCGCCCCATGCTCGCCGGCGTGGCGGTCGAGTCGATCCTGACCGACTACGACTTCAAGGCCCAGCGGTACCGGGCGCGCGCGCCGGAGGCGGCGCGCGAGCGCGCGGCGGCCCTCCGGCGCGTCACCGCGCTCGGCCTCCCTGTCCTGGCCCTGGAGTACGCGCCACCGGATGACGCCGGCTGGACGCAGAGCCTGATCATCAAGACCCGCGAGGCGGGCCTGATTCCGTACATTTCAACAATCGGACTGGACAAAGTTTTCACTCAGACGCTACGCTAGGGTCCGATGCCCGAGGTGATGCTTTCCCGGCGCGCCCTCCTGAAGGGGTCACTGGCGATGGGAGCACTGACTCTGGACCCTCGGGCCGCTCTCGCCGCCAACGCCCTGCGTCGCCCCGAGGTCGCCCCGGGCGATGGCGAGCTCCCCCGCCGGGTCCTGGCCCTCTACAAGTCCTCCGAGCTCTACAACGCCGTGGAGGGCGCTCGCCCCAAGACGGCCTGGCTCAACGAGGTCCACGCCTGGGCCCAGATGCCGCTGAACTGGCTCGGGCTCATGGTCGACTACCACGACGTCGCGCGTGGCCTCCCCGACGAAGCGCAGATGGGGCGCTACCGCGGCGTGCTTACCTGGCACCAGACCGAGGAGATCGACGATCCGCTCGGCTACCTCCAGTGGCTCGCCGCGCAGGTCCGCGCGGGCCGCCGCATTGTGATCCTGGGCAACCTCGGGGCCTATCGCGATCGCAAGACCCTCAAGACGCCGGGCCTGGACGAGATCTCGCTCGCCCTCGCGCCCACCGGGCTCGAGTTCCGGGGGCGCTGGACGGGCAACTCGCGGGTCATCGAGCTCCGCCAGAAGAATGCCGCCATGGTCGAGTTCGAGCGGGCCCTGCCGCCCGCCCTGCCGAACTACTATCAGGTCGTCTCGCGCCGGACGGACAGCCGCGTGCACCTCACGATCGGCCGCAAGGACGCTCCCGACTCGGACAGCCACCTGGTCGTGACGGGCCCGTGGGGCGGGTTCGCGGGGGAGGACTACGTCCGCTACCAGCAGGCCGTGCCCTATGCGGCGCCCGCCGTCGGAGGCAGCGCACGGGTGGACGCCTCGTACCAGCAGCTCGAGGCATTTCGCACCCGCTGGTGGATCAACCCCTTCGCCTTCTTCGAGGCGGCGCTCGGCCTCGAGGAATGGCCCCGGCCTGACGTGACCACGCTCAACGGGCGGCGCCTCTTCTACAGCCACATCGACGGGGACGGGATGCGCAACGTGTCCGAGGTGCGACCCCAGGCGCTGTCCGGCGAGGTCATCCACGACGAGATCCTGTCGAAGGTGCCCCTGCCCATCTCCGTGTCGGTGGTCGTGGCCGAGGTCGATCCCGAGCTTCTGGGCTCGGCGCGGACCCAGGGGTTGGCGCGCGCCATGTTCGCCCTGCCCAATGTCGAGGCGGCCAGCCATTCCTTCACGCACCCGCTCGACTGGGAGAAGCGCACGCGGAGCTTCGATCTGCCGCGTCTGCCGTACTCCGTGGAGACCGAGATCGCGGGCTCCGTCCGCTACATCGAGGAGCGGCTTCTGCCCCGCGGCAAGCGTGTGAGGCTCTTCCAGTGGTCGGGGTCGACGCGGGTGAGCGAGGAGGCCCTCGCCCTCGTCGAGCGGCTCGGGCTGCCGAACATCAACGGCGGCGACTCCATGTTCGATCGCGAGTGGCCGTCGTACACGAAGGTCGCCCCCCTCGGGCGCGCGGTCGGGCGGTACTGGCAAAGCTATACCTCGGCGGCCAACGAGAACCTCTACACGAACCTCTGGGCGGGGCCCTTCTATGGCTTTCGCCATGTCGTGGAGACGTTCAAGAGCACGGAGAGTCCGCGCCGGGTCAGCCCCGTCAACGTCTACTATCACTTCTACTCGGGGGAGCGTGTGGCTTCGCTGGCTGCGTTGCGTGTCGTCTACGACTGGGCGAGACGACAGCCGGTGGCCCCGGTCTTCACCAGCGAGTACCTGGCCATGGTCGAGGGTTTCCGCACGGCCCGCGTCGCGCGCGCGGGGGCAGGGTACCGGGTGTGGGACCATGGCGCGCTCCGGACTATTCGGTTCGACGCGGGTCGGTTCGACGCGGGTCGGTTCGACGCTGGGCGGTCCGACGCGGGCCACGCAGCGGTGGACATGACGCGCTCGCGCGGCGTGCTGGGGTTCACCCGCCACCAGGGCTCGCTCTATGTCCATCTCGAGGGACCCGGCGAGGCCTTCATCGTGCCCTCGGCGACGCCAGGCCCCGGCCCCTACCTGGCGGGGGCCAGCCATCGCGTCTCCCGCTGGCAGCGCCAGGGAAGAGACTGGAGCTTCAAGCTCGAAGGCATAGGCGCCAAGTCTGCCGAGATCGGGGGACTGCGGGCGGGGGAGGAGACGCAAGTCGAGATCAGCGGGAGCGAGGGCACGCGCCACGTGCGGGCCCGCGTCTCAACTGAGGGCATCCTCGCCCTCACGCTCGGCGACGGCCCCGAGGTCCAGGTGCGCGTCCTGTGAACCTCAACCGCCCATGAATCTCAACCGATGGAAGGTCTGGTCGTGCGTGGCCGGAGTCCTGCTCCTGCTCGCCCTCGTCACGCCGTCACGAACCGATCTCGGGTGGGCCTACCTCTCGCGGCGCGAATATGCCCTCGCGCGCGAGACCTTCGTGGAGCAGCTGCGACGCGACCCGTCCGATCCCCAGACCTGGCTCGGACTGGCCGCCGTCTACGATGCGCTCGGAGATCCCGAGCGGCAGATCGCGGCGCTCGAGACGGTGGCTCGCCGCTTCCCGGGCCGTCGCGACGCGCGCCGGCTCCTCGCCGACGTCTACGAGTGGAACCGCGACCCCGAGAGTGCCCTGCGCGTCCTCGCGCAGATGCCGCCCACGGGCGAGGCCGAGGACCAGCCGAGGCTCATGCGCGTCCTCGGTCTCTCGCAATGGCTGGGTCAGTACGACCGCATGGTCATCTCCCTCCACCAGATCCTGAGGCTGGGGCCGACGGTGCGCGACACTCTCGAGGATCTCGTGGTTTCGGCGCGCGTGCTCGGCCGGCAGAGCGAGGTCTTGCCGGCGCTCGTCGCCTACGCGGAGCGTCGCCCCTCGGATGCCGACGGCCAGCGCCTCCTCGCCGAGGTCTACGATTCGCTGGGCGACGAGAAGCAGGCGCTCGACCGCTGGCGTATCGTGGCCCGCCTGCGGCCCAAGGACGCCGCGGCGCGCGCGCGTCTCCTCCCCGAGCCGGGCGGCGCCGCGCCCGTCGAGGAGCTGGCCCTTCTCGAGCGTGCCCGCGAGAGCGATCCGCGGGACGAAGCGGCGCGGCGCCGGCTCGTCGAGATCTACCACGGGGCCGGTGACATCCCGCGCGCCATCGAGATCCAGCGCGAGCTGGTGGCCCTCCGGCCGCGGGACCCCGAGGCCCTGATCGCCCTCGGGGGCCTCCTCGTCGCCCAGGACCGCGGGCGCGAGGCCATCGGTGTCTACGAGCGCGCCCTCGAGATCGAGCCGGGGCGGGCCAGCCTCGAGATGACCCTGGCCCAGCTCTACGAGTGGACCAATCAGCCCGGCCGAGCGGCTGCGCTTCTCGAGCGGGCCTCGGCGGCCCGCCCGGGTGACCGGGCCCTCGCCGAGCGTGTGATCGCGGCCGCGAGCGCGGCAGGGGATACGGACAAGGCGGTGGCGGTCCTCGACCGGCTCGCTCGGCTGTATCCCGACGATCATCGCTACGCTCGCCGGGCCGCGGACGCGCTCGTGGCCGCCAACCGCGTGCCCGAGGCGATCCCACGCCAGCGCGCCCTCCTCGAGCGCGAGCCGGGCGCCCCCGAGCCGGCGCTGAGGCTCGCCCAGCTCTACGAATGGACGGGCAAGGAGGCCGAAGCCATCGGCGTGTACGAGGGGCTGGATCGCGCGGGCAGTCTTCCGGAGGCCTCCGCCCTCAGGCTCGCCGAGCTCTATCGCTTCCAGAACCGCCCCGCCGATTTCGTGCGGCTGGCCGAGCGGCTCCTGTCGCGACGGCCGGACGACGCGTCGCTGCGACGGGAAGCCATAGAGACAGCGACGGGCCTCGGCCGCGCGGACCTCGCCCTCAGGCTCCTCCGTCCCCTGGTCGATCGGCAGCCGGCCGACGAGACGCTGGCTCTTCGCTATCTCGGCCTCGCGGCGGAGGCGCGGCGCCTGGACGACGGGCTCGGCGTGTGGCGGCGATTCCTGGCCGCGACCCCCGGGGCCAAGATCGACGCGCGGCTCAAGGCCGGGAAGCTTCTCTCCGACCTTGGACGGCCGGGGGATGCCATCGTTGAATATGAAGCGGCGGTCGCTTTGGGAGGCGACAAGCCCGAGGCCGCCGCGAACGTGACCGCCCGCCTCGCCCTCGCCGCGCTCTACGAAGCCACCGGGGCCCCGGCGAAATCGCTGGCCCAGCTCGAGGCGCTCCAGCGGTTGCGCCCGCGTGATCCCGCCATCCTGCGCGAGGTAGGGCGGCGCAGTCTCGGCCTGTCCCGACAAGAGTCCGCCTTGCGCGCGTATCAGGCGCTGCTCGACCAGGAACCCAACGACCTCGAGGCGCTCAAGCGGGTCGGCCAGCTCCTGGCCTGGAGCGGCGAGCGACCGCGCGCGAGGCAGGCGCTCGAGCGGTTCAATCGTCTCAAGGGGGGCGACTACGAAGTGCACTACCTGCTGGGCGAGATCTACACGGCCGAGCACGACGAGGGACGTGCCCGGTCCGAGTACGAGAAGGCCTTGCGGCTTCTCCCCCCACGGTCAGCCACGAGATAGGCCGACCACCATGGTCCGGCTCCTGGTCGCCCTGGCAATCGCGGCGGCCGGAGTCGCCCCTGCCGCCGCCCAGGCGCCGCCGCCCAACCAGGCTCCAGCCATGCCGGCTCCAGAAGATCGAGCCGCGCAGGCCGCGGCGTCCCCGATCGCCCCCGCGACGCAGGCGCAACCAGCGCCGCAGGCCCAGGAAGACACTCGCGAGGCCGAGATCATCCGCGCCCGCCTTCTCTCGCGACTCGGCCGCACGGAGGAGGCCCTCGCCGCCTTCGCCGCCCTGCTCGCCAAGTACCCGGACGATCACGCGCTGCGGGCGGACCACGTCGAGTTTCTTCTCGACGCGGGCTTCACGGACCGGGCGGAAGCCGATCTCGCCCGGCTCCTGCTCGTGGATCCGCGCTCGGCGAGGGTCCGGCGACTGCAGGCGCGCCTCGAGACCGACCGCGGGGCGCCCCAGCGGGCGGCGGAGATCCTGGCTGCGCTCGTCGAGGAATCGCCTGACGATATCGGGCTCCGCGCCGACCTCGCCTCGGCCCGGCTCGCGGCCGGGCGCTGGGCGCAGGCGCTGTCCGTCTACTCGGATCTCCTCGAGCGGAGTCCCGACAACGAGGACTGGCGCGCCGCTCATCGCGACCTCCTCGCCGGGTACGCGCCACGCCTGCTGTACAGCCATCTGAGCCTCTACCAGCAGCAGGCGTCGCATCACGTGGACGAGGTGACCTGGAAGGGCTGGGTGGGGGAGCAGTGGTGGGTGCGGGCGGGCACGCGCTACGGCCAGTATCATCAGCAGGCGAGCTCCGGCAATCCCGCCTTCACGGAGCACATCGTGACGCCGCTCGTCGAGGTGGGCTTCCAGGCGACCAGACGGCTGCTCCTCCGCGCCGGGCTCGAGGAGCCCGTTCGTCACGAGACGGCCCAGACCACCCTGAGGCTCGGGGGAGCCTTCGATGATGGCCGGCTCGTCACCATGACGCTCGACGCCGCCGTCCACGAGATCGTGACCAATCCCGTCGTCGCCATCCCGCTGCGCGGCACCCGGGACCGCGTGACGGTCGATCTCAGCCGGCGACTGACGGACTGGGTGGTCGGCTTCGCTCACTACGAGTACCGCCACTACCGCGCCTCGGGCGAGGAGCTCGGGCATGCGTGGGAAGCCGCGGGGCGAGCCGAGGTCGCGCTCTGGCGATCGCAGCCGTTGCAAGTTACCCTCATCCCACAGCTGTTCTTCGAGGAATACACGCCCGACGCGGGCAGCCCGCTCCGCGATCAGATCGCCTTCATTCGGCGCCGCGACATGCTCGGCATGGGGCTCCTCATCGGCTGGGAAGTCCTGCCCGGGCTCCGGGTGCAGGTCGGCTCCACCGGGCACCGAGATCTGCATCGAGCGGCGACCTCCTGGGAGGCGCTCGGCGAGGTGCGGTGGCGAATTCGGCGCTGGGTCGAGATGCGCGTGCTCTATAATCGGAACACGGACGGGAGCCTGCTGGGGGGGACAGAACAGCTCTTCACCGCCAACCTGGAGATCCTCTACTGACGTCCAGGACGAGGGGGATGGAGACGGCGCAGCACGGAGTGCGCACGGCGCTGGCGCTGCTCGTCACGCTCCTCCTGGTCTCCTGCGCGGGCCCCAGCCAGGAATGGACCCGCCCCGGGGCGGTGCGGATAAGCAAGCTCGCCGTGCTCCCCTTCGAGAACCAGACCAGCGCCGTCCGGCCCGGCGCCTCCGTGTCCGAGCTCCTGGTCTCCGAGCTTCTGGCCTCGGGGCCGGTGGCGGTCATGGATCCGAGCGAGGTCGCCGATCTCCTCCGCCGCGAGAACCTCGATCCCGCCGACGCGGGGCGCCTGCCCTCGGCGCAGCGCATGGGCCGTCTCCTGCAGGTGTCTCACGTCCTCCAGGGCGCCGTCACCGAGTACCGTTACCGTCCCGGCCTTTCCGAGACGCCCGTGGTCGGCGTGACCGCGCGGGTCATCGACGTCGCCACCGGGGACCTGGTGTGGACCGCGAGCTACGCGCGCTCCGGATCGTCGTGGCGGCAGGAGGGACTATCGAGCGTGGCCCAGTCCATTGCCCGGGACATGGCCACGCATCTGTCCGGCGCGCTGGGCGACGCCCGGGCGCGGTAAGCGCCGGGTGAGCGGCGCCTCCCACCGCGTCGACGCCTATCTCCTCGAGCTCGGCGCCGGGATCATCCTGCTCGCCATCGTCAATGTCCTCTTCCTGCCGCACGACATCGGCTTTCTGGGCTGGCAGCCCAATCCCGCCCTCGCCCTCGTCGCGGTCATCGCGGCGCGCCACGGGCTTCGCGAGGGGATCATGGCCGCCCTCGTGATGGCGGGTCTCGAGCTCGCCTGCCGGTTCGGCCGAGCCGAAGACCTGTCGTGGAGCATGATGCGGAGCCTGCAGACGTATGTCACCCCCCTCCTGCTCCTGAGCACGGGTTTCCTCCTGGGTGCCATCCGGGAGGAGCGGCGGCGAGAAACGGAGGGGCTCGGGCAGCGCGTCCGCGATCTCGAGGACGAGCTCGCCGACCAGGCCGTGCGCTTCATGGCCGCCTCGGAGGCAAAGCACGAGCTCGAGCGGCGCGTGGCCGACGAGGGCGCCTCCCTCTCCAACCTGTATGCCGCCGCCCAGGCCCTCGAGACCCTCGACGTCGATCGCCTCTATCCGGCCATCCCCCAGACGGCGCGGCGCTTTCTCCAGGCCGATGCGTGCCAGCTCTATCTCCTCGACGGCGACGTCCTGCGGCTGCGGGCCGCCGAGGGCGCGCCGCCGCCGCTCACGGAGCTCAATCCGGGAGAAGGGCTCGCGGGGCTCGCCATCCGCCAGGGCAAGGCGCAGAGCCTGCGCGACCTCATGACGATCTCCACGGCCGAGGAGCTGCAGCGCGCGCCCTTCCTCATGGCCGCGCCGCTCACGGGGCGCGAGGGCGCCCTCCTGGGGTGTCTCACCGTCACCCGCCTGCCCTTCCTGCGTCTCAATCCCGTCGCTCTCGACCGGCTCGGAGTCGTGGCGAACTGGGCGGCCCTCGCCGTCGACAACGCGCGGACGCACGAGAGAACGCGGGCCCGCACCATCCAGGACGATCTCATTCGCGCCTATACGTACGCCTACTACCAGCAACGGCTCGAGGAGGAGGAGGCGCGCGCCGCGCGCTATGACCGGCCGCTCTCCGTCCTGATCTTCCGCATCCGGCAGCTCGAGCTGATCCCGGCGGCGCGCCGCGCGGAGCTGGGGCGCGTGCTCTCGCTCGTGTTCAACCATTCGCTGCGCGATGTGGACATCGTCTGCCGTTACGCGACTGACGATGCCTTCGCGATCATCCTGCCCGAGACGGGCGCGGAGGGCGCGGCGGGAGTAGCCACGCGCATCGAGCGCGAGATCGCCGCCTTCCAGTTCGCGCCGTACGCCGACGAGGACCGCGACCTCGAGTTCACCGTCCGCGTGCTCCCCGTGCGGGAGCCGGGGCAGGG
>WNFE01001841.1_pt1 | contig 15478 bp, 15 predicted proteins | sample 5400451 | NCBI WGS metagenome assembly WNFE01 (sample SAMN13153344, study PRJNA577476) | soil metagenome | isolation source: 200 cm saprolite under Douglas fir tree site 2 hole 2 | place: USA:California | collected 2015-04-18 | reverse complement strand
ACCGCTTCCCCTCTGGGATAGATCCAGGCAATAGCGGGTACTCCTTCTTCATGCGCGTCTTCTTGGATCTCGCCAAACTCTTGTAGCATGATATTCTCGTTGGCACTTCCTAAATAGATCGTATACCCGACTCCTTTGGCTCCGAGGCTGATGGCCTCCTCGACGCTACAGACCTGTGAAGAGATGGGTTCACCCTTAGGAAGACTTGTCTTACCGTTGAGTTTGATTATCAGAGGAATTTTGCTGTTGTAGTATTTTTCAGCGATACCCTTGTGAAGAACTACGCCTGTGAACTGGCCCTTGATGGCAATGTCCAGTACGTAGTTGGGGTCAATGTTCTTCTCGTTGAAGTCTGTGGAGGGGCCGTGTTCGAAGCCCTGATCGTACGCAAGGAGGAGTCCTTTGCCGCTTTTCAAGAAGTTATCCATGGTGGCTTTTGTCATAATCCTCGTCTTGGCAGTACTCAATCCTCCACATTAAACTAACTCTAAGCCCGAGAATGACCTATCAGGGAAACCGTTATCGGACGATTCGACGCGCCGGATGATATGGCTAGGCGAATAGTCATCGTGGGGTGCGGAGTCTCTGGCACTACAGCCGCGTTTTATTCGAGGAAGACGGATAGGACTTCAGAAATTACCATTGTGGGCGACGAGCTTCTCCAGGAGTATTCTCGGTGCGGCCTACCTTATGCGTTCAGTGGAATTGTTCCCACAATGCGGTCGCTGATCGGTTATGATGAGGACTTTTACGAACATACTAACAGAATAGACCTCAGGCTCGGAGTTACTGCGACGAAGATTCGCCCCGACCGTCGTGTTGTGGAGCTCAAGTCGCAAGATCATCCCAAAACTGAACTTCAATACGATAATCTCATCCTCACGACCGGCGCCAGCCCGAGCACCCTCGCCGTTCCGGGTTCTGCGCTGAACGGCGTGTTTACCATCCGAACTATGAACGATGTGGAAGGACTCGCGAATTATCTTGGAGAAGCGAAAGCAAGGAAGGTCGCGATCATCGGTGCAGGTCTCATCGGTTCAGAAATGGCCGAGGCCGTGCTTGCAAGAGGAGTTGCTGTGTTGCAAGCAGAGATAGTGCCAGAAATTCTTCCCGTCATTCTCGATTCTGATATGGCCTCTCTTGTTAGGGAGAAAGGAGAGGAGCACGGTGTCGAATATCATCTGCAATCGAGCCTAGAGGAGATTCTCGGAGACGGAGGAACGGTGAGCGGTGTTCGAATGTCGGGCCGTACGTACGAAGTTGACGCTGTTATCATGGCGATTAGGATTAAGCCCAACACGGAACTCGCGAAGGAGGCTGGTATACTTCTCGGCGAGTCTGGTGGGATTAGAACCGATGAAAGGATGCTGACTTCAGCAAGCAATGTCTATGCTGCGGGCGATTGCATCGAAACATTCGACCTGATAACTCGGAGACATGTGTTCTTTCAACTTGCCACGACGGCGGTCAGGCAATCGATGGTTGCAGGCATAAATGCTGCCGGAGGCGAGGCACGATACCCAGGATCGACTGGCGTGACCACCGTGAAACTCTTCGGGTTCGAAGTAGCAACCCTCGGCCCAACAACCTCTGCGGCCGAGAAAATCGGAATCACCCCGGTTTCTGTCAGAATTACGGGATCGACACGGCTTTCCTACTATCCGGGTGGCAAGGATCTAACTGTGAAGCTCCTCGCAAATCCTGCGAACGGGAAGCTCCTCGGCGCTCAGCTTGTGGGCGAAGAGGGCGCAACGCTCAGGGCTAACTTCGCGTCCATGGCAGCCCACCTCGGATTGACAGTTCAGGAGTTTGCGGAGATCGAGACTTGCTACTCGCCGCCCCTCGCGCCCGTCTGGGACCCGGTAACGATTGCGGCACAAGCGCTATTGAGGAAACTCAAACCGCCACTAGCAAAGACGTCAACGACCGTTTCTAACGGTTGACTGTGTGCCTTGAGAGTGCTGATTTCTGACCCGATCGATGACGAGGGCGTCAAGATTCTCTCAGACGCAGGTTTCACAGTAGACAATCAGCCCGGAATCGACAAGACCAAACTTGCCAGTGTCATTAATGATTATGATGTGTTGATAGTTAGAGGCAGAACAAAAGTCGACGCTGGTTTGATTCGAAACTCTAAACTCAAAATCGTCGGACGCGCGGGGGTCGGCCTCGACAATATTGACCTTCAAGCAGCGAAGGAAAGAGGAGTCACCGTTCTCAACACTCCAAGCGCTCCCACAACGAGCGTTGCCGAGCTCACAATCGGGCTGATGCTCTGTCTGCTCCGAAAGATTCCGTTCGCGGATCGTAGCATGAAGCAGGGTCGGTGGATAAAGAATCAGCTGATAGGCGAAGAGTTACAATCGAAAAAAATTGGCATTATCGGACGAGCAGGACGCATCGGCAACGAAGTCTCACGAATCCTAACGGTAGGGTTCCAAGCAAATGTTCTGGGCTACGATGTCATTAGGCCCCGCGGAGTCCCGGGCTTGAGCTATGAGATAACAGACTCGATGGAAGATCTCCTCCGGCGTTGCGACATCGTCACTATACACGTCCCATATTCTCCCCCGACCCACCATTTGCTAGACGAGGCACGGTTGAGGATGATGCGCAAGGGATCGTACCTAGTCAACACTTCAAGAGGAGATATTGTTGAAGGACAGGCTCTGCTCAGACTGTTGAAGGAAGGACACATCGGAGGCGCGGGACTCGACGTGTTCCACCTGGAGCCGCCGACGGATGAGTGGGAGAGGGAAATGGTCGGTCTTCCTGATGGGACAACAGTAGTCACGTGCCATATCGGTGCGGAGACTCGGCAGGCACAGAAACGAGCCAGCGTAGAGATCGCAGAAAGAATCAAGTCTGAAACCCTGCGGGCTCAGGGCGGAGCCTGATTCATCTCTGAGACGTCGCCTCAGACGATAGGAGCATTCCTACTTTTCAGAGTAGAAAAGATAGCATATTCAACCAGAGAGATCGTTCAGAACAAGCCCAGATCAGTAATCCGAGAAGGCGGTTTCATATGACGCGCAGTTCACGCTTGCAATAATACAGATGAACGCTCACTGAAAAACGTGTGATCGGCTCATTCTGCGCGAAAAACCGACATTCTCGCCGAGAAACGCTTCAGGCGACGAACAGACCCTTACTAGAATTTTGAAAATAAAAATTTCCCGCGACACAAAACAGCTTCTTTTCGATCTCTTATCTTTTTCTTTCCTACTAACTATTTCTCGACCCCCCCGGGGGTATGTCAAAACAAGAAAAGTCCTCCACACCTTTGGATCATCACCTTTCGAGACTCCTCGAGCTCACTCCATGACAGAGTTTAGGGATAAACCCGGTTGATGAGACGTGGAAAGGCAATCGCGTCCCGAATATGTTCAAGCCTGCAGACCCAGGACACAACCCTCTCCAGTCCCATCCCGAACCCTGAGTGAGGAACGCTACCAAACTTCCGCAGATCCAAATACCACGCGTAGCTCTTCGGATCCAAGCCCTCCTCCCTGATCCTCGCGACAAGAGCATCGTAATCCTCAATCCTCTGCCCCCCACCAGTAATCTCACCATAGCCTTCCGGGGCCAACAGGTCCACCGAGAGCGTGACCTCGGGGTTCAACGGATCCAGCTTGTGATAGAACGCCTTCGCCTTCTTCGGATACCGCGTCACAAAGAAAGGCCGATCGAAATGCGTCGTTAGAATCTTCTCCTGCTCATACCCAAGATCATCACCCCACTTGATCCCCGACTTCTCGCCGATCATATCCATAGCCTTATCATACGTGATTCGTGGAAATGGAGGCTTGACCCTCTCCAAGTCCTCCAGTTTCCGCTCGAACAATGACAGTTCGGGCTGGCACTTCTCAAGCAGCCTCCCTATCACGTGGGTTAGAAGCTCCTCCTCGACCTTCATGATTCCATCCAGATCACACCAAGCGGCCTCGGCCTCCACTTGCCAGAACTCTGTCACGTGACGGCGCGTCCTAGACTTCTCGGCTCGAAAGGCAGGAGCGACAGTATACGCCCTTCCAACGCTCGCAATCAAGGCCTCCCCATACAATTGCCAGCTCTGCGTAAGGTACGCCTTCTCATCGAAATATTTCACCTCAAACAATGTCGCCCCGCCCTCCACCGCCGCTGATGTCAACGTTGGAACCTGAACTTCCAAGTAGTCGTGAGAATCTAGCCACGAGCGAGCTGCAGACAGTATGGCCGCCCGGACTTTGAGAACCGCTCGCATCTTGTCGCTTCGGACAAAGAGATGCCTCTGGTCTAGCAGGAACTCTGGGCCGTGAAACTTCTTCGCGATCGGAAACTCCTCTAGGGCGGCGAAGTCTACCTTGCCAGAGTGGACCTGAATCTCTCTCCCGCCTGGAGCGCGGGGATCTGGCTTTACCTCTCCCTCAATCTGAACGCTAGACTCTACTCGAGTGGTGAGAAAGAGATCGAAGACCTGACCATCGACCTCGCCCCTCCGGACTGTGCACTGAATGACGCCCGAGCCGTCTCGAATGAAGAGGAAGTTGATTCCTCCACTGGACCGCTTGTTCTGGAGCCATCCTCGGACGAGAACCTCTTTGCCGTCCAGGCTACCCGTGAGAACATCCTGGACCCGGACAGCTTCCTCCAACAAACACACCAAATGAACGTGCAAAAGTGCAGGAATGGATTATTTAAGAATCCCAGAAACCGGCTTAGCAGCGGGACGATTGTCAGATACTCAAGAGAAGACTACTAAACGCCTAGCCGAGCTCAAATCCTATCTTGAAAAGAAAGTCGGAGAACACCAGTCCGAAATCCACAACCTGCAATCGTTTCTCGAAACTGTTGACAACATTCTTGCAGAGAAGAGCTATCGGCACGTCCAGCTTCCGAAGCATATTCCTGAGACGACGACAACTATCGAGTCGAATCCTCCTCAGACGATCAGAACGATCAGCGGGGTCCTCCTAGCTGACATTTTCGTAGAGGGTCAAGATCTACGGATTGTCCCGTCGAAGGATATCAAGTTCGATGCAAATGCTCCACCGCTTCGATCATTTCTCGTCGGCAAGGTTCTCGAACCATTGCACGTGAAAGACGAGGAATCGACGAGAAAACAGGAACTCTCGCCTGACCAAGTATTGTCTTACGAGATAGATCGAGAAGCGAATGCTCTGAATCAGATCCACGTCAAGAACTATGGAGATGAACGGAGGTTCAACGAGCTAAAAAATGCGCTACGCTGGACCTTCAGAAGAATGTATGAAAAGACGATTGGGACGCAGTAGCGTTTCAGGATCCGCTGACTGAGCGATTTTGTAACTCGCTCATCGCGACCCCTGCGTAATCTACGCCATAGGTTCGCTGCAGATAATCCCTCAAAGCCATGGCAGACCGGGCCTCCGAGATGAAGCCCTCCTTAGGAAACTGAAAGCTCTGGGTTGAACCGCAAGATCGGCACTTGGCTACTACGCTGTCATAGATCATCCCGCCACTTCGACCAAAATCATGATCCACTGGCTCCAACGGACCACCACAGTGGCACTGGGTCTTCAAGACTGTCGCGTAGGTGGCCTGTATCTCCCGGAAATGCCCGTCGGCATCTTGTAAGAGCTGGCCCTTCAGCTCTGCATACTTTTGATCATTAGCTATCTCAGGCCTCTCCCTCTCGATCCTGCGAAGACTAAGTTCGAGTAGGTAGGCCATCGGGTTCTCTGGAGTAGCCATGAGAAGAAACCGTTAGACCATTTGAAAAGAGGAGATTGGTACCTTTGCCTCCGTGGACGGGTTCTAAGATTCCCGTTTGCGTCTCGAAACCCCTTGAAAGCCGGAAAAACTGGGCTTGTGGACGTTGCGATTTCCACTTCCTGGACGGTTGACCGAGTAAACCTTAAGAAATGCCTTTTTCCTCACTACTCACGAATTCCGAATTCATCAAAGAGGTTTGAATGAAATGTCAGCACAAACAATCGGTGGAACTCCCGTACTAATCCTCAAGGAAGGAACGGGAAGGTCTACTGGGAAAGAAGCCCAGAGAAACAACATTACTGCCGCGAAGATCATCGCTGAAACCGTCAGAACGACTCTTGGTCCCAGAGGAATGGACAAGATGCTCGTCAGCACAATAGGCGATGTGACCATCACGAACGATGGCGCGACAATAATGAAAGAACTTGACGTTCAGCACCCAGCGGCCAAGATGCTGGTTGAGGTTTCCAAGACCCAGGACAACGAGGTTGGAGACGGCACGACTACCGCCGTCCTATTGTCTGGAGAGTTGCTGGAAAAAGCTGAGAAACTTCTCGACAAGGACGTCCATCCGACCGTTATCGTTGACGGTTACAAGAAAGCGGCCGAAAAGGCGATAGAGATTCTCGACAAACTCTCAATGCCAGTTGCAGAGAAAGATGATGCTACGCTGCGTCACGTCGCCATGACATCGATGTACAGCAAGGGAATAGTCGTGGCGAAAGAGCATTTCGCTGACATTGCCGTAAAGGCCGTTAAACAGGTTTCAGAGAAGGTCGACGGAAAAATAAAGGCCGACATTGATCTTGTCAAGATCGTAAAGAAACACGGTAAGGGTCTTGAAGAGACAGAACTCGTGAGAGGCATCGTCATCGACAAGGAGATCTCTCACGCTCAGATGCCGAAGAAAATAGAAATCGCCAAGATTGCTCTGCTCAACGCTAAGCTAGAAAACGAAAAAACAGAATTCGACGCAAAGATCAACATCAACAACCCTGATCAGATGCACCTCTTTATCGAGGAAGAGGAAAAGATGCTGAAGGACATGGTCTCACAGATCGAGAAGACTGGCGCGAATGTCGTGTTCTCAGAGAAGGGAATAGATGATGTTGCCTTGCACTTCCTATCGAAGAGCGGAATCGCAGCCATCAAGAACGTCAGCAGTGGAGACCTTGAGAAATTGTCCAAAGCTACTGGAGGGAGAATAGTTGCTAGCGTCAAAGAGCTCACGAAGGACGCTCTGGGTGAGGCCAAACTGATCGAAGAGATCAAGATTGGAGATGACAAGCTTGTTTACGTACGGGACGCCAAGAATCCTAAGGCAGTCACAATCGTAATACGCGGTGGCACTGAACATGTGGTCGACGAGGCTGACAGATCTCTGCACGACGCGTTATCTGTCGTACGAAACGCGCTTGAGGATGGCAAGATCCTCGCAGGGGGAGGCGCTCCTGAAGCCGAACTTGCGAAGCGCCTAAGGGAATACGCAGTAAAGGTTGGAGGACGGGAGCAACTCGCAATTGAGGCGTTTGCCGAGGCCATGGAGGCAGTGCCAACAACTCTTGCTGAAAATGCGGGACTAGACCCTATCGACATACTGGTTGAACTAAGATCAAAGCACGAACGCGCAGTTAATCCATGGTTTGGCGTCGATGTTTATTCCGGCGAAATTAAGGACATGAAGAAGCTGAACGTCCTCGAACCTCTCAGAGTCAAGCAACAAGTCGTAAAATCGGCGTCCGAAGCCGCGTCCATGATTCTGAGAATAGATGATGTAATAGCGTCCAAGGGAGTCGATAAGGGTGGCCCAGGTGGTGGAAAGGACTCTCCGATGCCTGACGGGGACGACGAGTACTAAGCCCACTCAGCCCAACCCTCACGCCATTGACCTAAGGTCAGAGCTTCCGAGTTGACTCTACGCTTCCAGCAGCGTCTTCCGAACGTTATGTAGAATGTTCGGGGGGGTCCACACTGAGAACACTCGAACGTACCTTGGAGAGGCGGCCTTTCTCAGAACTCGGGCAGACCCTTTCTCCAAGTACCCGCCTACGAATGCTTCAACGTATTCGAGCAATGCCTTGTTGAAGGGCAACCAATAGTGGCCAGAGTAGAACAAGAATTCGGCGACGTCCCAACCATAGTCTCCATTGTACCGTGCCTGTTCCAAATCGACGAGAGTCACTTTGCCATCGCGGTCGACAATGAAGTTCTCGGGCTTTGTGTCTCCCAGGGCAGCCTCGAGCTCGTGGGCGCTAGCCATTAGTAGTCCGGCGGTGCGCGCGGCTTCTTTCTCCCTTTGACCAGTCTGACTTGATTGAGCAATTTTTACGAGAAGAGTTGATAATCCGTCGCCTGGGATATACGAGAAGAGAATTGATCTTGACTTCGGGTCCGCGCCAAGGATCTCTGGGACCCTCAATCCTCGCCTCGACAGAAGATAGTTGAAAGCGTACTCTGCCTCCATCCGCCGGCGGCCCGAGATTGAGAATCGAACGCTGCCAAGACCGTAAAGGCTGAGTGTGACCCATTTGAGCGAAATCCAATTCGTGTACCGTTTGGCAACGAACTTTTCTCCGTCAACATTCACGAGAAAGACATCGTTGACGAAGCTTCCCATTCTTCTTATCGAAACACGACCATTGGGTCTGTAGGTTCTGACAAGCTTCAGAATCTTGTCTGTCTCTTCAGGAAAGCCTCGTCACCTCTTGACTGGTACGCGGCCGACACGGGACCAGTTCTCCTAAATATGGTAGCTTGAACCGGAGCTTTATTGGAGCGAATTGGGATCGAAATCTTCTGACTCCCACAATCGCAGAAATTTTCTCATCTGCTCCTTAGTATCGTTCCTGCTTTTCTTTGTCGGCTCGGTACATTTTCTAGCGTACCTAGTGACCTACGCGGTCCGTCCGGAAAATGCGCAACTAGGTGCTAGCGCTCTGGAATTGGGGCTAACTTGTACGATCGTTATTTCCCTCGTTGCAATCCCTCTTTGCGCCGCCTACATGTATTTCTTTGGAGGCTTTGTCTCAACCAAGGCCATCAAGCTCTATCTCTTGATCACTCGAGGAACACACATTGTAACGTCGAGGGTGTCGGAGTTGGAGGCAATCAGAGTTGGAAGAGGACTAAAGCTGACCCTCCGCCGACAATTGACCTACTTCCCCATCATTCTCGCTGTCGTCACCTCTTTCGCGATCTATTTGTCCAAACACCATCTTCCAGTTGTTTCATCGCTTACGAAAACGTCGGATCTATTCTCCTTGATCACCGGGGACTACATGACGCTAGCAATCGCAGGGTCGCTAATGGTTCCCGTAGTTGCGCTTGCGCTACCCTATCTGGGTGGCTTGAAACTACGGACGATAGATGTTGGTCCCTTCCATACGACACTTCTGTCTCTAGTCGTCGGAATCTCTGGAGGTTTCACTCTTCTTTATTCGGTTCTCACCCAGCCCGTCATCAGCCTCATTCTACACTACGTGTTATTGTTCATGGGAGTCTGCTGGTGCTTTGCAATAGGCTGCAACCTGGCAGCTGATCCCGCGAACAGACAGATAGTGAGGAGCGTTCTCTCGGAGAAGATCGAGTCAAAGCTGATATCGTCCAAGATATGGCTTCAAACTCCACAAGGCCAGTTTAGAGAAGTTTAGACCGTCTTTCGAGATACTGTTTTTATACGTTCAGGGGACGCAAGTTGCTTGGCATTCTTCTTGGACAGAGTTCCCACCGGCATCAAGGGGTTAGACGAGCTGTTAGGAGGAGGATTTCCGGATGGAAGATGCATTCTGATTGTGGGGAGCCCTGGTTCGGGAAAGACAACCTTTGCCTTGCAATATCTATATCATGGCGCGATGCTGGGCGAAACGGGACTCTACGTTACACTGGACGAGCATCCTGATCACGTGAAGAGAAATCTCCAGTCTTACGATTGGGATATTGATGGGATGGAAAAGAAAGGAAAAATGTTGTTTATTGATGCAAGTGGTTTGAGAAGAACTGGAGGCGAAAGCGACCGTTTATCGCCGTACGGCGGATCCGTGACTGATGTCTCAGGCTTCACAGAGCTTCTGAAGACTATCAACAAGGTTGTGGAAGGAGAAAACGTTCGTCGCATCGCCCTGGACCCAGTCACTTCTCTCATGCTTCGCTACGTGGAGGAATTGAAAAAGCGGAGAGCAACGGTCGCGTTTTTCGACGCCCTAGCAGATTCTGGCTGTACCTCACTGATAACCAGCGAGTTGAAGACGTCATTGATGGATAGGCGATTCCAGCTGGAGGAATTCCTGTCCCATGGAGTGGTCCTCCTACATACTCTGTTCCATGAAGGCAATGTAGTCAGGGCGGTCCAGATTGAGAAGATGCGGGGAATATCTCACGACACCCAGATACGGCCATACCAGTTCGGCGTCACGGGAATAGAAGTCTTCCCGAGAGACAAGGTATTCTAGCGGATCCTACTTTCTCGGTTGCTTCGAGTAGAAGATTATTCCTTTGTTGTCTTCCACGGTAAAGGTCACCCAGCCCTCATGAAAACGTCTATTCCTGAACTTGACGATGCGCATCCTTCGCCTCCTTAGGCCACCTTCCTCAAAGGCTTCCATCTGAATTATGCAGTCTGAGGCTTCCTCGAGTTGTCGTAAGATTAACTCGTCGACGCTCGACCCTATCGTAAAGAAGATCTTGCCTCCGCTTCCTCTCGCCTTCGCTCCTATGGTCTGGGCGAAGGAAACGATACTTTCGGACTTCGACCGTGGAGCAAGCGGAGTGAGAGAGTCAAAGTACACACTTGCTCCTTCGCCGGGGGCGGACATTGCGGACGAGATCTTGACGCCGAGAGATGTAAGATCTCCACTGGAAGTGACGTAGAATTTCTCCTGGGATGGCTGACCTGCATCCATGGAGTAGGAATCGACAAACTTCAGAGACTCTTTGCTCTCATAGGGTTCAGTCTCTAATCCCAAAGACCGCATTCCACCTCGGATCTTTGCGGGAAAGTCAGCGGTTGAGACGAAAACGCAAGGTCGCCCCGCTTTTAGGTCGTCGTACATGAGCTGTTCAGTCAGAAGAGTCTTGCCCGCGCCTGTGTTACCTTCTACTGTAACCATTGTGCCTTGAGGGAAGCTACCTCCAGTCAGAGAGTAGAAGTGGTCAAATGGCGCCAGATACTCCTTCCTCCTCCGTCTCTTGATATAGAATGTACCCGCGATGATTCCGCCGGCCGCACCCACGACATAGGGTATCAGGTCCAAAGGATGAATGCCCGGTCTGAACAGTCCGAAACCGGGGGGTCCATGGAGACTGTAGGCGACATTGCCCTGTACGTCGACAATGTCGATCCAAACTTGGTAGTTTCCCTCAGGGAGGTTCGAAGGATAAGCCCACTCCGCGACGTAGGGGTACGTCTGTTGAGGTTGGGAGACTGGAGGGATCTGGGAAAAGGGAATATTGATCGCGTTCGGAACAGGTCGCCCGGAAGGGTCTACAATGGTGAGATTTACACTTCGAACGTCGTCTTTGCCGAACGCTGATGTGACAGGTGCTTGCACCAGGACAGTATTTTGTCCTTTGGTTGCATTGAGATTGAAACTAGCAGCAGCGTTTCCAGACCAATCCAGAATCAGGACCTGTCCAACTGAAGAATACCCCGACAGAGCAAGCAGCACGAACGACGGAGTTGAAGGCTCGCCCCAATACATCGTTACGATCATCTTTGGTGGAGTTGTCGCGTTAATACCCACGCGGATCTGAGTACCGAATGTGAGAGAGAGAGCCAACGGCTGGACATAGTTGAGCGTGCACGCCGCCGCTGAACGACCGATGGGGCATGGTACCGGAAGAGTACTGGAATTGGACCATAGGCCGTTCAAGGGCTTCCAACTGAAGACCCCTTGAACCTGAACTGATGTGACGCTAGAGGCATTTCCCGATAGCCATATCGTGAAGGTCGGTAACCCCGACACGGTGAGGGATGAGAGCAAGAACGACGGGAGGAAGAAGAACGTGGGAACGCGAGAGAGATTATCACTGATCATGGGCCCAGTGAGGGGACTGCTACTGAGGGATCCTGGAATTGAGGCGTTGGGATGAGATGCACCGGAAAAGTAGAAGGATCTGTTTACGGTCGGAGAGAGCGCGGAAGCGTGAGCCTCGTTTGGCGGTAAAGCGGCGATAAGGAGAACCAGAAAAAGGAGAACGATAATTATCGATGCTCGGCGGCCCAATCTATTCGAGAAAAAGGGGGCTTCGAAGTTAAAAGGTTCTGCGAACTTGGAGTTCTCCAAGAAAACGAGAGAATGAGTAGGCTGTGTAACGGAAAGAGCGGCTTATGCTTTCCCTATGCGGAAGACAGAGGTTCCGCAGTTTGGGCAGACGCCTTTGACGGCTGGTTTGCCGTTCTTGAGCGTCACGTTCTGTGGATCCTTGATCTCGATGCTCGTCTTGCATTTTACGCAATATGCTGTTGGCATTTCGTGTTCAACTGAGCGCGACTGGGCACAGTTGGGGTATAAAACACTCACGCAGAAAGACAGTGAGGCCATGAGGGGCTCGGGTGGAATGGCGCCTATTTCGAGCTCGTTAGTGCGAACTACGGCTTAGGATACGTGATTCTTAGGAATACTACGGGTTTCTATCTCTAATGGGTGTAATTATTAACAATCTGGGCGTAAACTGATCGACGGTGAAACGCCTATCTCGAAGAGGCTTTCCCTCATCAACCGGTTCGAACCGAGAGGCTCCTTCAGGAGTCTCTCTTTGACCGCCGGACGAGAGCGTCGTATGCATCTTTGATTTGTCTCTGAATTGCATAATTGCGGAGCTTCTGGGTCCATGTCTGTTCGAAGAGTTCCTTCATGCTCAGGTTTCGTAGACGGTCTAGATCAGTTCTCTTGCCCTTCTCCATTAGCTCATCCACGAGGGCGTTGAACTCTTCGAAGCTCGGCGGCTCTTGGTGCATTCCGTTCTCGCGTGCCTCCTTCTGACGCTCCTTCACGAGTCGTGAGGCGGCTCTTATGGACTTCTGAAGGAGGATGTCGATTCTCTCGCCGAATCCTTGTTGCATTCTAGTCTTCCCTTCGGACAATAGCGAGTGTGTGCGTTCGCGGTTTGAGAGTCACAAGTTGCCTCACGTGAGATCCGCGCAAGGAAGAACGTATCTCGTCATGCGGAACTTTAGAGCCTTTTGGTGAAGGTGAGAGTGGATTATGGGACGACAATCGTCTTGATAGCAGCCTTCGATGTCTTTGCGAATTCCATCGCCTTCTCAGCGTCTCGGAGCTTGAACCGGTCTGAGATGAGACTCTTCAAGTCCAGTCTCTTCTCTGAGACGAGTTTGATTGCTTCTTTCATCTCCGCTTCGACGCAAGAGTAGCTGGAGAAAAGCGTGATTTGGCGGGAGAAGAGTTCGCTTACGCTCAGCTGGCAGGTGGCTCCCTGGGAGGGGGCTCCGAATAGGAGTATTCTGCCTCCTCTCCGTACTGAGCTGAAGGCTTGGCTGAGCCCTTTCTCGTTACCGGTGGAGACGACTGCAAGGTCGACTCCGTCCGTGGCGATTTTCCTGACGTGAGAAGGTACGTCTTCTGTAAGAGCGTTCACTGTCTCATCGGCGCCGAGCTTCTGGCCCAGTTTGAGCCGCGCTTCGATTAGGTCGCTCCCGATTATTCTTCCGGTTGTTGTGCTGCGGAGTAGTTGCATCTGGGTTAGGCCTGTGGGTCCGAGCCCGACGACGAGGACATTGTCTGATTTCTCAACGTGGGCTCTGCGTATTGCTCTGATGCAGCATGCTGTAGGTTCTATCATTGCGCCTTCTTCAAGCGAGAGTTCTGCGGGGAGCGGGATTACGGCTCCTCGCGCTACGTTGTATTGTGGGACTCGGAAGTATTCGGCGAAGCCGCACGGGTCGATGTTCGTGTTCCTGAACTCGTTGCAGAGGGTGTAGTTGCCGTTGGAACAGTCTGGGCACTTGTAGCAGGGGACGTGGTGGTGGGCTACTACTCGCTCGCTTGGCTTGTAGTCATTTATGTTGTCTGCGACTCTTTCGATTGTGCCGCTGACCTCATGTCCCAGAATTCCTCCTGGACCAAGCTGGCCTTCTATCTTTTCGAGGTCTGTTCCGCAGATACCGCTAGCTTCCATACGGACGAGAATGTCTCCGGTTGCTAGTTTTGGGATTGGGATTTCTTTGACTGTGACTCTCTTCGGCGCATCGAGGAAGCATGCTAGCATAGATGTGTCACTGCCTAGGTTGTGATTTAATGGATTGCCGGACGGATTGTACGTTATTCTCTAGGAAGAGTAGGTGAGCCATGTATAGCGGGAGCGTGTTTGCGTGGTTTCGGGGCGTTGATCGCAGGTGCGCGATGGTAAAGAGTCAGTGAAATTTATGCAGGTTCTTGATCGTGGAATATTCCTGAAATTGAAAGCTCTGGCGAAGAGTCGTGGTGTTACTGTCCAGGAGTTGATTCGCGTTCTTGTGATTCCAGACTGGATGCGCAAGTCTCAGGAAGAGCTTCAGAGGACTGAGGATAGGAGACGGCATCGCCGACTGGCGGGTCCGGTTCGCATCCCGGTTCACGCCGTCGCAGCGGTTCGACCCGAGCGTCGAAAGAGGTAGCGCTTTAGAATCCTCCGCACCCGGAGAGCACGCTCGCGTCACGAGAAAAAAATTCCTACCCCCCTTTTTCCAGGAGGGCTCTTGCCAGCTGGAATGTTTCTCGGCGAGGATTCTGGTTTGGAACGCAGAATAGGCTTGAATTCATGATCTTCGAGGTCGGGTTTTGCCCTAGGGGCAAGCGTGAAAAGGTGGGGTCTCAGAATTGGCGTGCCTAGATTTGTGATCGGGGTTTGTTCTGAAAGATTTCGATTACTTTCGCTATAGAACCCTGAAGCACTTATAGAATGGAGTTTGTGCGTGCCCGGCAAGGATTACTAGGTTGAAGGCTTTCGTGCTCGCAGGCGGGGCAGGAACCCGCCTCTCTCCCTTGACCAGCTACGTTCCAAAAGGGATGATCCCGATCGGGGGAAAGCCGTTCATCGACTACGTGGTGAACTATCTTTCGAAGCATGGTGTCAAGAACATCATCATGCTCTTGTCGGATGCTGACTCTGAGGTTTTCAGAAATCATCTTGATGATGGTTCCAAGTTTGGCGTGAATATCGGCTACAACATCACGCCGCGAATGGGAACAGCGGCCGCGTTGAGGGAGGCTTCATCCCATGTTGACGGCACGTTCGTCGTGTACTACGGCGATGTCTTTACAGATCTGGATTTGAGCGAGATGATACGATACCACAAGGCGAAGGGAGCGATGTGTACATTGGCGTTGAGTACGGGTGTCAAGATCGATTATGGTGTTGGGCGTGTTGATCGTGATGGGCGAATCGAGTATTTCGCTGAGAAACCGATCCTGCCGGAATACCCGGTCTCGATCGGCGTCTATGTTTGTGAGCCTAGATTCTTGACGTACTTGTCAGCCGGAACGGACCTGGCTGCAGACATTCTCCCGCAAGTTATCGCGAAGGATGAGAAAGTCTACGGATTCCTCACGAAAGAGCGCCACTACGACATTGGCTCATTCAAACAGTTGGACGAAGCGAAAGACGTCCTCAAACCTGAAAAGAGCAGAAAGAAACAGTCTCCCGTCTACTGACCAAACCCGTCACTTCGCCTCATCTTCAACTAGCACACCTGCCTTCTGCATCTGTTCCCTAAGCCGATCGGATAACGCGTACTCCCGCTTCCCTCGCA
>WNFE01001840.1_pt1 | contig 15480 bp, 11 predicted proteins | sample 5400451 | NCBI WGS metagenome assembly WNFE01 (sample SAMN13153344, study PRJNA577476) | soil metagenome | isolation source: 200 cm saprolite under Douglas fir tree site 2 hole 2 | place: USA:California | collected 2015-04-18 | reverse complement strand
GCAACAGCTCGCTGTAACTAAGGATTACGGTGAGCAGGTTATTGAAATCGTGCGCCACGCCGCCGGCGAGCCGGCCGATCGCCTCCATCTTCTGCGCTTGCGCGAGTTGCGCCTCGAGTTGGCGCTGAGTGGTAATGTCGCGGACGAATGCCTCATAGAACTCGACGTGGCCCTCTTTGTCGCGGCTCGCGCGCACGCTGAGCTGCACGCGAATGCGGGTGCCATCCTTCCGTTTCCAGGTGGCTTCCAGCTCATCGTAGACCCGATCGGTATACGTGTCCCGTTCGACGAGGCGGCGACGCTCGTCCGGATCGGCGTATACGTCGCGTGCCATGTCGAGCGTGAGCAATTGTGCTGGTGAGCTGTAGCCGAGCATTCTCGCGAGCGCGGCGTTTGCAGAAAGGAACCGCCCCGCCGGCGTCGACCGGTAGATACCAAGCGGCGCTTGCTCGACGAGCGCGCTGTAGGTGGCTTCCGATACGCGCAGCGCCGCCTCGGTCTCACGGCGCCCCCTGCGTTCCCCGAACTCGCGCAGCTCGCGCCGGATAACTGGAATCAGTCGGCGCAGGTTACCCTTTGTGAGCGCATCACCAGCGCCTGCTTCGAGCGCGCGCGCGGCGAGATCCTCGCCCATGGTGCCCGAAACGAAAATGAAGGGGATGTCCAGGCCGCGAGCCCGAAGGAGACCGAGAGCCTCCGTGCCGCTGAATCCCGGCATGCTGTTATCGCCGATGATGATATCCCACGTGGCACGGTCGAGGGCCGCTTCGAGAGCCGCCGCGTTATCCACCCGCTCGAACTCCAACGCAAACCCCGCGCGCCTCAGCTCGTGTGCCAGCAGCTCGGCGTCATCTGCTGAATCCTCGACCATCAGCATGCGGAGCAGGTTGCTCATAGGTCTCTACACATAAGAATCCTTGTGACCCCAACATGTCTGTGATGTTCGCGACATGCTGTCAGCAATTGTCTACTCCATTGCGTACCAATGACTTACGGGCCGCGGGGGGACGGCGGGGCCCGGTTCATGAGCAGCCAGTAGAGACCGAGCTGCTGCGCCGCTTTGGTGAACTCCACGAAGTCCACGGGTTTGCGCACGTAGCTGTTGGCGCCCAGGCTGTACCCGTCGATGATGTCGCGCTCCTCGTCCGAGGAGGTCAGGATCACAACAGGCAGGAGTTTCGTCCGCTCCTCGGAGCGAATGCGCTGTAAGACCTCCATGCCATTGACCTTGGGCAGTTTGAGGTCGAGCAGCACGACGGCCGGCAGATCGGGCGACGGGGACCGGCCCTGCGCACCGAAGAGATAATCGAGGGCCTGGACGCCGTCCTGCGCCACGACGACGTCGTTGGTGATGTTGTGACTCTTGAGCGCCCGCATCGTCAAGGTCACGTCGTCGGGGTTGTCCTCCACGAGCAGAATCTTTCCGGGGTTCACACGAGCCTCCCATTACAACGTGAAGTAGAACGTCGCGCCCTGATCGACAATGCCTTCGGCCCAGATCCGGCCGCCGTGGCGGTTGATGATGCGGCGGACCGTTGCGAGCCCCACACCGGTGCCCTCGAATTCGGCGGTTGAGTGCAGGCGTTGGAACACGCCGAATAACTTGTCGGCGTATTTCATGTCGAAGCCGGCTCCATTGTCCTTGATCACGAATACCCGGCCACCGTTTTCGTCCATCGCTGTGAATTCCACTCGCGGCTGCGGCTGCTTTCCAGTGTATTTCCAGCCGTTGCGCAGGAGATTGTCGAGCACGACACGCAGCAGCCGGGAATCCCCCTGCGCCTCGAGACCTGGTGCGATGGCGAATTCCACCTGGCGGTCCGGTGTCGTCCGCTGAATATCGAGCACGAGCTCCCGGGCCATACCGCTTAAGTCCACGCGCTCCGTCCGCATTTCCGTCCGCGTGACGCGGGCCAGCTTCAACAGATCGTCGATCAGCGTCGCCATGCGCTGGCTCGCGGCCCGTACGCGCTGGAGGGAATCCCGTCCCGCTTCGTCCAACCCCGCGCCGTAATCCTCCAGCAACACCTGGCTGAATCCGTCGATGCTGCGGAGCGGCGCGCGCAAGTCGTGTGAGACGGAGTACGCGAAGGCATCGAGCTCGCTATTGGCCGCTTGGAGCTCAAGCGCGCGCCGTTCAAGCTCCTTGGTCCGCTCCGCGACCCGCTGCTCCAGCCGGGTCGCGTGCTGTTGTAGCTCCCGCTTCTGCTCCTCGATTCGGCCGAGCATCTGGTTGAAGGAGTCGGTCAGCGCGCCCAATTCGTCCTCGCCAAACTTGGGCGCCCGGAGGGAATAGTCCTGACGCGTCGAGGCCGCCGTCGCGGTTTCCGCAAGCGCGAGGATCGGTTCTGAAATCCGTCCCTGCAGCTTGGCGGCCAGCGCATAGGCGGCCAGCATCGCGATCGCGAGGACCACGATGGCGATGACGCCGGAAAGCTGGAGGGCGTCCGATACGGCCTTCGTGTCCGACGCGATGTAGAGAGTCCCCAACCGCTGGTTCTCCCCCTGCGCCACGGGCGTAAACCCCACGAGACGGCCGCCCTCGAAGCGGTAGCCGTCGGGCTGCGGCGCTGGAGGGACAAGATCGGCGCTGGCAGTTACTGGATAGGTCGCGAGCACCCGCCCGTTCCGGTCATAGAGCGCCGCGGCAACCATGTGCGGGTCGTATTTCAGGGCTCCCAGGATTTCTGTTGCGTCCGCCTCGTTCGCAAACGCCAGGGCGGCGGTGCTGTTGGCGGCGAGAATGCGGGACCGCGTGGCCAGCTGACTCCGTATCGCCTGGCGGAACGTCACGACCTCGTAGGTGACGAACGCGGCCGAGGTCAAGAGGAGGACCAGACCGCTGATCAAGAGGAGGATCGCCGTCAGCTTCCGCTTGATTGGCCAGTCGCGCATCGACATGCTCACCGTCGCGGCGTTCTGACGACCTCGGCCACTCGCAGCAGCTTCGAGCTGATGGTCAGCTTTGCCGCGTCGGCCGCGTCCAGGTTGATCCTGAGCCGGATGCGGCTCTTGTCCGTTAAGAACTCAATGATCCCGCCTTGGCTCGCAAAATCATCCGCGTCGCTGACCGTGAGTACGGGCCGATTCTTGAACACGGAGAGAATGTCCGGGACCCGCTCGTTCTCCGACCGGCTGATGAAGAGGATGTTGCATTCCTCGATGTCCGCGATCCGGCGATAGCGACGGACCTGGATCGGTCGCGCGCCGACCCGTTCACCGCGGACGGTCTCGTCGAGGAACGTGCCGAACGGGTCGTCGCCGAGGATGCCGATGAGCAGTGGCGGCTGGGGCGGCTGCGAATCCTGCGCTGCGCTGGGAGGCCAGTCGACAAACTGCGCGAAGTTGAACAGGAAGACGGCCTTCAGCTGATACTCGGACGTCCTCGGGCTCTGGCCCTGTACGAGCAGCAGCGAGGACGCCAGGGCCGTGATCGCCGTCAGAAGTGCCACTGTGCCATCCCATACACGCCGCGCTGGATCAGCCGCCGAGCGGCCGGCGTACCGAACTCCGCGTGCCGATTGTGTAACAGATTCTGGCCCACGATCGACAAGTCTAAAGCAGCCACCGGTTGCCAGGTGAATCGGGCATTCAGCTCGGCGTATGCCGGCAGTTGTTGGTTGGCGATCTCGCTGAGATACCGGAACATCCCATCCAATCTCAGGTGAGCGGGCATGTCCAAAGACGAGTACAAGAACAACTGGCGGTCGGGGGTGTGTGATTCCGTCGCGCCGCGGCTGGTATCGGTGCTGCCAGGATTTGGCCAGACGTGGACGCGCAGCTCCGTGTAACCCCCGCGCAGCCGCCAGCGATCTGAAACGCGATACGTCGCGGCCAGCTCCGCGCCATACGATTCGCCGTCCTGGCCATTGCCGATGACGAGCGGAGTAGGGTTAGGCGGGTTCTTTTGCTCCAAACTGCGGAGCCCGTGATAGTGGCTATAAAAGGTCGCGAGTGAGAGCAACCACGGTCCGTTCTGATGGCGAAATCCCACTTCATACGCCAGTTCTTCTTCGGAGTGGAAGTTCGGTCCGCCCGCCAGAAAGTAGGGCGGTTGAGCGGGCACGAAGAGCTCGCGGTCGATGCGCGACGGCGTGCGCACCGCCCGCGAAATCGCCGCCCACACTGTGCTGGACGGACTGAGCGTCCAGTTCAAGCGGCCGCTCGGCTGGATCTCGAATCCCGTGTAGTCGTTGTGCTCGATCTTCGTGCCGAGGGTTACGTGGAGCCGCTCGGCGACGAGGGCGAGCTCATCCTGCACGAAGGCGGTGAACCACTGGCGCGCGACGTGGGGCGGCAAGAACGCCAGGCCAGGGGAATTCGCGACGCGGTCATTGATGAGCCGGTAGCCGACGCCCCAGACCACGTCGTGCCGAGCCAGCAATGCGCGCTGTTGGAGATCGACGTCGTAGATGTCGAGATCTTCTCCGAAGGTGCCCGGAATGTCCCGGTGCGTCCGGTCGTAGTACATCTGGGCCCCGACGTCGGAATTCGCGGAGATGGTATGCGCCCATTTCGCGATCACGTTCTTCCCGCTGAGGGTGACGTCGCCCGGGCGCAGCTGGTTGCTCCGGCCGTCGTACAGATCACCTTGCAGGGTCCAACGGTTGCTGGCCGACGCGTCCCAATCGATGCGAAACCCCCCTTGTCCAATGTGCCAGTCATCCGGAGCACCCTGACCATTGGGGAGCAATGTCCGGTCGCGAGCAACGCCCGTACCGTAGATCCGATAGTTGGTGCGGGGGCCAAGGGTGCCGCCGTAGCGGGCTGTTCCAAAGCCCTGCAGCTCGGTCCCGCCCCCACCCACCAGCGCGAGTCCTGGCGTGTCCTTCGCTTCCTTAGTGATGACGTTGATCACGCCGTTGACCGCGTTCGCGCCCCACAGGGTCGCCCCCGGGCCGCTGATGACTTCGATCCGATCGATGTCCGCAAGAACGACATCTTGCGCGTCCCAAAACACGCCGGAGAACAGAGGAGTGTAGATCGTCCGCCCATCGATGAGGACCAGGAGCTTGTTGGCCGTCGTGCCGTTGAACCCCCGGGCGCTGATTGCCCACTGCCGCGAATCGACCTGCGCAACCTGCAGATTCGCGGCGAGGCGCAGTGCTTCTGGAAGACTGGTGGCGCCCGACTGACGAATGTCCTCTTGCGTAATCACCTGGATCGCCGAGGCGGTTTGGGCGAGTCGTTCCGCCCGTCGGGATACCGACGTCACCTCGATGTTCATCAGTTGATCCAGTGTCAGCCGCTTCAGCGCTTGAAGCGAGTCGCGCTGTTGCGCCTGAGCGGGGGATGCCGCAATGGTCAAAGCGACGGCAAGGAGGAGCAGGGACGTCGGATGGCTTCTCGAGTTCATGCACCGTCTCCTGGCTGCGTCCACTTTAAGCATTCTCCTGGGAATGGACCTGTCAGCATCTGCCTACGGCGGCGTGTCGCTACATCATACGCGACGGCGGTGCATGCTCTTAGGGCGTTTTTGCTGCATCGGGGGTCGGGAATGCGGCAGGGGGCTGCTCGGGCACTACGCTGTTTTTCTTACCGTCTTTCGTACGCGCCGAACGCAAGCCGGCGACTACCCGGCGACCACGACGGAACGTTGATGGTGCCTTGGCCGCCGAAGAAGGGCGGGGTGAGATCGCGGATCGATCGCTCACGTTCATCAGACGGAGCTTGACCTGCTTGCCGAACGGGTGGTCCTGTGCTGGTCTTCGAGGTAGGACAGGAAGACGACCCAGTGACCATCGGGCGACGGGTGCGGAAACCAGTTGGCGTACGCGTCGTGCGTGAGCTGCTCCGGCGCGCTGCCGTCGGCGTGCATGCGCCAGATTTCCATCTTGCCGCTGCAGTATGAGTTGTAGTAGATGAATTGCCCGTCGGGAGAATAGTCCGGCCCGTCGTCGAGGCCCGGACACGTCGTGAGACGGTGTTCCTCCCCGCCATTGACCGCGATCGTGTAGATGTCGAACTCGTCGTCCCGGCGACCTACGAACGCGAGTCTCGTCCCATCCGGCGACCATCCATGCCAGAAGCTCGGCGATTTGGTGGTGATCCGTCGCGGTACGGCAGCTCCATCGATCGGGAGGATGTAGATGCTCGATGAGAGCCAGTCCGACCCGGCTTCATGACTCAGGACCAGCAGTCGACCGTCCGGCGAGATGCCGTGATCGTTGTTCACCTTGTCAGCGGAGCCCGTTCGGATTTGCTCGAGTGCTTTGCCGTCGTGCGCCGCCAACCGATACAGCCGCCCGCCCTCGTTCAAGACAAAGAAACGGCCGTCGCGCGACCAGTTCGGAGCCTCGAAGTGTGCGTTCTCAGCATAGACGGCGGTGATACGTCCGGACGGGACCTCAACCGTCCGAAGTGAGCTGCGGATGGTGGTGTCGGTCTGCGCGAGCAGATTCGGCACCGCCCCGCAGACGAGCAAGAGATCTACGACTGTCAATCGTCTCATGGAGTACTGAATCGAGTAATCACGGCGTGATACGAATGCATGCTGTATCCGTTGACCGCGTTCACTAGATAGACCCCGTGTTCGAGAGGGCTGGGCACGATGGCGAACGCGGCGAACATACCAGGAATCTTTCCCTCCGGCACATCGAGAACGCCCACCGGCGACCATGTGCTCCGGTCGAGCACCAGGAGCGTGGGGACCCATGTGCTGTCGCCGAATCTGAAAATGAGCGCATAGAGCCATGGCCGAGTGGGATCAAACGCTACGGAGCTCCATCCCCGATAGCGCGGCAGCGGAATAACAGAATCGACTTCTAGGTCATGGACGATCGTTCCGTCCGTGGCTCGCACCGCGAGTACATGCACATGATTGGCCGAATCGCCCGCTGTAACCGCAAGCGTATCTCCCTCGAACGAAAACGCTCCGTACAAGCCGCCGAATTGCGGCAGTACGAACGCAGTGTCGAGCGTCTTGCTGTCGAAGACAACGGGCTGGTCCGCAGGCAGCCACAGGAAGCGATCGCCCCGCGGAGAAATCGTGACTCCGCTGGGACCGTCGGCTGAGGCGAAATACCGCTGCGCACACGGCACGCTGTCGCAATTGTAGAAGTAGTTGTGATTATTCCAATTGAAGATCCAGCGCCGGTCGCTCGGTTGACCGCTCGTGTACCAGGTATATGAACAGCACGCGATGCTGTCGAGGAGCTGCGGGGATGACGTAATGGACCAAAGCTTCGGGACCCCGCAGGTTCCGTCGGCCGCCTTCCCCAGGAGCACGAACCGATCCGAGCGATAACTGGGCGAAGGACTCCAGATGCAGTCAGGAGAGTGAAGCGCAGCGGGCAGGCTCACCACCGGCGTGCTGGTGCGAAGGTCCACGAGGGCGGCGCCGACGTCAGAACCGGCAAACACGAGCGGAGCGCCCGCAGGGATCCAGTACGGCTGTCCGGACATGATTGGGCCGAAGTACGCCGCCTGAAATCCATGTAGCGTAACGTTCCCTAACGAGGCGGCGAGCTTACCAGCCACGACGCGCACCGGAAACGCGCCGGCCCTTCGTGGCAAACGAGCCACCAAGGTGGTCTCGTCAGCAAGACGGTATGTCAACGTGTCGCTGCCGAGCAAGACAATTGCTGTGGTATTGGCGAACGCGGGCACGGTCACGCGAAATTCGCCGCCGCTCCAGAGCTCGCGATCCGGCAGTCCAGGTTCGAAGAACGGTGGGGCTGACGCGGGCTCGTGACAACCCAGTGGAATAGCAGCCGTCGCCAGCACCAAGCTGATGCGCCAACTCATGACTCCAACATTACCTAGGAGTCGAGCACGTCGCGCACCCGCTCGGTCAGCTGCCGGATCGTAAAGGGCTTCGGCAGGAACGCGGTGTTGGGCGCAACGATGTCGTTCTGAAAGACGGCCTCCTGAGAATAGCCGGACATGAGCAGAATCTTCGTGGTGGGTCGCTGGGCAACAATGCGCCGCAGGAGCTCGGGGACTCGCACGCCCGACAGCACGCCGTCCGAGAGGAGGAGATGGATCGTGCCCTCGTGTGCAGCGGCTATCGCCATCGCCGCGTTGCCGTCGCCGGCCGACAGCACCTGGTAGCCCAATCGCTGCAGGGCCGTCGCGGCGAGCAAACGAATCGGCTCCTCGTCTTCGACAAGAAGAATCGTTTCCGTGCCTCTGATTTCGGCTGGTGCCTGGACCGGACGGGACACGCGGACCCGAGCCTCGCTCACGGGGAAGTAGCACTTGAACGTGGTACCGACCCCGGGCTCGCTGTAGACGATCACGTGGCCGTGGCTCTGTTTCACGATTCCGTAAACGGTCGACAGACCCAGGCCCGTGCCCTTGCCCTTCTCCTTGGTCGTGAAGAAGGGCTCGAACAGACGGGACAGGGTCTCCTGGTCCATGCCGGTTCCCGTATCGCTGACCGCGAGCATCACGTACGAGCCCGGCGGGACTGGTGACGAACCGTGCGCGTACGGCTCCTCGAGCCGCACGTTGCGGGTCTCGATCGTGAGCGTCCCCCCCTGTGGCATGGCATCTCGGCTGTTGACCCCGAGGTTCAACACGACCTGCTCGATCTGGCTCGGGTCGGCCAGGATAGCCGAGAGATCGGGATCCGTGGCCGTCACCAGCCGGATGGGTGGGCCGAGCAGGCGGCGCAGCATCTTCTCCATGTCGGTGACCCGCTCGTCGAGCCGCAGTGGCTTGGGGTCGAATGGTTGCCGGCGACTGAACGCGAGCAACTGGCGCGTCAACGCGGTCGCGCGGTCACTCGCTTTGATGATCTCATTGATGTCGTCGGTATGCGGCGAGGATGCGCCAAGGTCTTCGCGCAGGATGTCGGCGTAGCCGATGATCGCCGTCAACAGGTTGTTGAAGTCGTGGGCCACACCGCCGGCCAGACTGCCCAGCGCATCGAGCTTCTGCGCCTGCCACAGCTGCTGCTCCAGTGACTTGCGATCGCTGATGTCGACCGTGAGGTTCTCGAGAACCTCTTCACCGTCTTCACCTGTTCGCAGCGTGATATTGGACAGCACCCAGATCGGCTTCCCGTCCTTGCGGCGCATGTGCACCTCATAGTTGCGCAGCACGGACGATTCCCGCAGCGCCGCCAGCATCCGATCGCGATCCGCCGGATCCCACCAGAGGTTGCGCGCTCTTTGCTCCATGAACTCCGCGGCCGAGTCGTACCCGAAGATTCTGGCCAGCGCCTCGTTGCACAGAAGCACGCGCCCATCAGACACGCAGGTAGTGGAGACACCGCACACCGATTGTTCGAAGATGTCGCGATAGCGCCGCTCGGCGCGTTGGTGCTCCGCGTTCGCCCGCTCGATTTCGTTGGCGATGCGGCGCGACAGGCGTGACACGAGCAACGTCACGAGCGCGGCGCCGAGCACGGCGAACCAGGCGGCAATGAGTACGCGATCGGAGCCGAACAGCCCGCCGAACCGCGCGTCCAACAGTCCGATCAGGATGACGAGTCCCGCGGTCGCGGGAAGGAATGCACGCAGCATCCGGGCGCGTGGCGCGTCGCCAAGCAACGGTTCGAGCGGCCAGACTTCCGGTCCTGTCGCCGCGATGGTCGCGAGTCCGAGGATCAACAGACTCAGGCCGGTCGGGAGCGCGACGGGAATCGTGCTGCTGCGATACAAGAGCGGCGTGCCGTAGGCGTACCCGAGGGCGACCGTCGCACCGACGATTGCGGAGACCGTCGCCAGGGCGCCGGCGTAATGCGACCGGCTTCCCGGCGCGCCAATGGCAATGGCCAGCGGCACGAGTGCCGCAGCCGTGATCGGCGACATGACGCCCAGCGGCACGGCCCCGAACTGTCCTGTGGTCCCCCGAATCAGCGCATCGAGAAACGTGGGGAGCCCAATGTTGACGAGCGCCATCGTGCCGACGACCCACGCCGTCACCGTTCCCGCGTGGCGGAGCGCCGTCCCGCGTGTCCCGATGATACGGGCGACGAGAGCAAAGCTGAGGAAGAGGAATGCGAGCGCCGTGGTCGGCGCCATCGGGATGAACCGTGCAGAGGGTGTGACGAAGGGCGACCAACCCGCCGTCCAGCCGATGAGGACGACGATGCCGTGCAGGGCGACGATGGCCGCGGCGAGCACCGCGGCACGGTCCCGGACGTGAAGTGCGGGCATCGCGCTCATAGAGCACGATTAAAGAGTTCTATCTGCTACGCAAGGTCATTTATCACGACTTAGGGCGTTTTTGCGGCACGGAGGGGCGCTTTTGCGGCATTCCTCTATGTACTGACCCGATTTCGACCTGCTTCCTTGGCCCGATAGAGCGCCTTATCGGCCGCCTGGACAACCTGGTCGGGACTGGCGTGGCGGTGGTTCCGCTCGGCGACGCCGATGCTGACCGTAATGGTGATCGAGGGCCGGGTCTTGCGTCCCTTGTCGGCTTTGGCTTTGCGGGGGCGGAAGCGCCGCCGCATGGTGAAGCGGCTGGTCTCCACGGCCTCGCGCAGCTCCTCGAGGTGGGGCAGGCACTCTTCGGCGCCTTTGCCGGGGAACACAAGGGCGAACTCTTCACCGCCGTAGCGATACGCGGTGCCGCCGCCCGGGGGATGGGCGAGCCGTGCGGCGACGAGTCTCAGGACGTGGTCGCCGGCGTCGTGACCGTAGGTGTCGTTGAATCGCTTGAAGTGATCGACATCCACCATCGCGACACTGAACTGGCCACTCAGGCGCGGCAAGGCTTCGTTGAGCGCCCGGCGCCCGGGCAGCTCCGTCAACCCATCGCGATACGCCATCAAATACGAGGCCTCGACAACCGCGACGACGAGAATCAGGCCTCCGGTAGCCAGCCAGATTTCCTGGCCGGGGCCAGCGGCGGGCCGCGAGAGTGCGGCAAACACGGCCACCAATCCGTAGACATATCCGCGTACCGGCGCCTGCGGTTCGCGGAACCACGCCATTACGAGTAACGCCTCGATCGCGACGAACGCGATGATTGCCGGCTGTTGGACGGGCGTCCACGCCGTGAGTTTGGCGGGAAGCACGTGCGCCGTGAGGTACTTGAGGGATTGCTGAGGGAAGGCTTGTGCCAGAAAGACGACGATGATCACTTGAACCACCAGCAGAACCCAGCGTAGTAGGCCCGCGGGTGTTACGGTCCCGCGCTCCGGCAATAGAGCGACGAGGGCGATATTGATCGGCAGCAGAAACATAGTGGCGTGCAGCAACACGCGGTCGCGGGGCGCGGTGCCGCCACTCAGCAGCACATATTCAGTCAACGCGAGCAACGCGATCGAGAACACGAGACGCGAGCGGTTGAAGCGCCAACCGAGGAGCAGGGCCGCGGCAAGAACGGTAAACGGGAAGACGTTAGCGAGGCCGGAAACGGTGCCGCGCAGCGCCGGAAGATCGAGAAGCAGCGCCGCACCGATGAGAATCGGGACTTCGGGAACGAGCAGAGAGAAGACGCGTTTCATCGGGCCAGTAACGGTACGACTCTCAGCGGGAAGGTCAACTACGGACAGCGCCGGGTTGACCGAGATTACGCGGGGTGGCGATATTCTCCGCCCCAGGGCGGTATCGTCTAGGGGACTAGGACGGAGCCCTCTCAAGGCTCAAACACGGGTTCGAATCCCGTTACCGCTATGTCGAGCCCCGCCTCCATCGTCTAACGGCTAGGACACCACTCTTTCAAGGTGGGAACAGGGGTTCGATTCCCCTTGGAGGCACTTCAGGCGACGGGGTACTCTCCCTGCACGACGCAGTTGCCACCGGACTTCTTCGCGGAATAGAGCGCCACGTCGGCCGTGGCCATCAACTGAGTCGCCGAGCCTTGCACGACTTCACGGGGCAGCTCGACCAACCCGCCGCTCACCGTGACCATCGTCGATCCGTCTTCCACCAGGTTCCGGCGCATGCGCGCGGAGACGATCAGCCCCGCGACGGCGTCGGTATCCGGCAGAATGATCGCGAATTCGTCGCCGCCGATGCGCGCCGCGATGTCGGTGCCGCGCAGGCCCTTCTGGATCGCCGCCGACACGCGGCTCAACGCGCGGTCGCCCGCCTGATGACCCCAGCGGTCGTTGAGCGGCTTGAGCCGGTCGACGTCCACGAGCAGCAGGGACAGTGCCACGCCGTAGCGCCGGCACCGGGCGATTTCGCGTTTGAGCGCGGCGTCGAAGTGATAGCGGTTGTACAGCCCGGTCAACGGATCCGTGATGGACCGGTGCTCGAGCTGCTCGAGCGCCTCGTGCTCCACGATCGTGGGTGCGACGAGGTCGCCGCTGATATTCAGCATGTAATCGACGGCCGCAACGACCGCGCCGACATTCCGCCCCAGCCGCGTGCCGAGCTCCCGGCGATGTGCTTCGATCGCCTGAGCGCGGTCCGCCGCCTCCCGCTCGCTGAAACGTGCGTGCGGGAAGACGCGCTGTAAGGTCTGGGACTGTCGCTCTTCCTTGCGCATCTCGTTACCAGCCAATCGCAAAGTTCAGGTTCAGGTTCAGGCTCACGGAGCCTCCAACACTGCATCGAGCCGATCGATTTCCGCGCGCGCCGACAGCCGTTGGAACGTCGCGCGTGCCCGCTGTGCCGCCGCTTTGCCTGCCGCTACATCACCACCGCGAATGAGGAGGTGCGCCAAGTCGCGCTCCGCGCTCGCCAGGAGCAGTGGGCGGCCATGCTGTGTGGCGCGATCGATCACGTCACGAAGCATGGTTTCAGCGTCATTCGTCTGATCCGTCAACGCGAGCGCGCCGGCGAGAATGCGGAGGTCTTCCGCTTCGCGCACGGGGTCTTTGAGCTCGCGATGCACCGCGAGCGCGCGCTCGACTTCTTGCTTCGCCAGCTCGCTCTCGCCGCGCGCGACGCGGACTTCCGCCAGCCCCGCAACCGCCTGGGCCGTCAGCTGCCGGTCGCCGAGCCGCTCGGCTTCCTGAATCGCCTGGTTGGCGATCTCGAGCGCCCGATCCAGCTGTCCCTGCGCCCGGCACACGATGCCAAGATTGTGCCGTGCTTCCGCGACGCCGCGGTGGAAGTGCGCCTGCTCGTAGGCGGCGATCGCGCGGGTGTAGGCGATGACGGCCCGGCGATAGTCGCCCTGCATGTTCGCGATGATGCCGAGGTTGTTGGCGCAGCGCCCGACGGTGGCCATGTCGCTGTCGTCCGTGGCCTCCTCCTGCGCGCGCGAGAAGAAGTAGGTCGCCTCGTCGATGCCGCCGCGCTCCAGCGCAATGGCGCCGCAGACGTTCAAGGCACGGACTTCCATCATCCGGTCCTTGAGCGCGCGCGCCCGCAGCTGCGCGACCATCGCCCACTGCTGGCCCACCTCGAGACGGCCGAGGCGGCTGTGCGCGATGCCGTAGAGCAGGGTGAGCATGGCGGACTCTTCGAGCTCGTCGCGGGAACGCTGCTCGAGGTACGTCAGCAGCTCGGCATAGCGGCCGGCGTCGGCGTACTGCTGGGCGACGTGCACCGGCGCGAGGTTACCGCGCAGTCCGGCGGCCACCGACTCCTCCCACCCTTGCTCGGCCAACTTGCGGATGTCGCTCTCGGCGCCGATGCGGCTGAAGATCGCTTTGGCTGCCTGCGCCGCGCCGATGGCTTCCTGCAACCGTCCCGCTTTGCGGAGCAGCAGTGCCAGGTCGCGAGTGGCGTCGGCCTGTAGCTGGGCGCGCCCATGCAGCTCCGCGCGTCCCATAACTTCGCGGAGCGACTTCTCGGCACGGGCCACCTGACCTTCGGCAGCCAGAACGAGCGCGATGACGCGGAGATCCTCCGCCTCGCCGACGGGGTCGGGCAGACGGCTGCGGATCTCGCGAACGCGGTCCAGCTCACGGCGCGCCAACTCGGGCTCGCTGCGCACCACGCGAATTTCCGCGCGGCCGCGCAACGTCACCGCGAACAGCGCCTCGTCGCCCGCCGCTTCGGCGGTTGCGACCGCCTGATCGGCGACGGCGAGCGCTTTGTCGAGCGCGCCCTGCTCGCGATAGGCGTTTGCCAGGTTGTTGTGGCACTCGGCGACACCGATGTGCTGACCGGCGCGATGGAACGCGGCGGCGGCGATCTCCCACGAGGAAATCGCCTCGGCATGGCGGCCGCGCAAATGACTGATGATGCCGAGGTTATTGGAGGCGCGGCCGGTCGTCGCATGATCGCCGTCACGGCTCGCGGCCATCAGGGCTTGCGTGCAGAAATCGGCGGCTTCCGTGAGACGGCCGTTGACGAGGGCGTAGGCGCCCCGTGCGTTCAGCGCATGGCGCTCGACCGCGGACTCGCCGCGCCGGCGCGCCTGCGCCAGCGCGAGATCGAGCCACTGCAGCGCCTGCTCGTGCCGGCCCAGCCGTGCCTGTGCGATCCCGTAGAGCAGCGCCAGCGTCGGCGAATCGCCGAGCTCGGCGTGCTCGCGGCCCCCGAGGAACTCGACTACGGCCGCGTGCTGACCGGCAGCGGCGAGCTCTCGGGCTTTATCGATGACAGGAGCAATGGCTTCTAACGTACGCGTCCCCTTGCCGTCGGATCGTTGTTTGCGCGAATCGTCGTGAAGCATCTGAAGACTCTGTTGCCTACCAGGACACAGTCCAATCGAGCAACGTTACGTCTAATGCGATCGCGTAATCGGAAAAATGCGGCAACGCGCTCGTGAACGAGTGCTCGGTGAGCGACTGCGATACGGGGACTCGCCACCAGGGGTCGGTGCTCGCTTCGCGGTAGGCGAGCCCCATCAGCTGGTGCTCGATATTCGTATCGAGGCTGTCGACGACGCCGTCGCCGTTCAGATCGCCCCCGGCGCCGCCGTACCAGATCTGCAGCTGCGCGCGCTCGCCGAACTGCAAGCCGGTCGGCTCGAGCGACAGGCCGATTTTCGTGGTGTCGATGTTGACGGTGATGTATACGGAGTCGCCGACCGCAAGCGCGCCCAGTCCGGGAACGGTTGTCGGATCGGTGACGGTCAGCTGCATGAACGGATGCGTCAGCGTGTCGATGGCGCTGGCATAGTTGATCTGCACGCTGCGGGATTCACCACGGACGGCCCAGAACGACACCGAATACGTGTTGAGGCTGAGGGGAGGTGTCCGGAATCCTGGGCGTCCGTGCTGATTCGACTGGGCCCCGGAGATCGCGGTGAATTGCGGCGCAACGTTCCCCGCCCACCGGACGAACTGCGGCACGCGGGGCGATTGCTGCAGCGCTGTGGGCTGGTCCGTGCAGCGCACGACGGCGAGCGTCAGCGCAAGCACGGCAAGGGAACGACGAACGAACATGTTTTCTCCGCGGGCTCCGAGTGGGCGACTTGACGGCAGCGAGCACAGGCGGCAGTTTTGGACCTAATCAGGCCCTTCCGCTCCTGTTTACGACACCGAAAGTAGGCATTCTTTGGCACCTGTCAAGACCGAAAGTGGACCGAAGCGGGTCCCTCTAGGGGACCGGCTGGCGGTTCTCCTCGATGTGTTCAGCCCCTGGGAAGGCATCTCCTTGAGCTATCGACAGTTCGCCGCGGCGCTGGGCGGCTCCGTAACTGAAGCTGCCATAAAGAAATGGCCGCATCGGAAGA
>WNFE01001839.1_pt1 | contig 15480 bp, 10 predicted proteins | sample 5400451 | NCBI WGS metagenome assembly WNFE01 (sample SAMN13153344, study PRJNA577476) | soil metagenome | isolation source: 200 cm saprolite under Douglas fir tree site 2 hole 2 | place: USA:California | collected 2015-04-18 | reverse complement strand
AACTCGAAGCGGTTGCTGCTGCGGCCCACGAGGCCGGAGCGCAGTGGTTTGTATCGGGCGTGTTGTTTCTGATGCCTTCGTCAGCGAAAGAATTCATGCCCTTTGTGCGCGAAAAATTTCCGCGCTTGGTGAAACAGTACGAAGAATGGTTCAGCCGCAACGCCTATGCTCCGGAAGAGTATCGCCGGCGAATTTCGGAACGCGTCCGGCAGCTGCGCCAGAAGTACGGCTTTGCACCGCGGCCGTGGGAGGAAACGACACGCACGGCGCCGTGCGCGCAACTTTCTCTATCCTGGAATGCGGCGGCTGCGAGCGTGCAGTCGGAGCGGCCGCTTTCCTGCGCCGCGGGTTAAGCTTGCGCTACGGGACGATAATGCGGGATTCTTCGCGCTGGAGTTCGCGAGCCTCGGGGAACTGACCGCGAAGAAAAGCAATGTAGCGCCGCGCTCGCGGGCGGCCATTGGTGCGCAACAACCCCATTCGAAAGAGAAAAACAAGCAAGACGAGAATTTCCGAGTCTTTGAGAAGCGCGGAGCCTCCGCGCTCCTTCATCTGCTGTTTGGTTTCAGTGAGGAATGCTTCGAGCGCGGCATAAAGTTCGCGCGGGAGGGGCGCCTCGGGCGGCTTTTCGTAATAAATGCCAGAACCAAGCGTTCTATAGGTTTCCGCGAGAGCTTGGAGCGCCGCGAGAACATCAGCATCGGTGGTGGCCGGCTGTGAGGTGGCAAACTTCGCCGCCGTGAAGGCCAGTCCCGAGATCAGGTTCTCGTGCGTGTAGACGACGTCCTGGGGCACCTTGGCGTCAAGGAGAGGCGTGTCCGCGGGAAGCGAGCGCTGGTGTTCGTCTTCGTAGCGATGCGCGGCGACCAGATGCGGACAATCCGAGGGACAGTCGATCGAGACTTCCCGCTCAGTGCCACAGCACACCGCGCAGATCTTCTCCCCCCTCGTCGGGCAAAACCTTTCTTCTTTGCGCTTTTCGCAGATGGGACAGGACACGACCACTCCTAGAAGGACAAGTCCGATGGCTCAGAATACCCTGCGTTCCGGGAAAAAACAAAACGCGGCCAGGATGGAGATTAGACGGGCCTGGAAGGCGTCTGGCGGTGAAGGCGTCACGCCATGATGATTTTGTTTTGAAAGCGCCGCGGCGGTGATCAGGAGGAAAGCTCCCATAGCAAAAAGGGCGAGAGCGTCGATCCACAGATGCTGGAGGCCGGCGCCGCGGAGAATGATGCCGCGTGTGATGTTGATGAAATAACTCGCGGGACTAGGTTGCTGATGGCCTTGAATAAGTCATAAATGGCTAAAAGGCTGCGGCTAACGGGCGAGTTGCGCTCTACTCTCCGCGAACAAAAAAGGGGGCCCCCGCTCACTGCCAGGGGCCCGCTGGAATATCCAAGAGTCCGCCTTTATTTCAGAGAAGCGGGGTCAGATAGATTCTTCGGTGACTTCTGGTTCAGGAAAGCGATCAGTTTTTGCGCCGACGGAGGGACTGCTACCGCTCCATTGAAGACGATGGATTTTGCTTCGACTTTCTTGCCATAGATCCTCTCGTTGGCATCGTTGTCAGGGCGAACCGTCGAGCCCTCGAGCGAGATGCCCGCGAACAGGCCGCGAGCACGCGAGTACGTAAGTACTTCTGCGCGCATGGTCGCATCGGTGGACGCCGAGGCATCGCGCCCCTTGGGGCCGGCCGCGGCAGAAGCGTCGGCGCCGAGCTTGACTTTGCTGCTGAGGATGGAGCGCGCGCCGCGGGGATTCATCACCAGGAGCACGAAATCTGTGGCCTGGCCGCCAAGCTGGAAGCCTATGCTGCCCCCTTCGAGCGCCATCATCGTTGGGGCGCTCCAGGGCCCAGTGAAGTGCTCACCGGTGCGGCAGGTCATCGCGCCGCGGCCGTAACTGCCGCCGATCACGAAGGCGGCTTTAAGCACCGACGGATATACGATGATGCATTCGGCCTTGTCGATGAGGTCTTGGGGGATGTCATCGGGGATATCCATGATTTCCTTGAGGACCGTGCTGCAGTTCTCCAGGCGCTCCGTTTCTTTGGTGTTGCCTTTCGCGAAAAGCGGAAGCGAAATCAACGCCAGCGCCAGGAGACAGGAAGTAAGTCGTTTGATCACAATTCACCTCGACGTGATTTTCTGGGCTTGTCAATCATAGGGTGCCCAGGGGCCGGGCGCAACCTGCAGTTTGGGGCCCGACTTCCTCCACAGGCTATGAGTTATTAGATGTGCCATAGCCGCGGAAATGTTGTTTGGGCTTTCGATTATACTTGGCCGGTGGAACTCTTCGACAGAGGAAACATGCCCATTCGCAGAGCAGTAGAACACTGGATCGCGGCGGTTGTCTTGTGCACCCTCTGGCCAGTACACGGGAATGCACAATCAAAGCCCGGAGGGCGAACCTGTTGCGCGGAAAAGCCCAGCAAGGAAAAAGAAGCGAAACTGCTGAAAGGCGCGGCGGTGATTCGGTTCTCCGCGCGCGCTGATGCCCTGCTGGGGACTGCGCCGGCCAACAAAGGAGACTGGGGACTCTTGATCGTGGATGCGGAGAGCGGCGAAACGCTCTTTGAAAAAAATGCCGACAGCTATTTTGTGCCTGCGTCGAACATGAAGCTCTTCACGACCGCGCTGGCACTCGCGAGGCTGGGACCCGACTACCGCTTTCACACCACGATCGAGACGCGCGGGGCGCTTTCGAAAGAGGGGATGCTCTCCGGAGACTTGGTGCTCGTGGGACGCGGCGATCCCAATCTTTCGAATCGCAAGTTTCCGTTCGAATCGAAGGAAGAGTTCGATGGGCCACCGGAAAAAGTGCTGGCGGAGCTGGCAGATGCCGTGGTGGCGAAGGGCGTGAGAGAAGTCTCCGGCGATGTCATTGGAGACGACAGTTACTTTCCGCGCGAGCGTTACCCGAATGGCTGGGAAATCGACGACATGGTCTGGCAGTACGGCGCGGCGATTTCCGCGATCGTTGTGGACGACAACACAGTGGAGCTGACGCTCACGCCGGGAGAGAAAGTGGGGGACGCGGTACAGGCCGCGATCGCGCCGTCGACACCCGACTTCGCTGTCGAGAACGACGTGGTCACCGCCGCGGCGGACGCAAAGCCGGATCTGACGCTCAAGCGCGAGCCGGGAGCAAATCTTGTAACCGTCCGCGGAACGCTTCCGGCGAAGAGCACGCCGCGCAAACTCGTGCTGGCGATTGAAGAGCCCGCGCAACACGCTGCCGTCTTGCTGGCAAAGTTGCTCGCCGACCGCGGAGTCAAAATAAATGGCCAAGCGCGCGCGGTTCATGTTCCGGAGACGGAGCCGGCACCGCGCACTGTCCTGGCTGAGCACGTTTCGGTGTCGCTGGGCGACGTCATCAAACTCGTCAACAAGATCAGCCAGAATCTCCACACCGAAGTGCTCCTGCGCACCGCCGCCAGACAGACCGCCGTTTGGAATACTCCCGAGGACCTAATGAAATTTCCTTGCGATTTCTATGGAGCCGCTGGAATTGCGGACGATGACGTGATTCAAACCGACGGCTCGGGTCTTTCGCGGCACGACCTGGTGACCCCTCGCGCGGTCGTGACCTTGCTGAAGTACGCGCAGGGACAACCGTGGTTCGCGCCTTATTATGCTTCGCTGCCCGTTGCGGGCGTGGATGGCTCGCTGCAGGACCGCATGAAGAATTCTCCCGCCGCGGGGAGGGTTCATGCGAAGACCGGATCGGTCGAGCACGTGAGAACACTCTCCGGATTTGCCGAAACGCCGGGCGGGCGCCGGCTGATCTTTTCTTTCCTCAGCAATAACCAGGGTGGAAGAGGGCATGAAGCCGCCGATGCGCTGGGCGGTTTGTGCGTGGCGATGATCGAAGAGTTCGATGCAGCCCCCGCCGCGCCTGTACATGAACACGCTCGCCCGAGATGATGCCGAGAAAAGAAGATGGCTAGAGAGCTTATCGTTACCGTGTTCGGTAGTTCGCGGCCGCGCGAAGGCGACGCTGACTACGACGAAGCGCGATCCCTCGGGCGAGCGCTGGCGGCAAAAGGTTTCGCCGTGTGCAGCGGAGGATACGGCGGCGTGATGGCCGCCGTTTCGTGCGGCGCAAAGGACGCCGGCGGGAAAACCTACGGGGTGACTGCGGAATTTTTCAAGTCCGCCAAGGTCAATCCGTGGATTGACGTTGAAGTGCGCGTCAAGACCTGGCAGGACCGGCTATTCGAATTGATCCGGATGGCGGACGGCTTTGTCGCCTGCAAAGGCGGAACTGGCACGCTCGTGGAGCTGGCGGTTGTGTGGGAGATGTTAAATAAATCGGTCATGCCGGCAAAGCCGTTCGCGGTGCTCGGTGATTTCTGGCAGCCGATCCTCGACCGCGTGCGCGAAGTGGAGCTCGGCCATCGCGCACCTTGGGGCGAAGCCAACGGCAGATTGGTGCACACGGCCATATCGCCCGAAGACGCTGCGCAGCATTTGAAAGAACGGCTGAAATAGGAAAAATGCCGCGGACTGCACAGGACGTTCTCGAATTTGACAAGCTGCGCGAATTGCTGCGGCTGCGAACGACTTGCGCACCGGGGCGCCGCGCGGTGGACGCGCTGGAATTTGGCACAGACCGAAGCGCGCTGGAGGCGGCATTCGCGCTGATTCGTGAAGCACGCGAGTGGCTTCGCCAGGGGCATGACTTGGGATTCGGCGCGCTGGCTGATCCGCAAAAGTGGCTGGAGCGAATCGAAGGCCCCGGCGCCGCGCTTGAGCCCGGGGAATTGCTCGACGCGGCCTCGCTGCTCGAAACGTCCGGCTGGTTGCGCCAGCAATTCCGCGAAGACGCTGCAAAATTTCCGTTGCTTGTGTCGCGTGCGGCTTCGCTCGCCGATCTGCGCGACGTATTGACGGCCATCCGGAGATGCGTCCTTCCGAATGGCGAGATCAGCGATGACGCCTCGCAGGCCTTGCACCGGATTCGCGCCAGCATCACGCAGACGCGCGAAGCGATCCAGAAAACCCTTAAGCAAATCTTGCGTGCGAGAAACGCCGAAGTAGGCGAAGACTACGTCACGCTGCGCAATGAGCGATTTGTCATTCCCGTGCGCGCGGAAAACCGCCGAGGTGTGCCGGGCGTCGTGCATGGAGCAAGCGCGACCGGGCAGACCGTTTTCATGGAGCCGTTCGAAACCGTTGAGCCTAATAATCAGCTCGTGCAGCTTGCGGAAGACGAAGCCGCGGAAATCGCGCGGATTTTGCGCGAGCTGACGGAGCGTTTGCAAATGGTGCGAGGGCCGCTGCTTGCAGCCGCCGCGACGATTGCCGAGCTCGACAGCATTTTTGCCCGAGGCCGGTTCGCGCGGGATTTCGATGCCTGCACCCCAGAATTCTCCCAAATCGCGGAATTGCGCCTGGAATCGGCGCGCCACCCCATTCTCGAAGACAAACTTCGTAAGGAAAACCGACCGATTGTGTCCATGACGCTCACTCTGGGCGGTGAAGAACGATTGCTGGTCATCAGCGGGCCGAACACCGGTGGAAAAACAGTCGCATTAAAGACCACCGGACTTGCGGCCCTCTCCGCGCAATCGGGGATTCCTGTGGCCGCGCAGCGCGCGGTGCTACCACTCTTTGATCGCGTGCTGGTGGATATCGGGGACGAACAATCCATCGCCGCCGACCTCTCGACCTTTTCGGCGCACATGCTGAATTTGAAATCCATGCTGCAATCGGCGACGCCACGCTCGCTTGTGCTCGTGGACGAAATGGGCACCGGCACGGCGCCGGAAGAAGGCGCCGCGCTCGCCGTCGCGCTGCTCGATGAATTTCGCGCCAAGAATTGCATCGTGCTGGCGACCACGCATCACGACCGCTTGAAGACCTATGCTTCGACGACGCCGGGCGTGGTGAACGCCGCCGTTGAATTCGATGACGTGAATTTGCGCCCGACTTACCGTTTGATGGTCGGCGTGCCCGGAGGCTCAAGCGGAATCGCTATCGCGCAGCGGCTGGGCCTGGCGAAATCCGTCATCGAGCGCGCGCGTTCTTTGCTGGCGCCCGAATCGCGCGAAGCCGCCGATCTGATCGCCTATCTGCACCGCAGCCGCGATGAATTGGACCGCATGCAGCATCAGATGGCGGTGGAACGCCATGCGCTCGAGGAAGAACGCAAGAAACTGCGGTCGGAATGGGTCGGGCGCCAGCAAAAACGAATCAAGGAACTCGAAGCACAATTCGCGGACATGCAGAAGCGATTCGACGAAAACGTCGCACGCGTCCTCGAGGCCGTGAAAGAGCGCGAGCTGCGAACCTCGCTCGAAAAATCGTCGCGCCGAAAAATGCAGGACGCACGCAGCGAAGCGCGCGAAGAGCTGAACGCCGCGGTGGTGCAAACCATTTCGGAATCGCAGGCCGACCTCGGTGTGCATTCCGGTTCGCCGGAAGCCGTCAGCCCGGAGAGTTTGCAACCCGGCGCCCGCGTTCGCGTCCGCGGTTTCAGCAAGCCGGTGATTTTTCGCCGCCTCGATGGCCCCTCCGCCGAAATCGAAGCCGGCCCGCTGCGCATGAAAGTCGCCCTCGACGAAATTATTGGCATGGAGAGCGAGGCGCAGCGGAAATCCTCTGTTTCTTCTGCGTCGCGGCAAAACGTAACAGTCACAGCCCAATCCGGAGGCGCCAATACTTCGGGCGAACTCAACGTCATCGGGCTCACCGTCGAAGAAGCCAGCGCGCGCGTGGACAAATTTCTCGATGATGCCGCGCTCGCCAATCTCCCCCAGGTTCGCATCATCCATGGCCACGGCACTGGCGCCCTGCGCAAAGGCCTGGCCCAGTTTTTTTCCACACATCCACTTGTGGAAAAGTTCGCCTTCGCCACGGAAGAGCAAGGCGGCAAAGCAGTCACAGTTGTAGAATTGCGCTCCTGACGCCGGGGCGGACGCTGCTTTCGGCAACAGAATATTCGAGGAGGAAATGGATGTCGTTCAATTACAACTTGTTGCGCGCAAGGCGAATCACAGGGAAAACAAACGGCGCGAAAGCGCTCTTGCTGGCGGGCCTGACGCTGGCCTTCGCGATACTCACGCCCACAGCCGGCGCTCAGGCGCCCGCCCCCAAAAGGATGATTATCCGCGCCGGGCGTGTGCTCGACGTGAGGACAGGCCAATTTCGCGCCAATCAAGCGATCGTCATCGAGGGCGAAAAGATCGCCCAGATTGCGCCTTCAAGCGACGTGAAGGCGGCGGCTGCGGACACGGTCATCGATCTTCCGGACGCCACGCTGCTGCCCGGCTTGATTGACATGCACACGCATCTGACGTTTGAGCTGACCTCGCTCGGGTATCAGGGCCTGGGTATTTCCACTTCCCGCGAAGCGCTGCACGGCGCGAGAAACGCAAAGAAAACGCTCGAAGCGGGCTTCACCACCGCGCGCAATCTCGGCGCGAGGGACTACGCGGATATCGCGCTGCGCGACGCCATCAATGACGGCGACGTGATCGGGCCGCGCATCGTTGCGTCGGGACCCGCTCTCGGAATCACAGGCGGCCATTGTGACGGAAACTTGCTGCCTCCGGCATTTCATTTTGAGGGCGGCAGCGGGGTCGCGGACGGCGTCGAGGCCGTCCAGCACAAGGTTCGTGAAGTCATCAAGTACGGCGCGGACGTCATCAAGATCTGCGCCACGGGAGGCGTGCTCTCCAAAGGAGATGACCCGAACGCTTCGCAGTTCACGCTAGAAGAAATGAAAGCCATTGTCGCGGACGCGCATCGCCTGGGCCGGCGGGTAGCCGCTCACGCTCATGGAGCCGAAGGCGTGCGCTGGGCCTCCGAGGCGGGCGTCGATTCGATCGAACACGGACACCTCATGGACGATGCAGCAATCGCGACACTAAAGAAAAATGGAACGTATCTCGTACCCACAATTTTTCTGACCGAATACATGCAAGAGCACCTGGAGCACAGCGACGTTCCGGAGTTTTCCAAGAAGAAGATGCGCGACGTCATGGCGGCTGCGCAGCAAAATATTAGGAAGGCGTTTGCCGCCGGCGTCAAGGTCGCGCTTGGCACCGATGCGGCCGTGTACCCCCATGGATTGAACGCCGGTGAGTTCCACGTCTACGTCAAGCTGGGGATGACGCCGCTGGCCGCGATCCAGGCGGGCACTATCAACGCCGCGGACCTGCTCGGATGGAACGACCGCGCCGGCGCGCTAGAACCGGGCAAGTGGGCGGACGTCATCGCCGTGGATGGCGATCCCACGAAAGACGTCACCATTCTCGAGCACGTCAAGTTCGTAATGAAAGGCGGCGCGGTCTACAAGAACGAGTACGCGAAGCGCTGATTTCGATCGTCATCGTCAATGGCAGAAGCCGGATCCATCGCGGAACGCGTAAAACAGCAGGCGGACATCGTCCGCGTGGTGGGCGAATACGTCCAGCTCAAAAAGGCCGGGCAGAATTTCCGCGGCCTCTGCCCGTTTCATTCGGAAAAAACTCCTTCATTCAATGTGCATCCCGTGCGGCAGATCTATCACTGCTTCGGTTGCGGCCAGGGCGGCGACGTCTTCAAGTTCGTCATGGAAATGGAGAAGTGCGAGTTTCCGGAAGCGCTGCGGATCGTCGCGGAGAAATGCGGGATCGCCCTTCCGCGGAAGAAGGAGCGCTCGCCCGAGGAAAAAAAGGGAAACCAGCAACGCTCAGTTCTGGTGGAGATGCACCGCGAAGCGCAGACATTCTTCGTGAAGCAACTCGAAGACACGCCTGAAGGAAAAGCGGCGCGCGCGTACCTCGAAGACCGTGGCTTGGACAAGGATGCCATCGCGCGCTTCGGGATCGGTTATGCGCCCAGCGGCGGCGACATCCTCCTGCGCCATCTGAAATCGAACTATCCGGAGAAGCAGCTAGTAGATTCGGGCTTGATTTCGAAGGACCAGAGCGGGCGGCTCTTCGACCGCTTTCGCCGCCGCATCACGTTTCCCATTTCCAACGAGTCCGGGAAAATTGTGGCTTTCGGCGCGCGCGCACTTGGCAACGACCAGCCCAAGTATCTGAATTCACCCGAGACGCCGATCTATTCCAAGAGCAACGTGCTCTACCACCTCGACCGCGCCAAGGACGCGCTGCGCCGCTCGGACTTTGCCGTGCTGGTCGAAGGCTACATGGACGCCATCGCCGTCGCGCGCGCCGGGATCAGCAACGTGGTGGCGAGTTGCGGCACGAGCCTCGCCGAACCGCAGATCAAACTCCTGAGCCGGTTCACAAAACGCGTGGTCGTAAACTACGACCCGGACACCGCCGGACAAGCCGCCACCGAGCGCTCGCTCGTGCTTTTGCTCGAGCGGGATTTCGAGGTGCGCGTTCTTGCGCTCCCGCCGATTGGCGAGAAGAAAGCCGATCCCGATCTTTTCATCCGCGAGAAGGGCGTCGAGGCGTACACCAAGCTCCTGAAAGACGCGCCGCCGTACGTCGATTATCTGATTGGCCGCGCGCGGCAAATGGATTTGTCCACCGGCGAAGGAAAGCTCCGCGCAGTGAATTTTCTTTTGCCGTACGTGCAGAAAATTCCGAATCGCATACTGCGCTCGGAGTGGGCCACGCGAATCGCGCAGCAGCTTCGCCTCGAAGAGCCGGTGCTCCGCGCGGCGCTGAGCAAAGCGGCATCCGAGCGCCGCAGCGAGGTAAAGACCCAGCCCGAGCTGGTCGGCCGCGCAGCCAAGCCCGTCGAGCGCCGGCTCGTTCGCATGCTGGCGGAGTCGGAAGGGTTTCGCCGTGAATTGGCGCAGCAGCTCCAAAATACGCGCTTGTATCACGGCCTCGAAACGGAAAAGATTTTTGCAGCGCTGATCGTCGCCAGTCTCTCTGGCGAACCGGTGCAGCCCTCGGAAGTGGCTGGGATGCTCGAGGAGCGCGACCGCCGGCTGCTCTTCGAGATTCTTTTTGAAGAAGCCAGTGAACCCACTTGGGAAGAAGCTGTGAGCTGCGTCGAGGCCCTCCATCACCGCCAGGCCGAGCGGGAACTGGCCGATGTTCAGCGGAGCATCGAGGCCAACCCGCCCGCGCCGGAAATGCGCGGTTTGCTCGAAAAGAAGCAGGAGCTGATGCGGCGCCTGGCGGCTGCCCGCTAAGAGGCAGTTGGAAAGCGTTGTGGCGAATCTTCCACAGGTTTCCACGGATTAAACTGTTGACTAGGACCAACTTATCCGTGTAGCGTAATAGGGTTTGGCGAGTAACGGTTTGGCGGCTAAATGCATCTATATAGATGTACTTAGCGGCAGCGAGACTGGCCCCCAAAAGTGCGGAAGGCGGGCAACGCACGGGGGGCGAGCGGCAGACGAACGGCGCGGCGCAGAGGGCTTCACACAAAATTCGAGTGATCTTCATGGGGAAATTCCCCGTCGTTGTCCTGGGTGGTCCCGACCACGTCGGGCTCTACTGCGCCAGCGCCTGCACGTGTCTGCGTCTCTTCGAAAAACGGCTGTCTCTGTGACTCTGCGCCCGGGCTTGGAATTGCAGTCTGATTTCGGGAGGAATTTGTGGCGGCAGTAGGTCTTGAAGAAAAATACGATGCGGTACGCCAGCTCATTGCCGTCGGCAAAGAGCGTGGGTACCTTCTGTACGACGAAGTAAACGATTCGCTTCCAGCGGAAGTGCACTCCTCGGAAGAGATCGACGACCTCCTCACGACATTTGAACGTAACGGCATCGAGATTTACGAGGATCAAGCATCGGCCAAAGCCGCGCGCGCCGTCGAAGTGTCCGCCGAATCGGGCGACCACGAAGTGGTCGTCAAGGAAGACGCGCACGAGGGCGAGAGCGATCTCGACTTGACGCCCGGCTCGCTCGAAAAGACGAACGATCCCGTGCGCATGTACTTGCGCGAGATGGGTACGGTGCCGCTGCTGACGCGCGAAGGCGAAGTCACTATCGCCAAGCGCATCGAGCGCGGGCAGCTCGTGGTGATGAAGTCGATCACTCGGTCGCCAATCGTCATCAAGGAATTGATCGCCGTTGGCGATGATTTGCGCAAAGGCGTGCGCTCGATCAAGGAAATCGTCCAGTTCGACGACGAAGAGCTGACCGAAGAAAAAATCGCGAACAAAACCAAGCAGACCCTCAAGTACATTGACAAGATCGCGAAGCTGTACGACCTGGCGCTGAAACAGGCGGCCAAGCTCGAGAAAACTCCGAAAGCGAAGAAAAGGAGCTACATTAGGGCGAAGTGGGCCGTCGCGCGGACGCGCGTGGAGATTTCCCTGGAAATCCGCGGCATCGACTTCAACCCTTTCGAGAAGAAGCGGCTAATCGACAAAATGCGCGGCACCGTCGAACGGCTGCAATCGCTGGAGCGCGAAGCGAGCCGCCTGGAACGCCGCGTGGACGCGGCCAAAGGTGAAGTGGCCGCGGAAGCACGCAAAGAACTGCGCACGCGGCGCAGCGAACTGAAAGACATTGAAGAGGCGAGCGAAGTCGGGCTCACCGAGCTGAAGCGCACGCTGACGCTCATTCACCGCGGCGAAGCGGAAGCCGAACAAGCGAAAAAGGAATTGATCGAAGCCAACCTTCGCCTGGTTGTTTCCATCGCCAAGAAATACACCAACCGCGGACTGCAATTCCTCGACCTGATTCAGGAAGGCAACATCGGCCTGATGAAAGCGGTCGACAAATTCGAGTGGCGCCGCGGCTATAAGTTTTCGACCTATGCGACGTGGTGGATCCGCCAGGCCATCACGCGCGCGATTGCGGACCAGGCGCGCACCATCCGCATTCCCGTGCACATGATCGAAACGATCAACAAACTGGTGCGCACCAGCCGCCAGTTGGTGCAAGAGCTCGGCCGCGAGCCTACGAGCGAAGAAATCGCCAAGCGCATGGACATTCCGGTGTCCAAGGTGCGCAAGATTTTGAAGATTGCGCAGGAGCCGATTTCCCTCGAAACGCCCATTGGCGAAGAGGAAGATTCGCATCTTGGGGATTTCATCGAAGACAAAGCCGTGGTTTCGCCTTCCGACGCGGTCATCAATTTGAATTTGAAAGAACAGACTTCATCGGTACTGAAGACGCTGACGCCGCGCGAAGAAAAAGTCATCAAGATGCGTTTTGGCCTGGACGATGGCAGCGAGCACACGCTCGAAGAAGTCGGCCAGTCGTTCGCGGTCACCCGCGAGCGCATCCGCCAGATCGAGGCGAAAGCGCTGCGCAAGCTGCGCCACCCGTCGCGTTCGCGCAAGCTGCGCGCCTTCCTCGAGGGCCCCTCGCGCGATTACCTGTAGAACTTCTGGAAACTCGAAAATCGAGTTTTCGCCGCCGTAAAACGGAAGAGAATCTACCGCAGACGCTCGATCAGTTCCTCTTTTGGAAGGTTGTTCCACAGGCTTACCGCGTCAGGATGTCATTCAAGGTGCCCTTTGCGAGAGCGTCATGATCAGGCACGGTGAGATTGTGCTCGCCCAATGCGCTTCGCTTGCGCACCCGAATATGGCTTCCTTTTTGCCGGATCACTTCATAGCCAAGTGAGATCAGCAACCGGATCAGCGAGCGGCCGCTAACTTGTGGCAGCCGGGGCATGCGTCAGCTTTATTTCAGAGACGATGAGAACATCAATATCAGACGCCGGCCGTTCTCCCTCAAAGTGGAGCGCGACGGCTTCCCTGATGTTTCGATACAATTCGTCCACGGTTTGCCCTTGCGTAAAAATATCTTCGCCGATTCCGCGGGCACACCAACTTTCACCGTCGTTGTAAACCTCAATTTTCACCAGCATAAGCGTATCCTAGCGTTTCAAGGCGCAATAGACCAGCCATTTCAATCGGATCGACGCGCCAACCACGGGCAACACGAAGATGAGCTTGGGAAACCGTGAATCCTGCACGAGATTCCTTGAGTTCAGGGTAAAGGATGCTCAAGTGCCTCGTGAAGCGGAGCCTGCGCGCTTGCGCAAAAGGCTAGCGCACACGCCGCGAAACATTGCAAAGGAGTTGTATTTTTGCTGGTGGAAAGCATACTAAAATCCATGGCTCGGCCGTGAAACATCCATGAGACCTGCGCAAAAAATCGCGGCGGTGATCCTCGTGGCGCTGCTCGGCGCCACGGCGTATGGGTTGTTGCGCACCGGACAACCGGCGCCTCTTTCCAGCGACGGGAATGGCAACCACGCCGCCGGAACAAAGGCGCCTCTGGTGGACCAATCGTCACTCAGGACCGCCCAAAAACTGGCGGAGCTTGCGGACAAGCCGGAAGAGCAGGCGCTGTCGAAGGAGGCCATACGCCTAGCGGATCACGAATTGGACCTGGCTTTTGCCAATGCGAAGCGCGATGCGGAGGCGCATCCTCCGGCGCTGACTCCGGAGGCGAAGGAAATTCAAGCGCGGCTGGAGAAGGCGCAAGCCCTTCAGAAGGCAGACCAGGCACTCGCGGCGCAGTTGACGGCGCAAGAAGCCAAGGCCAGCGGCAGCCAAAAAGAAGCGCTCGGGGACCGGCTGGACGAAGTCAAAGAGCAACTGGAACTCGTTGAAGACGAAGTGGACGACGCCACGCAGGACTTGAACCGCGCCGGCGGCGATGCCAAAGGACGCCTCGAGCAATTGGACCAGGAACACGAAGCGACGTCGCACGAAGTGGATACCGCCGTCCAGAAATATCCGGCCCCCCTGCCCGATGCGTTTGGACTGACGCACCTGTACAAGCAATGGTCGCTGCTGCGGCAAAAGCAGCAACTGCTCGCGCAAGCGAAACAGGCAGCGCAAAACGCCGCCGTCGCGCTGACCGCCAAGCATGATGCGCTGGACGCGCGGATCGAGTCCGCGAAGCAGGCGTCTCCGGAGCTGGCGGCACACGCGAAGAAAACGGCGGCGGACGAAGCGGTCACGTCCAAGAAAGAGCGCACTCACGAAGAATCAGCGGCAGCGCTTGTACGGGTGAAGCAGATCGTTTCCCAGCAAAAGGACCTGGCCACTTTCGACCGGCGCGCCGACTACGAGAAACAACTGGCCGCTATTTACTCCCAGTGGAGCGATCTGGTTTCGGCGCGGCAACGCGAAGTCCTGAATCGCGTCCTGACCGGAGTAGCCATCATTCTGGGCATTGTGCTTCTGGGATTGTTTTTCGATGGATGGCTGGAGAGTTTGCTGGGGCGGACGAAACTGGACCGGCGGCAGGTGGAAACGCTGCGCACGGTGACGCGTGTCTCCGTGCAAGTGGCGGCGGTGCTGCTGATCTTGCTGGTGATTCTGGGGCTGCCGGGGCAGCTCGGAACTTTTCTTGGCCTGGCTGGCGCGGGGCTGACGGTGGCGCTGAAGGATTTCATCGTGGCGTTCATCGGCTGGCTGGTGCTGATGGGGAAAAATGGAATTCGGCTCGGCGATTGGGTGGAGATCAACGGAGTGACCGGCGAAGTCGTGGAGCTGGGAATGTTTCATACCGTTTTGCTGGAGACCGGAAACTGGACGGACTCCGGCCACCCGACGGGAAGGCGCGTGACGTTTACGAACAGCTTCGCGATCGAAGGGCACTACTTCAATTTTTCGACGTCGGGCCAATGGCTCTGGGACGAACTGCAGGTGGTCTTGCCGGTGGGACAGGACCCCTACCCGATTATCGATGCCATCCAGAAGAAAGTGGCGGAAGCGACGGCAGAAAGCGCCAAACAGGCGGAACAGGAATGGCAGCATGCGGCGCGGTCGAGAGGGATGAGTTCGCTCTCGGCGGCGCCGGCGATCAACGTGAAGCCGATCATCGGCGGGGTGGAGATCGCGGTGCGGTACATCACGCGGGCGAGCGAGCGGTACCAGCTCCGCGCAAAGTTGTACCAGGCCGCTGTCGATCTATTGGGTCAGAAGCCGGGCGTCCAAGTTGTTGCGCCGCCGCAGTCGGCAGATTGAACTTCGAGAACCAAGCCACAGTTCTACGCCCCTCCCCCCGGTTTTTCGTAAGAATGTGATTATGAGGAAGTTGAAGTTGTTTGTTTTGATACACTTTTGCAAGTGTTGATTATGCAGGGGTTAGAGGTAAACATAATTCGTCCAAGAAAACCGGGCTTTGCGGCGCGCCTCCCAGGAACCTAAACATGCTGGATTGTTTTTATTAGCAGGCCAAAAAAGAAAACGCGGCAGTCGAACTGCCGCGTTCCTAGGATTATCCGGAAAGGATAGTACTAAAAGTAGAAAAAATTGTCAAGGCGAATTGTGCCCAGGGTCAAGCGGCGTGGATCAGAGGACCGTCGCCCTATGCCTAGATCGAGCGCCGGGACCCAGCAGACGGGAGGGTGGCTACAAGAGTTGTTAAGAGCAGGGTTGCGAGGGCCGATCTTCACTCCACAATAATCCGGTCTGACCACTCCACGAGCGAGACAAAGATCGCCGGACTTCCGAATTTTGCTCCCCACTGATTCAAGTCTGTTTCCGTGACCCCACGGGCCCGGGAGCAGGCTCCTCAAGCAAAGATCGGAATATGTTTCGCTACAACCTTTTCGAGGGTTTCGCTCAACGGCGGCCAGCCAA
>WNFE01001838.1_pt1 | contig 15480 bp, 8 predicted proteins | sample 5400451 | NCBI WGS metagenome assembly WNFE01 (sample SAMN13153344, study PRJNA577476) | soil metagenome | isolation source: 200 cm saprolite under Douglas fir tree site 2 hole 2 | place: USA:California | collected 2015-04-18 | reverse complement strand
TGCGACCAATCCTTTTCCCAGTGTCGGAGGCAATACCAGCACTCGCGGCTTTGATGTGCCCATCGGGTACACGCAAACTTTTGGCAAGCTAATCAACAACGCGCGGCTCGATTTCAATCGCTCCCGCATTCGCTCCCAGAACCTCTACGCCTTCAATCAGGACATCACGGGAACGCTTGGCATCAATGGCGTTTCCACGAACCCCTTCGACTGGGGGCTGCCCAACCTTTCGTTCACTCACTTCGGCAGTCTCAGCGATGTGAACCCGCAACTGCTGCGCAACCAGACCTGGACGTTTACGGACAACATGATCTACAACCACGGCAAGCACACCTGGCGCTGGGGCGGGGATTTCCGTCGGATCCAGATCAATACCGAAACCGACAGCAACGCGCGCGGGACCTTCACCTTCACCGGTGTCAACAGCGGATTCGACTTCGCCGATTTTCTGCTCGGCCTTCCCCAGTTGACTTCGGTGCAGTTCGGCAACAACAACTACCACTTCCGCGGTAATTCCTGGGACCTGTTCGCGCAGGATGAATGGCGGGTGCGGGGCAATCTGACTTTGAATCTCGGCGTGCGCTACGAATACATCTCGCCGTTTTCCGAATTGAACGATCGCATCGTGAACCTGGACTTGCCCGTGAGCTTCACTTCCCCGCCGGTCCCGGTACAAGTCGGCCAGTCGGGGCCCTACAACGGGCAGTTTCCCGTGACCCTGGTCCGTCCCGACCGCAACAACGTGGCTCCCCGTCTCGGCCTGGCCTGGAAGCCGCTGCGCAATACCGTGGTCCGCGGCGGCTACGGCATCAATTACAACACCAGCGCATATCAGAGCATTGTGCAGAACATGGCTTTCCAGCCGCCGTTTTCGACCACCGCCACCAACACTCAATCGCCGACTACGCAACTCACGCTGGCCAACGGATTTCCGCCGGTGCCGCCCGGGTCGATCTCGAATAATTTTGGCGTCGATCCCAACTACCGCCTGGGCTATGTGCAGATCTGGAATCTTGACGTACAGCAACAGATTCGCCCTACGCTGATCCTGAATCTTGACTACACCGGGACCAAGGGAACGCGTCTCGACATTCTGGAAGCGCCCAACCGCACCGCCACCGGAATTCTTTTTCCCGGCGTGCAGCCGTTTTATTGGGAAGATGCGGTCGGAGATTCCACTGCTAACGCGGGCTCGATCCGGGTCCGCAAGCGTCTGCAGAGCGGATTCTCCATTGGCGGCCGCTACACGTTTTCCAAATCGCTCGACAATGCTTCAACCATCGGAAGTGGAGAGCCGCTGGTCGCCCAGGGCGGCGGACGCGGCGGCATTTCGGGCACGACCAACGTGGCGCAGAATGCATTCGACCTGGCCGCGGAGCGCGGATTGTCCAGCTTCGACCAGCGCCACCAGTTCACCGCCGACTTTCTGTGGGAGCTCCCCTTCGGTCACGACCGGCGGTGGCTGACAGGCAAGGGTCCGCTGCGGGCGATTCTCGGAGACTGGAACTGGAGTGGCGACTGGACCATCGCTTCCGGGTTGCCCTTCACTCCCAGAATTCTTGGCGACCCTGCCGATGTAAGTCGCGGCACCAACGGCACGATCCGCGCGGACCTCGTGCCAGGGCAGCAGGTCAGCGTGTCCGACCCGTCGATCGGAGAGTGGTTCAACACGGCCGCATTCGTGACCCCATCAGGGGCGTTCGGCGATGCGCGCCGCAACAGCATCGAGGGACCGGGCCAGCGGCTGTTTGATATGGCATTCACCAAGATCTTCCCTATTCGCGAGTCGCGTTCCCTGGAGTTTCGCGCCCAGTTCTCGAACATCTTCAACACCCCTCAATTTTCCACAATTGACACGGTGGTGAATTCGCCTACATACGGCCGGGTAATTTCCGTGGGAGCCATGCGCTCCTTGCAACTGACCGCGCGGTTCCGCTTTTAGCGTTTCGCTTTAAAACTAAGGAGCAGGAAATGGGCTCGACTTTCGATCGCGTCAACTGGGCCAAGCGGGCGTTCGCCACGGCTCTGGCGCTGATGTTGGCCGGAACCAGCGTCCTGTCGCAGGACGCGTCGAGCGACTACACCTTTCATTCGAAGACGGAATTGGTGCTGGTGAACGTGACGGTGCGGGACAAGAATGGCAATCCTGTCCGTGACCTCAAGCGTGAAGACTTTACCGTGCTGGAAGATAACAAGGCGCAGCAGGTGATTTCCTTCGATCTGGAAAACACCGACGCGGTACTGTCCACGGCCGCGACCGAGGCTCCGCTGCTGCGCACCACCCAGCCCCACACTACCGATGCGCAGCAGGCGATCGCCACCCGTCCTCTGAAAGACCGGCGGCTGATCATTCTGTTCTTCGACCTGAGCTCGATGCAGCCCGACGAAATCGATCGCGCGACCAACGCGGCGCAGAACTATGTGGACAAGCAGATGGTGCCTGCGGATCTGGTCTCCGTGGTCTCGCTGGGGAGCACGCTTTCGGTTAACCAGGACTTCACCTCCGACCGTGCGCTGCTGAAGAAGGCGTTGCAGGACTTCAATCTCGGCGCCGGCGGAGGCTTCGAGCAAGGCAGCACAGGAACGACTGAGGGCACCGCCGAAACCGGCGGGTCTTTCGCGGTCGACGACACGGAATACAACATCTTTAACACCGACCGCCGGCTCCAGGCGTTGCGGTCGATCGCGGACAAGCTGTCTCCGATCGAAGAAAAGAAATCGCTGATTTATTTTTCCAGCGGGATGGATCGCACCGGCATCGAGAACCAGTCACAAGTCCGTTCCGCAACCAACGCCGCCGTGAAGGCGAACATGGCCATATACACCATGGACATTCGCGGCCTGCAGGCGCTGGTGCCGGGCGGCGAAGCCCAGAATGCCAGTTTGCGCGGGACCTCGCCTTACTCCGGCAAGTCAGTGGCCAGCGCGTTTGACTCCAACGCTACCACCCAGGAAATACTCGTCACCCTGGCCGGAGATACCGGCGGAAAAGCATTCCTCGATTCAAACGACTTCAGCCGCGTGTTTACCGGCGTACAGCAGGACAGTTCGGTTTACTATCTGCTCGGTTATCACAGCAACAATCCGGCCCGCGACGGACGCTTCCGACGCATCACGGTGAAGATCAACCGCTCTGGGCTCAAAGTAGACTTCCGGCGCGGCTATTATGCTCCCGCGGACTTCCAGCATTCCACGCGTGACGATCGCGAGCGCCAGCTCGACGAAGAACTCGCCTCCGATCTCTCTACCACCGATTTGCCGGTTTATCTTTCCGCCGCATACTTCCGGATCGGAGACCGGAAATTTTACGTGCCGGTATCGCTGGTGGTGCCCGGTTCGCAGATTCCTTTTACCCGAAACAACGATCAGGACAAAGCCACGCTGGACGTTCTGGGAATTGTGACCGACACCGACAAGCGGCCGGTGGGGCAAGTCCGGGACACAGTAAAACTGGCGCTGAGCACTACCCAGTTGGTGCAACGAAAAAATGTGCAATACAACAACGGCTTCGTGCTTCCGCCGGGCCAGTACCACGTCAAGTTTGTGGTGCGTGAGAACCAGAGCGGGCGTCTGGGCTCATTTGAGACGGATCTGACCGTTCCCGATCTGAAAACGACTCCGGTGAAGATGAGTTCGATCGTCCTGGCCGGCCAGCTCCAGCAAAACACAAAACGCAAGAGCGATAACCCGCTGGTACGTGAGGGGTCAGAAGTGATTCCCAGTGTGACGCACGTGTTCTCCGCCGACCAGCACCTTTACTTCTACTACGAGGTTTACGACCCCGCCCACGCAACGGCGAATGCGAATGCACAGCCAAATGACCGCAACAATCCCGCCATCCGTCTGCTGACGAACGTCGCTTTCTTTCGCGGAAAAACCAAGGCCTACGAGACTCCCCTGGTGGAGAGCGTGCAACTGAATGCGCCCGACCGCAAGGCTGCAATCTTCCAACTCGAGGTGCCGCTCACCCAGCTAAAGCCCGGCTTCTATACCTGCCAGGTCAACGTCATCGACGACGCGGCCGGACAGTTTCGTTTCCCGCGCCTGGCGTTGCTGGTACGTCAGTAGGGCGAGTTTGTGTAGCGCCGGCGCTACGGATCTTACCGTTCCATTCCCTCATTTCCGCCCGCAGGCAGGCTGCGCTATAATTTGAACCTGAGTTGCAATAAGGACGGCTGCCATGCCCTTGCCCCAAACCGAGATCCCGGGACGTCTGCAAGCCGAACTGATGTCGCGCGGACTGCGCATGACCCGTCAGCGCCGCACCATTCTCAGCGTCGTCGAAACCGCCAAACAGCATCTTGACGCCAGCCAGTTGCTGCGCCGTGCTCGCCGCCTCGATCCGCAGATTGATCGGGTCACGGTCTATCGCACCCTCGGCCTGCTGAAACGGCACGGCCTGATTGATGAACTGGACCTGATGCACATGCAGGGTGAGAAGCACTACTACGAGCGACGTCCCCAGCGGGATCACATCCACATGGCGTGTCTGCGTTGCGGCAAGATTACTGAATTTGAAAGCGACCTTTTCGATCGCTTGAAAGGCCAGATTCAGCGGGATTGCCGGTTCCACATTGTCGTCACCCGGCTGGAAGTCGGCGGTTACTGTGCGCAGTGCCGTACCGCGGAACAGCCCAACGAATAAGCCCTGCTCCTCTCCCGCTGTTTTAGCGTGGCGTCGTACCTTCCTCTGACCAGGCCCCTTCACCGTTGCATCTAGTTGCAACCGGGGTGCAACACAAAATCTGAGCGGCGATTGACCCCGAGAGCGAAAGTCGTTAAAGTCAGGGAAGCTACAGTAGTTGCAACATAGTTGCAACTGGAGAACATGCAAAAACAACCCATGAAACCACTCACTATTCTCGCCCCTTTCCTCTTTGCGGTAGTTCTCGCAGGCGGGTGCCAGGCCCAGGAACGGCCTTACTTCGTCACCTACTCTCATGAGATGGAAGAGCCGGGAAATCTTGAAATCGAACTTTTCAATGCGGTGGGAAAGCCTCCGGACGGGAACCGGTTTATGGGCAGCAATATAGAATTCGAATATGGTGCCACCGCGTGGTGGACAACCGAGTTCTATCTTGACGGCCAGATTACGCAGCACGACAGCACGATTTTCACCGGTTATCGCTGGGAAAACCGCTTTCGGCCCTTGTTGCGCGAACACTGGATCAATCCTGTGCTCTACGTGGAATTCGAAAACATCAACGGCGGCGACAAGGCCTTGCGCGAAGTCGTCGGCCATGATGGCAAGAACGACGTGATCGACCCCAACGCAGAGTCTCGCGCGGAGAAAAAGCGCGAGATCGAGTTGAAGCTTATCCTAGGCAGCAACTACCGGGGGTGGAATATCAGCGAAAACATCATCGCGGAAAAAAATCTTTCCAACGAGCCCTGGGAATTTGGATATGCCTGGGCGGTTAGCCGTCCGTTGAAGTTGGCGGCCAGTGCGCACGATTGCACCTTTTGTGGAGAAAAGTTTCAAGCTGGACTCGAGATGTACGGAGGACTGGGAGACCGCTACAGTTTCGGCTTAAATCAGACTTCGCACTATTTCGGACCCACCATCAACTGGGCTGCACCCAAAGGAATAACACTCTCGTTCTCGCCCCAGTTTGGATTGAATGACTACAGCATTCCCCATTTGTTTCGTTTTGGCGTTTCCTACGAGATCGACCAGCTGTTCGGCCGGTTTCGCCGAGGAGCACGATGATCCGGAAGGTTGCACTTGCGCTGCTGCTGGTTGTGCTCCCGGTTGCATTCGTGTTCGGCGCCGCGGACGGGAGCTGGCTGAAGAATGTTCCCGCCCACGATCACGAGAGGACAAGTCCGTATCGCGACCAGCCGGACGCGATCGCCGCCGGGCGCAGGATTTTTGTCGACCGCTGTTCTCATTGTCATGGCGAAAATGCCGAGGGCACGAAGAAACATCCGCCGCTAAAAAGCGAACGCGTGCAGCAACAGGCCACGGAAGGCGATCTGCACTGGCTGCTGGTGAATGGAAATATGCGGAAGGGCATGCCGTCGTGGGCCAAGCTGCCCGATCAGCAACTCTGGCAGGTGATTGCGTACGTGAAGTCGCTCCACGAATAGCGTGTAGTGGAGGCGGCTGGAATATATGCGAGAAAAAGACTTGCACATACAGGGTTCCCTGTATTGACTGCAATCTATTTCGTCATAGATTGTCGCTAAAGTAGGTAAGCCAGGCATTCGCATGGTGGGGTGTGCGGCCGCTACGTCCGGAATTTTTGACTGCGTTTCGTGAGTAGCAGACCCGTCTTTGACCGTCCGACCCAGCAATCCCGCACTGGGATCGTCCCGAAATGTAAAGTCTTGTAAAAGCAGAAGATAAACCGCAACCGGGATATACTTTTTGTCGTCAAAAGTGGAGCGATGCCCGGGCTACGAGAGATAATCTGTGCTGACGGCGTTCGCGAGGGAAACAACACAAGTGAGCTTATTCATTCAAAACTGCCGGCCCGAGCCATGCGCTGGCCAGGGTGGCGGTAGTTCGAAACGGAGCGGGCTAAGTGGCCGATACGCTTTCGCGATATTTACCGCCGGTCTGATCACAACTCTCATCGGCTGCAGCGGCGCAAACTCCAAGTCCGGTACGGCCCGGGCCTCGACTCAAATCGTGGTTCCGGTGGGCGTGGCAACGGCCGAACGCCGCGATGTTCCCGTTTATCTCAAAGGCTTGGGAAGCGTGACTGCTTCCAACACGGTGAGCGTGAAGAGCCGGGTGGATGGCCAGCTCGCACAGGTCAATTTCAGGGAGGGCCAGAACGTAAGTAAGGGGGACTTGCTGGCGGTGATCGATCCCCGGCCGTTCCAGGTTGCGCTCGATCAAGCGCAAGCGAACTTATTCCGTGACCAGGCTCAACTAAGAGACGCGCGACTGAATTACGAGCGCTTCAAGAGTTTGCTCCAGGAATCGGGCGCGGTTTCCCAACAACAGGTCGATACCCAGAAAGCATCCGCGGATCAGTTGGAAGGTGCGGTCCGCGCCGATCAGGCCCAGATCGACAACGCGAAGCTCAACCTTGTCTATTCGCACATCACCGCGCCCCTCGGCGGCCGGATCGGACTGCGCCTGGTCGATGTGGGCAACATGGTGCACGCTGCCGACACCAACCCGTTGCTTGTGATCACCCAGTTGCAGCCGATCGCCGTTCTGTTCACTCTGCCGGAAGACAGCCTGCAGAACGTGTCCAAACACATGCATCAGGGCACGCTCCCGGTAGAAGCGTACAGCCGCGACGATCAGACCAAGCTGGCCACCGGCATATTGCTTACCATCGACAATCAGATCGACCAGACCACCGGTACCGGCCGTCTGAAGGCGATGTTCAGCAACCAGGACAGCATGCTCTGGCCCAATCAGTTTGTGAATGTCCGCTTGCTGCTGGAAACGCACAAGGGCAGCACGGTAGTGCCGTCTGTCGCCATCCAGAATGGGCCTCAGGGAAGCTATGTGTTCGTAGTCAAGCCGGACAAGACGGTCGAAGTGCGGCCGGTTACGGTTTCTTTTACACAGAATAATGTGGCGACCATCTCCAGCGGAGTCGATCCGGGCGACACGGTGGTGATCGACGGACAGGATAAGCTTCAGGCCGGCAGCAAGGTGGATCCGCATGCGGGGGGCGGAGGCGGAAACCGGAACGGGCAGGCTTCGTCCGGGCAGTCTTCAACGCCTGCACAGTCTTCCCCCACTGGAGCGCCATGAGCCCGTCGCGGCTGTTCATTCTTCGTCCGGTGGCAACAACCCTGCTGATGGTCGGACTTCTTCTGGTTGGCCTGGTCGCTTACTCTCAGCTTCCCGTTTCCGCACTTCCCGAAGTTGACTATCCCACCATTCAGGTGGTGACCTTTTATCCCGGCGCAGACCCCGACGTGATGGCATCTTCGGTAACTGCGCCGTTGGAGCGCCAGTTTGGCCAGGTTCCCGGACTGAGCCAGATGACTTCCACCAGTTCCCTGGGCAGTTCCATCATCACGCTGCAGTTCAATCTGAACGAAAACATCGATGTCGAAGAGCAACAGGTTCAGGCGGCGATCAACGCCGCCACGACCTATCTTCCGCGCGATCTTCCGAATCCTCCGATTTACAGCAAGGTGAATCCGGCCGATTCGCCGATTCTCACGCTGGCCCTAACCTCGGATACGTTGCCGCTTTCCAAAGTAGAAGATCTTGCCGACACCGCCCTGGCGCAGAAGATTTCCCAGCTTCCCGGCGTGGGTCTGGTTTCGATCAGCGGCGGGCAGAAGCCGGCGGTGCGGATTCAGGCGAATCCCACGGCGCTGGCTTCCTATGGGATGAGTCTGGAAGACCTGCGCACCGCGCTCGCGGCCGCCAATGTAAATCAGGCCAAGGGAGTGCTGGACGGTCCGCGCCAGTCTTTCACCATCGGCGCGAATGACCAACTCAATTCGAGCGCACAGTACAACAACGTCGTGGTGGCTTATAAAGACGGCGCGCCGGTTCGACTCTCCGACGTTGCCGGCGCCGTGGACGGCGCCGAAAACGTCAAGCAGGCCGCATGGATGAACACGACTCCGGCAGTGGTGATGAATATTCAGCGGCAGCCGGGCAGCAACATCATCAGCGTCGCCGACCGGGTGAAGGCACTTTTGAACCGGCTGCAGGATTCCCTGCCGAAGTCGGTGAAGGTCCAGATATTGACCGACCGCACGGAAACCATTCGCGCTTCGGTGGCCGACGTTCAGTTCGAAATGATGCTCACCATCGGCCTGGTGGTGCTGGTAATTTTCCTCTTCCTGCGGAACCTCTCGGCGACGGTGATTCCGAGCGTGGCCGTCCCGCTGTCGCTGGTAGGCACATTCGGGGTGATGTATCTGCTGGGATACAGCCTGAACAATCTCACCCTGATGGCGCTGACCATCTCTACCGGATTCGTGGTGGATGACGCCATCGTGATGATCGAAAACATTGAGCGTTATCTCGAGGAAGGCGATTCGCCGCTTCAGGCTGCGTTGAAGGGTTCGGGGCAGATCGGCTTCACCATCGTGTCGCTTACGGTCTCGCTGATCGCCGTACTGATTCCTTTGCTGTTCATGGGCGATATCGTCGGACGTTTGTTTCGCGAATTCGCCGTGACCTTGGCCGTCACCATTCTGGTCTCGGCTATGGTCTCTCTGACGCTAACGCCGATGATGTGCGCCAAGCTTTTGAAGCGGCACGATCCCAGCCGGCAGGGCCGTTTTTACAAGTCCACCGAGAATTTTTACAACCGGGTCATCGAATTTTACGGACGCACCCTGAGGTTCGTTTTGAAGCACCAGACCACCACCTTGCTGGTGACTGCGGGCACACTGGTTCTAACCCTGTTCCTGTACGTCGTGGTGCCCAAGGGTTTTTTCCCGGTGCAGGATACGGGCGTGATCCTTGGGATTTCGGAAGGACCGCAGAACGTTTCCTTCACCGCCCTGGCGCAAAGCCAGCAGGCGCTGGCAGGCGTGATTCTAAAAGATCCCGACGTTGCCAGCCTTTCTTCCTTCATCGGAATCGACGGCACCAACGCGACCCCGAACAGCGGGCGCATTCAGATCAACCTGAAGCCGCGTGGCCAGCGCAAATCCACCGCCACCGAGATCATCCGCAGGCTGCAGCCGGAGCTGGCAAAGGTGAATGGCATCACGTTGTATATGCAGCCGGTGCAGGACCTGACGGTGGAAGATCGCGTGAGCCGCACCCAGTATCAATACTCGATGGAAGATGCCGACTCGCAGGAGTTGTCCGTGTGGGCGCCCAGGCTGGTGACTGAACTGCGCAAGTTACCGTCCATGCGCGACGTGGCCACGGACCAGCAGAACGGCGGCCTGAAAGCTGACCTGGTCATCGACCGCGACACCGCATCGCGGCTCGGCATCTTGCCCCAGACCATCGACGACACTCTCTACGACGCCTTCGGACAGCGCCAGGTCTCCACCATCTTCACCCAGTTGAACCAGTACCACGTGGTGCTCGAAGTTGATCCGCAATTTGCGCAGAATCCGGATTCGCTCAAAAACATTTACGTGCATGGAGTCGGCACGACCCAGATTCCACTCGCTTCTTTCAGCCACTTCCAAACCACCAACACCGCGCTGGCGGTAAATCATCAGGGGCAGTTCCCCGTGGTCACGCTTTCCTTCAATCTGGCGCCGGGAGTTTCCCTGGGAGAAGCGACCAAAGCGATCCAGCAAGTCGAACAGGACATTCACCTGCCTCCCAGCATCCACGCCAGTTTTCAGGGAACAGCGGCGGCGTTCCAAAATTCACTTTCGTCCGAGCCCTTGCTGATCTTGGCTGCGATCGTTACCGTCTATATCGTGCTGGGTGTGTTGTATGAAAGCTATATTCACCCGGTGACGATTCTTTCGACCCTGCCTTCGGCCGGTGTGGGAGCCATCCTCGCACTGCTTTTGACCGGTAATGACCTGGGCGTGGTGGCGCTGATCGGAATCATCCTACTGATCGGCATCGTGAAAAAGAACGCCATCATGATGATCGACTTCGCGCTCGAAGCCGAGCGCGTGGAACATAAGCCCCCGGAAGAAGCCATCTTTCAGGCTTGCCTGCTGCGTTTCCGTCCCATCATGATGACCACCATGGCGGCATTGCTGGGCGGCTTGCCGCTCGCTCTCGGAACCGGCACCGGATCGGAGTTGCGCCACCCGCTGGGCATCACGATTGTAGGCGGCTTGCTGGTGAGCCAGTTGCTTACGCTCTACACCACGCCTGTTGTGTATCTCTGGTTCGATCGGTTGGCGCAACGTTTCTCGCGCTTCCAGATTGGCAATCCCATCGAGGAACCGAGTGGAGCGTCCGCGGACTGAGCGGCTTCGGACTAAAGCGTCTTTGGACGAACCAATGAATATTTCGGCGCCATTTATCAAGCGTCCGATCGGCACCTCGCTGCTGGCGATGGCGCTGCTCATGGCAGGAGCGCTGGCATTTAATTTTCTGCCGGTCGCGCCTTTGCCCCAGGTGGAGTTCCCCGTCATTCAGGTAGGAGCTGGACTGCCGGGCGCGAGTCCGGAGACCATGGCATCGGCAGTGGCCACTCCGCTGGAACGTCAGTTCGGCCGCATCGCCGGCATCAATCAGATGACCTCGACCAGCCAGTTGGGGTCGACCAGCATCGTCCTGCAGTTCGATCTCAATCGCAACATCGATGCCGCCGGACGCGACGTGCAAGCTGCCATCAACGCAGCCCGCAGCCAGCTTCCGGCCAACTTGCCCGGCAATCCGAACTACCGGAAAGTAAACCCGGCGGATGCGCCTATTCTGATTCTGGCTCTCACCTCAGACATTCTCACCTTGCCGCGGATGTATGACGCCGCGGATTCGATCCTGTCGCAGAAGCTGGCGCAGATCGAAGGAGTGGGTCAGGTATTCGTAGGCGGCGGCGCCAAGCCCGCGGTGCGTGCCGAAGTGAATCCCACTTTACTGAACAAGCTGGGTGTGGGACTGGATACGGTTCGCACGGCACTGGGTTCGGCCAATGCCAACCGTCCCAAGGGAGAACTGGCCGGTCCGGTCAACGCCTGGACCATCGATGCCAACGATCAGATTTTTGTCGCCGACCAGTACCGCCGGTTGATCGTTTCCTACAACAATGGCGCACCGGTGCGCCTGGGCGACGTGGCCAGCGTACAAGATTCGGTCGAAGACATTCGCAACGTCGGGCTTTCCAGCGGCAAGCCTGCGGTCCTGATCATCGTCTCTCGGCAGCCGGGCGCGAACATCATCGCGACCGTGGACCGGGTGCGCGCCGCTTTGCCCCAGCTCAAGGCGTCGATCTCGCCCGCCATCGACGTCAGCGTGGTTCTTGACCGCACCACCACGGTGCGCGCTTCGGTGCACGACATCGAGTTCACGCTGCTGATCTCGGTCATCCTGGTTATTTTGGTTGTTTTTGCGTTTCTTCGTACCTTCCGGGCCACTCTCATCCCCAGCGTTGCGGTTCCGTTATCGTTGATTGGAACTTTCGCAGTGATGTATCTGCTGGGCTACAGCCTGGACAATCTTTCCCTGATGGCCCTCGCCATTTCGACCGGCTTCGTGGTGGACGACGCTATCGTCGTGCTGGAAAACATCACCCGCCACATCGAGGAAGGCGTGCCTCCGGTGCCGGCCGCGTTTCAGGGCGCTCGTGAGATCGGGTTTACTGTCCTATCGATGAGCACCTCGCTGGTCGCAGTCTTCATCCCGATTCTGATGATGGGAGGCATCGTTGGCCGCTTGTTCCGGGAGTTCGCGGTCACCCTGAGCATTGCCATCATCGTTTCCCTGCTGGTGTCTCTCACCGTGACTCCGATGATGTGCGCGAAATTCCTGCGCTCAGCGGACAGGGAGAAGCACGGCCGCATTTACCGCTTCAGCGAAAAATTCTTCGACACCGTCCTCAGTCTTTATAGCCGCTCTTTGAAAGTTGTTCTTCGCCACCAGCCTCTCACTCTGCTGATCACGATTGCGACCGCCGCCCTGAGCTTTTATCTCTACATCATCGTCCCCAAGGGTTTCTTCCCGCAACAGGATACGGGGCGGATCCAGGGATCGGTGCAAGCCGCGCAGGACATTTCATTCGCGGCCATGAAGGAAAAGATGACGCAGTTTGTCACTCTGATCGTGAAGGACCCGGCGGTCGAAACCGTTGTGGGCTTTGCCGGCGGCAACACTTCGGCCAACCAGGGCCGCATGTTTATTACGCTGAAGCCGCTGTCCGAGCGCAAGATCAGCGCCGACCTGGTGATCGGCAGGCTGCGCCGCAAACTGGCGGTCGTACCCGGCGCGACCTTGTTCATGCAATCGGCTCAGGATCTCACCATTGGCGGCCGCCAGAGCCAGGCGCAATTTCAGTACACCCTGCAAGGCGAAAATCTCGATGACCTCAACCACTGGTCTCCGCTTCTGTTGGAAAAGCTGCGCTCGCTTCCTGAGCTTCGTGACGTGAACACCGATCAGCAGGACAAAGGCCTCGAAGCCACCGTGATTATCGATCGCGATACCGCGGCGCGCCTGGGAGTCGATGCCACGGACGTCGACAACGCTCTCTACGACGCCTTCGGCCAGCGCCAGGTCTCCATCATGTACAAACCACTGAACCAATATCACGTGGTCATGGAAGTCGCGCCGGAATTTTCGAAAAGCACAGAGTCGCTGCAGAACATCTACGTGCGCGCCGCCAACGGAACAGCCGTCCCGCTTTCGTCATTTGCACATTTCGGACCCTCCAACACCCCTCTGGCGGTGAGCCACCAGGGCCAATATCCTGCGGTGACGTTGTCGTTCAATCTGGCCCCCAATGTGTCGTTAGGTCAGGCAACCGACGCCATCAACAACGCCCAGCGTTCGATCAACTTTCCCACCACCATCGAAGCTGGCTTTCAGGGAACCGCAGCCGCCTTCCAATCCTCTCTAGCCAGCCAGCCGTGGCTGATTCTGGCTGCGTTGGTCACGGTGTATATCGTTCTAGGCGTGCTCTATGAAAGTTACATCCATCCCGTCACAATTCTTTCGACGCTACCCTCGGCCGGAGTGGGCGCAATTCTCGCATTGCTGGTGACTGGCAGTGAGTTGAATGTGATGGGAATGATCGGCATCATCCTGTTGATTGGCATCGTGAAAAAGAACGCCATCATGATGATTGACTTCGCGCTGGAGACGGAGCGGTCGGGCAAGGATTCCGCGGAGTCGATTTACGAAGCGTGCATTCGCCGCTTCCGGCCCATCATGATGACTACCATGGCCGCTCTGCTGGGCGGATTGCCCCTGGCTTTGGGGACAGGCACCGGGTCGGAGCTGCGCCGTCCGCTGGGCATCACCATTGTCGGCGGCTTGATCATGAGCCAGGCCCTCACTCTCTTCACCACTCCCGTCGTATACCTCTATCTCGATCGGCTGCGCTTGCGGTTTGGAAGCAAGCGCCACGCGGCCGATCCGAACCAGTTGCCGCCGCTCTCTCCGCGTCCAACGGCAGCCGATTAATTCCGTGTCATCCTGAGCACAGCAGGACCCCTCGAGTAACGCCAGGGCTAGCGTAACGTGATTTCGCTGCGAACGGTGCGGTTTGCAGGTTCAGGGCGTCGGTGACCCCGGCAAACACCCAGGTCCCTCGACTACGTGAGTCATTCGCAAGCGAATGATTCACGCAGCTCGGGATGACAAAACATGTTATATAGACGGGTCCCGTCAGTGCCGGTGGCCGTGCCGATGCGGGTGGCTGTGAAGTTCGCCTGAGTCGTGGGCGTGGCGGTGGGCGTGGATCAGGTTTGTACTCAGAAGCAGCGCGTGATCATTCAAAATCTCCGCAGGCGTGCCCGCTGCAACGATGCGGCCGCGCTCGAAGACGTGGCAGCGGTCGGCAATATCTTCGATCAGGTCGAGATCGTGGGTTGCAGTGACTACCGTCTTTCGCCCGCCGCTGCAACTTACCAGGAAGTCGATCATCTGGCTTTCACTTTTGGGATCCAGCGCGGCGGTGGGTTCGTCCAGCAGTAAGACCTCTGGATCAAGAATCAGCACCGAGGCCAGGGCGACTCGCTTTTTTTCTCCCGTCGAGAGTTGATGAGGCGAGCGATCCTTCAGGTGCATGATTTCCATTTGCTCAAGCATTTCGGAGACCCGAAGGAGAATTTGATCCCTGGGCCACCGCATCTGCAAAGGGCCGAACGCGACTTCGTCAAAGACGGTGGGATTGAACAACTGGACGTCGGGATTCTGAAAGACCAGAGCCACACGCCGCCTGAAGTCGAACTCACAATCCCGGGTCTGCAACCGATTTTCGGTCAGAGGCTCGCCGCGGAATTGGACGCTGCCCCTCTGCGGAAAATAAAGCCCATCGAGGATGCTGAGCAGCGTCGATTTTCCGGAACCGTTGGCTCCGAGGAGAGCGACTCTTTGACCCGGCAGGATGGTAAGGTTCAGGCCATCCAGCGCGGTCACTTCATGATAGCGGTAGGTGACATCGCGCACTTCGAAGATGGGGACGGTCACGAATTATCCTCTTCTGCGCAATCTCCGCGGATTTTTCAACGGCCAAACCAGAAAGCGAGCAACGCAATTGCGCTAAGGAGTGTCAGCATCACCCAATCCAGCCAACTGGTCTGGAACTCATCCAGAACGTAAACCTCCCCCTGAAAACCGCGGGAACGCATGGCCAGATAAACGTCTCCGCTGAGCCGAAGGGTCTTCGACATCAGCACTCCGGCGCTTGCGGTCGCCATTTTCCGAAGCTCACGGCCATCCAATTGCCCGACCATCCTGCTCTTTCGCGATTCAAACATATCGTGCGCGGTGCGGAGCAATAAGAAGATATACCGGTAGGTCATGCCCAAGATCACCACCAGCACCGTCGGCAGCCGGAGCACGCGAAGCGCTTTCAGCACGTGGCTCCAGGGCGTGCACAGAATGAACACGACGGAGAACGTTGCAGCCGTCTGTGCACGCATGCTCAGGTAAATAGCGGCACGCAGTCC
>WNFE01007462.1_pt1 | contig 15486 bp, 18 predicted proteins | sample 5400451 | NCBI WGS metagenome assembly WNFE01 (sample SAMN13153344, study PRJNA577476) | soil metagenome | isolation source: 200 cm saprolite under Douglas fir tree site 2 hole 2 | place: USA:California | collected 2015-04-18 | reverse complement strand
TCGGTGCTGGCGGTTCGGGAAGGTCGGCAAGCTCAAGGACGATGCCCGGCTCGCCGAAAGTTCTGATTTGCACGGCACGCATTCTGCGCCTCCCGTGTTAGTGATGGCCGAATTCGACGAGGTCGCGACCGGCGAGCGGACCTCCGGCCTGCTGCAGGCGGCCACCCGTCGCGAGATCGCAGAGATCGATCGCCGTGAAGCCGAAACTCTCGATGAGCTGTTTGATGAAGGCGGTCGGTTCGGGATGGTCCCCCGAGACGAAGATCACGCGACGTCCTCCGTTCTTGACCGGCCCTTCATTGAAGCGGGCGGTGACGATCGAATTGAACGCCTTGACGATGCGGGCACCTGGCGCCAGGGCCGCCACGACCTCGCTCGCGCCCTTGCCGCCGAGATCGGCGAGGACGAGCTTCGGACTCGTCTCGACGAAGGGATTCGTCGCATCGATGAGCACCCGGCCGTTCCAGGCGGGCAGGCTCTTCAACGCTGACTCGACGTTTCGCCAAGGCACGGCGAGTAGCACGTAGTCGAGGCTCGAGGCTTCCTCGACCGAGGTCGCGGACGCACCATGACCAAGCTCGGCGACTTTGTGGCCGAGTGCATCTCTACCACGCCGGCCGCTCAGGACCACTTCATGGCCCCTGGCCAGCGCCTCTCGCGCGAATGCGAGCGCGACAGCACCGGCGCCGATCGTTCCAAATTTCATGCTCCCCTCCTATCGTTTGTGCAAATCGCATGTCCTGGCTCCTGTCGGAAGCGATCTACCGTGTCGAGGACGCACGTCCAGGCTGAAGCGGCAGCTTTCGCAGCCGTTTTCCTGTGGCCGCGTAGACAGCATTGGCGAGCGCGGCCGCGGTCACTGACGTACCCGGCTCGCCGATTCCACCGGGCGCCTCGCTGTTCCGCACCAGGGGCACCTCGATCGGCGGCGTCTCGTTCATTCGCAGGACGCGGTAGTTGTGAAAGTTCGACTGCTCAACGCGGCCGTCCCTCAGCATGACTTCGCCCCACAGCGCACCGCTGATACCGTACACGACCCCGCTCTCGATCTGCGCCTTGACGATGGCAGGATTGACGACCTGGCCGCAGTCCACCGCGCACGATCCGTTCGCCGTCGCCAGGCCAATCCCGCTATTGCCACCGGTCACGAGAGCAATCTTGCCGTCCGAGCCTTCCCATGTTTCTGCGTCTCCCTGGTTAGGAGTACTTGGGGCGTCGCTGAGCCGGCAGAGTCAGCGACGTCATTGCCGTTCTCCCCGCTGCGCACGAACTCGCTACTTTGCGCGAAGCTGTCCCAGCGCACTGAGCCAGTTCTCGAGGTGATATGTGCGAGCGATCTTGCCGTCTCTGATGGTCTGGATGTCGATCGCCATGATCCGAAAGCTCTTGCCCGTATGCGGCACACCGAAGAGATCGCCGGCCGGTGTCCCGCTCACCTCGCCGCGCACGATGACCCGATCCCCGGCAACGAGGACTTCCTTGATCACGAACTTCATGTCGGGGATGGACTTGGCGAAACCACCGACGACTTTGATCGAGGTCTCACGGCCCCAGCACTCGCCCGGCAGATAGCCCCAGCAGGACTCGTAGTCGGCGGTGAGGACTTGCTCTTGCAGCGCCCGCATATCGCCCTGGACCGGCTGGTTGAACAATACGTACCACGGCGTGATCACCGCGCGCGCCTGCGCCTCCGTTAATGTCTGTGCGCATGCGATAATCGGGATCGTCACCACGGCCACGGCGACAACGAGTTGGGCAAGCATCTTCATCGCGCCCCCGTTTGACCTCGCTCCTTGAAGATCCAGTCGCTGATGTACGGAGAGCAGTTGAGAACGTCGATCCCTCTGGTCTCGCAGGTCCCGAGGAACCGAACCACCTCAACGTCGACCAAAGTCACTTCCTCCAAATCCAGCGCCACATTCGGTCCGCTCGCGTCGATCTGCCTCTCGACCTCACTCAAGTGCTCGGCTTGCATTCGACCGATAAGTCGAATCGTCGTGCTGCCCCGGTCTGAATACTTTTCGATCCTCAGAGTCATGGTGGACCGTCGCGCACCGACGTTCGAGCCGACCCCGCGCGCCACACGCGATCGCTTCAGTCGCTGCTCATGTTGCGGTCGGGATATATCGGAAAACTCGTCCCGAACATCGGCGCTTTGCTCTTGGACGCTTCCTGAGTCGCCTCGTCTTGAATCACATCCCAGTGCTCTACCAGGAGCCCATCCTCGACGCGAACAATGTCGGCCGCGATCCAGTTCACCGGCAGAAACCCTGAAAATCGACCGTGAACGATCACGAAGTCGCCGTCGGCCACAATCGTCCCATGCTCGTACTTGAGCGTCAGCGGCAGGGTCTTGACCAGATTGAAGAGTCCTTCGCGGCCGGGTCCGATGTGAGCACTGTGCTGCAGGTAGTGCGGCGACCAAAACTTCTCGGCTGCAGCGTAGTCACGTTTGTTGAACAACGTGTCGAACGCCTCCAAGACGAGTTCCTTATTCTGCTCGGTTGTCGCCTTCATCGGGACGCTTTGATCCTGGATCCTTGAACGGTCTGTGCCGCGGCACGAATCACATCGATGACAAAGCCGGGGTTGGAGAGCATGGGGACGTGGCTGCTCTCGACCTCAAAGACGGCGGCGCCCATACGCTTCGCCACGAAGCGTTGCAGCTCGGGTTGGACGGTACGGTCCTTGTTGGCCACGATGTACCAGCTCGGCTTCGACCTCCAGGCGGTGCCATCAAGCTTCTGGTTGAACAGGTCCGCGGCCGGCGCGAACTGAGTCGCCCAGACGAGCTTCTGCTCCTGGTCGGACAGGTCTCCCGCGAAGCACGCGACACCTTGCGGGAGCATCCATACCCGCCCCTCTGCGACTTCGATGTGGGAGAAAATGTCTGTGGTGACAAACTGATCCTGCTGGCTCTGCGACGTCTCGCCGGCATCCGGGGCGAGGGCGGCGACGTAGACCAGCCCGGCAACACGGTCATCTGTTCCCGCCGCTGTGATAACGGCTCCGCCGTACGAGTGGCCGACGAGAATGGCCGGGCTGATGACCCGCCCCAGCGTGTGCTTCACTGCCGCGACGTCGCCTGCGAGTGTGTCGAGGCCGTATTGGGCAGCTATCACCTCGTGTCCCTCCGCCCGAAGCGCGGGGATCACCTTGCTGAAGGACGAGCCGTCGGCTCAGATCCCGTGGACGAACACGATGCTCGGCTTGGTTTGCATGAACATATTCCGGCTCCCTCCGCGGTTCTCCGGTCCTCAAGGCCCTGTTGGGCTTGGTGAGCCCCGGAATCGCAAACCGCGCGCCAGACGGGAAGTCTTCAATGACTGCGGTTTACCTCGCTGATCCCGCGCCGAACCTTCGGCATTCGCCGAAACTTCGGCGTAGAGCTCGAGGTCCTTCTGGGTGGCTGGAGCGATGTGGGGCGGGACTGGCTCCGACCACGGGCAGTGGCGACTAGGGATGCTATAAGGTCTTGAAACGATATCGGTCGATGCCGAGCTTCCTCATCCGTGATTCGAGAGTCTGTCTCGGTAGGCCCAGCTTTGCCGCGGCACCGGTCGCACCGCCGATGACACCGTGGGCCTCGCGCAGCGCGTCCTCGATGATCGCTTTCTCCCGCTGGGCAAGATCAGCAGTCAGTGAGCCGGTTGGCACAACACCCTCGGCAGGCGCTGGGGTTAGCCAGCTGGGATCCGCTCGAAACACATCCGCGTCGCTCAGAATCACCGCCCGCTCGATCACATTCTGGAGTTCGCGAATGTTGCCCGGCCAGCGATAGGCCTCGAACAGGTCGAGCGTCTCCTTGCTGATGCTTCGAATTCTCTTGCCAGCCTTCTGCGCATATCGTTCGACGAAATATTCCACGAGCAGTCGAATATCACCACGCCGATCGCGAAGCGCCGGGACTTGAATCGGAACGACATTGAGCCGGTAGAACAAGTCGGCGCGGAAGACCCCGTCCCTGACGGCGGCGGTGAGGTCTCTGTTCGTCGCCGCCAGCACTCGGACATCGACGACGATCGGCTCGTTTCCCCCTACACGTTCGAACTCCCGCTCTTGAAGCACTCGCAGCAAGGCGACCTGCGTTTCCTGGGGCAGCTCTCCGATTTCATCCAGAAAGATCGTCCCGCCGTCGGCTGACTCGAACCGACCGAGGCGTCGCTGCAGCGCTCCGGTGAACGCCCCCTTCTCGTGGCCGAACAGCTCCGACGCAATCAACGCTTGCGGAATCGCGGCGCAGTTGACGCGAATGAACGCACGATTCGCTCTCCGGGAGCGATTATGGATCGCACGGGCGACGAGCTCTTTCCCCGCTCCAGTCTCACCCTGGATCAGAACCGTAGAGTCGCTCGGCGCTACTTTCGCGACTTGATTCACAACCGTCCGTAGCGCATCCGAGGAGCCGACGATTTCTTCGAACATTGCCGAGCGCACAATCTCTTCCCGCAATGCGACATTCTCATTCCGCGTTCGGTCTTCCGCTCGTTTACGGTCGTCAATGTCCGTTCCCGTCGCATACCAGCTGACCAGGCGCCCCTGTTCGTCGCGGAAGGGGTTATACCGGATGAGGAACCAGCGGTACTGCCCATCCTTGCGCAATGCCCGCTGTTCGATCTCAAAAGGAAGCCCACGAGCCAGGGCCGCCTGTCGCTGCTCGCGCACGCGTTTCAGATCTGCGGGGTGGAAAATCCGCGAGCGAAAGTCCGACGTGAGAATGTCCGCCATCGTGAGGCCGGTGTAATCCAGTACTGCTTGATTCGCGTAGACGGGAATGCCGTCAGGATCTTGGACGACGATGGTTTGTGGTATCGCGTCGGTGATCCGGCGGAGTGCGCGCTCGTCTTCGCGCAACTTCGCCTCTGCCTGTTTGAGCGCGTCGATGTCCGTGCTGGTTCCGTACCATCTGACGATCTCGCCCGCATTGTCGCGGACGGGCTCGAAGCGAGCGAGAAACCAGCGAAACACTCCATCGCGGCGACGAAGGCGCCCTTCGAACTCTCCGCCCTTGCCCGACGCCACGATTTCGGCCCACTTTTCGGTCAGCTTCGGAAGGTCGTCGGGATGAACGGCCGCTTGCCAACCCAGCCCTCGCGCCTCGTCTTCCGGGATACCCGTATAGTCCTGCCAACGTTGATTCACAAACTCGTTCGAGCCATCCGGCAGCTTGCACCAGGCGATCGCCGGAAGGGCATCGAGAATCGCTCGACCCTCGGCTGTGTTGGGATGTTGGTGGTGGGAATCCGAAGGGTTCATGATCGCCGGCCGCTGCGTTTACGCATTCGGTCGCGATACAGCCGCCGTTTCACGACGGCCACGTGAAGCAAGCGGGCCAGCCGGCGCTGCGCGTCGGCCCATGCCGGCGGGCCGAGCTCGCGGAGGACCCGGTCCTGCGCCTGTGCCCAGAGCGGCCGCGCCACGTTCAGCAGTCTTTTCCCCTTCCCCGTGAGCCGCATTGCCTTGACCCGCCCGTCCGGATTCGGCACCCGTTCGATCATACGATCGCGCTCCAGAAGGTTGACGCTACGCGTGAGTGTCGTCTGATCGATGGCTAGCGCACGCTCAGGTGTCTCAGGTTGGCTTCGCCTCTGCGAGCGATGGTCGCAAGAATGCTGAACTGAGTCACCCGCAGCCCGCTCGGCCGCAAGATGTCGTCGTATAGCTGCGTGACGGCACGGCTGACCATTCGCAGCGTGCTGCAAACGCACGGGGACAGCGGCCCGCGCTCAGGTCCACCCGTTACTCCGGTCGCGTGTCGCTCCATGCGTGCCATCCTACCACTAGTCTGGATGTGTCGCAGTCGATGTGTATGTGGATACATATAGGTACATTTTAGCGGTTTCGGAATCAGATACCCGCTTACGTCAGTGGATTCCCAGTGGGTTAGGTGGGTCCGGCGCCGGTTTTGCAACTTGCGAGGTGTCGCTGATGATCACGACGCCAGACGAGCGACTCATCTACGGCTGCGTGGGTGCCGACGGCCCGCAGGCTGGGCCCTTCATCGACGAGATCGATGGAATCCTGGTGTACACCTGCCCCGAGTGCCGCAGGGCGCTGAAGGAGCTCGACGGGCCACTACCCCGGGGCTGAAGCTGTTCTCGGTCATCGCTTTCCCGCAAGCCAGATTTCACACCGCCCCCACGTCGCTCCTTTGCCCTCAGGCTCAACCGATTCGGAATATGCAACGCGTCTGCGAGGTCGGCGCCACTGCGGATGCGAACGAATTCCCCAAACTTTGGCGAATTGCACCGAAGACCAACAACGCTTAACTCTATGTGCGACCCGAAGAGCCCCGAACAGAGACGAACCCGGAAGCCGAACTGGCGGACGTGCTGCAGAAGCTCGTCCGTCTGCTGTCGGCTCCCCGGTCGTGCGCTCATCACGCCCCGGAGCCCGATCGAGCGCTCCGACTCGACGAAGCCGCGCCTCTTCTCGCGATGTCCCACGACTTCGTCTACCGGAACTGGAGGCGCCTGGGCGGTTACAAGGACACCGACCACCACATCAAGTTCCGCATGAGCGATATCCAGCGGCATCTGCAGCGGAAGGCGAAGGAAAGCCGCCCGTGAGGGTGATCGAGAAGGTCAGGGTCGGGAAGCGCGGAGATGGCACGCTCATCCGCGTCGAGGGCCAGCCGAATTGGTTCTCCCTGATTTGCGTCCGGGGCAAGCAGCACGAGATCTCCACCGGCACGCCGGATCTGAAGCTTGCCAAGCGTTTCCATCGGCAGAAGCTCGACGAGCTGGCTGCCGACCGACAAGGTCTCAAACAGTTCACGACTCCACAGCATCGGCAGCTCCAATTTGGTTCTCTGTTGGACGATCTCGTGTCGGACTACAGGGTGCGTAGGGTCAAGTCTCTCGGCTCCGCCCTATCCCATATCAAGCCCGTGAGAGATCAATTCGGGGACTGGCGGGCGCTGGATATTAACTTCCGAGCGATCGAGGCCTACATCACGAGACGCCGGGAGGAAAAGAAGTCGAACGCCACCATCAATCGCGAGGTGGAGCTGCTTCGGCGGGCTCTCCGCCTAGCCCACGACCGTCAGATGCTGCCCTCCGTCCCGAAGGTGCGGGCGCTGACGGAAAACAACACTCGGCAGGGATCCGATTACTTGCGTGACTTCACCCGGTTCGCTTACCTCACGGGCTGGCGGAAGGGCGAGATCATCTCCCTCAAATGGACCGACGTTGACCGAGACACCGGTTCAATTCGACTCCGACCCGAAGCGGCCAAGACCGGCCGGGGCCGTACCGTCATGCTGGAGGGCGATCTTACCGAGTTAATTGACCGTCGCTGCGAGGCTCGGCTGTTCGAGAAGGACGGCAACGTCCGAGTCGCCGCGCTGGTGTTCCATCGTGACAGTCTGCCTGTGGGTGACTTCCGCAAGGCCTGGGCTACCGCGTGCGAGGCTGCCGGGGTCCCCGACAAGCTGTTCCACGACCTGCGTCGCACTGCCGCCCGGAACATGGTGCGCGCGGGTGTCCCCGAGCGGGTCGCAATGGCGGTGACCGGCCACCTGACCCGCAGCATGTTCGACCGCTACAACATCGTCAGCGAGGACGACCTTCGCATGGCGGCGCAGAAGACAACGATGTACGTCGACACGCTGCCGACCACGCGCACCCACTCTTGACAAACTTGGACACCACGGCCTAGACCGCACACCGGGAACGCTTCCCAGCCGGCCCGCCCCCACCCGCCCCCACTTGCTCAGGCGGGCGCGTTCGCCTAGCCTGTCGTCGATCTCTGCGCGGTGATCAACGTCGGTGGAGAGGCAAGGAGAGGCCGATGCGTCGGGGTGCTAAGCCCTCGAAGGCTAGGGTCGAATCCAAGCTCCCTGTTGCGCCCAAGTCGCGGAAGAACGAAGGCTCCAGGGTCCGCGACCTCGAGAAGCGCCTGGCGGAGGCGCTGAAGCGCGAGGCGGAGGCGCTGGAGCAGCAGACCGCGACGGCCGAGATCCTCGGGGTCATCAGTAGCTCGCCCGCGGACGCGCAGCCGGTCTTCGATGCCATCGCAGTGAACGCCCTCAGGCTCTGCGACGCCGGGGGCGCGGTGGTCGTGCGCTACGACGGCGCGCTCCTACATGTGGCCGCTCACCACAACGTCAATCCCGAAGCCGTCGACCGCCTGGAGCGCCAGTACCCTCTAGCTCCCGAGCACAACCTCCCCATGGGCCGGGCCGTCCTCGACGGGGCCGTCGTTCACGTGCCCGACCTCCAGGCCGCGGTGGAGTTCTCGGGGTCGGTCGCGCGTCAGTTCGGCGCTCGAAGCCACGTGTCCATCCCGCTCCTGCACCAGGGCCGCGCCATCGGGGCGATCGGGATCTCGCGGCGGACACTCGGTCCCTTCTCCGACCGGCAGATTGCCCTGCTCCAGACCTTCGCCGAGCAGGCGGTGATCGCCATCGAGAACGCGCGGCAGTTCCGGGAGCAGGAGGCGAGCGACCGGGACCTGACCGAGGCCTTGGAGCAGCAGACCGCGACGGCCGAGATCCTGCGCGTGATCTCGTCCTCGCCGACCGATACTCAGCCGGTGTTCGACGCTATTGCCGAGAATGCCGCCCGCCTGTGCAGCACGAACGACGCCCAGGTGCTTCGTGTGGAACAGGAGGTGCTCCGCCTCGTCGCCGCCTTCGGGGCGCCGTCGATGCCCTCGGTGCGCCAACTCACTCGGGGACACCTGGTGGGCCGCGCGGTGATCGACCGCAAGACAATTCATGTCCGGGACCTCGCGCAGGCCCTGGCGGAGTATCCCGAGACGACCGCGGCCCGGTACGACGTCCAGTCGGCGCTAGCCGTACCGCTCCTGCGCGAAGGTGTCGCGCTCGGTGTGATCAGGATCAGCCGAACGGAGATCCGGCCCTTCACTGACAAACATATCGCGCTGCTTCAGACCTTCGCCGACCAGGCCGTCATCGCCATCGAGAACGTCCGCCTGTTCACGGAACTTCAGCGAAAGAACGAAGCTCTGACACAGGCCCACGCTCAGGTGAGCGAGGCGCTGGACCAGCAGACGGCGACCAGCGACATCTTGGGAGTGATCAGCCGGTCGCCCACCGAGGTGCAGCCGGTATTCGATGCGATCGTACGAAGCGGCGCTGCGCTCTGCCGTGCACCCAACGTCATCATCTTGATCGCTGACAGCGATTCGCTTCGTGTCGTGGCGAGTGTCGGCCCGGTCGCGGCTTCCGTTCGGCAGAGTCAAGTGCTCCGGGGTGGCGGCCTGCCGCTGACCCGTGGATCGGTCTCGGGGCGAGCGTTCATCGACCGACACACCGTCCACATCCACGACGTCGGCGCTATGCCAGACGACGAATTCCCCGAAGGTAGGCTGCTCCAGCGAGAGTACGGGGGCCACGGCACGACATTGGCGGTGCCATTGCTCCGCGACGATGTGTCGCTGGGTGTGATTACGCTCCTTCGGAACGAGGTCAGTCCGTTCACCGACCAGCAGGTGGCGCTCCTTGAGACCTTCGCCGACCAGGCCGTGATCGCCATCGAGAACGTGCGGTTGTTCAGGGAACTGGAAGCGCGCAACCGTGACCTCAGCGACGCCCTGGAGCAGCAGACGGCGACCAGCGAGATTCTGCGCGTGATCTCCAGCTCGCCGACGGATGTGCAGCCGGTGTTCGACACGATTGTGCAGAGTGCCGCCAGTCTCTGCCATGCCGCCAATGCGGGGGTCTTCCTGACGGACGGCCGGACACTGGACCTCAAGGCAAACTATGGGTCCTCCTCTCCCGAGGCGCTGGCCACTGCCCGCGCGCAGTACCCTCGACCTCTGGACCTCGAGACCACGGCCGGCGTGGCGATTCTGACGCGCTCGGTCATTCACGTGCCAGACATCGAGGAGCCGTCGGCGGCGGAGGTCTACACGCGGAGGGTTGGAAGGCTGCTCGGGGTCCGGAGCATGGTCGCGGTGCCAATGATGCGCAAGGGCGAGATCGTGGGCGCCATCAACCTGAGTCGACAGGAGCCTGGCCGGTTCTCGGACGCGGAAGTTGAGTTGCTGAAGACCTTCGCCGACCAGGCCGTGATCGCGATCGAGAACGTGCGGCTCTTCACCGAGCTCCAGACGAGCAATCGCGAGCTGACCACGGCGCTCGACACGCAGACCGCGACCAGCGACATCCTGCGTGTGATCAGCAGCTCGCAGACCGATGTCCAGCCGGTGTTCGACGCGATCGTGGCCAGCGCCATCCGCTTGCTGCGGGCGGACGTGAGTGTTCTGACCCGCGTCGTGGGCGATCAGATCGAGCTCGCCGCGCTCACGAGCACCGGCGCCAGAGGCGACGCCGCCGTGAGGGTGGCCTACCCACTGCCGCTTCACTCCGAGTGGCCGCACGTCCTGTCCGTTCGCGATCGCGTCCCGTTCAACATCGCGGACACCGAGACCGATCCGCGAGCGCCCGAGACGCTGCGAGCTATCGCGCGTGCCCGTGGCTTCCGAGGCCTGGTGACGGTGCCACTCCTCCATCACCACGAAGCGCTCGGGGCGATCGCAGTGGCTCGGCGCGAAGCCGGCGGGTTCACTGACGACGAGATCGCGCTCCTCCAGACCTTCGCCGACCAGGCCGTCATCGCGATCGAGAACGTGCGCCTGTTCACTGAACTCCAGACGCGCAACCTCGAGATCGCCGACAAGAGCCGCCAGCTTGAGGTCGCCAGCCAGCACAAGTCCGAGTTCCTGGCCAACATGTCGCATGAGCTGCGGACGCCGCTCAACGCGATCATCGGCTTCTCGGAAGTCCTGTCGGAACGCATGTTCGGTGACCTCAACGAGAAGCAGGAGGAGTACCTGAAGGATATCCACGCGTCCGGGACGCATTTGCTGTCCTTGATAAACGACATCCTCGATCTCTCGAAGATCGAAGCCGGGCGCATGGAGCTCGAGCTGGCGGACTTCGATCTTCCTCAGGCACTCAATAATGCCCTGATCTTGGTCCGTGAGCGGGCTGGGCGACGAGGCATCACGCTACAGGCGACCGTCGATGAGCTGCTGGGCGAGGTTCGGGGGGACGAGCGGAAGATTCGGCAGATCGTGCTAAACCTCTTGTCGAATGCGATCAAGTTCACGCGAGAGGGCGGCCGGATCGAGGTCGCGGCAGTGCCAAAGGACGGGTCTGTGGAGGTATCAGTGAGCGACACCGGGGTTGGCATCGCCCCTGAGGACCAGGAGGCGGTGTTCGAGGAGTTCCGGCAGGTCGGGACCAGCGCGGCAAAGCAGGAAGGAACGGGGCTCGGGTTGACCCTCTGCCGCAAGTTCGTCGAGCTGCACGGCGGGAGAATCTGGGTGAAGAGCCAGGTGGGAGTGGGCTCGACCTTCACGTTCACGATCCCGGTGCGTCGAGGCGAATGAGCGGAGCAAGATGAAGCGTCACCAGCCATCCCCCACTGAGGTGCCCATGCGGCTGATCGGGCTCGTTCTGGCGCTCGCCCTCACGCTTGTGCCGCTCGCAGCAGAGGCGCAGCCGTCAACGACGATCCCACGGATCGGGCTGCTCGCCCCCGACGCGACGTCTTGGGAGCCTCTCCGGCTAGGTCTTCGCGACCTCGGTTACGTGGAGGGAAAGAGCATTGCGTTTGAGGAGCGAAGCTCTCAGGGGCGAAATGAGCGACTCTCGGATCTCGCGTCGGGGCTGGTTCGGATCAAGGTGAATATAATCGTGACCCGGGGCACGCCCGAGACTCTCGCCGCCAAGCAGGCGACGACGACTATCCCCATCGTCATCGCCGGCGCTGGCGATCCTGTGAGGAGCGGCCTCGTCTCGAGCCTCGCGCGCCCAGGCGGAAACGTCACGGGCTTGACGGTTCTTGGCCCGGGCCTGGCTGCAAAACGGCTTGACCTTCTGAAAGAGGCCGTGCCGAATATGTCTCGCGTCGCCTTTCTTTGGAACCCCGCGAATCCCGACCAGAAATCTTCCTTCAACGAGGTCCAGGCTGGAGCGCGGGCCTTGGGCGTGACATTGCAGTCCGTCGAAGCACGGAGTCGCGAAGAGTTGGAGCAAGCCCTTGCCATGATGAAACAGAGCCGCCCATCCGCGCTCCTCATGACCGCGGACGGCGTTCATCAGCGTTACATCGGCCGAATCGTTGCCTTCACGTCAGAAATCCGGCTGCCCGCCATGTACCAACTGAAAGAGGCCGTCGACCGCGGGGGCCTGATGTCCTACGGAGCCAGCCTTCCCGACTTGGGCCGCCTCGCCGCATCCTATGTGGACAAGATCCTCAAGGGCGCTAAGCCCGCCGACCTACCCGTCGAACAGCCCACCAAGTTCGAGCTGGTCATCAACCTCAAGACCGCGAGGGCGCTCGGACTCACGATCCCGCAGACGCTGCTCCTGCGGGCGGATCAGGTGATCGAATAGCGCGTGCTTGGCCCGCGAGCCCTCGGCCCGTGACTGATCGCCTCGGACGCCTGCTCCTCGTCACGCTGGAAGCTGCCCGCATAGGCGCGGCGCTGGTGCGCGTCGCGGCCTTCGGCTAGACTCCCGGCAGCCGTCCTCCAACCGAGGTGCCCATGCGGCTGATCGGGCTCGCGGTCGTTCTCACTGTCGGCTTCGTTCTTGCGCCGCCGGCCGAAGCACAGCAGCCAGCGAAGATCCCGCGCCTCGGGTACCTTGTTCTCGCTCCTCTCAGCGAAACGCCCTCGCCGGAGCGCGCGGCCTTCCTCGCTGGTCTTCGCGAGCTGGGCTGGATCGAAGGCAAGACGATCACCATCGAGTACCGCTCCGCGAACTGGAATGTTGAGCTGCTCGACGATCTCGCGGAGGAGCTGGTCCGGATGAAGGTCGACATCATCGTCGCGGCCGGGGCACCGCGCCGCTGAGCGCCGCAAGGCGGGCAACCAGCACGATCCCCATCGTCATGACTCTCGCGCCGGACCCGGTTGGCCAGGGATTGGTCAAGAGCCTGGCGCGACCGGGTGGCAACGTGACGGGAGGGTCCAACATGACCCCCGAGCTGGGCTCGAAGCGGCTTGAGCTGCTGAAGGAGGTCGTTCCTCGTGTCGCTCGCCTGGCCGTCCTCTGGACTCCCGCCGCCGCCCTTGAGCTGCGGGTGACACGGGCTGCAGCCCACAAGCTCGGGCTCACCCTCAAGCTCATGGAGGTGCGGAACGCGGACGACCTGGCACGCTCGTTCGCAGTGCTTGAGAAGGAACGACCCGATGCCCTCACGATGCTCTTCGACTCGTTGACGACCGGATACCGAGGGCTCGTCGGAGACTTTGCGAAGAAGCACAAGTTGCCGACCGTCTTCGGAGCCAGGGAGTTCGTGGAGGCCGGCGGCCTCATGTCCTACGCGCCGGACATCGCCGAGGGCTTCCGTCTCGCCGCCACCTACGCGGACAAGATCCTCAAGGGCGCCAGGCCCGGCGACCTCCCTGTCCAGCAACCCACGAAGTTCGAGCTAGTCATCAACCTCAAGACGGCCAAGGCGCTTGGCGTAACCATCCCGCAGTCACTCCTGTTGCGGGCTGATGAGGTCATCCAGTAGTGCATCGCCGCGTATTCCTCAACGCTCTGGCAGGCAGCCTCCTCGCTGCGCCGCTGACTGTCGAGGCGCAGCAATCGGGGAAGGTTGCCCGCGTGGGGATTGCGTTCTTCGGTCCGACTCTGACCCCAGAGGAGGTAGCGAAAGGCGCAGCGGTGAATCCATTGTGGTTGAGGATGAAAGAACTCGGCTGGATTGAAGGCCAAAACATGATCGTCGAGCGGCGGTGGGGTGAATCACTTGATCAGCGCCGCGCAGCCATCGTTGCATTGGTGCGGCTTCAGGTCGACGTACTGATAGTCTCTAGCCACCTCTGGGCAAGAATCGCTCAGGACGAAACGAAAACCATCCCCACCGTGGTCATGTCCGGCGGTGATCTCGTCTCCAGTGGGCTCGTCGCCAACCTCGCAAGGCCAGGAGGTAATCTCACCGGCTTACAGGCTCTTGCGGAGGATCTCGTTCCAAAGCAACTCGAGCTCCTCAAGGTGCTCGTACCGAATCTCTCACGCATCGCGTCCCTAGGAGTTCCCGATATTCCCGAGCGCTACGGTCAACAGGCCGCCGTGGGAGCTCGGACCTTACGTCTAAAGCTTCACCACTTCATTGTGCGTCAACCTGGGGATATCGCCACAGCCTTCCGCGAAATAGCTAAGAATGGTGACCAGGGAGTCGTGGTATTTCCGTCGCCCTCCGCGGCTTTGTACCGAAAGGACATCATCGATCTCGCGGCCAAGCACCGGATCGCTACGATCTATCCCAGTCAAGGCTATGTACAGGCCGGTGGCCTCATGTCCTATGGTGTAAATGATACTGATGTGCAGCGCCGTGCGGCAGTGTACGTCGACAAGATTCTCAGAGGGGCCAAGCCCGGCGACCTACCCATCGAACAACCCACCATGCTCGAACTGGTCATCAACCTCAAGACCGCGAAGGTCCTCGGGTTGACGATTCCTCCGTCGCTGCTGGCCCGGGCAGGCGAGATCATTCAGTAGGGGACAGCAGCGTGATTCGCTGAGCCTGACCGGTTGCGGCCTGCCTTGGTCAATCTACTTCCTTCACAATTCAACTTCATCACTAAGCGCCCCTCTCGCGGCTCACGGTGCCGGAGCCTCCCGCGCCCAGAGGCCGAACGGAAAAAAGGATGGCGCGAATAACCCGGACCGAGTCCTCGAAGGACTTCATACGCCGGAAGTCCGTCAAGTTCAAACACGAGCGCGCACGGAGGAAACCGGTCGGAATGAAGGACATCGGAAGGAAGGGAAGACACCGCTGGCTCCGTGAGGCGTGGACGTTCATGCCCCAAAGCAAAATCAGTGACCGAAAGGTGTTCGTTGTCGAGCGGCTACGCCGGATGAGGCCCGAGGGCAGAACTTTCAATCGTCGCAGGAATCGTGTGGGAGATATTGAGTACCGGATCGGCTACTTCGTGGTGGGCAGGAATGGGAACAAGCGAGGGCGATGGATTTGGGGTCAGTTCTGCCCACTCATTCCCAAGGATGATTTTCGGGAGCTGCTGCGAAAGGCAAAAGACGAGCGAACACTTTTGTGACGACCTGTTAGGAACACGGAGGCCGCCTCGTGGCACCGGTCAGGCCAGGTTGAGAATTTGTAAGGAGCCCCCTGAAAGAGCTACTTCTGGACCTCCGGCTTCAACCTGGGCTGTTTTTGTCAACGAGGCAGGCACTCGGCAGGGAGCAGGCCCCTCGACCCAAAGGTTTTAGAATCCTTTGGCCTGGCGCAAGGGCCATCCAGGTTGGTGGGGCCACCAGGAATGGGCCGGCTGGTGCGCTACAAGCCGAGGTGGCGGAAGATACCTCGTCGCAGTATCACGTTCGGAATCTCATGATGCGGCTCTGCCGTCAATACTTGGCAGGCTATTTCGATCTCCCTCGGTGGGACGCTCAGCTTCTGCAGAAGTACAGTCAGGGCGTCAAAACCTTTTGGCTTGCCCAACTCAATCGCTCCGACCCCATCTTTGTGACCGCCGAAG
>WNFE01001834.1_pt1 | contig 15499 bp, 14 predicted proteins | sample 5400451 | NCBI WGS metagenome assembly WNFE01 (sample SAMN13153344, study PRJNA577476) | soil metagenome | isolation source: 200 cm saprolite under Douglas fir tree site 2 hole 2 | place: USA:California | collected 2015-04-18 | reverse complement strand
ATCGAGCACGATGCGGCCGCGGTTGATGAACATCACTTCGGTGAGGATGTGCTGGATCTCTTCGACCTGATGTGTCGTCACGACGATGGTGCGGCTGCGGTCGAAGTAATCGTTCAGCAGCGAGTCGTAGAACTGCTTGCGATACAGGATGTCGAGGCCAAGCGTCGGCTCGTCCAGCACCAACAATTTCGCGTCAATCGCCATCACCAGCGCGAGATGCAGTTGGGCCACCATGCCTTTCGACAATTCCCTCACCTTGCTGGCGCGCTTGATCGTGGTCTTCGCCAGAACTCCTTCGGCCTTCGCCCGATCGAATCGCGGATGCACACCGCCGACGTAGTCGAGCAGTCGCGAAACCCGAATCCAGCGTGGCAGCACGGCGACATCGGCAATGAAAGAGACATCGCGCATGAGCTGATCGCGCGCGCCCCAAGGGTCGCGCCCAAGCACTTTCATTTCTCCCTGAAATGGGATTAGGCCGAGAATTGCGTTGAGCGCGGTGGTCTTGCCCGCGCCGTTGGGACCGATGAGTCCGAGGATGCGCCCCTCTTCGACACGCAAATCGACGCCGTCCAGCGCGATGGTTGTGCCGAACGTCTTGCGAAGACAGCGAGCTTCTATGCAGGCCATGGCTTCAGCGCTCCTCCTTTTTCTTCGATGGCGACCGGCGAGTTGCCGGAGGATCGAGCAGTTCTTCCGGTGTGAGACCGAGCCGGCGAATGGTTGCGTGAACCCTCGGCCAATGCTCGGCAAGAAATTTCTGGCGTTCGCCTTTGAGCAGCAGCTTGTGCGCACCGGCTTTGACGAACATGCCGAGACCTCGCTTTTTCTCGACAAGCTCCCCGTCGACCAATTCTTGATACGCCTTCAGAACAGTGAGTGGATTAACCCGATATTCCGCCGCGACATTGCGCACCGACGGCAGCGGATCGCCTTCTTTTAGTACGCCGTCGAGTATCATGTGGACGACGCGATCGCGAAGCTGGCGATAAATCGGCTGACCATCGTTCCATTCACGATTCATCCTGTGCTCCAGATCGCCCTTGCGAGAGAGGGGCAAGACACGGTTTCGATCCATCACTGCATCTCATATAGTGATGTAGTTGACTATAACACTATTTCACGTGCAAGCCTTTTTTTGATTTTCTTTGCCCACCGTCCCGCCGCTATCTGCTATCCGTTACCAACAGAAACTGGCGCGTGCTGAGTTGGTTTGGTAATTAAGGGCCAGACTGGAGGGTTGCATTCGGCGGATTGTGCGCGGCCTAAGGCCGAGACGAAGAAATATCGAGAGGTCCTCGACCTGCGCTCGGAATGACAACAGGAGGGACAGAAATGGTTGCTCGACTTTCCGGCGCGCAAATCTACTCTCGCCAAAGAGAAAGCTGACAGCTTCCCTCAAGAAAAACAAATCTGAGATGTCGGCGGAATTTCCAAAGAAAAAGATGGAGACGCTCTGGTGCCCCTGGCGGGTTGAATACTTCGAGCGGGAAAAACCGAACGCGGATTTTCTGGAGGCGGCTGCTCGAGCAAGCGATGACGCGGCGCATTTGGTGATCACGCGCCGCAAAAATGCTTTCTTAATGATGAACCGCTATCCTTACACGGTCGGTCATCTGATGGCGGTGCCTTATCGTAAAACGGCCGATATTTCTTCGCTTGGCGAAAATGAAATTGTCGAGCTTTGGAATTTGGTGGTGCACGCGCAAACGCTGCTGCGCACAACTACGAAAGCGCAGGGTTTCAACGTCGGCCTTAACCTTGGCGAATGCGCGGGGGCCGGCATTGTCGATTACCTGCATATCCACATCGTGCCGCGCTGGAACGGCGACACCAATTTTATGCCCATCCTCACGGGCACACGAATGCTTTCAGAGGGATTGCGCGCGCTTTATGATAAAATGATTGATGCGCAATCGAAGATCGACATGTAACCGAACCGTAGCACATGAACGGCTGGGTTGAGGCGCCGCCGCCGAGAAAAGGATTGGGCTGTTTCGCCAGAGGCTGCCTTATCCTCGTGGTTTTTGGGACTGTGCTGGCCGTCGCCTGTTTCGCCGGATTGTACTGGGGTTTGCAGCGTCATTCGGCAGTAGTCCACGGTATTTTCTGGCTGGCGAAAACGCATTCGATTGCCGAAACGCCTGCGCCGGTTCCTGAATTCGCCGCTTCGGACGAGCAAATTCAATCCGTCCAGGAACGGTGGCAGGATTTCGAACAGAAAAAGCGTGCTGGTCAGCCAGCCGAAATCGAACTGATGGCGGACGATGTTAACAGTTTAATCGCCGCGAATCGAGATGCACGCTGGAAGGCCTTCGTATCGATGGAGGAGAATCGGCTTCGTCTCCACGCGAGTGTCCCGCTTGGAGAATTCTTCGGTTGGTCTCGTTATTACTTCAACGGCGATATCATGATCCAATTAAACGGTGCGCAATCTCTGGAACATCCGCAATTGAACCGGATCGTTGTGAACAATGAGCCGGTCCCGAAGGATCTTTTGAATTGGAAGTACCATTCGAGGCGATTGCGGGAGTACCTCGCTGATTACCGAAACAGTTACGACATCGATACAGTCGAAATTCGCGATGGGAAATTGATTTTGCGCTCCCGCACCGATTAATTCGGCTGCATTATTTCGCGCACAAAGACGTTGAGCTGTCCGTCTTCCTGTTTGCGCACTTCAGTGATTTCGTAGGGGCGCTTCTCGTCGCGGCTTACCACCGCGCCTTGCGGTGGAGGCGTGTAGCCGGCTGGAAATTCGACAACGATGCGCGTGGACGAGCCCGTACCAAAATGAAGCATTTTATTTGTTAACGTCGTGCGCGGGCGAAGTACGGCGCGGTTGGCATCGGAAAAATTCACGACGAATTGTCCCTTCAGATAAACGCGTTCGCCGGCAACCCCGTGCTCGACGACATCCCGTAGATCGCCCGTCCCGATGAGGCGCCCGAGTGGCATTTTCCCGGCCGGAAAGGTTTTCCAACTGCCACCGCCCGCGTTTGACGCCAGAGCTACCTCCGGAGCATTGGCGGGAACAGGCTGCGCGGGCAACACTGGTACCGGCGTTGCGCTTGGCATAGGTGCGGCTTGAGCAGCAGCGACCGTAGTCGCCGGAGCAACTGTCGGCTGCGGCGTGGCAAGCGCTGTTCTTGGCGTCGGCGCTGATGCGACAGTGATCGGTGTCGAAGTTAGTGCGCTCGGTTGGTGAGCGATGATTGGTTGCACAGGACTAGCTGCGGGAGCCGGAGACTCCAGCTTCTGTTTCTTCGCCACTTTGCGGCCTTTTGGCGATGGCGTCGCCTTGGCCAGCTTTTCACTTTTTGCCGGAATTGGCGTTACCGGCCGCGGCTCAACAGGCCTTGCCTGTTCGACGCGCACGAGTTGATTGTCCGCAGGCGGAGGCGTAGCGCTGGGGCTCAAACCGGGTATTGGAACCGGCCCGCTTTGGGCGGTTGTAATCTTTTTTCGATAATCTGCGTAGTGCTGCTCGATTGTGGCGCGTTCTTGTGCCTTAAATACGGGCCAGCCCGCGGCCAGGTTCAGACTAAGCGGCGGCTCAAGGCGGAAAGTCCCAAGGCCGCGTGTGACCGTATAACTCCCGTAAAGCAGTGGGACAGCGGTAATCATGATGCGACCGTCCGCCAATCGCTCTGCATGAATCACGGCAGAAAGATCATGTGTGCGCTCTAGTTTGACTTCCAAACCGACGTTCATTGTCTGCTTGATCAGCGACAGGACTTCAGGGTTTGCCGGGTAGAGGTGCTCCATAAGCACTTCACCGCTGTCGCCGGTGTTCGTTAGGGCGATCATGCCCGAGGTGAACATATCGTCAGGTCCGAGTTCACGCACTGCCACGATCGTATATTTGCCAACCACATACGGCACCAAGCCGCGCACTTGCTGATAATTTCGAATATAATTGCGCGTCAGTTCAGCATTGGCCCTGGCCAATTCTGCGCTGCCCATCCCGATGTAGCGATCGTATAGCTGCTGCGCAGTTAGGAATTCGCCGGCCGGCGCGGCGGTCAACTCGAAACGCTTCAGCGGATCAATTTTGTGCAGTCTTTGCAAGATCCGGTAACTATCCGGACGCTCCGGTTGATCGAAGATGTAAAAACTGCCCAGCCACGCCGCCAAAGCGAAGCCGCTTAAGAGGAGAATGGCAACCGTCCAGGCAAAGTAATTGACCCGTCGTCGCGGACGAGCGTACGGCTCTTCGTAAGGGTAACCTCCGTAGTCCATCACGTGAATGCGAGAAGAGACTTCGGTTTCAAGCTGGCCGCGCCGTTTCGAACGACGAACCGCATCCGCACGTCCGCGACGCATTTGGGTTGACGATGTGAAAACCGGCGCCGGTTAAACCATCGTGAAAATCCAAAGTAGCGCCGCGCAAATATGGGATACTCCCATCATCGATAAGAAATTTCATTCCCTCGCGCTCCACCACGGCGTCGCCGTCCTTTTTCTCATCGAGCGCCATCTCGTATTGCAGACCCGAACAGCCGCCTTTTGCGATCTGCACGCGCAAACCTTTCCGAGAATTCTCTGCCTGCGCTGCGAGCAAACTTCGGAGCTGCCGAACAGCGTTGTCAGTGACGTTGATCATTTCTACGTAAAATACGGCGGCGCCTTTACCAAGTCAAAACATGCAGACATATCAGGCTCCGTTTTTCTTCGCAATTCGTAAGCTGAAAACTAAAGTTCAAAACCCCATGAGCCGGATTCGATTGCTCCCAGACACCGTCGCCAGCCAGGTGGCGGCCGGCGAAGTGGTGGAGCGTCCCGCCTCCGTGGTGAAGGAACTAATCGAAAACGGCATCGACGCCGGAGCTCGCAAGATCGAGATCGCAATTCGGCGCGGGGGAATGTCGCTCGTTCGCGTGATTGACGACGGGTGCGGCATGGATCGTGATGACGCGCTCCTTTCACTTGAGCGTCATGCCACGAGCAAGATTCGTTCGACCGCTGATCTGCAAGCTGTCGGCACGCTGGGATTTCGCGGCGAAGCATTACCCAGCATCGCCAGCGTTTCGCGATTTCGATTGACCACACGCGAGCCGAATGCCATCGCCGGCACGGAAATCATCGTCAACGGCGGCAAGATTGACATCGTGCGAGACGGTGGTGAAGCACCTGGGACGCAAGTCGAGGTGCGTTCGCTTTTTTATAACCTGCCCGCGCGCCGGAAGTTTCTCCGGTCCGAAAACACGGAAGGCCGCAATATCGAGCATCAGATCCATCTGCAGGCGATCGGTCATCCTCAGATCGCCGTCACGCTGCTGCGAGACGGCCGGCTCATGTTCCAATTACCCGCAACAGTAACTCTAGGTCATCGAATCCGAGATTTATATGGTGTAGAACTATTGGAACGTCTGATTCAGCTGCACGACGCTACTTCACGGAAAATTCAAATCGGCGGGTTCATCGGCCAGGCGGGTCTGAGCCGGCAGACGCGGGCGCAACAACTCATCTTTGTAAACGGCCGCGCGATCGAAAGCGGGATTATTACCGCGGCTATCCGCGAAGGCTATCACACCGCGCTCATGAAAGGACAGTATCCGGTCACGTTTGTTTTCCTCGATCTCGATCCAGCCGCAGTCGATGTAAACGTTCACCCGGCAAAGCGTGAAGTGCGTTTCCGTGATCCAACTGCGGTACGTGAAGCGGTCGTCCGCTGCATTCAGCAAACGCTGGAATGCAGCCGGGCAGAGTGGCAGCAAAAATTCCGCGCACCACGCGTCGTGCCTGAGCCAGTTAGGACACCAGGAAAGATTCCTGAAGCTGGGGATCGGGAGCTTTCCCACGTAGCAGCCAGCTTTGGCGATGACAGCCACAAACGTGCTGAGTTTGTTTCTACACCGCCTGTCATGCCAAGCTTCGTAGCCTCGCAGGAGCGAGGTGGCCCCGGCCATGCGAAGCAAGCAGCTCCCTCCGCCGACAGTGCCGCTCAGCAATTCCAGATCATCGGCGTGCTTAATAAGCTTTACGTCTTGATGGAGAATGCAGAGGGGCTGGTCCTCGTCGATCAGCATGCGGCGCACGAGCGTATTCTCTTCGAAGATTTGCGGCAAAGAATGGAAGAGCAGGGAGTTCCAGCGCAAAAGCTGCTACTCCCTCAAACTTTCGATCTGCCGCCGCGCGATGCGGATTGGATCGAGCGCAACATGTCGACCCTGCAAAAAATGGGAATCGGGATTGAGAGCTTCGGACCAAATACATTCAAGATCGACAGCGTTCCTGCTTTTTTAAACGTCTCGGATCCAACGCAGTTCATGCGCAAAGTGATCGACGACCTCAAAAGCGCCAGCGATAGCAGTTCGGCGATGCGACTGGGCGAAGAGATGATCGCCAAGACCGTTTGCCGTCATGCCGTTAAAGCCAATGATCCGCTGCGTTATCCCGAAGTTGAGAAACTGATTCGGGATTTGCTGGATTGCGATCTGCCGTACTGTTGCCCGCATGGACGGCCGACGATGATCCAGATTTCGCTCGCCGAGTTGGAGAAAAAATTCGGACGTAGAGCCTGACGGTGTGGCCGGTGGAAGCAAGTATGGGAGATATGTCTGGTCCCGCCGCAAGTCGTTTTTTCAGCTACTCGCATGCCGCTGCAGGAAGCGCTGCTTGCCATTTGGAACGCCGGTTCTAGTTTGGCGCGGTGAAGAAAATCGAGGCGATTATCAAGCCCTTTAAGACCGAGCCGGTAAAGGAAGCGCTTATGGCGGTGGGCGTGGAAGGAATGACTCTCAGTGAGGTAAAAGGCTTCGGGCGACAAAAAGGTCATAGCGAAATCTATCGTGGCACCGAGTACACGGTCGATTTTCTTCCAAAAGTAAAATTCGAGATGGTTGTTCCGGACGATCGTGCAAAGAGCGCCGTCGAAGCGATTTTGCGCGCAGCCAAAACTGGTAAGATCGGCGATGGGAAGATCTTCGTCGCGCAAGTGGAAGAGGCGGTGCGCATCCGAACCGGGGAACGGGGAATGGAGGCGCTGTGAGCAGGAAATGGTCACGCCGTCAAATGTTTAAAAGAGCTACAAAGTTAAACGAGAGCGACCTCGCAAATCGCTAAGACCGAACGCTCCTTCGTTGCACGAATTTCGCCTTTCACGTTTTAACGATGTTATCGTTTAACGCTCAACGATTTAACGGATAACCCCCAAACATGTACGAATACCTATTGTCGATCTTTCTCGGAATCGTCGAAGGGCTGACCGAATTTCTTCCTGTGAGCTCAACTGCACATTTGCGCATCTCCGAAGCGCTGCTCCATATCGACCTTCATGACGGCTTTTGGAAAATGTACACCATCGTCATTCAGCTTGGCGCGATTTTGGCGTTGCCGGTCTATTTTCGGGAGCGCATCTTGGCGTTCCTTCGCACCTTTCCAAAAGGCGAACGCGGCGACCGCACTATCTTCACGCATCCATTGAGCCTCACGCTAATTGCATTCGTCGTAACGGCGGTCCCAGCATGGGCCTTAACAAAACAGATTGGCAAGAATCTGGAAAATCTCTGGGTTATGGCATTGGCGCTTCTCATTGGGGGAATCATCATGTGGGTGGTTGACGCCTTTTTCACGCGACCGCGCGTCACGCACATGGAAGAGATGACTTTGCCGCAAGCGGTCTGGATCGGCGCAGCACAAATCCTTTCTGCAGTCTTTCCCGGAACGTCCCGATCAATGTCCACGATTGCCGCCGGGCAGGTAGTGGGCATGTCGCGGCCGGCCGCGCTCGAATTTTCGTTTTTTCTGTCTATGCCCACAATGCTCATGGCCACTGGGTACGATTTCGTAAAAACGGTGATGCCGTACCACCACGAGGTGAATATCACACCACTAAAGATGAATGGTCATGAATGGATCGTGCTGGGGATTGGATTTGCGGTTTCATTTTTCGTGGCGTTGGGAGTGGTCGCCTGGTTCATGCAATGGGTACGCACGAGGGGCTTCGTGCCGTTTGCTCTTTACCGGATTGTACTCGGGCTTGGGTTACTGATACTGCTGGTTCGCGGCATCATCGTATAGTCGCAGGTTCGGTAACTTGTAATTACACGCTTGCGAATGGCGCCGGATTGCTTATCAGGCGTTTGATGCTGAAAAGGCTTTCGACCGCATTCCTTTGCAGCCTGGCTATCGCTGGACAAGTGAGCGCGCAGGAGGTGGTCGTCGCTCGCGAAAGAAAACCAGAGGCTTCCGAGCAAGCAACGCGATCACCTGAGCGGGCGGAGCCGGAATTGGGGGCATCGACGCAAACCAAATCTCACGCCCGCAAAGACAAATCGACTTCTCCTGCACCCACGCTCGAGCAAATGCGGCTGGCGGGAGCGCTCGCTGCGGAGCGACAAATGGGCCGAACTCTTCAAGAATCGAGCACAGCAGTGGGGTCCAGTTCACAGACCGCCACAGCGGGAAACTCGAATGCTTCAGGAGCTGCGGAGCCGACGAGAAAAGAAACGCGCATTGAGCAGAGTAGCGCGTCGCACGCATCGAATTCGCGGAAATCGGAAAAGATCGCTCCTGTCCGACCGACGATGATCGAGTCTGGAAAGCAAGAGCCAGACGCGTCTCCGCCGGGAAAAGCGGAGGCCCGGGATGGACAAACAATTGCGCCTCAATCGGCGAACAGGCCTCCTCGCAAGCAGGAGACTAGAGGCAAAATATCGCATCGCGATCCCTTCTCTCTCGAAGAGCGGGAAACTTGACTGCTTACAGTCAAGTTCGCATGTGTAATTCGCTCGTTCAGGTTCACGAGACGATTCTGCATCTCCCCGCAGATTTGAAGACTTGGCGGTGCATCGAGTTTTTAAGTGCGCGAAACGCTAGCCGTCTGAGGCGAGACGGTAAGGCTCGGAAAGGCGGCCACCGCCAAACCGTAAAATTTGTTGCAGGCAAATAGGGCTAACATATTATTTGTCGGCAGTCCCGACTGTGTCCTGCCGGATGCATCGGGAAAATTTTTTGCCCGTTTCTAATTTCAATGGCGAACACGATTTTAATTGGGGCGCAATGGGGGGATGAGGGGAAAGGCAAAATCATCGACGTCCTCACCGCCAAGGCCGACATCGTTGTTCGCAGTCAGGGCGGGAACAATGCCGGACACACGGTTATCCACCGCGGCAGCAAATACGTGCTACATCTGATCCCATCTGGAATACTCCGGCGCGGAAAAACTTGCGTGATCGGAAACGGTGTGGTCATCGATCCCGTTGCACTCGTCGCCGAGATCGATGGTCTCCGCGAATTAGGAATCACGATCGGCAGGAATCTACTCATTAGCGATTGTGCACATTTGGTTCTCCCATACCACCGTCTGCTGGACGAGCAGCGCGAACTGCGTCAGGGCCGGGCGAAAATTGGAACGACAAAGCGCGGGATCGGACCGGCCTATGGGGACAAGGCTGCGCGCACAGGTCTGCGGATGTCCGATTTGATGCAACCGATTGTTTTCTCAAAGAAGTTGCAAGCCAAAATCTCCGAGAACAACAGAATCCTCCAGGCGCTGGGTGCAAAGCCGATCAGTTTTCACCAGGTCAACAAGAGTTACCTTGCGGCTGGCGAAAGATTGCGCCCGTTTGTCGGCAACACGGTTGTGTTTCTCCATCGTGCCCTTGAGCGCGGCAAGGAGATTCTTTTTGAAGGGGCGCAGGGAACGTTTCTCGATATTGATCATGGCACCTATCCGTACGTGACTTCGTCAAACACGACGGCGGGCGGCGCGTGTACTGGCACTGGCGTGCCGCCACATCGGGTGGATCGCGTGGTCGGGGTCATGAAAGCATATACGACACGCGTAGGGGAGGGTGCCTTGCCAACTGAAGATGTGCGATTGACACAGATGCTCCACAACTTGGGACGTGAGTTTGGCGCGACCACCGGGCGCAAACGTCGCTGCGGCTGGTTCGATGCAGTGGCGACTCGCTATGCGACAATGATCAACGGAATCGACGACCTTGCCATTACGAATCTTGATGGTCTCGACGATGTAGATCCAATTCACGTTTGCGTCGCTTACCGGCTAAACGGAAAACCTCTGGATGTCCCGCCAAGCGACGCAGTACAGCTTGCTAACTGCGAACCGATCTACGAAGAGGTGCGCGGCTGGAATAGTTCTACGCATTCGGCGCGAAAACTTTCGCAACTACCCTTAGCAGCAAGAGAATATGTCAGATACATTTCCAAATTAACGGGAGCAAGGCTTTCTGTGATTAGCGTAGGCCCAGGACGCAGCGAAACCATCATTTTATAGCAACCTACGAACGTGAAAACCGTTCCACGTCACGTCGCAATCATCATGGATGGCAACGGCCGTTGGGCGAAGGCGCGCGGCTTGCCGCGCATCAAGGGTCACGAAGCAGGTGCTCAAGCCGTTCGCGAATGCGTCGAGGGTTGTGGTGAATTGAAAGTCGAATATCTCACGCTTTACGCCTTCTCTGCTGAAAACTGGCAGCGTCCCAAAGGCGAAGTCCTCTCGCTTATGCGTCTGCTCGAGAAGTTTTTGAAAGAGAAGACGCCGGAATTAATCGAGAAAAATGTTCGGCTTCAGACGATCGGCCGATTGACCGATCTCCCGGAGAGTTCGCAGGAACAACTTCATAAAACGATCGAGCAAACTGCCCGCAATAACGGACTGACTCTGATCTTGGCGCTCAGTTACGGGGGGCGACTCGAGATTATCGATGGAATCAAAAGTTTGCTTCGTGCGGTCGAGCTGGGTCACATCGACAAGGGGATGATCGACGTCGAGATGTTCAGCAAGCACCTTTATACGCGATATTATCCCGATCCCGACTTACTCATTCGCACTTCAGGTGAAATGCGTTTGTCGAATTTTCTTCTCTGGCAGCTCTCTTACACGGAGATGTATGTCACGTCGAGACTCTGGCCCGATTTTACGAAAAAGGATCTCTTCGCCGCAGTGGAAGAGTATGGGCGCCGGCAACGCCGCTACGGCGCGGTCGAATGATTCAAACAAACGCTTCTGCAACGGAATCGGCGAGAGATTTCCCTTTTTGTGTTAGCGCGAAGGTGCCATTCGATTGTCGAAGCAACCCGATTGCAATGAACTCATTTGTTTCTCGCGTGAAACGTTTCAGTTCCGGGACGGGAACTCCGTCGCGCGTTCGCAGGGAAAGCGCGATTTTCTCCGCGCGTTTCATTTCGCTCGTCAGATTTTCGGTGGAGCCAATCGGTGATTGTCCCAACAAGGTCCGATCCGCATATGCGCGGTAATCAGCCAGATTTTGCCAACGTCGCATTCCAACGGTGGAAAACGCACTTGGACCAACGCCGAGATAATCTTTGCCAGACCAGTAGGCGCGATTGTGAACTGACGAAAAACCGTGGCGTGCGTAATTTGAGATTTCGTACTGTTCGTAGCCGGCGTGCTCCAGGATCGACATCGTCATTTCGAAGAAATCTGCATTGGTGTCCGGATTCGCTTTGAGTTCGCCGCGTGATTGGCGCGCAAAAAACTCCGTGTCCTCCTCGTATGTCAGGCAGTAAGCGGAAATGTGATCAGGGCGTAGCGAAATCGTTTTCTCCAGGGTCTGTCGCCACTGCCGGATCGTTTGGCCCGGAAGACCAAACATGAGATCGACATTGATGTTTAAGAATCGCGCGTCGCGCAGAATATGAAACGATTGCGCCGCTTGGGCTGCATTATGTTCCCGTCCCAGGATTCTGAGCAAGTTATTATCCCAAGACTGAACTCCGAGACTAATTCGATTCACTCCGAGTCTGTGCAAAAGCGTCGCCTTGCGCGCCGAAACGCTCCCCGGATTCGCTTCGATCGTCCATTCTTCCAGCGCTGAGAGATCGAGCCGCTCGTGAAAACCTCCGAGCAGAAATTCCAATTGCGAGGTGTTGAGAGCTGTCGGTGTACCGCCACCGAAATAAAGGGTTTTCGGCGATATCGCGAAAACGGTGCGCTGCTCGTCGAGGTCGCGTAACACAGCTTCGCAAAATCGCCACGCTTGCGAACGATCGAGCAGGTCTTTGTAAAATGCGCAGTACGGGCAAATCCGTGCACAAAACGGGATGTGAACGTAGATGTGGCGAATTGGCTCTGTGGCGCCAGGCGTGTCGCCTGCGGTGCTTGAGAAAGCAGCCGGCACGGCCGCCCCTATAGTCGGAGAGTTGTGATTCGCCCCGTTGTTCATAGAATCCGTTGCCACTGCCAAAGCGCCTTATTGATGCGAAACGTAGCTCTTGTTCTTTTCTGCGCCATTGGTTCCGGACTTGCGCAGGGCCCAGAGCCTGCGCCTACACCGTCTGTTGTCTATGCTGTGCACGATCCTGATTCAATCAAAGATTATAAGACGAATGCGCGCATTGTGCGTGAGATGGTCAATCGACTTGTCCTCGCTACGACCGGTCAGCCTGACGTTGCAAGAGCCTGGGCATCGCTAGTTGCTCCGACCGACAAGATAGGAATCAAGATCTCTGCGGCAGGCGGCGAACTTTTCACAACGCACCATGATGTCGTGAATGCAATCGTCGATGGGCTCGTCGCGGCAGGACATCCGCGCGGCAGCATTATCGTTTGGGATCGTTCCTTGGGAGGAATCAAAGACGCCGGTTATCGACCAGGAATCGATGGCTATCATCTCGAAGCAATCGCGCCGCGCGACGGATATAGTCCGAAAGCCATTCTCTCCGCGCCTTTAATTGGAAAACTGATTTGGGGCGATTTCGATTACCGGAGCGACAAAGGAAAAATGCCGATGCTTTCCGACACTGAGAATACAAGCAACGTAAGTCATTTTTCGAAAATCATTTCAACTGAAGTTACCAAGATAATCAATGTTCCGGTAATGAGCATCAGCGAAATGAATGGCATCGCCGGTTGCATTTACAATGTGACAATTCCGAACATCGACAACTGGCGTCGCTTCGCTCAAGGTTCTCGTTTTGGCGCGGAAAGTCTTGCGGAGATTTATAGCAATCCGGTTATCGCAAAAAAAGTCGTTTTCAATTTGATGGACGGCCTGGTTGCGCAGTATGCCGGCGGTCCGCAGTCGCAACCAAACTATGCGGTCCATCATGGCACGTTATACGCGAGCAAAGATCCAGTGGCTTTGGACGCCATCGCGTTGAGACGTCTGGAGGAATGGCGTGCGCGCGCGAGCCTGCCGGCTATTGGTCCCATGGCGGCTTACGTCGGTCTTGCCAGCCAGCTCGGCTTGGGTAACTCGGCACCAAATCGGATCGAGATCAGAAATGTTGGCCGGTGAAATCCGGCCAAATTCAATAGCCATGAGCGCATCGTCCGACCTGTCTAGTCGAAGGCTGGAAAGAACAATTCTGCGTTATGTCTCGCGATCATTTTATCTTTCGATCCGGTTTTTGCCGGCGCGACTACGCCAACCGGTCGCACTGGCGTATTTGCTTGCGCGGACAACAGACACTGTCGCCGACACCGCACGAATTTCAGGAACCCTGCGGACCGAAACTCTTCAAATGCTGTCGAACGCGGTCCAGGGCAAAGCCTCCCGCAAGAGCATAGTCGATCTTCTTGCGTCGTTTGTGCCCGGACAGGAGAACGCGGCCGAACAAAGGCTGATCGAGTCATTGCCAGATTGTTTGGAATCTCTCGAGCACATGGAAAACGCGGATCGTGATGAGATTCGCATCCTCCTGGCGAAAATCACCGAAGGCCAGATGCTCGATCTGCTGCGCTTTGATAATCCGGGAGAAATTCCCGCGCTCCGCACCGCCGCCGATCTGGATGAATACACCTATCTGGTAGCAGGCTGCGTAGGCGAATTTTGGACGCGGCTCTGCTTCAGGCATCTTCGGAAGTTTGCCAGTCTGAGTGAAGATGAGATGATGGCGCTGGGCAAACGTTACGGCATGGCACTTCAGCTGATCAATGTGCTGCGCGACGCCGGCGCTGATCTGCGAGCGGGCAGATGTTATTTCCCGGAGGACGAATTGAGCATGGCCCATCTGACGCCGGTCCAGATTCTCTCTGAACCAGAGCGGTTCCAGCCGATTTACCGTGGTTGGGCCGAGAAGGCTGAGCGCGGGCTGGACTGTGGGATGCAGTACTCGCGAGCGATTCGAAATCGCCGTGTCCGTGCTGCCACGGTTTTGCCAGCGCTGATCGGGGCCCGCACGCTTGCGCTTTTACGTGATGCCGGTGCGACGGCGTTGCATCGAAGGGTCAAAGTCCCGCGCCGCGAAGTGCGCGCGGTGATTGCGTCGCTTGCGGCTAGCTTCGCGTCGCGCAAGCGAATCGATGCGATTTTCAATCGGCTTAGCAGGTAGGGATGGCTCTCTCCGAGCCGTCCAACTTGTATGGCCGATTGTATTCAATGCCATTCGACGGACGCCGCGGAGGTGCGTCCACACCTTACAAAAAATAATTTCGCTGCCGTTCTGTGATCGGCCGCTCGAGTCGCTCGAGAACTTGCAGCATATCTTCCCAGACTTTCCGTTTTTCGGAAGGCGCCTGATTTCGGAGCAAGTACGCCGGGTGATAAGTAATCATCAACGGCGTCCCATTGTAGGAATGCCAACGCCCGCGTAGTTCGCGCATCGTCGCGCGCGTGCCGAGCAAGCCTTCCACGGCGACTGCACCAAGCGCGACCAACACTTTCGGTTGAATGATCTCGATCTGTTCTACTAAATATGGCCGACAGGTCTGCATCTCCATTGGTGTTGGTGCACGATTTCCAAACGAGCCTGCCGGCGTGTCCGGCCGGCACTTAAGGATATTCGCGATATAAACATCTCCGCGGGCAAAGCCCATCGCCTTTAGGATTTTGGTCAACAATTGTCCGGCGCGCCCCACAAATGGTTCGCCTTGCGCATCTTCATCCGCGCCGGGCGCTTCGCCAACGAACATCAATTCCGCGTCCGGATTGCCCACGCCAAAAACGGTTTGCGTTCGCGAGCAGGCGAGATGCGGGCACTTTGTACAGGTCCGAACGCGTTCGCGAATCGGCGCGAGCAACTCTGCTTTGTTCGGCGCGACGAACTGCAATTGTGCCAGCGCAGTTTTCGATGCACGTGGCAAGCGACCACTCGTCTGACGAATCGTCTCCAGCGCTGCGATAACTAAATCGAGAGCTGGCTCTGTCATTTACCGCGATCATCCAAAATTTTGCGCGCGGCTGCAAACTATTTGATGATGCAGCGATGAGCGCGCGGCTAAGCGATTACGATTACGACCTGCCACGCGAATTGATTGCCCAGCGACCGGTCGAACGACGCGGGGATTCTCGGATGATGGTGCTGGCTCGTGATGCGCAAACGATCGAGCATCGGCAGTTTCACGAACTGAAAAGGCTTTTACGGCCGGGAGACCTGCTCGTTTTAAATGATACGCGTGTCCTGCCGGCGAGAAGATTTTCCGACGATGGCACGGTTGAATTTCTGTTGCTCGAACGCCTTGGCTCACGGCGATGGAGATGTCTCGTCAAACCTGGCCGAAAAATGCGTCTTGGCGCATCTGCAAAGATCGACGATGCCATTTTGCAGGTTGAGCACATCACGG
>WNFE01001829.1_pt1 | contig 15516 bp, 18 predicted proteins | sample 5400451 | NCBI WGS metagenome assembly WNFE01 (sample SAMN13153344, study PRJNA577476) | soil metagenome | isolation source: 200 cm saprolite under Douglas fir tree site 2 hole 2 | place: USA:California | collected 2015-04-18 | reverse complement strand
CGATCTGACTTTTCCGAGCTAATTTGCTAAATCTCGCGGGAATAACATCTTAATTGGATTCTTCACAGACCTGATCAAGAGATATGGTTAACATCAAAAGCTCGCAAAGCTTTTGACCTAGATTCCCGTGGGTCATTCGAGATTCTCATTCGGAAAATCAGCCCGCGTCGCGAGCTTGTGGATTCCGAGGCATGGCGGTCGGGATTCCGGGATGATGCCGGCCAGCATTCCGAAATGAAGACGGCCGCGATTCCGAGATGAAGGCGGCCACCTATTCCGATTTTAAGGCGGCCACTTTTTCAGGATTTTTCGGAACAGTGGCCGGCTTCGTTTTGGAATGATTTCCACAGGGCGAAGAACGCTGGACAACAACAGGACAAGTTAGTCTCCACGGGCACGTGGAGGAAAACATTGCCCGCGAAAAGGTTGTCCATGCGAAAGTTAAAGGAAGTCCTTAGACTCCGCTTCGAGTTAGGTCTTGGCCACCGACAGATCGCCCGTAGCTGTTCGATCGGGCGAGCCACGATTCACGAATATCTGAAGCGCGCCCAGGCGGCTGGTGTCGGATGGCCGTTGCCGGAAGACTGGGATGACAGGAAACTAGAAGAAGTCTTGTTCGGTCGGCCCTTGCGGCGGATCTATGAGAACCGTAAGCCACTTCCGGATCTGGCCCGCATCCAGGAAGAACTCCAACAGCATTCCCACCTGACGCTGCAGTTGGTATGGGAAGAGTACCGACAGGCACACCCAAACGGATACGGCTACAGTCGATTCTGCGATCTTTTCCAGCAGTGGCGGCGTCAGTTGGACGTGGTGTTGCGCCAGGAACACCGCGCTGGCGAAAAGCTGTTCGTCGATTATGCCGGAGCCACCATTCCCATCTACGATCCGCAAGGCGGAGCGGTGCGCCAAGCTGCGATCTTCGTCGCGGTGCTGGGTGCGAGTAGCTACACCTACGCCGAAGCCACCCGGAGCCAGGAACTGGAGAACTGGATCGGCTCCCATATCCGCGCCTTCGAATTCCTGGGTGGTTGTCCGAAGGTCGTGGTTCCCGACAACACGCGCAGCGCAGTGAGTCGGGCGTGCCGTTACGAACCCGATCTGAACCGAACTTATCAAGAATTGGCCATGCATTACGGCGTGGCAGTAGTGCCGGCGCGCCCCTACAAGCCCCGCGACAAGGCTAAAGCGGAAAACGGTGTCCAGATCGTCCAACGCTGGATCGTGGCCGCGCTGCGGCACCGCAGATTCTTCACTCTCTCAGAACTCAACCAGGCCATTCGCGAGCTGCTGGAGAAGTTGAATCATCGGCCGTTTCGCAAGCGTTCGGGATGCCGTGCCAGTTTATTCGCCGAGCTCGATCGGCCAGCACTCCAGCCCTTGCCGACAGAACGATATGAATTTCATCAGTGGGCCACAGTGCGCGTGAACATCGACTATCACGTCGAGTTCGAGCACCACTACTACAGTGTGCCGTACGCGCTGACCGGCCAGTTGGTAGAGATCCGAGCGACGATGACGACCTTGGAGATCTTCCACCGCGGTGAGCGTGTCACTTCCCATGCGCGCAGCCACCAACATTATCAAGCGACGACCAACCCCGAGCATCGTCCGAAAAGTCATCGGCAGCATCTCGCGTGGCCACCATCGCGCCTACTCGGCTGGGCTAAGTCGGTAGGACCGGCTACGGTCCAGTTGTTCTCTGCGATTCTGGAAAGCAAGCCGCACCCGGAGATGGGCTACCGCTCGTGTCTGGGCATTCTGCGGCTGGGACAGCGTTATTCGAGCGAACGTCTGGAAGCAGCCGCGACGCGCGCTGTGTCTGTGGGGGCCTGCTCGTACAAAAGCGTGAAGTCGATCTTGGAACGCTCTCTCGATCGCCAACCGCTGGAGATTTCAGCGACGAAACAACCGCTGGAACACGACAACATCCGCGGCGCTTCTTACTTTGATTTCCCGGATCCTTCCGCAGTGCAGTGATTTCATTCATCTCAAGGAGAAACTCATGTTGAATCAGCAAACGATCGAGAAGTTGCATACTATGCGGTTGCACGGAATGGCTGAAGCTTTTCGCGCGCAGCCACAACAGCTGGGCATCACGGACCTAAGCTTTGAAGAACGCTTCGCTCTGCTCGTGGATCAGCAGTGGAATTGGAGGCAGAACCGTGCGCTTACGCGCCGGCTGGAAAAGGCCAAGCTTCGACATCGCGCTTGTGTGGAGGACATCGACTTTCGCCACCCGCGGGGACTGGACCGTTCGCTGCTGCGTTCCCTCACGCAGGACTCCTCCTGGGTGCGTGAGCATCAAAACGTATTTCTGATCGGCCCGTGTGGAATCGGCAAAAGCTTCTTGGCCTGCGCACTGGCCGAGAAGGCTTGTCGAGATGGATTCACAGCGTGTTATGCGCGGACCCAACAACTGTTTCGCGATTTGGCCTTGGCCCGTGCCGACGGCAGTTTGCGCAACCTATTGGCGCGCTTCGCGAAAACCGATGTGCTTCTGATCGATGAGTGGGGGATGGCACCGCTGACGGACCCCGAACGCAGAGATTTCCTGGAAATCTGTGAAGACCGCTATCAGCTGCGATCAACGATTCTGACCAGCCAACTACCTGTGGCGCAGTGGCACGAACAGATCGGAGATCCAACCGTTGCCGATAGTATCCTCGATCGCCTGGTGCACAACGCACACCGTATCGAGATGCACGGAGAATCGATGCGCAAAAAACGCGGCGGGAAGGAATCGTAACATGGGCGTGACGACCGAAAAAAGAGCGGTGGAAATGACGGGGAGGTGGAAAGCCAACCCCAGGCTTCCCACCTCCCCTTGGAAATCGCTACCGCGATTCCCACATTTCCACCGCTCCAGCAACAACAAGCTCCTCTTCCATGTTGATTTCGGTTGACCGATGCCGGCCACTTCGTCCACTATCACTCCGCCAGCGTCGCTTCGCTCCGAACGCGCCCGGCTTCAGCTCGGAATCGTGTCCGGCTTCATTTCGGAATCACTGTCCAACTTCATCGGAATCCGCAGCTTGCACTCGACTCTCGTTTATCACGCGTTCGGTTTTTACCCGAAGGCTCTGCCAGTGTCATGTAGGTGTCATATGAACGGCGAGAAAAATTATAAACAGCGACTAAAAGAAGAAAAGAGAAGGAAAATCTGACTAATCCGATTTGATCAGAACTTGCTGATTTCCCTCGATTAAGCTCGACTCCGGCAACTTGCGATGAAATCAAATTCACGGCTGTGAACCGAAGGGTTGCATCATTTCGTACGCGACGGATCATTGGCCACTCGGTGAGATTCAGCTAAATCCTAGATAATGTTCAGAAACAGTGACGGCATCCGAGCTAAATCTTGGTGCACTGTTGGTGCACAAACGCCTGCAAATGAGGTCTTCCGGCGCAAATGACAGCGTCCTAAGTTATTGAAAATACGCTAATACTGGTGAGTACGAACAGGGCAGGGAAATTTGGAAAACCTCCTAGAGTTTAGATCACAGGCAAGCGTTCGGTTGAAAAAGTAAGAAAGAAAAATGAACTTTCGTAAGCGATTCAGACCTACCGAGAAGTTTCGGCCACAGCCCCCTACTTATCTATGGAACATGCAAATGGGAAAAAGGGAGAAAAATTGTTTGGTAGCAGGCGCATTTTCTGAGATACACCCCGATTGGGAGTGCTGGAGCAGGACAGCTAGCCCAGGAGGATAGGGAGAAGCACACCCAGACCAAGCGCAAAGAGCCAGAGTGCGGGTGCCGGTGTCCCCACAGGACGAAGGCGGCGCAACTCCCGCGCGGAGGTTCGGAGATCAAGAAGCAGCGAACGCGTATGACGGCGATCGAACAGAAAGAAGATGAATGCAGTTACAGCGCCGTAGATCAGGTGCCCGAGAAGGGACGGAAGCAGAGTAGAGGCGGCGTCAGTACTCCAATCGCAAACCCCCGTGAGCAATAGTGGTAGGAGTGTCATCGGGCCCAAGTACCACCAGATCAAACCGAACAACCACCCCCATATGATGGCATCTCCATGGGCTGACGCCTCATCCCGAAACAGCAGGCCATAGGTCATGCCGATCGCTGCGCTCACCGATAAATGAATGAATACACCGCGAAGCCCTAGAAGAGTGCTGTCCACTCCTGCGACTTTCGGCAAGACGCCCGTGGCAATCATGACCGGCATGGAAACGAGGCCGCCAATGAGGCCAGCGATTGCTCCCCATTCAAGCGAGCGCATAATGTGAACGCCGGGACCCTCGAGTTCTCGATTTAGGGGATCGGACTGGATGAACAAGCGAACCCAGATTTTGTCAATCGTGGCGTACGCGACGCCAAGAATCAGTCCATAAAGAATGTGTCCGACCAGGGAGCCGAACACGGCGCTGCCTTGGTCTGCCGACCAATCGAGCGGCATTCCTGCAGCAAGCCGCAAAAGTGTTAGGGGGCCAAAAAACCACCAGAAGATCCCGTACCCGAGCCCCCAACCCATGCAAGATCCGTAGCCGCGGACGTCTCGTTGGAAGAGGAGGCCAAAGGTCACGCCAATCAACAGAGCGATGGCAAAATGCAGGGCAATGGTCATACTCCGTGAACTGAGTTCTCCAAAACCCGCCAATAGAGGAAAATAGTCACCCGAAGATACCCACCGGCCAAAGATGAGACCTCCGAGTGTGCCGGCGAAACCTCCGGCTACGACGGCACGCCCCCACGCGAATTTCTGGTCTGCAGTGACTGTGCAGATTGCGCCCCGTATACCCAGTCCAACGCCTACTGGCATTCCAAGACAGAGCACATAGGCGACAAGATGGGAGAAATGCCCTTGGGCATCCTGGAGCGTCATAGTAGAACTTCCGGTACCTGCTGCAAGACGAAAGAAGCCACCAGGTACGAGGATCCAGAGCAAAAACGAGGAACCTAAACCCCAGATCAGTCCCGCACCAGGGCTCGTAGCACGCCGAGCGAAAAACAATCCGAAGGCAAGTCCGAAAGCCGCGCCGAGCAGTCCACCAGAGAAGAGTGAGGTCTTCAGTACGACGCTCTGGAGCAGACCTCCAGAGGCGCCAAGAGCCAAGCCGATAAGAGTCTCAAGCCAACGCGGATCGGAGAGACCCACATCCAATACCGCTGCGGCACTTGATTTGGTTTTTGGCACGTTTCGCCCCTACTTCAAATTAATCGTCTGAACGATGTCACGTGGAAAAAAAAGGTCGATTGTCCAGTCCATGAGCACCCGAATTTTTCGCTCTAAGCCTGGCAATTTCGAGAGATAGATTCCCCTCCATACAAGCCAAGCGAACAGACCAGAAAAGCGAATGGATCTGTTTCGCACAAAGGGAACCGTTAATTCAGCACAGGCCGTCTGGTGGCCGACCACACACAATGCACCCAGCGAATCGAAATGGAATCCGCGTGCAGGCCGCTCCTGTAGTCGAGCCACGATGTTGCTCGCGAGAACCTCCGCCTGACGCTGTGCGCACTGTGCGGTGGGGGGACATGGCTGTCCAGTCGTTGCGTCTGTTACTGCGGCGCAATCACCGATTGCCCACAAACCGGCACGGGTCGGCACCGCGAGCGTGCCATCAACCACCAGTGCGCCCCGCTTGTCTTTTTCCAGAGGGAGTGCCTTCAACAAGGGATTCGGCGCCGTGCCAGCGGTCCAAACTAAGGTCTCGGTGCGAATCTCGCCGTCGCTGAGGAGAACGACGCCAGTCCGCGCATCCACGAGGCGCGTGTTCAAGCGAAAGCTGACCCCACGCAATTCCATCTTCTCTTGCGCATACCGGGCAAGGGACTCACTCAATTCCGGCAGGATGCGATCGCGGGAATGAACCAGCACGATGTTTAACTCATTCGGACGAAGCTTCGGGTAATCCGCCAAAATGCCATGCGCGAAATCGTTCAGGGCGCCAGCAAGCTCCACCCCTGCGAAGCCGCCACCGGCAATGACAAAGGTAAGAAGCGAAGAGCGAAGAGCGGGATCGGACTGCAGATCGGCACGTTCGAACATCTCGATGACATGATTCCGGATGCGGATGGCATCCAAAAGACTTTTGAAATTGAATGCGCACTTTTCAATGTTCGTCATGCCGAGGTAGTTTGAGATTGAGCCAAGAGCGAAAACCAAATCGTCGTACGGAAATACTCGCCGTGCGGATGCTCCATCCGCGCTTGCATTGCTCTGCACAATTACCAAACGGTTTTCTGGATCCACAGCCGTTACGACACCTCGTATGAACTCAGTACGGTGCAGGCTGCTCCGCAACGGCGTACTGATGTGACTGGGTTCCAAGCTGCTTCCTGCCACTTCCGCGAGCATTGGAGTAAATAGAAGGGCATTCGTTTCGTTGATCAGAGTGAGACTGATAGAAAAGTCCGTACGTAATTTTTCTTCGAGACACTCCGCGGTTCGCATACCGGCGAATCCGCCACCCAGGATTACAATACGCTTGGTCACTGAAACGGCCGGCACTTTGGCGGCTGCCTCTGGACCGAAAAAATGTTCGGCGCTGTCCTGCAAAGCTTGATGGATGATTCCGAGAAAAGCGCCGTACACCACCCAACCCACCAAAGCGGGGAAATGCTGGCGCATCTGTTCCGCGCTCCACTCCGGCATCTGGCCGGAAAGCAAAGGAACAGCCATTACACTTATAAGACCCCACAGGGGAACGCCGAGCGAACCGCCCGCCATGAGGTTGTCCACATAGGCTCGTTGCGTGGGCGGGAATGCTGCGGAATAGGCCACCCCAACGGCGACGCCCAGAATCAAGCTCCATACCCCATAGTGCAGCGTCGCTATCAACGCTGTGCTGGCTACCGCTCCACTTAAGATACCAATAGAGATGCGGCGGAAACTCCGATTCATCGAACGTCGGTTTCAAGAAGCGATTTGATCGTTTTGTCCATCTCGTCGTAACTGAGCAATCCATCAATGCGCTTGACCTGCTGGCCGTCTTGGGAGATCAGGATTGTCGTGGGAAGGCCCACCAAACCTCCGAACTTTTTGGCGGCGTCATCATTGCCGATCAGGATCGGATAGTTCATAGGCTGGGACTTAGTGCCGAGCTTGAAACGCTCCTTTTGAACAAAAGGAACGACAGCGCTCTCGCCCTCTTCGTCCATCGCCACGCCTAGAACGGTAAACCCTTGCGGTTCGTATTTCTCCTGCAAGTCCATCAGCCATGGAATTTCAATTCTGCATGGTCCGCACCACGTGGCCCAGAAATTCACCAGAACGACTTTGCGCTTGAATTGGCCGAGTGACTTGTCGCGACCGTCCAGGTCTCTTAATGCAAAATCAGGGACGCTAGAAGTGGCGCTGGCTTGCCTTCTTTTTTCTGTCCGCGCATCGGAGGTTCGCGCGCCCCGGCCTGCAAAGTAGCTCAGGAATACAATCACTGTAAGCACCGCAACAGGTAATCCAATTCGTTTCATCCCAAACCGCTCCTCAAGTCGTATTTCGTTGGCCCTAAAGGGAAAATCGATTCAAGAACCCCAGCTTTCCCGAGAGCCAGGTCAGTTTATTGACGAAAACCAGGCCGCCTACAAACAAGAGTAGTGTTCCGCTTAGGAGTTCGACGGCATGGAGATGACGGCGGAACCGCTGATAGAATCGCAGGAACTGCCCAATGCTGAGAGCCGTGAGCAAGAATGGGACTGCGAGTCCCGCCGAATACGCTGCGAGTAGCAACACGCCACGTGCGACCGTGGCGCTCGCCGCGGCTAGAGCAAGCACTGTAGCGAGGATCGGGCCGATGCACGGGGTCCAGCCAAACGCGAAGGCAAACCCCAGCAGAAAACCGCTCCAGATGCCCGGTTGTGTACTGCTGCTACGGAGATGAATGTCGCGATTCAGCCATCGCCCCATCGCCGGCCCGAGGAAACCAATTAGTGCAAACGAGAAAAAGTGAATCATTCGGAATCCACCAAAGAGCGGGCCGCCCGACAGCGACGAAAGAAAGCCAAAGATGACGAACAAGATGCCAAGCGTGATACCGACGCGGAAACTCAATTTCGCCAACCAGCCAAGAAGGTGCAGGCCAAACATTAGGATCAATGCTCCAGCCACTGGCGCGAGGAGGGCGCGATTCTCGCGAAGAAATTGTCCGACGGCGCTCGCCGACGCACCGAAAGAGATGAACACAGAGGAAAAGCCGGCGACGAAAGACAAAGCGGACGCGGATAACCCGGCACGGGGCTGTTGCCCTTGCCGCAATTGCTCCAAGCCGATGCCGGAAAGCATTGAAACGTAGCCGGGGACGAGTGGCAAGACGCACGGCGAGAGGAATGACACTAGCCCTGCCAGCACTGCCCCGAAGACGGAAACGTCTGTCATAGACCTTCCTAGAAGAGCGGTCTCGAATAATTTTGGGCAGTCGCGTGACTTAACGCCCAGGAAATCCCCGCGCCTATCTGATTCGGAGTAGGCTGAGAAGTTCCAATCATTCCTCTTGCAAGAAGGGGCGAGCATCTGCAAAAGAAAGACCGGTTGGTCGCGACACGCCTACTAACACTAGAATAAGTCGCGGACCTAACCACCTAATTGCGACTCATGGAGACACGGCAATGGACGATCTGTATGCAATCAATGCGGCCAAAAGCGAATTTCGGGATTGCTTCAACCTCTCGGATGTGTCGCGGTTACTAGCGATTGCGGATCCCGACCTGGTTAATTTCTCCGACGGCCAACCGTGTGAATTTGGCATGAGCGGATTGGATGCCTTGAAGACTCGGCTAGAAAACCTACTTGAGCGCTTTACGGCGAAGCTGGTTGTGATTGTCATCGAGATTCGTCTTCAAGGAGATGTCGCCTATGACTACGGGTGGCACGACTTAACGCTTACTCCTAAGCACGGCGGTCAACCAACCCGTCGCAGGGATCGCTATGTGGACATCTGGCGGAAAAACAAAGAAGGTAAGTGGAAGTTGTGGATGTACATGGATAACCAAGACGTCGCAGACCCATTCCGGCCAGAGCAGACTTTACGGCTCGGAGCATAAAGTTACGGAAGACCCTGAATCTTCTTATACAGACGCTTATTGAACCCCTCGGGCATTTGAAACAATTTTCCGTCACCAACCAGACCCACAACGTTTCGAGTCCCGTCCAGCACTGCTTTGCAGTGCGCGCATTGTTTGAAGTGAGCTTCCATGCGCTTGCGCATCTCGGCAGAGATCTGGTCATCAAGGAAGTTGGAGATTTCCCGCCACACTTCGACGCAACTGATTTCAATTGTCGACATTGAATCCTTCTTCTTTTTTCACCATGGCCTAACCTTCTGATACGGTTGTCCTTTAACCCCGCAACCATCGATTCCGGGCGCAAGCGCGTCCCTCATCTGTAAGCGGGCTCGAAGGAGCCGAATCTTGACGGCTCCTTCCGAGATTCCGAGTATGGTTGCCGTTTCTTTGGTGCTTAGATTCTGGACGTCCCTTAGAATAAAGACTTCGCGATAGATGCGACTGAGCGAATTGGTTGCATTCTGAATGGCCTGACGCACCTCGTCCCTTTCGAACAATTCGGAGGGTATAGGTCGCCAATCGGCAAAATCTTTCGGCCAATAGTCCGTGTCTTCGCTTGGTCGTGGCTCCTCAATCGATTCATAAAGGTGCGAGCGGGCTTTCCTCAATCTCATTTTTGCTTCATTGTACGTAATTTGTAGGATCCACGTGCTGAACTTTGATTCCGCACGGAAGCTAGAAAGGTGAGAGAACGCCTTCAGAACGGCCTCCTGCGCTACCTCCTCCGCGTCAGCTGGATTCTTCACAACTGAAATCGCGGTTGCGTAAATCATGCGCTCATACGGGCATACCAACTCGTAGAAAGCCTCTCGGTCTCCCGCGCAAACGCTCTTTATGAGTTCAGCCTCGTTGGTCCGCAGTTGCGACTGTGCCATGCTCATGTTCGCCAACAAATCAGAGTTCCACCTTGCCCGTGAAGAATCCAGACTACCCGAAGGCCACTCAACCCCGATGAGTATGATTCCCAGGTGGTCAAAAAGTTTCAGGGAGAGACTCTCAGGTTAAGCTCGCGTTAGCCGCGGACGCCGACCTGTCTGACGGCGTGCAGATCTCCCTTGTTCTCTTTCACATAGGAGTCGTTTTTTCTTGGGGGCCAGACGAACTCCTTTCCGTTTTTGCCCCACTGACTTCAAGAGGCGGCTGCCCGAGTCACCAACTCGAAAGACGAAGTGAGTCGGATCGCCTTGTGCAACGTCCGGTAGAGCGGGCAGCGCATGGCGTAAATGCCGTGTGTGCGTTCGACTGCGCTCCTATTCTCTTCAAGGCCGACCAAGCGCATCGCCACGTGGATACGGCGGATAACCAACACACCATCCTCTGCTTCCACCTCCCCGGTTACATCCGCGGTCAATTTTCCGTTGCTGGCATCGATTTGGCGCGCTTCCAGCGCACCTCCGAAGGTGCCCATCATTCAACCAGCGGTTGCCGAAATGACATAGTCAATGGTTGAGGAGTGCGACTCCTGCAATGTTGCCCGGTCAACTTTGTAGTGCTTAGCGATGGCCCCATGGACGCTGAAGATCACCGGCTGGGACTCGCCTGGCAGATGTGCGATGCGAAGAGGTCCCTGCTTTCGTTCGATGCGCGACTTCGAGACATAAACGACACCACTCATAGCTTTCTCCTTTCAACACTCAAGAATCGGCTCAGCTCCATCGTTCGATCGGCTACTTGTGCTGAATGGCCTCCGGAGATCGTTTGAGGTCAAGGGGAAGAACCTGCAATTCCCATCTCAACGGCACCGACGTTGGAGGGTAGCAAATCGTCTTGTCACACGCCTGATACTTTAGCTCCCCGATAATGGAAACGGCCCTTTTATGGGAAAACAAAGAGCGGATAGCATCTGAAGTTCGAGACGGAATTACCGTGAGATCCTGGGTGATGCGAAACTTTCCCTCGAAAACCGGGACATGTTCCTGAATCGCTTCCAAGTAGAGTATTTTGGAACTCGGGTAAATGACAGGCTGGAGCTCGATTCCTGGTAGTTCCTGCAAGGTGAGCTGAATCGGCTTATAACCCTGCACTCCGGGGGAATAGACATGAACATCCGGAGGAAGCACAATTTCGGCAATGAGGCTGACCCTGCCACCTGGTATGACGCTCCGATCCGATTGCGCAAGGGTAAGCTGGAGATGAGGCGCGTCTATATTCTGACTCACTTCCGCGCTCAACTCTGGGAAAAGTTTTGCGATAACATTATTCGCCGTCAATCGATCCGTGTACTTCGCTGTGAAATACTTTTCGCGAACAACCCCACTTGAGTCGATGTAGAAGAATCCGGGGTAAGCCATCCCTTTGGTCATTCCCTTCGCTTCCGTGTTGAGCACGTTGAAGCTGCGAATGATTTCGGAGTTGGGGTCAGCCAATAGAGGAAACTCGATTTTGTGCCGCCCGGCGAAGTCCTTCAGGATGGCTGGACTATCGTAGCTAATCGCGGCCAGCTTAAGTCCTTGCGCTTCAAATCTTTGTCTTGCGTTTTGCAGCTGCACGAGCTGCGCTTTGCAGAAGGGTCACCAGTCGGCAGAGCGAAAGAAAAGGAGCACTGTGCCCTTCGACCCCTTGAGCGTCTCGTTGGACTGTTTATGGCCGAACTGATCGCGCAGAACAAAGGCCGGTGCCCGCTGGCTGATCTCCAAGCCGACAGCGGGAGCAGCGGCGTGATTACCGGATCGGTTTTCTTGCCCACTTGGAATAGCAAATAATCCGACAAGGAAAAGGATGTGAACCCCAATTTTCATCTTTGCTCCAGATTCGATTTCTTCCCACCACCCGTACGAGTTAACAAACCGGCGCCGATAAGCGATGCTAATTCGAAGGCCAAGCCAGTGCCGCTCCCCACACTCTTCCCGCGGCCGCCTCCTGCACGATCACCGCGATCCTCAGATTCCGCCGATTCTTGGCATTGAGATCAACTTTCATGTCTCGGGAAAATCCTGCGGTCCTATCTACAGCTCCGATTCGGATGAGGTTTCGCAGAACTGCAACGTGCTTTAGCGTTCTTCCAGCGTTCTCTCCGCGGCTCACTTGCGATTCATCGGTGTTGTCTGCTATCGCGAGGAAAACGCTCGCTGAGTCCGCGGTGACGGAAGAAGGTAACGGGCCGGCTTCGATATGAAGGGTTATCGTTTTTTCGTCGCTCAAACTAGAAGAGATACTGACCGGAGTCTTCCTCACCTTCGTTGCGTTCTCAATTGCCTGAGTCGCCCGTCGTTCATCGCTGCCCACCAGCTCGAAGTGTCCGTCAACGACCATCTGCGGCGTATAGATGCTCCCGCGGCCAAATTGGGCCGCGTAGGCCCTTTGCCGTTCGCTGTATTCATGCGAAGAGTAGGGATCCTTCCATCCGATATCATTCCAATAATCTACGTGTTCACTGAGAACGATCAGCTCCGCGCCGCTTACCGGCTGGGATCGGTCCAGCCGTTCGAACAGCGCATCGGCGGGAGGACAGCTGGAACAGCCCTCGGATGTAAACAATTCAACTAGCACGGGAGTGTGGGGAGTGTCACCAATGGTCGGCCTCGGTGGCATGCTCGCAGCGAAAATATATCGAAGGGAGAGTATCGTAGAAAGTGCGACGCCAACAGTAAGTGGAAACCTGAAACGCTTCATGTTTCTCCCCTAAGCTTTTGCTGTTTGGGTGAAAGTGAAAGTCTCTTCTTCGGCTACCAAAAAAATTGGTGTCCCCCCGGAAGAAATCTTCACGGCGTGTGCTAGGGACTCTTTGCCGCCGTCCGACGCAGCGCACTCCTCCAGAACTTGCATCGACGCAAAGTAAACCTCTGCAACGCGGTAGAAAGGGGCAGTGCCTTGCGGGGAGCCCAATATCTTGGTTGCGACAATCTTGGTCTTGCCACCCAGTTTCGCGACCGCCAGCGGTACATGTTCGTTCTGATAAACCTTCTCGAAGGCATCAATGTCTTTCGGCTGCGGGTATATGACAACAAGCTTTACGTCTCCCATTCGATGCTCCTATCGGGGCGAGATTTGAAGTGCCGCGCACTGCAATGAGGCCGAGACCCCAGAAGAGGATCGCAGTGCCCGTTTCGGCTCTTGCCGCCGAGCATTCGCCAGTTCAATGAGATTTTCGAGCAGCCCAAAGGTTTCACAATGAATTCGAGATCACGGAGCTCGTTCAGTCTCGGTCCCGGCACGGCATTCCCACGACTTATCACCGGATTCGTGGCGGCCAACAAGCTCCTTAGGCCGAATTCTGGAAACTTTGCGACCACAAGCCCATCTCACTGTCTGTACACGTTTGAGGATGATTGTTGAAACGGATGCTAAACGCCACTCCTGCGGAGTCAAAGCTCGAGCGCCGGACGGATCAGCAACAAGAACCCAAACGTTTGACAGGAGAAATCATGAAGAAGAAGTATGCGAGCATTCTGCTCACACTCATTTGCCTTCTTGGGCTGGGTGTGACCGCCGCGGCTCAAGGTCGAGGCGAAATCGTTGTAACTCTGCCCTTCGAGTTTGTAGCCAGTGGTAAGACACTCCCTGCAGGCAGGTACACACTCAGTCGCGTTTCGGATGACAAATTCGATGGACTGATCCTCAGCAGCTACGAAAATCGTACTAGTGTGTTTGTACATCCCATTGAGGTCGAAAGCGCTCCTGCCGACAAACCCAACGTAAGTTTCGAGAGAGTCGGGGGACAGCATTTCCTCACCAGGATTCAGACAGCGAACGACGTCTATAACATCCCCGTGTCCCGCTCGTTGATCATGGAGGCCGCAGCGAAACCGCACGACGACGCGTCTGCTTCAGCAAGTTCCGGAAGCAACTAGATCACTCCTTGGGGATTTAGAGGGGGAGTTCAGGCAGCAAGTCCCGCACCTTTCCATGCCCGAACTCCTCATCACGCCAATGAGCTTCGAATTCCATGCAGACCGACCGTGCGCAATTAGTTTTCATTTGGCAATCGTGAAGCTCTTTTAAGGGAGGTATTTCGAGTGAATTTTATCCGTGTTGGACGACCTATCATGCAAGCCCTGAAGCTCCTCGTTACTGCGTCGAGCGTTGCCGTTTCGCCGGAGAAAGCACAGAAGAATAAGATCAAGTCGTTGATCGGACTCTTCATGGCAGTTGTTTTTTGGTCCGTTCCAGCCCTGGCACAGGAAAAGAATGAAGTCGGGCTTGTGATTGGAGGGATTGTAACCCCGAGCCAAACTCTGTCCCCTGGAGCGAGCCTCATAGCACCTGGTGGGACAGTCCTCCCTAACCGGGATATAACGTTCGATTCAAGCTTGACGTTGGGGGCTGAGTACGATCGAGCTCTTGTCCTTAGGCAGAGATTCGCAATTGACGGCGGCGTTGATTTTCTGGCTTCTCCGTTTGATGTGAAGGTCAGTCAGAAGTCCCAGAATGCTATCGGTCAATATGCCTTCATTTTTCTGACCCCCCACGTCCGAGTGAAGTTCCATCCGGACGGGGTGTTTTCACCCTGGCTGTCGTTTGGTGGCGGCTATGCGCGCTTCCTTGAAAAGGCACCTACTGCGGCGCCATCGTTTAAGCCGGGCACAAATACCGGAACCTTTGTGTTTGGCGGCGGGGTTGACACTCGTCCGCTTGTCCGCGTACTCAAAATACCCATCGGCTTCCGGATCGAAGTGCGTGACTTCTATTCGGGGCTGCCCAATTACAATCAAAAAGTGACCGGCAATCTTCAGAATAATCTGGCGTTCACCGGCGGATTATTGATCAGGTTCTGAGGCCCGAAATAGAGCTTTCCGCCCGAGGGTTGACCTCCAATCCAGTCAGGGCTTCTTTCTAACCGCCGATGAATTCGACTTCTCGCTGGAAACTCTTTGGCCAGACGGGAATCTCATTTCCGGGCGCCTTTTTAGCGGAGAACTGGAGCAAGGGGCGCGTCTCAAACCGCGATCCGTTTGCTGCGTGACAGAGCCCTGCTCGCGTGCAGACCGACCGGGACAACTGTGCCGACAGAGGGCTTTGATGAAGTGTGTAAACGGGCAGTGTACCAGGGCAAAGGCCTTGTCTGGCAAGAGAGATTGCGTCTGACTTGTGAGCGGAAAACCACAAGGCCCCACTTCGTTGACTGATTGCCACCTCAGCGGGAGTGTCTTAGCTGAAAGGCACATGCTCGTGTGCGCAACGAAAAATTGCGCAGAAAATGAAACGCGAAACGACCGGATCAGAGCGAATGAAGAGGTCTTGATCAGCAGAATTCTCGAGGGCCAGAAGGATTTATTCCTTGAGCTCATCCGGCCTTATCAACGGACGGTCTACGCGACACTGATCTCGATGTTGGGAAGCAAAGAGGACGCCGAAGATGTAACGCAGGACGTACTGCTGAAAGCGCTGGCACGCCTTCATCAGTTTCGACGGGAGTCGGCATTTGGGACATGGCTGATTCAGATTGCCATCAATGAAGCAAGGATGCGCAAAAGGAAGCTAAGGCATGGAATTATGTTTTCGTTGACAAACGGAGCCGATGACGACGGAGCATATGTCCCAAAGGATTTTGCGGATTGGC
>WNFE01005452.1_pt1 | contig 15520 bp, 14 predicted proteins | sample 5400451 | NCBI WGS metagenome assembly WNFE01 (sample SAMN13153344, study PRJNA577476) | soil metagenome | isolation source: 200 cm saprolite under Douglas fir tree site 2 hole 2 | place: USA:California | collected 2015-04-18 | reverse complement strand
CGCGCTGAACGAGCTCGTAGAGCTTGGACTGGGCGCTGGAGGCATCCCCGCGGCTCCACTCAACGGCATCGAAGGGTGGAGCCTCGAAGATGTTGCCCGACAGGAAGAGGAATCCGCCGGCCACCGTGGCGAAGAAGATAATGCCTACGAGGAGAAGTAGGCAGCCGACGCAGCCCATCTTCATAGGGTTTAGACCTTATCACCCAGCCTATTTTTCAAGCCCTTACAAATTCTTTCGGGACTTGCTTGACACATTGGTACTCAGACTATATAAGTCTTATAGACTCAGATTCGGGCAGCCAGGGCTGGCTCCTAGCAAAGGAGGAATCGATATGTCCGTAGTGAGATGGCGTAGCCAGGGTCTGGAGCCGTGGTCGTCCGCTCGGGACATCGGCGAGGTGCAATCAGAGATGAACCGCCTCTTCGACAGCTTCTTCGGACGACCCGCTCAATCGGGGGTATCGGAGCGCGTATGGGCCCCCGTCGCCGACATGTACGAGACCAAGGATGAGCTGGTGATCAAGCTGGATCTGCCGGGCATGGACGAGAAGGATATCCAGGTGTCGATCACCGGGGAGCTTCTCTCCGTCAAGGGCCAGCGACTGGAGACCCAGGAAGTCAAGCAGGAGTCCTACTTCAGGGCCGAGCGGTGGGCGGGAAGGTTCGAGAGGATCTTCCAGCTTCCCATCCCCGTGCAGGCCGACAAGGTCCGCGCCACCTACCGGGAAGGCGTCCTGACGGTGACGCTCCCCAAGGTCGAAGCGGTGAAGCCCAAGGACATCAAGATCGACGTGCAGTAACGCAGCTGGCCGGCGGCGGGGCGCCACGCCCCGCCGCGTCGGCCGCTGACGAGCGACTTCATACAGGAGACGGAAAACATGGCGAAGGTGATCGGCATTGACCTCGGGACGACAAACTCGGTAGTCGCGGTCGTGGAGGGTGGAGATCCCACTGTGATCGCCAATCAGGAAGGAAGCCGCCTGACTCCCTCGGTGGTGGCCTTCACGAAGGAAGGGGAGACCCTGGTGGGGCAGGTGGCGAAGCGTCAAGCCATCACCAACCCGGACAACACGATCTTCTCGATCAAGCGCTTCATGGGGCGGCGATTCGACGAGGTCCTGCAGGAGGCGAAGCTCGTCCCCTACAAGGTCGTCAAGGCACAGAACGGCGACGTCCGCATCGAGGCCAGGGGCAAGGAGTACGCTCCGCCCGAGATCTCGGCCCTCGTTTTGAGAAAGCTCAAGGAGGCCGCCGAGGCCTATCTGGGCGAGAAAGTGACCCAAGCGGTCATCACCGTGCCCGCCTATTTCAACGATAGCCAGCGCCAGGCGACCAAGGACGCGGGGGCGATCGCGGGCCTGGAAGTGCTCCGCATCGTCAACGAGCCGACGGCGGCGGCTTTGGCCTATGGACTGGACAAGAAGAAGGACGAGACGGTCGCCGTCTACGACCTGGGCGGCGGGACCTTCGACATCTCGATCCTGGAGATCGGCGAGGGGGTGGTCGAGGTCAAGGCGACCAACGGGGACACCCACCTGGGCGGCGATGACTTCGACCAGAAGGTCATGGACTGGATCGCCGATGAGTTCAAGCGGGAAAACGGCATTGATCTTCGCAAGGATCGCATGGCCCTCCAGCGCCTGAAGGAGGCGGCGGAAAAGGCCAAGTGCGAGCTCTCAACCGTCGTGCAAACCGAGATCAACCTGCCCTTCATCACCGCGGACGCGACAGGGCCGAAGCATCTCGTGCTTACCCTCACCCGGGCCAAGCTCGAGTCGCTCGTGGCGGATCTCGTCGAGCGCAGCCTGGCTCCGTGCCGCGAGGCCATGCGCCAGGCGGGAGTGACGGCCGGCGACCTCGACGAGGTCATCCTCGTGGGTGGCCAGACGCGCATGCCCAAAGTGCAGGAAGAGGTCAAGAAGCTTTTCGGCAAGGACCCGAACAAGACCGTCAACCCCGACGAAGTGGTGGCGGTAGGCGCGGCGGTGCAGGCTGCGGTGCTCACGGGCGAAGTCAAGGACTTGCTGCTCCTCGACGTGACGCCGCTGTCCCTCGGCATCGAGACGCTGGGCGGGGTCATGACCAAACTCATCGAGGCCAACACCACGATCCCCACGAAGAAGACGGAGACCTTCACCACGGCCTCGGACAGCCAGCCCTCCGTGGAGGTGCATGTCCTCCAGGGCGAGCGGCCCATGGCCCGCGACAACCGCACGCTCGGACGCTTCCATCTCGACGGCATCCCCGCCGCGCCGCGCGGGGTGCCGCAGATCGAAGTGACCTTCGACATCGACGCCAACGGGATCCTGAACGTCTCGGCGCGCGACAAGGCCACGAGCAAGCAGCAGAACATCACCATCACGGCTTCGTCCGGCCTCACCAAGGACGAGATCGACAAGATGAAGAAGGAAGCCGAGGCCAACGCCGCCGAGGACGCGAAGAGCCGCGAGGTCATCGAGGCCAGGAACCAGTGCGACTCCCTCATCTACTCGACGGAACGGACCCTGCGCGACTACGGCGACAAGATTCCCGCCGAGGACAAGCAGGCGATCGAGGCGGCCATGGCCGAAGCCCGCGAGGCGCTCAAGGGCGACGACCTCGACCGCATCAAGCGGGCGCAGGAGGCGCTGACCAAGGCCTCGCACAAGCTCGCCGAAGTGATGTATCGGGAGACCCAGGCCTCCGGCCAGCCGGGCCCGCAAGGCGCGGGCCAGGCGGGCGGCCCCGGCTCCGGCGGCGCGCAGGCTCCCAAGAGCGATGTCGTGGACGCCGAGTTCGAAGACCTCGGCGACAAGGGCAAGAATTGAGGCGACATGTCCCGTGACTACTACGCGGTCCTCGAGATTGGCGTCGGCGCCACGCCCGTGCAGGTCAAGCGCGCGTATCAGCGCCTGGCCCGGCGGTACTCGCCCGACGTCAACTTGTGGGATCGCGATGCCCGCTCCCTCTTCGAGGAGATCGTCGAAGCCTACCGCGTGCTGAGCGATCCCGCCGCGCGGGGCGTCTACGATCGCCAGGGCGGTCAAGGCTGCCCGCAGCCGGAGAGGGCCAATCCGCAGGCCGTCTCCGGCGGCCGCCGGGGCGACGATGCCCACGTAGCCGTGGAGCTGTCGTTCGTCCAGGCGGCCGCCGGAGCGTCCGCCGATGTGACCGTCGAGCGCCTCGCGTCGTGTGAATCATGCGGCGGCACAGGCGGCCGCGCCAATGCGCCCGCGTCTCGCTGCGAGCACTGCGCGGGTGTCGGCACGGTCTGGCGACGCGAGGGGACGCTGACCGCGGACCGCTGTCCCGCCTGCGGCGGCATCGGCGAGCGAGTGAACGAGCCCTGCCCCGATTGTCACGGTCGCGGGCTGCGCCCGGAGCGGGCGACGGTACCGGTGGCCATCCCCGCGGGCGTGGATTCGGGCGCCCAGATTCGCGTGGCGGAGCAAGGTCACGCGGGACCATGGGGTGGGCCACGGGGCGACCTCATCGTCATCGCCCGCGTGCACGAGGATCCAGAGTTCACGCGCAAGGGCGACAACCTCCACGTGGACGCGCACATCACGGTCGCCGAGGCGGTGCTGGGAGGGCGGGTGCCCGTCCGGACCCTCGAGGGCATGGCGGAGCTGGTGGTACCGCCCGGCACGCAGAGCGGCCAGGTCCTGAGATTGCGCGGCCGCGGGCTCCCTCGGCTCACGGGGCCGGGGCGCGGCGACCTCTTCGTCACCGCGCACGTCGAGATTCCGCGCGGCATCGACGCGCGGACCCAGGAGCTCTTCCGCGAGCTGGGGCGGCTCCTGCCGCGCCAGGGGGTGCGGTCATGACGGACAAGGGCAAGCCTCTCTACATGATCGGTGTGGTCGCCGACATGCTGAAGGTTCACCCGCAGACCTTGCGTATGTACGAAAAGAAGGGGCTGATCCGTCCCTCTCGCTCCGAGGGGCGCACCCGGATGTACTCGGCCGACGACGTGGACGAGGTCGCCCGGGTCATCCGGCTCGCTCGGGACCTCGGGGTGAATCTGGCGGGCATCGAGATCATCCTAAAGATGAGACGGCGGATGCTCGATATGCAGACCCAGATCGAGGACCTGACGAGGTACGTGCAGAGCGAGATGGGCGAGATACGTGATCCGGCCGCCCGCGGCCGCAGCGAAGCCCTGGTCCGGGCCGCCTCGACCCAGCTGAAGCCCGTGGATGTCTTCTGAGCGGACAGAAAGGACGCAGGCCATGACTGACAAGATGAAGACAGACGGCGGGCCGACGGACATGGCCGTGCCGGAGATCGTTTCGATCCTGCCCCTCCGCGATCTCGTCGTGTTCCCGCACGCGGTCGTGCCGCTGGCCGCCGGGCGCGAGTCCTCTCTGCGCTTGATCGAGGACGCCGTCCGCGCGGGCCGCCCCATCGGCACCTTCGGTCAGCTCGACGCGACCACCGATGCCCCCACGGAGAACGATCTGCACCGGATCGGCACCTATACGGCCATTCACAAGGTGATCAAGCAGCCCGATGGGCCCGTGCGCCTGGCCGTGCAGGGCCTCTCGCGTATCCGCCTCGTCGAGGTGGTCCAGACCCACCCCTTCATCACGGCGCGGGTCGAAGAGGTGCCGGAGATCATGCCGCCCGCCGGCGACCTCGAGACCGAGGCTCTGGTGCGCAATGCCACGAACCTGTTCCGCAAGATCGTGGAGCTCTCGCCCCATCTGCCCGACGAGCTCGCCGAGGCCATCGCCAATGTCACGCACGCGGGACGGCTCGCCGACGCCATCGCGGCGTCGTTGCCCTCGTTCACGCCTCTGGCCAAGCAGGAGCTGCTGGCCACGGCGGACGTGAAGGCACGCCTCCAGCGGCTGGTCGCCCTCCTGACCAAGGAAGCCGAGGTGCTCGAGCTCGGCTCGCGCATCCAGTCCCAGGTGGAATCCGAGGTCGGCAAGGGCCAGCGGGACTACTACCTCCGGGAGCAGCTCAAGGCCATCCAGAAGGAGCTCGGCCAGAGCGACGATCGCACCGAAGAGATCGACGAGCTGCGCGGCAAGATCGAGGCGGCCGGGATGACCGACGAAGCGAAGAAGGAGGCGCTGCGGGAGCTCGACCGTCTGTCCAAGATGCCGCCCGCCGCGGCCGAGTACACGGTGGCCCGCACGTATCTCGAGTGGCTGGTGGCGCTGCCCTGGAGCAAGGAGACGGAGGACACCCTCGACCTCGCGCAGGCGCGCACCGTGCTCGACGACGACCACTCGGGGCTCGAGAAGGTGAAGGACCGCATCCTCGAATATCTCGCGGTCAAGAGCATGCGGCCGATCGGCCGTGACCCCATCCTCTGCTTCGTGGGTCCGCCCGGCGTGGGCAAGACCTCGCTGGGGCGCTCCATCGCGCGTGCCCTTGGGCGGAAATTCCACCGGATCTCGCTGGGCGGCATGCGGGATGAGGCGGAGATCCGCGGGCACCGCCGGACCTATATCGGGGCCCTCCCCGGGCAGATCATCCAGGGACTGCGCCGCGCCGAGTCCAAGAATCCCGTCCTGATGCTGGACGAGATAGACAAGCTCGGGATGGACTTCCGGGGTGATCCCGCCTCGGCGCTCCTCGAGGTGCTCGATCCCGAGCAGAACGTCGCCTTCCGCGACCACTATGTCGACGTGGCGTTCGACCTCTCGCGCGTGCTCTTCATCACCACCGCCAACATGCTCGACACGGTGCCCCCGGCCCTCCGCGACCGGATGGAGATCATCGAGCTGCCCGGCTACACGGAGGAGGAGAAGGTCCAGATCGCGCGCAGGCACCTCGTGCCCAAGCAGGTCCGGGATCATGGGTTGACAACCACGGAGGGCCCGATTGCCGCGGGGGAGGCCGCGCACATCCGCTTCACGGACGCGGCGCTCACCACCCTGATCCGCCACTATACCCGGGAGGCGGGCCTGCGGAATCTCGAGCGCGAGATCGCCACCATCACGCGCAAGATCGCCAAGCGCCGGGTCGAGGGGCGCACGGAGCCGGTGGAGGTGACGCCGGAGCTCGTCGGGGAGCTCCTCGGCGCGCCGCGGTTCCTCGTCGAGGAGCTCGAGGAGCGCACCCGCGTCCCCGGCGTCGCCATCGGTCTGGCCTGGACCCCCGCGGGAGGCGACATCCTCTTCATCGAGGCCACGCGCATGAAGGGGGGCAAGACCCTCACCCTCACCGGCCAGCTGGGCGACGTGATGAAGGAGTCAGTCCAGGCGGCCCTGTCCTGGGTGCGCTCGCATGCCACCGAGCTCGGGATCCGCTCCGACTTCTGGGACATCTCCGACATCCATGTCCACATCCCCGCGGGCGCCATTCCCAAGGATGGGCCTTCGGCGGGTGTGACGATGGTGACGGCCCTGGCATCTCTGATGAGCGGTCGGGCGATCAAGCCGCGTCTGGCCATGACGGGCGAAGTGACGCTCTCGGGTCGGGTGCTGGCCGTGGGCGGCATCAAGGAAAAGGTGCTGGCGGCGCGCCGGGCGGGCGTGACCACGGTGATCCTGCCGCGTCGGAACGAGAAGAACCTGCTCGAGGACGTGCCGAAGCTGCTCCGCGAGTCCATGACCTTCCACCTCGTGGACTCGGTCGAAGAGGTCCTGGATCTTGCGCTCGAAGATGCCCTGCCGCGAAACGGCCGGATCAAGGACGCCCTCGTGCCCTCGCGGAACTGAGCGTCAACTAGCCGTTCCGGAACGACAAATCGGCTGCCGTGTCGCGGCAGCCGATTTCAGTTTACGCGGGAGGGCGAGGTCCGCTATGTTCGATCCATTGTGCTCCGAGCCTTTCTGATTCCCCTCTTACTGCTCCTCTCCGCCCTCGCCACCGAGGCGGCGGCGTCGTCCCTGTATCGCTGGGAGGACGGGGAGGGGGTCGCCCACTTCACGAACGCGCCCACCGATGGCCGCTTCCGGCGCGTGGGGGCGCTGTCAGGGACCGCGCAGGGCTGGCTGCGGATGCCCGAGGCCGTGCGGACGCGCTACAGCGAGGAGATCCGCGAGATGGCCACGCGCCACGGGGTGGCGTCCGATCTGGTCGAGTCGGTGATCCGGGTCGAGTCCGCCTTCAATCCGCGCGCGGTGTCGAACAAGGGCGCCCAGGGCTTGATGCAGCTCATGCCGCGCACCGCCTCCATGCTCGGCGTGCGCAACGTCTTCGACCCGCGCCAGAACATCGAGGGCGGCGTGCGTCACCTGCGCTACCTGCTCGACAGGTACCCGGGCAATACCGCGCTGGCCCTGGCCGCGTACAACGCAGGGGAGAAGGCGGTGGACTACTACGGCGGCGTTCCCCCGTATGCCGAGACCCAGCAATACGTCCAGAAGATCCTCGGCACGGGCAGCTATTCTGGCACACGCTCGGCGCGGGCCATCATCTTCCGCTACACGGAGTCGGACGGGACGGTGACGTACAGCAATGTGCCGAGGGGAGCCGCAGCTCCGAGCTTTCGCTAGCTCCGTCGCTTCCAGACGGTGTCGAGGAAGCGGTCGAGGAAACCGTCCTTGATGAAGATCTCCACCGCCTCGCGCGTCGCCTCCTGATCCATTCCCCACAGCGCCGCCCGCTTGCCGCCTTCGGCGCTGCACTGGACGAAGATCCGCTCGTCTCGCGCGTAGGCAACGGGCAGGCCCTCGTAGATCTGCGCCGCGAAGGCGTTGACCCCCGGCCCGCCCACCGCGATGGCGGGGAAGAGCTCGGCCATCTCCTGGTTGACCATCCACATGTCGGTCACCACGACCCCGCTCCGGTTCTCGTCGCCTTCGCTGCGCGAGCCGATGGCGCGCTTGAGGTCGTAGGCGATGGGGCGGTCTTCCTCCTCGGGAAGGATGCCGTAGCCCACCACGAGGAGGACGGTGGAGCCGATGTCGAAATAGCGGGGCATCAGCGGATGAGACGGGCCAGCTCTCGGAAGTCCTCGGAGTCGGCCTGGCCGAGGAGCTGGAACATCAGCGTCTCGGTGGCGCTGACGACGGCGCCTGCCTGGCGCAGCTGCTCGGTGGCGAGCCGCCAGTTGGCCTGGGTGCGCGAGGTGATGGCGTCGGCGGCGACATGGACGGCCAGGCCCGCCCCGAGCAGGTCGAGCGCCGTCATGAGCACACAGACATGCGCCTCGATGCCGGCCAGGATGACCCGGCGGGTGCCCAGGGTCTGCAGGCGCGCCCGGGCCTCCTCGGCCGCCCAGCACGAGAACACGACCTTGGCCACGGGCCGGACATCGGCGGGCAGCGCGTCGCGCAGCTCCTGCAAGGTGTGACCGAGGCCCTTGGCATATTGCTCGGTCACGACGATGGGTAGCTTGAGTCGCTTGGCCGTGGCCACCAGGATCTTGATGTTGCGCATGACCTCTTCGCGGTGGTCGGCGTCCATGGCGGGGAAGAGCCGCTCCTGCACGTCCACGAGGAGGAGCGTAGTGCCTTCGCGCGGCAGCGCCATCGGGTGCGGAGTGTCCATGAGGATCTCCTTGGGGACGGATCAGAGACATCGGTCCGGGCCCCGGTACTGCAGCGCCTCGGACACGTGCTCCGTCGCTATCCTCTCACACCGGACAGGTCGGCGATAGTGCGGGCGACCCTTCTCACGCCGGCGCGGACGTCGGGGGTTCTGTCCTCACGCGCCGCCTGGCAAAGAGCGCGTACACGGCGGGCAGCACCAGAAGGGTGAGGGCCGTGGAGGAGACCAGGCCCCCGATCACCACGCGGGCGAGCGGACGCTGGATCTCCGAGCCGATACCGTGAGAGAGGGCGGCGGGCAGGAACCCGACCACAGCCACCACTGCCGACACCATGATGGGACGGAAGCGGATCTCGCACCCGCGGACGATGGCTTCCGGGAGGGGCAGGCCGTCCGCGTAGGCCTGACGAATGGAGGACACCAGGACCACGCCGTTCAGCACGCTCACCCCGAAGACGGCGATGTACCCCACGGCGGCCGAGATGTTGAAGTTGGTCTGCCACAGGTACAGGGCCAGGGTGCCGCCGATGAGGGCGAAGGGCAGGTTCAGCATGATGAGCAGGGCGTCTCCCACCGAGTTGAAGGCGCCGAAGAGCAGGATGAAGATGATGAAGATCACCAGGGGGACGATGATATAGAGGCGCGCGAGGGCCCGCTGCTGATCCTCGAAGCGCCCACTCCACACCATCTGATATCCGGGAGGCAGGCTGACCGCTGCCCCCACCTTCTTCATGGCCTCGGCCACCAGGCCGCCCATGTCGCGCTCGCGCACGCTCCACTTGATGGCCACGCGCCGCACATTGCCGTCGCGCATGATCTGGTTGAAGCCGTCCTTCGTGCTGAACTCGGCGAGCTGGCTCACGGGAATTCGCTCGCCGCTCGGGGCGCTGACGAGGAGGCCGCGCAGGTTCGCGAGAACATCGCCGTCCTGGGAAAGTCTCACGGCCAGATGGAAGCGGCGCTCGCCCTCGAAGACCTCGGTGACATTGCGTCCCTTGGTCGCCGCCTCGATGGTGTCCTGGACATCCTGGACATTGATACCGTAGCGGGCGGCGGCCGAGCGGTCCACCACGATCTGGAGCTGCGGCTGGCCGACCAGTTGATCGTAGTCGAGGTCGGCGGCCACGCCACGGATTGTGGCGAGGACTCGGGCGATGTCCTGAGCTTTCTGCTGCAATACGAAGAGGTCGGGGCCGAAGAGCTTGATGCTCAGCTCGCCCTTCACCCCGGCGAGCGCCTCGTCCACGTTGTCCTTGATGGGCTGCGAGAAGTTCGTGGTGATGCCGGGGATGTCCGAGAGCGAGGCGGCCATGGCCTCGATGAGCTTGTCCTTTTCCTTGACGCGCCATTGCTCGCGGGGCTTCAGCCCGATGTAGAACTCGTTGTTGTCGGCGCCGTTGGGATCGGTGCCATCGTCAGGGGCACCGGTCTGGGAGACCACCACGCGTACCTCCGGCAATTTCAGGAGCCGCTCGCGGATCTCGTGGACGTAGGGGCGCGTCGCCTCCAGGGCGATGCCGACGGGGAGCTTCACCCGCAGCCACAGGTCACCCTCGTCCAGCTCGGGCAAGAACTCCTTCCCGAGCAGCGTGAAGACGAACAGCGAGAGCGCGAGGAGTCCAGCGGCGCCCAGAATGGGGACGAGCGGCCGGCGGACGCACCAGTCGATGGCCGGCGTGTACGGGCGTCGAAGCCAGCGCAGCAACGGGCTTTCTCGCTCCGAGGGCGGTCGCCTGAAGAGAAAGCTCGTGAGGACGGGGATCAGCGTCAGTGTCAGGATCAGGGAGCCGATCACCGCCAACGAGATGGTCACGGCCATGGGGCGGAAGAGCTTCCCTTCGATGCGCTGGAAGGTGACGATGGGCACGTACACCGTCATGATGATCAGCACGGCGAAGGTGAGGGGGCGCGCCACCTCGACCGCCGCGTGCTCGACCTCGCGAACGACCCGATGCTCCGTCACCTTGCGCTCGCCCAAATGACGCAGGATGTTCTCGGTCATGATCACGGCGCCGTCCACGATGATCCCGAAGTCGATGGCGCCCAGCGACAACAGATTGGCCGGGATGCCGCGGAGATCCATGAAGATGAAAGCAAAAAGGAGCGACAGGGGAATGGTGAGGGCCACGATGAGGGCGGCGCGAAGATTGTAGAGGAACAGCGTGAGCAGCAGCACCACCAGGGCCGCCCCCTCCACCAGGTTGCGCATCACGGTGGTCACGGTGGTCTGCACCAGCCGGTCGCGGCTGTAGTAGGGCTTGAGCTCCACGCCGGAAGGCAGGAGCCGCTGGATCTCCGCGATCTTCTTCTTCACGCCGTCGATGACCTTGCCGGGGTTCTCTCCCTTGCGCATCAGGATGATGCCCTGGACCAGATCGTCTTCGTGGTCCCTCCCCAGGATGCCGAAGCGGATGGCCGTACCGATCCCGACCGTTCCGATGTCGCGCACCCGGATGGGCGTTCCCTTCTGCGCGGCCACCACGATGTGCTCGATGTCCTGGGTGGACTGGACGAGGCCGATGCCCCTCACCATGAGGGCATACTCGCCCTGGCGGACATAGCTGCCGCCGGCGTTGGAGTTGTTGCCCGCGACAGAGTCGAACACTTGCTTGAGCGTCAGGTTGTAGGCGCGCAGACGCCCCTGATCCACGCTGATCTGGTACTGCTTGATGCCGCCGCCCCACGACACGACGTCGGCCACGCCGGGCACCTTCTTGAACTCGCGCTCGATGGTCCAGTCCTGGAGGGCCTTCAGCTCTACCAGGGGCATGCTCTTCGACTCGAGCGTGTAGCGGTACACCTCGCCGATGACGCTGGCCAGGGGGCCGAGCTGCGGCTTGGCATCGGCAGGAATCTCGGCCTGGGTCATCCGCTCCAGCACCTGCTGGCGCGCCCAGTAGCTGTCGGTACCGTCGGCGAAGAGGACGCGGATATTGGAGAGCCCGAAGATCGAGATGGAACGGAGGAAGGTGAGGTTGGCGACTCCGTTCAGCTCCTTCTCGAGGGCGATGGTGACCAGCCGCTCCACCTCCTCGGCGGCATGACCGGGCCAGATGGTGATGACGTCCACCTCCACGTCCGCCACGTCCGGGTAGGCCTCGATGGGAAGACGGGAGAAGGAGGCGATGCCCCCTGCGGTGAGGAGGGCAGCCAGGGCCAGAGTGATGAAGCGCTGATGGAGAGCGAAGGCAACCAGGCGCTGGATCATGGCGCGCTCTGCATCGAGACTTTCACGACGATCACGGCCATCTCCCGTTCGATGAGCAGAACCCCACGCATGCTCGTTCTCCAAGTGGGCGGCCGCCCGCCAACCAGATTCGACGGATGGGCGTGCGAGAGCCCACGAAGTAGGCATAGATCCCCGGGGCGAGATACAGTCCCGCGGGGGCGCCGCGGATGATCCGCGGCTCTACGACACGCGGCGATTTAGAGAGAGCGAGCTACGAGGTAGGGGGAGCGCGAATGGCGTCCGACGAGGAGGAGGGACAGAGAGCGGGCTCCTGGTCACTGCAGACGACGGTGGCGATGACGACCTCAGCCGGACCGATACCTCGAGCGCCAAACAGCTCGATGACGCCAGCATCGGAGGTAATGAGCCCGATGATGTTGTCGAAATCGGCGTCGTCATAGAAGCCGGATATCCAGCTCGGGTCGGGAGGGCTGGCGTACGCCAATGGCGCCAGGAGAAGGAGGCTGGACAGCAGAGCTAGCGCAAGAGCGGCGCGGAGCTTCATGTGTGATCGGTAACACTGCGCAGAGCGGGTGTCAAGGTGTCAAGCCCGCGACGAATCAGAGGCATCGGTCGAGGCCCCGGTACTGCAGTGCCTCGGACACGTGCTCCGCCGTGATCTTCTCCTCCCCGGACAGGTCGGCGATAGTGCGGGCGACCTTGAGGACGCGATCGTGGCCCCGCGCGGAGAGGCCGAGACGGCTCACCGCCTGCTGGAGGAGCCGGGAGGCCTCGGGCGGTGCCGCGCAGAACCGCCGCACCTGCCGACCGCTCATGCGGGCGTTGACGCGGGTGAGGCCGTCGGCAAAGCGCGCGCGCTGGCCTTCGCGCGCGGCCTCCACGCGCGCCCGCACCACGGCCGACGTCTCGCCGACCGTTCCCGAGAGCTCGGCGTAGGGCACCGCGGGCACGTCCAGGTGCAGATCGATCCGGTCCAGGAGCGGGCGCGAGAGCCGCGCGAGGTAGTGGCGCCGCTCCCCCGCCGTGCAGACGCAGGTCGAGAGCGACGCGCAGCCGCGCCGGCACGGATTGGCGGCCCCGATCATCTGGAAGCGCGCGGGAAAGGCCGCGCTGCCCGCCGCGCGCGAGATCATGACGCTGCCGTCCTCGAGGGGCTGGCGGAGCCCCTCGAGCACACGCAGGGAGAACTCCGGCAGCTCGTCGAGAGACGGCCTGCGAGGCTACGGTGAAGAGGCTTGCCGTCGTGCGACTGGAGTTCGCCGACGAAGCAGTTCCTCGCCCAACGGGCCTGGCGCCCCGGAAGGCATCGCAACGAGACAAGGGGACGGGCACTGCTCGAACGCCACGGGAACGGTAGCCCCCACACGGGCCGGCGCCGTGCTAGCATCATCTCGCCTGCGGTATCCGACGCCAAAAGGCAGAGCCAATCAGCGGGCGAGGTGAGAAGTAGGTTGTGGTCCCTCGTCAGGCTCGGCTCCCATCACCGCCCGCAGGCAACTACTCTCCCACTATCGACGGGACCCTTTTCCCTGTTTGTGAGGGAGATCGACGATGACGACACGCGGGCAGATGCGCGAGGCCAAGAGGGCAGCAGGAATCTGCGTGGAACCGACATGCGGGAGCAAGGCCCTATACCCGTGGGAGCATTGTCCCAAGCATGTACGAACGCCCGTCGCTAAGTGGGCAGCGCAACAGCCGGACGTCAAGAATCAAGCAAACAATCGGGCAACTTGAAAGGTTGTATTCAGCCCTTTCCGTCGCGATTGACCGAGAGCACGAAACCGGGGGCAATCAAAATGGCCGTCACGAAGTGCGGCAAATGCGGCGCCGTCCTAAGCCCGCCTGTCCACGCCGTATCAATGTGTCCGGGATGTGGCAAGGCCCTCTCCGAGATCCACGTGCTTGTAGACGAGGAGGTGCCGCTGACGATCCGGGAGAGGCTCCAGACCAAGGTACGCCACGGTCAGCCTGGCGAGGTCGCGCCGCACCTCGAGACGACGGCTGGCGATGATCTCCAGTGGAGTACTGGGCGGTGGTTGCGCGTGGAGCGACGGGTCGACCGGGAGAACGACCTCTACACAGAGACGCTCACCGATCCTGAGACAGGAGAGGTCGTGCGCGAAGTGCACGAGCGATTGAGCGAGCATCGCGGGCGCGGCGCAGCTAAGGAAGTCGGCACCCCTGGAGACGGCGAGAACCCCACAGGCTGACGGAGGCCCCGGGTCGACGATGGCAGATTGGCAGGAGCACTACAGGCGGATGAAGCGGTCCCGCGCCTGGCTCAACACAGAGTGGAACAATGGCGCAGAGGGTGCGGACAAGATGGAGCGCGTTCGCGATGCGTTCTTCGATTTCTTCCAGACCTGTTTCCACCTGGTGGACTGGCTGGAGAATGACCGGTCCCCAACCGATCCGACGATCAGAGGCGGAGGGATTCGTCATGGGGTCGCCCGCTCTGTCCCTTTGTTGCGCCCTCTGCCAGGGGTCGAAGCATGCGACTCTGAAACAAAAGGGCATTGCAGCTGTGCGACCCGAGCGCCAGGTTATCAGCGAGCTGCCGTTTGTGGACGGCAACGGGAAGAAGCTTGGTGCCATACAATTCTCGGCGATGGAAATGGCCGTCGTGCGGTCCGCCGGAAACACGAACGCTTTTGACCTGGCGGACGAGTGTCTTGCGGAATGGGACCGGCTCCTCGAGTCCCGCGGGCTCGTTCTGCCGGTTCTGCCGGCCTAGCATAGCGGCCACCGTCGGACCGGAGTCGATCGCATCGCGAGCCGCCGCTGCCTCGCCAGCTCCTCCGGCTCGTCCCGTCGCATCACCCGCTCGAGCAGCCCACGCGTCACCAGCCCGGGCGCGGTGAGCCGCGGGGCCGCCCGCCCAATTGAGCTTCTCGAGCACGGGACCGAACTTCCGCACGGCGCGACGGTTCTAGACGTATTCGTCGCGCTGCAAGCCCACCAGGACATCGTCCGTCGTGCTCCCACGCTTGCCCACGCCGCCTCGCCGGTCGATAGCCCGGAGTTTCAGTCGCGGGCGCTCGAAGACTGGGCGTATCGACGCGGTGTCCAGCTGGACTTCAGCCGGCCGGGCAAACCGGTCGAACATGTGGTTCAGGGTCTTCGTGGAAGTGAGTGGGTGAAACCGTGGGGCCGAGAGGGGGGAAACCCGCTCTGGGCGCGGCGGGAAGCGCTGTCGAGGCAGCGCAGAAATGGGGCCATGATACGCGCATGCCACCCCCGCGACGACGGCGCAGGCTGTGGGATGCGCATCGCGTTCGGGATTCCGTCCGAGACTCGACCGCGCAGGTGATCTTCGGTGGCCCGTACGCTCAGGTCCTGTCCCTAACCTGCCGGTCAACGCAATGACGTGTGGGACGTGGGGGGCAGCGCAACTTCCAGGTCGCGGACCCGTCAGCGCCGCGCCTCCCGGCTCTCCGATGGAGAGTACCCCGCCTAAGGTCCTGACCTGCTGCTGCCGAGCTTCTGATCGGGCCGCGATCACCAAAATCGACCCCAAATCACCCACACGATTCCACGAAGAGCCTGTGTTCATTGAAGCGTCTAACGGCCGGCTGCGGGACGAATGTCTGAACGTGCATCAGTTCGCGTCGGTGGCCGACGCGCAATGGAAGATCGAGGCGTGGCGGATCGATTACAATCAGCGCCGGCCACACAGCTCGCTCGGCCACCTGACGCCGAACGAGTTTGCCGAGCAACGTCAGGCGATGCGGGTCGTCGACGACGTCGCCTTTTCTAGTTGAGAACTGTCTCGTTATGGGACCTACGTCACGCGCCCGCACAGTCTACTTTTGAAGTGTCTACTTGACGGGGAAGCTTACGGAGGCGAGAGGCATCGGCACCCGCACGTGGTTTCCTTAGGCCCCCCTGGCCAAGATC
>WNFE01001827.1_pt1 | contig 15529 bp, 10 predicted proteins | sample 5400451 | NCBI WGS metagenome assembly WNFE01 (sample SAMN13153344, study PRJNA577476) | soil metagenome | isolation source: 200 cm saprolite under Douglas fir tree site 2 hole 2 | place: USA:California | collected 2015-04-18 | reverse complement strand
TTCATCAGCTCCTGCGATTGCCGTTCCATCGCGTGGGCGTTGCGCAGCTCGAGCACGAAGGCGGCGCGGGCGGTCTCGGGCGACATGGCGGCTCTCCCGGTCGAAGGCGCTCGATGAAAACTCTTGTCGCCAGTATGGCGTTCCACACCGGATCGAAGCAACCTGCCCGGCGCGGGTTTTTTCGTCGGCGGCGGGGCGCTGGGACGTTCTCCGCGGGCCGAGGCCGCCCCGCACGATGCGAGGCGGCCTGAGGGGATCGGGCGATGCGGGGCGTTACTCCCGCTCTTTCGGCTTGTCGGCGTCCGTTGCATCGCCGGCTTCCTGGAGAGTGGCAAGCCTACTGCGTCACCGCAGCGATCGCCCGAAATGCACGAGCCCGCGATCGGCGCCGAACTCCGGCGCCAGAAAACCCGGAGAATATTAACTTGCGCAATCGCCAAAGCAAAGGCGGGCCCGCGATCTCGATGCCATGGTTCCGGCACGCGGCCGCGAGCGCCTCCGCCTGCTCGGGGTCGACGGACCCGACCGATGCGTCCCGGGATCGCCCTGCCTCCCGATCAGCGTCATGCACTGACAGAATGGCCAGTTCCTGTCGGTTGTTGTTTGATCTTCTCGAGCATCACGGCGATCGATCCGTAGAACGCGACCAGCCCCCAAAGGAGCCAATATTGGGTGCGCACATCCGCGATCGGCGCGCCAAGCTGCGCGACCCGCACCAGCGCATCGATCGCGATGGTGCTCGGTACGAAGACTGCGATAACCTGCACGAGCTTGGGTATTGCCTCGGTCGGCCAGGCGAAGCCCGCGAGGTAGAAGAACGGCAGTCCGATCGCGGCGAACGTGAGCTGCACGGCAAGCGGGTTCCGGAAGATGGCCGCCACGACCAGCCCCAGAAAGCCCACCGAAAGCACGAACGGAACGGCGAGCGCCAGGATGGCCGCCACGGAGCCGAGCCGCGGCAGGCCGTAGAAATACGGAAGCGCTATCAGATAGAGCGGCAGGATGAACGCCTCGAGCGCGAGATACGCGAGGCCCTTTCCGACTACTCTGGCGATGGGCCCGGCGGCTGGTGTGCCCGCGCGTCCTGCTCCCAGGTTGCCTTCCGGCGTCGTCCCGAGGAGACCGACGCCGATGAGAAGCGTCTGCTGCAGGATCAGCACGAACGCCGCGGGGAGCACATAGGTGGCGTAGCCGCCTTGCGGATTGAATAGCGGCACCGCGGTCAGCGGCATCGGGTCCGACGCCGCGACGGCCAGCGCCGGATCGACCCCCACGCCGATCAGGCGCGCGGCCTCGACTTCCGCGCCGAACATCCTCGCGACGGCCGACACCCCGCCCGACACCCGCTGGTACATCAGGAAATAGCTCGCGTCGGCGTAAAGCGCGATCGGCGACGGACGGCCGTGCAGGAGCTCGCGTTCGAAGTCCCGCGGCACGATGAGGATGCCGTAGACGTTGCGCGCATAGACCTCGCGCTCGGCACTGCCGAGATCTGGCAGAACCTTGGCGATTGCCACGAACTCCGTGGCATCGACGCGACGCGCGAGCTCACGGCTGGCGAAAGTGCCGTCCTGGTCGACGAGCGCGATCGGAACCTTGCGCAGCGCTTCGTTCAGGTACGGCTGCGGATAGAAGACGGCGTAAATTGCTGCAGCCGCAATGAGCGTCGCGAAAGCCGGCCCCAGCGAGACCATCCTGCGCAGCTCGTTCCGGAAGACGGCAAAAACGCCTGTCATGAGGCCGCTCCCGACAGGACCGGCGGCGCTCCGCCGGGGCGCGCGGCAGCGCTGCGGACGCGCATCGTCTGCAGGCGCCAAACGGCGAGACCTGTAAATACCCCCACGAAAGCGAGCAGGATCAGCACCGGCTTCCACGACAGGTCGAGCGGGGTTCCGCGAACCGTCTGATCGATGCGAGCCGTGAGGTACCAAGTTCCCGGCAGGATCGACCCCCAGCCATAAGCGAAGGCATTCATGCCGAGACGGGGGAAGCCAATTCCCATGAAGCCGAACGCCGGCGCGGTGAGAAGCGTCCCGATGCTCACTGCGCTTGCCACCGGCGTGAGCAGCAGCGCCAGCAGCAGACCAAGGAACTGACAGGCGAGGATGAAGAGGATGCCGGCGAGCAGCAGCAGCCATCCTTGCCCGCGCAACGGCAGGCCGTACACGCCGAACAGTACGGCGTCGGGCAGGCCGAGCACCATCAGGAACAGCAGCGTGTAAGGAAGCATCTTTCCGGCGAGCGCCGGCCACAGCCCGCCGCCGAGCCGCCGGAGAATTTTGAGGCGATGAGGTGTCTGGACATCGAGCCCCGCCGAATAGGCCGACGCCGTCACGACGACGATCTGCAGCAGGCTCGGCAGCAGTGCCGCGAGCAGGAAATGCACATAGTTCAGCGTCGGATTGAACAGGGGGTTGGTCTGCACCGGGATCGGGGCAAGCGCGGCCTCGGCCGCTTCGACGGGCTGCCCCTGGGTCGTTCGCAGCGACAGCCGGACCCCCGCGGCCGCGCTCGGCACGGCGGCGTTCACCCCGCGCAGCACCAGATTTCCGGGCGTCATCATCTGCGTATTGTAGAAGAACACCACCTCGGGCCGGCGTCCGGCCAGCACGTCGCGCTCCAGATTGACGGGCAGCATCAGCAGTCCCAGGACGCGGCCGGAGAGGATCATGTTGCGGCCTTCGGCGAGCTCCGCCACGCGCACCGCGACGGCCGTGTCGGGAGTCGCATCCACGAGGCGGATCACCGATCGCGAGAGCTCGGAACTGTCGAGGTCGAGCACGCCGATCGGCAGCCGGGTCGCGAGACCGGTGCTGAATACTGCCGTGAGCAGCGCCGACAGCACGAGCGGCACAAGCGTGGTGAGGGCGAGAAGGAAGGGGCGGCGCCGCAGCCAACCGAGCTCCCGCCAAAATACCAGCCAGAACCCGGGTGCGAGTTTGCCCCGAATGGGCATGTCAGCGCCCCCGCTGCGCCCAGCTGGCAATCGCGCTCATCCCGGGACGCAACCCCTCGACCGGATCGATGGGCTTCGCGCGGACTTCGAAAGTGCGCAGATCGAAATCACCGGTCGCGCGCGTCGCACGCCATGTCGCGTACTGCCCCTGGACGTTGATCATGGTCACGCGAACGCGGATGACGGCGGATTTGAGTGCCGGCACGGTGACCTCGAAGGTGTCGCCGATCTTGAGCCCGGCCAGCAGATCCTCGCGCAGATTGAAGGTGAACCAGACGTTGCCCATGTCGATCAGCGAGAACAGCGGGGCGCCCGCGCTGAAATTCTCTCCAAGCTCCGCGACGCGCGTCGTGATCTGTCCCGAGATCGGTGCGCGAATGCTCAGCTCCGCCATGTCCACCACGCGCTGGTTCAGGGCTGCCTCGGTCTGCTTGACCTGAGCTGCGGCCAGCGCCCGTTCCTCCTGGCTCGCGCCGGTGATCGCCAATTGCAGGTTGGCCTGCGCCGCCTCGCGCTTGCGTATGGCCGCTTCCAGGTTGTGCGTTGCCTCGTCGACGCGCGTCTGCGGCGTGTTCCCCGAACGCGCCAGCTGCGCCTGTCTGTCGTAGGTCTCCTGGGCGAGGGTGACATCGGCCTCCGCGGACGCGACCTCGGCACGGCGGGCGGCGATCGTCTCCGGCCGGGTGCTGTTGATCCGGTCGAGATCGGCCTTGGCGACCAGCAACGCCGCTTGGGCCGCGAGGAGGGTGGCGGCAAGTTGCGGATTGTCGAGCTCGGCGAGGACCGCTCCGCGCTCGACGGTGTCGCCGACGTCGGCTCCAAGGGTCTTGATGCGGCCGGCCACGCGCGGACTGATGTCGACGCGGTCAGCCGATACTTCGCCCTGCACGGTGAGCGGCGGCGGCCGTGTAGCGAGCCACAGCACCGCTGCGAACACGGCCAGCACGAGGACTCCAGCGATCCACCGAAAGGCCTTCATCTGGCGCGCCATTTGGCCCTGCTCCTCAGCGTCGTCGATGCCCGATTTTGCAAGCGCGTCAAACCGCGTCGCTGCCTGCCGAACCTATTGCATGAACCACCCATGGCTGACGACGATCGACTGGCCGGTCAGCGCATTCGAGCCGAAGGACGCCAGAAAAAGCGCAGTTTCCGCCACGTCTTCGATCGTGGTGAACTCGCCGTCCACCGTCTCCTTCAGCATGACGTTCTTGATGACCTCCTGCTCGGAAATGCCGAGTTCCTTCGCCTGCTCCGGGATCTGCTTGTCGACCAGGGGAGTACGCACGAATCCGGGACAAATCACATTGGCGCGGACGCCGTGGGCGGCGCCCTCCTTGGCAACTACCTTTGCCAGGCCGATCAGGCCATGTTTGGCCGTGACATAGGGCGCCTTGAGCACCGACGCCTCCTTCGAGTGCACCGAGCCCATGTAGATGATTGTGCCGCTGTTCTGCTTGTACATCTGGCGGAGCGCGGCACGAGTGGTCAGGAAGGCACCATCGAGATGGATCGCCAGCAGCTTCTTCCATTTGGCGAATTCGAACTCGACGACGGGTGCCACAATCTGGATGCCGGCGTTGCTGACGAGGACATCCAGCGCGCCAAACGCCTCGACGACTTTCGAGGTGCCCGCCTCCACCTGTGCTTCGTCGCTGACATCCATTGCCACGCCGATCGCCCGCTGGCCGTGCGGATCGATCTCGCGCGCGGTGGCATCGGCCGCCTGCTGGTTCAAATCGGCGATGGCGATCCTGGCCCCTTCGCGGGCAAAGATGACGGCGATCTCCCGGCCGATTCCGCTGGCTGCGCCGGTAATGATCGCGACTTTGTCTTTCAGACGCACAGGGCTCTCCTCTTTCCAGGAATGACCGCCGATTTTCACGCCAGATAGTCGTGCACAACCTTGCCGAGGTCGAGCGTGAGATCGGCGAGGATGTGGACGCCCGACACGATCTCCAGCACGGGGAGCTCGGCGAGAGGCGCCAAGGCGTGGGAAAACAAGGTCAGCTGCGCCGGCCCGGTCCACGCGCCTTTCAGATCGATGTCGATGAGATGATATTCGACCAGTTCGCATATTCGCGGCGTGCCGTCGACATGCGGGATGATCTTGAGCAGGAAGTTGGGTGCTGCGAGCGAAGCCTTGATCGCGCCGAGATCGGCCTCCCTGTGCTTGTATCCCATGGTCCCGATGGCGATGGGAAGCGGGCCGTAGTGAAGCCTGCCGACCAGCGTATCGATCTCCGCTTTGAGCGTGGGCTCGGCGAGCTTCTTGGGAAAGCCCCAGAGCTCGCGGCCGCCCGCGATCGGCGGATGGTCGTTGAGAAACATGCAGTGGCTATAACTGCCCTTGCGGCCTTTGAACGACACCGGAATGACCTGTCCGCTCTCCGTGTAATCTCCGAATCCGGTGGAGTCCGGCATGCGAATGAACTCGAACTTCACCAGCGGCTCGTCGACCTGAAGCGGCGCCGGCACGAGCGCGCGGAGCTTCTGAGCGTCGGTACGATAGGTGATGATCAGAAACTCGCGATGATAGAAGCGATACGGGCCGATCGGAAAGGCCGGGTTCGTCAACGGCATGGCGAAAGCCCGGGCGCGAACTTCCTCTTCGTTCATCATGCATCTCCTGGCGCGATCGTAGTGTCACATCCTTCAGACACGTTGCTTAGGCGCGTGTTGCGTAAAGTCGAAGGTGCGGACGCCCTCCAGGCCATGCGGGCGTTTCAGCACCTCGGGATGCCCGAGCGAACGAACGGCGTCGTCGTAGCCGGTTGCCCAGTGGTCCTCCATCGTGCGTCGGGAGAACTCGAAATCCTTCGAGATCCCCTCGTAACTCTTGGCGTGATAGATGAGCTGGACGATGTTGTAGACTTTCTCGTCGGCCTCCTTTGCCAGCACCTCCACCTCCGGCATTTTTCGCACGTGAGCGGGAAGATGCTCGAGCACGTGTCTGAAGGCGGTGCGGAGCATCTGTGCGTATTTGAACTGGTCGGTCGACGCACGGGTTCGGCTGGAATACTGGATGTCCTTTTGACGCACTTCGGCTTCCAGCAGATCGCGTGGGAGCTCCCCGTCGGCGCTCCACAGATCGACCTGGAACGCCAGGGTGTCCTGACGCGGCCTGCTGTCCAGCACCCATTGCAACGGCGTGTTGGAAACCAGGCCGCCGTCCCAATAATATTCTCCGTCGATTTCCGCGGCTGGGAACCCCGGCGGCAGCGAGCCGCTGGCCATGATGTGCGCCACGCCGATGCGGTCCGTCTTGTTGTCGAAGCAGATGAAGTTGCCCGTCCGGACGTTTACCGCGCCAACGCTGAAACGAATGCCGTCGGCATTGATGCGGTCGAAATCGACCAGGCGTTCCAGCGTGCTCTTCAGCGGTGCCACGTCATAGTAGCTGACGGAGTCGGCCCGCCCGGAGGGCCACAGCACCGACGGCGGCATGCGAGGGGTGAAGAAACCCGGCGCTCCGAACAGCAGGATGTCGAGTGCGCGTGTCTGATTGAGCAAACGACGCGCGGTCTCATCCTTGATCTCGAGCGACTTGAAATAGGGAACGCCCGACGGCGACCTGCTCACGGTCTCCCAGAATTCCCGCAGCTTCTCGACCCGTTGTTCCGGCGGATTGCCGGCGATCAACGCGGAATTCACGGCGCCGATCGAAATGCCGGCGATCCAATCCGGATGCAGGTTCGCCTCGTCCAGCGCCTGATAAACCCCACCCTGGTAGGCGCCCAGCGCGCCGCCGCCCTGCAGCAGGAGGGCAATTCGCTCGAACGGAGGGCGGCGTTCGAGCCGTCGCGATTTCAACCTTTTGGGCGCGTGGTCCAGCATGACGTAAACTCCATTACGGCACCAAGCGAGGCCGCCGATGCTAACTCGCCAGAACCTCCTGTACGACACCGGGCAAGAGGCGACGGGCCGGCTCGCTTTGCCATAGTACCCTGTCCGCCGAATACCGACCGCCGCCCAGAACGGCGAACACCGCGATCATAGCCGCCCAAAACACGCCGAATTCGTAGCCCCCTTCCGGCAGCGCCCATACATAGCCGGACCGGCCGCTCCGAACCCGGCTTGGGGACGGAGGAGGGAGCGAACCGGGCACGCGAACCGCTGTTACTTCCCATCCGGAATAGTTGTTACATTCCGGCGAGCGCCGGTCGAATGAAGTCTGCCAAATCTTGATAAATCTCTAGAAAGCAGACGGGCCAAGCAGTGACGGAGCACTTCACTGGCAGGCATGGAACCCCCGAGAAACTTTGACATCAGCCGGCTCGCGCAACCTGAAAATCAACGGGCAGCTGCGATGTCGGCTTGGGCGGCGATTTGTCCATCCGCTTGGACCATGATCTGTAGAAGGCGACGACGGTCATCAACATAATGCCCGTGATGCTCACCGCGATCTGCATCGGCGCCGCATGGGAGACTTCGACCAGCACGAAATGGGCGCCGAACGACAGAAAGATTCCGACGCAGAAAACCTCGAGCGACTGTTGCCCGCATACGATCGCCGGCCGGAAGACTCGCCGTTCGAAGCCGGCCCAGTTCCGCGGCACAAAGCGCACCACGAGGAACGCGACGATCGCGAAATGGACGAACCGATAGGGCGCGAGATTGGTCTTGTCATTTGGAATGAAGGCGTGGTCGAGCCAATCCGGCAACATCGCCGCGAGCTCCGGGAACCGCCCTGCCATCGTCATCACGAACGAGAACATGAGGTAGGCTACTCCGAACACCAACAACGTTCGCGATCGGATGAACGGCATCGACTGCAGCGATCCGCCCACCGCGAACCACGCACCGAACACGAACAACAGCTGCCAGGCGAAAGGGTTGAAGTACCACTCACCTGCCGGATACCCGGGAAGATTCCAAGCGAATTGACGCGCGGCGAAATACAAGAGAACCGAAGTGAGCATCATGATGTTCGGTCTCCGCAACATTGCCCATAGTACCGGAGGGAAAAACAGCATCAGCACGATATAGAGCGGAAGCACGTCCAGATTGACAGGCTTGAATTTGAGGATCAGGCCTTCCCACAACGTCTCCGCTGGATTGCGGATAAACGGCAGGATATTGAATTCTTTGGCAAATTCCGGACTGCCGTATTTCTGGGCAAGATAGCCGATCTCCGCGAGGTAGACGACGAGCAGCAAGACGTGAGCGACATAGATCTGCCAGACGCGCTTTATCAGTCTAGTGCCTCCGGCGATGAACCCGCGTTCGAGCATCATCCTCGCGTACACGAAGCACGCGGTGTATCCCGAGATGAAAACGAACAGGTCGGCCGCATCGCTGAATCCGTAATTCCTCGTGGTGATCCAATTGACGATATTGTCTGGAATGTGGTCCAGGAAGATCGCCCAGTTCGCGATGCCTCGAAACAGGTCGAGCCTCAGGTCGCGACCTTTGGGTGGCAATGTGACCGACATCAGCTTGTTCCGAGCTTGGCAGACATCTGCCGGGAGGTTGAACCTGCGCGCGCAGCGCCCGCCGTAGTCATGGGCGGAAGGGCCATCTCAAGGCCAGCCACAGCCGGCTTCTGGTCTAGCTCGTCTAGGAGCCGCTTGGCTGCCTGCAAACATTATCGACGAGCGGTCCGTAATCGGCGAGCCAGTCGGCCGGGGACCGCGTCTCCCACCGGTCTTCGGCCCGCTCAAAGACGTCCCCGCAGTATTCCGTGTGGCGCCGTGCGACCTGCTCGAACTCGCCGGTTTCCATGAGCTTCTCGAGCGCGTAAGCCCGGGTCGTCTCGGGTAGGCGATAGCGCACGGTCGAGCCAAAGACATCGGCATTGACGAGCGACTTCGCGACCAGGTTCGCCACGCAATCGACGACGTCCGACGCGGCGATCCCGTCACCCGCGACAACGCTCGCCGTTTCCGGCGCAAAGTCGCCTGCGAAGACTGCGACACGCCGCAGCACGACACGTTCGGGTTCCGGGAGCAGGTCGTAACTCCAGTCGAGCGTGGCGCTCATCGTCTGGTGCCGTGAAACCGTCGAGCGATGGCCGTTCGTGAGCAGCCGAAATCGATCCGTCAGGCGCGCTGCGAGCCCCGGCACCCCTAGGGCGTCGACGCGGGCGGCCGCAAACTCGATCGCTAGTGGGTTTCCATCCAACTTCGAGCAGATCTCGGCGACCACCTGGGCGTCCGCGTCGCTAAGCTCAAAATCGTTCATCATTGCCGCAACGCGCTCGACGAATAGTTGAACGGCCGGGAATTTGACCGCCTCTGCCGCGCCGAGCCGGGCCGATGCGGGAGGGCACTCCAACGATGATAGGCGGTGTACGACCTCACCTTTCGCTCGCAACGGTTCGCGACTGGTCGCCAGGATCTGCACCCCTGCTGCTTCTCTCAGGATCTCGGCAGCCAAAGCGGCCGCTGCCTCGATGACGTGCTCGCAGTTGTCGAGCACAATCAGCATGTGCTTGTCTCTGAGAATGGCCATCAGACTAGAGAGCAGATTCTCCGAGCGGATCTCCAGTCCGAGGGCGGAAGCAAGCGCAGTGGACACGAGCGTAGGGGCGCCGAACGGAGCCAGGTCGATGAGCCAGACGCCATGCTCATAATTGGCAATCAGCTCCTCTGCCGCCGCGAGGGCCACGGAGGTCTTGCCGATTCCCCCCGGCCCGACGATGGTGAGAAAGCGTTGCCCGGACAGCCGCGCCGCGAGGGTGCTGACAATATCGGCACGACCTATCAGACGGGTGACTGGAGCCGGCAGATTGTGCACCCGCTCCGCTGCGGTTGCGTGCAGAGCCGAAGGAGTCGGTTCCTCCAAGACCTCGACCGGCGCAACGAAGCGATAGCCTCGCCCTGGAATATTGACCAGATAACGATTGCCGCCATGTCCGTCACCCAGCGCACGGCGTAGCGCGGCCACATGGACGGTCAGATTGGCTTCAACCACGACGGTGTCCGGCCAGACGCGCGCAATCAGCTCACGCTTGCTGACTAGCTCACCGGGTCGCTCAACCAGCGCGATAAGAATATCTAGGGCTCGACTGCCGAGACGAAGCGGCTTCTCGTCTTCCAGCAGGAGCCGTTGCGTCGGAAGCAGGCGGAAGGGGCCAAACGAGAAGGTGCGCCCGGCCGGCGGAGCGGTTTCATCGCCCGGCCTGAGCAGAATCTGGCTGACCTGAGTGCGAACGGCGTGGCCGCTTTCATTCCGCGTTCGACCGGCGAGAGAATCGATCCGGGTGCGAACGCTCCGTCCTGAACGAGTATCAGTGGGACGTCCTGCTCTATTGGTTCCAAACCGGACTGCTGGTGTGTGGGCGGTCATGACCGCTCCCCTCTCTGGTAGTAAGCGCAACGGTCCGCGCTATGCTCAATCATGGTGCGAAATCGCTTATCGCTTTCCTGAAGTGTCTCTTCGGCAAGCTTGCGTTTGGCGAGCTGGCCGATCTGCCTCCTGATGGCTGTCAGTATGGATAACGGTTGCGGCGTTTCGATCTCGCGAACCACTGCCTGAGGGCGCCGCACCTCAAGCCTTCCGCGTTCGGATAACCCCGCCCCCGAGCATATCCTGGCTCTCCGGGGATCGATCGAACATGCCTTTCCCTTGGGTATTCGGCGTCATACGAGTTCAAATAACGTGGCGTCCTCGTTCGAGGCATCCCCCGAACGGGGGGTGGCGAGGATAGGTTTTGGGGGAATGCAGGGGTAAGCTGCCCGAAGCCTCCTGCCGTCCATTTCGGTTGCTAACGAGCTGAACCTGTATTTTGGGGGCGTCCAAGGGCACTGGGAGTATTCGGTCGCGCCCGGACCGTCGGTGAGGTGTCGTGCCAGAGGCCACCAAGCTCCATCCTGGTACCGGCAGGCAGCCGGAGTTCCTTACGACCAAGGTCGTTCCCCCACGACGCGGGACGGGGCTGATCGAGCGGCCCCGACTGCTTGGCCTGATCGCCCAGGTCGAGACGAAGCAGCTCACGGTGGTCAAGGCGGGTGCAGGGTTCGGCAAGACTTCCATTGCGGCCGCTTGGGCGGCTCGCCTTGGGCAGAACGGTAACTGGGTCGCATGGCTTTCCCTCGATGCCGAGGACGACGAGCCCACACGGTTCCTCTTCTATGTGGCGCAGGCGCTGCGACGCGCCCGCAACGGCCTCGGCAACACCGCAATCGACCTGATCATGGAGAGATCCCTGATCCGGCCGCATACGATCGTATCGACGCTGATAAACGAGCTGGCCGAAATCGATGACGAAGGGTTTTTATTCCTGGATGATTATCACTGCATTGCTGATCGGGAGATACATGACGCGTTGTCGTTTCTGCTCAAACATGCCCCGCCACAATTCCATCTGGTGATTGGTTCGCGCGTGGAACCCGCCCTGCCGCTTGCCCGCCTGCGCGCGCAGAATCAGATGATCGAGGTCGACGCATCGGCGCTGCGGTTCGATCTGGAAGAAACGCGGCAGTTTCTCGAACATGAAAACTTTAGCACCTTGAGTTCCTCCGAGGTGAAGAATCTGAATGCGAAGACGGAGGGTTGGCCCGCCGTGCTGCGCGTCGTTGTGTCGATCGCCTTACAAAAGGGGGAAGATCCTGGGCAGTACGTGCGCGGATTGTCCGCTGCGTTCCGCCCGATCAGCGCCTATCTCGCCGAGATGCTCGACGCGCTTTCTCAGGAAACGGTTCAGTTCATGTTGCGGACGGCCATCCTCGACCGCCTCTCCGCGTCCCTGGTTCAAGCCGTGACGGGAGTCGAATCAGGTCACGACATGTTGGTTTCAGTGGAAGCTCGCCAATTGCTGGTGACACCGTTAGACGAGGAGAGGAATTGGTATCGATACCATCCACTTCTGCGCGATTATCTGTGCCAGAGATTGGAAGCCGAGCAGCTTGCAGACGAAATCCTGTTGCTGCATCGGCGTGCCAGCCGATGGTATGCTTCGCACGAGCTGTGGACCGATGCAGTCCAGCACGCGATCGCCGCAGGCGACGACGATCAGGCCATCAGCTGGATCGAAAACTGCGCCATGGAGCTCGTGAAGCGGGGCGATATGCTCACGCTGCTCGGCTGGCAACGTTTGTTTCCGACCGATCTCATGCGAAATCAGCTCAAACTCAGGATCGCGGTCGCCTGGGGTATGGCGCTCGCCATGCGTTTTGAGGAGGCAATGAAGCTGGCGGGCGAGATCGAGCAGGACCTCGGCAGCGAGGATACGCCGGAGACCGAGGCTCTACAGTGCGAATGCCAGACCATACGCTCGGTCGCGGTCGCTTTGAAAGACGACAGCCAGAGCGCCCTGTCCTTAGCCGAAGGCTGCCTCGGGCGTGCGACCGACCCCTGGACCGCGAACGTTGCATCGAACGTTGCCCGTTTTGGACATTGGAAGGCCGGTGATCTGAAGAGTGCATATGCAACGCCCTGGATCCCTTACTCGCTCGACGAGGACAGAAGGAATGTCTTCTCGTCGGTCTATCGGCTTTTCCTGCATGGATTGATGGATTTCCAGCAGCTCCGGCTTGGCGCGGCGGAACGCCACTACGTTGACGCGTTGCGGTTGGCCGAACAGCACGCAGGGTCGAACTCGGTGGCGGCGGCGTTGCCGGCCAGTCTAATCGCTCGGATTCGCTACGAGCAGGGCCAGTTGGACGTCGCCGAAGCCGCGGTCCTTGACCGCGTGCCGATCATCAACGCAACTGGGACGCTGGATTGCGTGCTCAGCGCGTATCTCGTGCTGACGCGAACCGCTGTGTCGCGCCGGCATATCGATCGCGCCTACGCCCTGCTGGAGCAGGCGGAGAACCTCGGCCACACACGAGGATGGGGCCGGTTGGTCGCCGCGGCCCTGCTGGAACGGCTACGGCTTCATCTCGCGGAAGACAGAATCACGGAGGGCGGCGTATGCGTGGATCGCCTCGAGCGCCTCGCGGCCGAATATCCCGCACCGACCTCTTGCGCCTGGTCGGATATCCATCATTACGCCAATCTGGGCCGTGCGCATCTGGCCTCAGCCCAGAATCGCCAGCCGGAAGCGATTGCCATCCTGAGCAAGCTGCGTCAGGAAGCCGAGTCCGCCGAAGATCACTATTTTGCGCTGCGCCTGGCCACGCATCTGTCCGTCGCGTTGCTCAATGCGAACAAGCCCGTTGAGGCCTCGAAAGTTTTTGGCGAGATTCTACATGCCGGGGCGCCGGCCGGCATCTATCAGGCGATATTGGATCAAGGGCCGTGGATCGGCACCTTGCTGTTGAGCTTCCAAGATAGCGCGCCGCGCACCGGAGGCGATCGCGAACTGACGGCGTATGCCGACAGGTTGATTGCAGGCTGGCGTGCGCGTCACGGATCCGAGCCTGCCCCGAGCCCGACGTCGGCTGTTGCGGAGTCGCTGAGCTCCCGCGAGTGCAGCATTCTTGAGCGTATCGGCAAAGGCGAATCCAACAAGGAAATCGCACGTGCTCTTGGCATCACGCCCGAGACCGTGAAGTCCCATGTCAAGAACATCTTTGTGAAGCTTGCTGTCGAGAAGCGGGCACAGGCTGTATCGCGCGCGCAAAGCCTCGGCCTTGTCAGCACAAACTAACGGCGGTGAACCCACAGATGTTCCGTCGGCGGAGCCTGCTCTGTACTCGAAAGGGGCCATTGTGGCCGCAGGGGCACTTCCGAGGATGTGCCAACGAGAGTCAAAACGCGAGCCAGACCGATACGCAAGGCCACCGCAGCCGGACTGCGCGCCGGCGCGGTCGCGGCCGGCTTGGCGTGCGAGAGGTGCTCGGTGAACCACTCGATCGCGGCCTGTGCCGCCTTCTTGGCGCCGTTGCCGCTGTAGACGGCGTAGTGGCCGCCGTCGATTTCCAGCAGGCGCTTGGGACCACCCGCCCGATTGAATGCTTCGCGGATCGAGTCTGGCGGGGCGATGACATCGTCTTTAGCCAGGATCATCAACAGCGGGCGCGGCGCGACAAGGTCGATGAACCGGCCCGGCGCATGTTCAAGAATCGCGTCCAGCGAACCCATGGTGACTTCGTTGCGCCAGGCGGGCGCGACCGTCGCCTGCGCCTGATGCGCGAAGTCATAGCTGTCTTGATCCGGCTGCAGCGCAAAGCCCTCGCCCGGCCGTCCGGTGCTCGGGATGTATTTCTCTCCGCCTTCGGTCGCGTGACGGATGCGCTCCTGCACGGTCAGATGCTGCAGGCCCGCGAACATTTCAGGGCCGGCGATCGTATGGATGATCTGATCGACATCCATCGCGCCGGCCTGGCTGACCACCGCCTTGACCCGAGAGTCGTGGGCGGCGACCTGAATGACGTGCCCGCCACTGAAGCTGCTGCCCCACACCCCCAGGCGATCGGCGTCGATTTCGGGCTGGAGGGAGAGCCAGGTGAGAGCGTTGCGGTAATCCTCCATTTGGTCGTGCGGCGAAATGCGCTGGCGCGGTTCGCCGCCGCTGGCGCCAAAGCCACGATAGTCGAAGACCAGCGCCGCGACGCCGACCTCGGCAAACCGGCGGGCAAAGGGCTCCAGGTACATTTCCTTCACGGCACCGAGACCGTGGGCCATGGCGACAGCGGGCACGCGGGCGCCGGGCACCGCGGCTTTCGGCAGGAAGAGCCAAGCGGCGGCGAAGCTCTCGCCGCTCTTGAACATCACGTCACGTTTTTCGATTGGCATCTGTCACTCCTACTTCAAGGCATTGCTGCGGGCGGGATTTTACGAATGCCCTTTACGGAACGAGACCCAATGTCGCCGTTGCGCAGTATTCGCACGTAACCGATTGAGAAGCGCCCGCCGCAGCGCGCAGGATATGTTGCTCTGATGCGGCACCAGGCGAGAATACCGAATGGCTGCCTCGCTAGCTCGCCAGGACCTGCCGTACGACACCGGGCAAGAGGCGGCGGGCCGGCTCGCTTTGCCACAGTACCCTGTCCGCCGAATACCGGCCGCCGCCCAGCACCGCGAACACCGCGATCATTGCGGCCCAAAACACGCCGAACTCGTAGCCTCCTTCCGGCAGCGCCCATACATAGCCGATCCGAAAATGTCCGCCCAAGAGCATCGACGTCAGCAGATACACCGATCCGAGCAATGCGACAGGGCGCGTGAAGAGGCCCAAAGTGAGGCCGATCGCGCAAATGAGCTCGATCGACCCGGCGAGTGCGACCTGCATGGCAGGCAGAGGCATGCCCAGGCTGGCAAAATACAGCGTGTAGATCTTGAATTGAAAGGGCCCGCCGAGGATGTGACTTCCGAAATGAGGCACGAGCATCAAGCCGACATAGACTCTAATGAACGTCAGTGCCAAGGCATTGAGCGATACTTCTCGCGAATCCGCCGGTGCTGCGACAGATGCGGCCCGCAGGATAAAATGGACGAACACGAGAGCGCCCAGAAACCAACCTAGAAGCTCAAAGCCCGGCACGCCCGGACCCGTCGCGACCTGCAGGTCGAGATCCTGAGCGCTCAAACCGGCGATGCTGGCCGGGGGGTTCAAACGCAGAATGCTGAACAGGCGCGCAACCACGGCAGTGGCCAGCGCCGACGCCGCAATGGCCGTGAAGGAGCCACGTAGCTGCCAAAACGCGGATAGCAACAGCAGCGCCATCCAAATCGTGGCGGATGCGG
>WNFE01004021.1_pt1 | contig 15542 bp, 7 predicted proteins | sample 5400451 | NCBI WGS metagenome assembly WNFE01 (sample SAMN13153344, study PRJNA577476) | soil metagenome | isolation source: 200 cm saprolite under Douglas fir tree site 2 hole 2 | place: USA:California | collected 2015-04-18 | reverse complement strand
AGGTTTCTACGCCAAGTTTTCGCGGCTTGTTGCCAATGAAATCTGAGCGACCTTCTCCCTCTAAGGCCAAAAGCAGACCTTGAAACTCCGCCATCGTTTCCGCGGATCGCGAAGCTTCGACAAACTCGCGAGCCTCGGCCTCCGGCGACTCGGGGAAAAACCTGCGATACAATTCCGCCTTCTGGTGGTCACTCGCCTTTCCCAGGTAAAGTTTGTAGTCGATTCTTCCCGGCCTCAGCAGCGCTCCATCCAGTTTCTCGAAATCGTTCGTGGTCATCACAAACAGGACACCGGTCGGCGCATAAAAACCGTCGAGCACGTTCAGCAATCCGGAAAGAGTGACGCCGCTCTGGGGAGGAGCGTTCTCCTGTGTACCGGGCGTCCCTGGCCGGTTCTGTGTGGCGCCTGAAATTGCTCGGGCTCGCGACTGACTGCCTTTCATGCAATCAATATCCTCGAACAGCAGGACTGAATTTGCCGGCACCTGATTGACAGCAACCATCAAACTGCGATCGCTGAAATCGGTCAGATTGATTGTGTAGATCGATAGTCCGAAGTGCGCGGCCAGTGCCGATACCAGCGAAGTCTTCCCTGTCCCAGGCGGCCCATAAAGCAAATAGCCGCGGTGGTAGGGAATTCCCAGGCGCTGGTATCTGGGTTTGGATTTTCGAAACTGTGCTACGTCTTCCATCAGGTGTTCTTTCTCGCCAGGTTCCAACACCACCGAATCCAGCAACCGTGGGGAATAACCCTCCACATAATCCCACCCGTCGTTGTACGTGTACAGGTACGAGTGCACCTCTTGTCTCCTGAAATGGGAGCTCACAACGTCATCCACGAAGTCTTGCAGGAAGGCCTGCTTTCTCCCCAGCGTTCGGAAGGTGAGCGACTCGAGGCGCTTGCCAGTCCGTTCGCGAGTGTTCTCGGTGCGAGAGAACCACACCTCGAAAGGCCTGCCGCCATACCAGAACCAGTGTTTTCCGGGCGCAGGGATCATCGCGATCCGCTCACTGCGCAGCGTCGTGTCCAGATCCACGCGGCGAATTCGTTTGAGAAACTTCTGCTCGAGAAACCACTCCTTCACCCACACGAAGGCGGCATCATCATCGTTCACGGTGATAATCATCGTGGTCTGTTCGACGGTCCAGTGCCAGAGCCTTTCTGGTATGGCTCGGAGCCACACACTCAACCCGCCAATGATCATGAGCAGCAGCCCGCCGGAGGCGAAATCGTTCCGGCCGGTCAGCATGCTTTTCAGAAATTGGAACATATTCTTCTTTTTCTTCTTTTCTAACCGGCGCTCGGCCGGAGTAAATGCTTGCCCAGACAACAGTGTTTGGACCACACAGCTCGTTGAGTTCACGAGCAAACGACAACGGGACAGCAGGTGCTCTGCCCTTGAGCTCAATGCCCAAGCGCGAACACGCTTCAGCTCGTGGTCAACCGCCACTGACTCTGCAAGTTAGGGGCTGGAGGAGGAGCGCAACGGACATGGCCAACCAACAGCCAAAGGGCCGTGGCCTACGCCCACCAGCTAAGTTTCAATTTTGCGGAAAGAGCGCCGAGAACCGGCTAGTGCGAACGGAGCGACGCCCTATAGCAACTCAGCCAGGTTATCGGCCGATGTTGCCCGCTTAGCGTTTTGTTTTTGAAATCCGCCAATGTGGGCGTCCTTTCGTAAGAAGATAATTGAAGATGCCACGGTTTCGGGCTTTTTGCAACAGAAAATTGCGAGCCCGCCAAACATCGCCGCAAAATACGCGACTCAGAATGACAGTCCTAAATAACCCAATGATCCGATGCCCCAATGACTCAATCTGTCACGGCCTGCCGCGAATGGCTCAATCTGCAGATGACTCAATCTGCGTCGATCCGCGTTCATCAGCGGTGGAAAAGAAAGTTTTCTAGAGTGGTATCATCCTGATATCAAAAAGCTCATTCTGCGAGGATTAAGGTTCATAATTGGCTGACGGCATTCAGCATGCCGCGTTTGGTTCGAGGTCTTTGAAAAATCATAAGAGCAGCTATGCGGCCTATTTTCGCAAGTGGGTGGGGGGCGATCTCTCTGAGCGGCGACACTAGCTGCTGGTGTGCCATATTTCTGCGATATGTGGCTGATTAGCACCGACTTAGCAGCTATGCGACCTCTTCAGCAAGTAGGGGGCTTAAACAGCTGCCAGCTCCAAGGATTTGGCCGTCGGAGTGATGTCGGGTCCCTTTTTTAGGACTGTCATCCTGAGCCGCGTATTTTGCGGCGAAGGATCCCGATGATGTCTCCTTTGCCCAGGCCGTTGCAAGGCATTCTCTGAAAGATCTCTGGCACCCAGAGTCCTCAGTCCTCCCGGCTTTTTGAGCCCCTGGAAATCCAATCCGCGAAAAAATCCGCAAGATCCGCGGTGAAGCTTTCGTTTTAGCTAAAAGCTAAAGGCTAAGAGCTTTTCTGAGAACTGAGAACTGTCTCCCGACACCAGCGTGCAAGTGCACCATTTTTCTGCGGTATGTCCCTGATTACTGGCGACTTAGCAGCCATGCGGCCTATTTCAGCAAGTGGGTTGGGGGCGCCTTAAAAAACAGCTCCAAACCCGTGAACTACAGTCCGGCAACCGGACGCGCGATATGGTTCTGCCCTCCCTGTCTCGTGGAAAAGAATTTTAGTTTTCCACGATGATGTTGGTACTACGCCACCCATAGTTCTAACGTACACTCCCAAAACTGTACCAGTGTGTGAGGTGGAGCAAGCAATATCGTTGACGCAAAATTGACGCTGCTGATACAAATGAATCTGCCTTTCCTTTCCCAAAATATTGCACGAAGGATTGAACTCACACAGCCGTCAGTGTGTGCGAGTCGTTCTGTCCGGAAAGGCCTTCTCCAGGACTCCATTAGGATTCTTTGACGAAAAAGCAGGAGCCGATGCGCGAAACCAGACTGTTGAAGAGATTTGTTGTGCTTGCCGGCACGATTGGATTGCCCTTCATTCTTTGCGGTTTATTTTTCATGTTGAGTGCGGCCAGGTGCCGGGGACAGGCTGGTCCGGTGCGGATCCAGATTAGCCCGGCCAATCCTTCCATCGCGGCCAATGGCAACCAGGCGTTCACGGCGTCGGCTCCCGGCTTCTTCAGGGGTGCCCAGCAGACTGGCAAAACAATTTCGGTCACATGGAGTTCATCGAACGCATCGGTGGCCACCATCAATCCGCAAAGCGGCATGGCCGCCACCACCGGACAAGGGACTACATCCATCACGGCAAGGCATGGAGCTTTCGTAGGATCAACTACGCTTCTGGTAGGAGTTTCGACGATCACGGTGAGTCCGGCCAGTCAGGCCATTCCCTTTGCCGGAACACAGCAATTCAAGGCAACGGCAACCTTCGGGGCCGGGGGTCCACAGGACGTGACCCGCGCCGTGACCTGGAGTTCATCGAACACTCTGGTGGCCACCATCAGCAATGCGCCCGGCTCGCAGGGCCTGGCGACAAGTCGTGGGCAAGGTACAACCACGATCACAGCCGCCATCGCGGGAGCCGCGCCTTCGACAGCTTCTCTCACTGTGAACCCACCGCAGTTCCCTGCCCCACCCAGTAACCTGACAGCACTCGCCGTCACCAGTTCAGAGATCATCCTCTCCTGGATCAACAACGCTAACAATCAAACCGGGTTCAAAGTCGAGCGCAAGATCGGTAGTGCCGGGACCTATCTACAGATTGGGACTACCGGCGCGAACGGTACGGGATTCATTGATTCCGGGCTGTCGGCTACGACGCAATACTATTACCGCGTGCGTGCCACCAACACCAGCGGCGATTCGCCGTATTCCAATGAGAGCAATGCGACCACACCCGGGGCGATTACGGGCGCCCATCCGCGCATCATTCTGGATGCGCCAACTTTGACTGCGCTGCGGGCACGGGCACAGGCCAACACGCCGGAATGGGTAGCATTAAAAAGCGTTTGCGATTCCTACAACGGTGGAAGCGTCAACTTCCCTGACCAGAACGGCTATCCCAATCTCCCGAATATCGGCGAGGGTTATCAGGGCAGCGACTATTATTACGCTCTGCTTTCAGTGGGATTGTGTTATCAGGTGGCGCGCACGTTCGATCCAACCAACGCTGCTTTATATGGCGCCAAGGGTGTGGATGTCCTGATGAAAATGTCTGACCCGGCGCATCAACTGGTGGGCGGAAACCCCATACAGAACCGCGACAGTGGATATGGCATCCGCTTCTACGGCGGGGCCCTGGGAATTGGCTACGACTGGTTCCACGACCTGATGAACGCCAGCCAGCAAGCCCAGGTGTATAACGACCTGAACCTGTGGATCGGCGATTTTGAAAACAATTCCTTTGAATATGAGCACCCGCAGAGCAACTACTTTGCCGGCTACTACGATGCCAAAGGTATGGCTGCAATCGCCACGCAAGGCGACAATCCCAATGGCAATGCTCTTTGGAATGACTGGTACACCAACCAGCATGGCACGCGGGTCGGGCCGTATTACAACCTCAACATGATCGGCGGAGGCTGGCCGGAAGGCTTTGCCAACTATGGCCCGTTGGGTACGATGAACCAGGGGTTGCCGACCCTGGCTGCCAGAACCGCCAAGGGTCTCGATTTGATTCACGATACCAATAACCCCTACACATTCCCGCTCGACGCCGGTGACTACCTCATGCACTTCACCTGGCCGAGCCGTGATTTCATTGACGACCGCGATACCACTCACACCCGCGGCGATAATCTGTGGCCGGGAACTGCAGAGCCCAACCTCTACTCTTTCCTTACGGGCTTCCTGGGCATGTGGAACAGCCCGCACGCAGCCATGATGCACAAGTATGCCCGCGACGTGAAGACTGTTATCGCCAGTCAAACCGGCCAGGCTGACCCCTGGATCGAATTCCTTTTCTGGGACAACAACGCCCCCGAGCAGGACTACACCACGCTGCCACGCTCTTATCTCGCGCCCGGTATCAGCATCGCGTCCGCCCGGTCAGACTGGACCACGGGCGCGGTGTGGATGTCATTTACCTCGGGGCCTTATGTCAACGCCCCTGGCCAGGGCGAACAGTCCTATGATTCGGGTTCGCTGGCGCTGGTGAAAGGCAAGAATCCTCTGCTGGTGAATGTGTCGGGTTGGATTACACACCAACCCAACGGCGACCCGGGCGAAAGCGCAATCTATGACGACAACTATGGCAACTGGGATGCCGACCATACTCAAGGCAACCGCAAGCTCAACAATACGTTCCAGGTACGGCACCTGGATAATATTGGGAATGTTCTCGAGCACTACGGTCAGTATTCGCTAGGCCGGGCCGACGGCGTCAAGACCAACATCAGCCGCTTCGAAGATGGCAATTCCTACGTGCTCGCAGTAGGCGAGTATCTGGAAGACACCTACCGCCCCTTTGGCTGCGGCCCACCAATTTCCTCCTGGTCGCGGCAGATTGTTTATTTGCGGCCCAACCAGTTTGTGGTCTATGACCGCACCACCATCTGCGACGCTGCCTACGACCAATATCTGGCGTTCCACTTCCCGGCCAATGCCGTGACGGCCACGCCTCCTGCGGCTGGTGAACACCGTTACGACGTGACCTTTGGGACCTTCTCAGGTTCGGTGACCACCGTGCTGCCCGCCAATAATGCGACAACCGTAACCGATCATGTTGCTCCCGATCCGATGACATGGAACAAGATCTGGCGGCTGGAGGTGCGTCCGCCCGGCCCAGGAGGTATGCAGCGCTGGCTCACGGTGTTCGATCTTTCCGATACCGCGGCGCAGGTGGCAAACGCTACGCCGGTCAACGTTACCAGCGGCTCGGTACTGGGAGCATTGTTGGCGTCTCCCGTAGGAGCGGGAAATTCCGTAGTGCTGGCTGGTTCCGCCGCCTTCGGACAGAATGCAACGGGAACACTCGTTTATGTTGTCCCAGCCGCGCAAACCCATCACGTAATTACGGACTTGCCCCCGAACACCACTTACAACATAAGCGTGAATGTAGCGAGCAACCAACACACTGTGACCGTTGCCCCCGCAGGCGGAGGCACGTTCACCACCTCGGCCAATGGCGCGCTTTCATTCAACGTGAACGCAGGCGGGGCAGTCACGCCGTAGTGCCTTTTTCCGAGGATGATACGGGTGAGTGACAATGCAAAAGGCGCGGCCGTCGGCCGCGCCTTTCTAAGAACATTCGCGTTGAAGTCTAATTCGCTACGGTTCGCAGCTTGCCAGGCAAGAAATGATAAGGGGGCCAAGGACCGCTGATGGCCAATTCACAATCTTTGAACTGGCGGGCAGCGGAATTGTAACGCGCCTGGTATTTTTCAATTTGTTTGTGATCTACAAGGTGGGCTATATCAATGAGCATTCCGCCGGAGTCTACCTTTTTACAGGTTACTTCTGTTTCGAGCGGGTTAAATAGCTTGTGGACCTGCACCGAAATGGCGCGGGCTTTAGTCTGGCGTTCGCGCAGGCGGGCGGCTTTTTCCCGCAGCTTGGTAAGGTATGCACCGCCAACGGTAGCCGGCAGAACCACCTCTTCCAATGCCTCTCGAACCGAGCCGTCTTTGACCAGGAGTTTCAGATGCATTTCCGCCTTCCCGCGAAGGTGGTCAACGCCGTTCAGAAAAGCCTTACGATTGGCCCGCACCGCGCGGCGCAAGGCTTCATCGGTGTCAAAGATTGTCCCAAAACGGAAGGGCAGGACGGTTGTATTCGAACCCGTTGCGCTGCGGAAACACTCGGCCACGACTTTGAGGTGTTCCAAAATGGCCTTCTGATCAAGGTCGTTGGCACGTTTGTATTCGCTGACGATGACGGCTAACTCACCGCTGGGATAGCCCATAACCTGCCTATCCCCAATTCCCCGAACTTCTTCAATGACGAAAGGCCGACGGGCCCTGTTTTCGCCTTGAAATGCTTGCTGCTCTGTAATGCAGTATGCGTACCAGGCCATAACCATCTCTCCCTGTACTAACGGTATTTTGGGTAAACGCGCAACATGAGTAGACGACACGCTTCCAAGGGGCGTGTCTTTATAGGACTAAAAGGGGCCGAAATCACTTAAAAGGCTTAAAGGGCACTGCTGACGGCGTGAACGTCGCCCTTGAGGAGCCTCGGCTGAAATGCCGTAGACTGGCGCGACGACCACTAATTTCGTATCCTATGCCCTCACACCCGAGTTGGCAATAGGCAAATAAAAAGAGAAGCTCTCAGGTGCAAGGTGTCAGGTCCAAGGTCCAAGGTGTCAGGTCTAAGTTCGCAGTTCCAAGTTCTAAGCCGACTGACAGGGTATTTTTGGCCTTGTAGCTTAAGAGTTCGGCTTATGGTTGTTTTTCACTGGCAACCTGGCTACCGGACAACTGCTATGTTTCTTGCACCTTACACCTTGGACCTGACACCTTGCACCTGTACTTGTGTAGAATCCAATTCGTATTTACGAATTCGCTGGGGAGGGTTTATGGAAGAGATGGGGAGCATTACTTCGGGCGCACGCCGCAATGAAGACATTGCCCTGGATCTGATGAAGTTTGTTGCCATCACCACCGGTTACGGGCGTGGAGTCGCCGCAGGTGCAGGGTTTCAGGGGGCATCCACCGTAAAAGCAGAAGACTATGCCGGCCACCTGCTGGAACTCTATGGCCGCTGCCTGCACGCGGTACAGGGCAGGAAGTAATTCAGCTCCAAGCCCTATGGCTGCAAGCTCCAAGGGAACTTTGGTTCCCGAATCGAAGCAACGGCATGCTGCTGGCCGGATGCTTGAAACGCGATCTAAAATGCAAAAGCCGCAGAGTAACTCTGCGGCTTTTGAATACCTTTTGGATACTGCCAAGTAGAAGAGGGAGCAAACTTATTTCTTTTTGCCCTTTTTCTTCTTTTTCTTGTCTTTTTTCTTGGATTTCTTGGATTTTTTAGAAGAAGCCTTTTTCTTGGATTTCTTCTTACCTGCGCCGGAGCTGCCTTTCTTGGCCGCCGACTTCTTGGCTGGTTTCTTTTTCTTCTTGGCTGCCTTCTTACCACCGGATTTCTTCTTGGCGGGTTTGCTGCCATCCCCGGCAGGTTTGCCGTACTCGCCGCCAGCGGGCTCGCTGTAGGAACCAGTGGTTGCAGGTCCTACTCCGCCGGAGGGTTCGGTCGTTTCTTCTTCCTCTTCTTCCTCGTACTCCTCGGTGGCATCTCCATAGCTGGAACCCATGTCGCCGAAGTCTTCATCGTCGTCATTGCGTCCGTAGAGGGTCAGGTCGTCGAAGCTCATTCTATCCTCCTCATAAATTCCGGTCCGGACGCAAAGCCCTTTGCATCGGAAGCCGGGTACACAACATTATGCCTTGTAAAAATGTACAAATGAATACGGCGCGGATTATAGCAGCCGACATTTGTAAGTCAACAAGGAAAGTGTAATCAAAGCGCGTAAAAACACAAGTGTCTTTACACGTACTCATTTAATGATCAGCACATCTCCGGGATGCAGCAGCGCGGAGGCGCGCTTGTTCTCGCGCTTGAGAGCATCCACCGTGGTGCCGTAGTCGTTGGCAATGCTATAAAACGTTTCACCCTCGCGAACCGTATGCGTTGTGCGTCCGCTTGGAGTGGTTTGGGTGGTCTTGGCAGCTACCTGTAAGTTATTGTTTTTATGGGACTTAGATGCAGCACGGGGCTCCGCTTCTGCCCTGGCAGCGGACAAGGGACGATAGATCAACAGGCGGCTTCCTTTGCGCAGTTCATTGCCTTTTAAACGATTCCATTGGCGGAGTTTTTCCGGTGGCACGCCGAAATCATCGGCGACTGAGAGCACGGTATCTCCACGACGCACTCGGTAACGCGTGGGATGTTTGGAAAAAACCAAAGTCTCAACATCCCCGGGCGCATGTTTGCCCGCGGCAATGGGAATAATAAGTTTGGTGTCGGGCAAGATCTCATCAGCGGTAAGGCCGTTCACTTCGGTGATGGCTGCAGGCGTGGTTTTATATTCCTTGGCAATCGAAACCAGGGTCTCGCCGCTGGCTACTTTGTGATAACGCCACCAGACCCGCTTCTCGGCCGGAATGGCGGCTATGGCTTCCAGGTATTTATCTTTGGTTCCGGCGGGCAGGTTGAGTTCAAAGGCGCCTTCTTTGGGGGTAGTCATGCGCAAGAGGCTGGGATTCAGGTCCTGCAAGTCATCCACGGAGATATCCACGCATTCGGCCACCAGGCGGAGGTCCACGGGATAATCAATGGTCAGCTTATCTATTTGTAAGGGGGAGTCGAGCGGGATGTTATCCAAACCATATTGCCTGGGGTTTTTGGCAATGATCGCCATGGCCAGAATGATCGGCACGTAATTCTTGGTTTCTTTAGGCAGCACGTTCCTGCGGTAGAGCTCCCAGAAATCAGCGAAGCCGGTGCGCTGCACCGCCTGTTGCACGTTTCCCGGGCCGGAATTATAAGCAGCCATGGCCAGGTACCAATCGCCGAACTGGTTATACAAATCCTTGAGATGCCGGGCGGCGGCGCGCGTAGATTTTTCCGGGTCCTGGCGGTCATCAACCCACCAGTTGCGGGTGAGATCGTAGGCCGAGGCACGGCTCGCCATAAATTGCCACATGCCGCGGGCCCCAGCGCGAGAGAGGGCGAGCGGATGGAATCCGGATTCGGCCTGCGCCAGATAAATCAGGTCCTGGGGAACGCCTTCTTCGCGCAGTACTCGCTGAATCATGTCGCGATAGCGCCCGGCACGGGAGAAGGCATGCTCTACGGTGGCGTGTCCTCGGGGAGAGTTGGCATAGAAGTTGATATAGCCAGCCACGTAATCATTCATAGTCAGCGGCAGGTCGAAGTGGGTCTCTTTCAACTCGGCCTCGGCGGCTGCCTTGATCTTGGGATCTACGGGAAAAGTCACTGCATTGGCTTCGTCAATCGGCGCCGGCTCGGACTTCTGCTCGGTAAATCCATCGCCCTGCTTCAGGGCCTGGAGTTCGAGCTGGTTGGTGCCCTCGACGATTTTGTCGAACTCCTCCTGCAGGCGCTCATCCGTCTTGATGGAAACCGGTCCCTGAGTCAGATTATTGAATGCTCGGTCGAAGTTTTGCTTGGCGGCATCGAGGTGCCCGGCAGTGTAGTTGGCCCGCCCCTCCTGATATTCCTTCTCAGCGGCCGCCACCATGGTCTCAACCGGATCAACTTTAGGAGCAGGCTGCTCTTCGACTAAGACCTTGGGAGCCGGCGTCGGAGTAGGGGCCGCAATGGCCGGAGCCAGCGCCTGCGGCGGCGGAGTAGTCTTGGCTGTGCGCTTCTCCCCCGTATCACAGGAGGTTGTAAACAGCGCCAGCCCAGCCAGAATCAAGGCCAGGAAATACCATTTGCGAATGCCCATATAGGTTCAGAATACCTGAATTTGGATGCCGGGAACCAGTCCTCCGTCCTCTTATTAACAGACGTGTTTCAGCCACAAAGGGCATAGGACAAGACTTAAAGAGAATTCGCCGCGGTAAGGAAGTTTCCTTTGTGTACCTTTGTGCCCTTTGTGGTTAGATTTTTTCTGTTGGCCCCGAGGAACGCCGAGGCCCATTCCAGACTAACGACCAGCGCCAGCAAGCTGCGCCAAAGAAGATGCGCCGGATTTCTGCAGCAAATCGCGCATGGCCTTCACCTGTTCCGCCAGAGCGGCGAGCTGCGCTTGCTGCTCCGCCTGCTGATTCTGAAGCGCGGCGTTCAGACGGTCAATTTGTTGCTGCTGTGCTTGGTTCAGGGTTTTCTGGATTTCATTTTCTCTCTGCTGGGCTTCGATCAGCTGCCGCTGCTTTTGCACTTCGTTGAGGAGCATGGCATTCACGAAGTGGTAGCGCACCGTCTCGGGCTGTCCTTCTTGATTGAAAACTCGAGTTCGGGTTTGTAGTAGAAGGCCACGGGGTGGAGCTTCATGAGGATGTCGCTCTCCGAGCCGAGATCGGCGATATCCTGCTTGAATCGCCGGGAGGAAGTGATGGTTCCCAGCTGTCCGGCGCTGTTGACGAAGACCTGAGTGCCGCTGGCGATCGTCACACCATTGATACCGGCCATGAATGCTGCCGTTTGTGTGCCGCTCGTGCCAATGCGGATGGTGTTCGATTCGCTGGCTAGCCCGAAGTTGTTGATGTAGATGTTATTGCTGCCCGTCGTGAGGTTGCCACCTGCATTACCGCCGATGGCGACGTTGGCACTTCCGCTAGTGAGGCTGGAGAGCGCAAAGTCGCCAAAGGCGACATCGCTGCTGTTCGTCGTGATGGACTGCAGCGCGTCATGTCCGAAAGCCGAGTTACTGGCGCCCTGGGTGTTTGAGAAAAGTGCCCCGGCGCCGAAGGCGGCGTTGCTGAAACCCGTCGTATTGGCCTGGAGCGCACCGGCGCCGAAGGCGGCATTCTCGTCGGCTGTGTTCGACGAGAGGGCGTTGTTGCCAAAGGCGGCATTGAACTGGCCGGTTGTAATGGTCTGGAGCGCGTTGGTGCCGAAAGCGGAATTGTCGTGGCCTGTGGTGTTGGAGATGAGCGCGTGGAAGCCAAAGGCATTGTTGGGTCCGCCTGTCGTATTATTCTGCAGTGCGCTGGTGCCGAAGGCTGTGTTGCTGCTCGCTGTTGTGTTGGCAGCGAGCGAGAGGGCGCCGAAGGCGGCATTGTAGAAGCCCGTGGTATTAGCGGCCAGCGCGTTGTTGCCGAAGGCGGAGTTGTAGTCCGAAGTCGTGTTGGCGGTAAGCGCGCCGTAGCCGAAGGCGGAGCTGCCCCCGCCCGTGTTGTTATAGAGCGCGCCGTAGCCGAAGGCGGAGTTGCCCGTGGCGGTCGTGTTGAAGTTGAGCGTGAAGGCGCCGAAGGCGGAGTTTCCGCCGGCCGTGTTCAACTGGAGCGCCTGATAGCCGAAGGCGGAGCTGGATCCCGTCGTTGTGTTTGCCTGGAGCGCGCCCAGGCCGAAGGCGCTGTTTGACCCGCCCGTGGTATTGAACTGCAGCGCGCCCGCACCAAAGGCGGCGTTGCTCCCGCCCATCGTGTTGTACTGGAGCGCGGTCGCGCCGGCGGCGGTGTTGTAGGCGCCCGTCGTGTTGGCGTTGAGCGCTACGGCGCCGAAGGCAACATTGGAGTGGCCCGTGGTGTTGGCCTGGAGCGCTTGGAACCCCACCCCTGTGTTGGCGGCCCCAGTCAGGCTCACACTTGTGTTGCCGGCAGATGCGCCCACAAAGGTGTTTTGTCCGCCAAAATTGTGCAAAAACGGTACGCCTCCGAGTGTGAGCACCCCGACGGAGGCCGATGCGGTGTTAGGCAGCGCCAGATTCCCGTTGAGCGTAACTGTTCCTGCCGAGAAGTTACTGGAACCGTCCCTGCGCACAATCGCGTTGGCAGTGCTGGCTGAAACTGCATTGGAGACTACGGTCGTTCCGGGCGGTCCGGTTACCTCTCCTGCCAGGTTGGGCAAACCAGACGCGGGGAAAGTCTGCCCGTTTGCGAAGGTAATGCTGCCGGTCATGGTGCCACCGCTCAGTTGCAGATAACGTGCGTCGGTATTGCCGGTATTCAATCCTACCGTGGGATTCAACGCGGTCCCGCCAATGGTGATGAAGTTGTTGCCCGCGGTGACGCTGTTGACTCCGACCGCAGCGGGGAAGGACTGCCCGCTGGCGAAGGTGATAAGGCCGGTTGAACCATTAATATTGAGTCCGCTGCCTCCGCCGATGACCACGTTGCCGCTGCTGACCGTAATCGGCGAATTGACCAGATGCCGGGGATTGGTATCAAACACCGGCACCGTGCCGGCAGTCCCGCTGGCATTGAGCAGAAGCTGATAGAGCACCGGCCCATCGGGTTGCTGCGCGGTAGGCGAAGTACGCTGCCAGATTAGCCTGGGACCGGGACGCAGGCTGGCCGTTTCCACCGGTGTTTTGGATTGGGCCATGAGCTGGCAGACTGGCATGAGAATGAAGAGCACAAATACACGGATCGGACGTGAGAGGTGCTGCATGACATTGCCTCCAAGTTTATTGGTCTGTCGGGGATGCATAATTATAGGCGAAATCAGGTTTTCTTCAACCTGCAAGCCAGCGGAGGAGAAGCCGCGATAACAGCCACCAGGAATGGGGCGACTGTATACTCATTCCACATATGCTCATTCGACTGATGATGCTTGCACTGGTCTTAGTCCTGGCCAGCGGTCTGTTCGCGCAAACGAACCCCACTCCGGCTAATCCCGCGCAGCCCAACTCCGCAGTACCTGATTCCCCCGATTGGAGTGAACCCTTCCCCCCACACCGCATGATCGGCAACATCTATTACGTCGGCAGCCGGGGGCTGGCCTCGTACCTGATTACGACACCCGCCGGGCACATTCTGATCAACGCCAATCTAAAGAGTTCGGTCCCGCTCATTCGCGAGAACATTGAAAAGCTGGGGTTTCACTTCGGCGACATCAAAATTCTTCTGATCAGCCATGGTCACTTCGACCACGACGGAGGCAGCGCCGAGCTGAAGAAGCTGACCGGCGCCAAATATATGGTCATGGATGGGGACGTCGGCGTGGTCGAGTCAGGCGGCAAGAGTGACTTCCAGTACGGCGACTCTCCGAGCATGTTGTATCCGGCGACCAAGGTGGATCGGGTGCTGCATGATGGTGACGAGGTCAAGCTCGGCGATACCGTGCTGATTGCCCATAAGACCGCGGGGCATACCCGGGGCTGCACTACCTGGAGCTTGAAAGTACGCGAGGCGGGCAAAACTTACGATGCAGTGATCGTGGGCAGCCCCAACGTCAATCCGGGATACAAGCTGGTGAATAACGCGCGCTATCCCGAGATTGCCGATGATTACGCACGCGGATTTGGGGTGCTCAAGTCGCTCCCTTGCGATGTTTTCCTGGGCGCGCACGGGAACTACTACGGCATGGAAGCCAAATACGCTCAGATGTCCGCAAAATTGAACGCCGGTGGAGTGAACCCCTACATTGATCCCCAAGGCTACAAAAGCTACGTGGCCGAACGGGAACAGGCATTCCGCTCAGAATTGCAGAAGCAAACCGCAGCCGCGAAAAAGCAGTAGAGCTTGAATTTTTGCCGTTAAAACTAGCAGGAAGGCATCGCCACTAAATCTATTTCTGCGCAGGGGAAACCTGCTCACGCGCGCCAGCGCGTGTTTGTCAGGGCACGGATTTATCCGTGCCGGAACGCGCCCTATAAATATTGGGCTTTAGCCCCTGCGGCCAAAAAGTGGTATCACCGTGATATCAAAATCTTTAATCCTGAAGAACTGTATGTCATCATATCCGCGAGGAACGGCTGGTTTATTTCTCGAAGCGAAGAGTGCCGTATCTAGAATGCGGCTGTGGCCTCTTAGCTCTTTGAAAATTCACTCACGCTGCGGGGTCCCGAGGACTGTGGACTAATGACTGCCAGCTTATGCCCCCGCCTCTGGCGCTGGAAGCCTTGATTTTACTGGCTGTTTCTTCTCTTCCATGCCTTTTTTTGACCAGCTGCAAGTCCCCCCCACCCCGCACTACTTTCCCGGCTCACCCAGAAGAAGCAGGTTCGTCTAACCTCCTGACCAATGGATCGGAGGCTTTCTATGAAAAACCGAATCAGGGCTTTATTCTTGTTGTCAGCGGCGTTATGCACAGCGATGCTCCTGCGCGCGCCGATGTTATACGGTGACGAGCTCGAAGATCATCCGCAAAAAAGCTTCAATGTGCACCCTGGAGGCACTCTTACCTTCGCCTCCGAGTACGGCGCAGTCACGGTCAAGCCGGGTGAAGCGCAAACTGCAACCATTCAATTGGACCGCAAGGTCCACGCATTCACAGCCGAGGAAGCCAAAAAAATCCTCGACGATCTGGAGATCGAAGCCTCGCAGGAAGGCGACACGATCCATTATCGGGCAAAGTTCAAGACCGGGTGGGAGCCATCCGATGAAGGCGGCGGCGCCGGCCGCAGTTTGTGCCGCGATCATCGTTGTCTTTCTTATGCCGGCAACTTGCGGCAGATGGATTTCACCATTACCGTGCCTAAGCAATTCAACCTGGATCTCACCACCTACGCCGGACACATGGAGATCGGCGATATAGATGGCAAGGTCGAGGCACAGACCTCAGGCGGACATCTCAGCATCGGCAAGATCGGCGGCCCTGTCTATGCCCAGACGGCGGGTGGCCATATTGATCTCGGCGGCGCGAAGGGCAATACCGAGCTCCGCATCGCTGGCGGCTCCATTCAGTGCGGCGATGTGAGTGGCGATGTAAAGACCAATACCGCTGGCGGATCCATCACCCTGGGCAGGATCAGTGGCAAGGTGGAAGCCCAAACCGCGGGTGGAAGCATTGAAATTGCCGCGGCCAGAGACGCTGTGCAGGCCAGGACCTCGGGCGGCTCCATACGGGCCGCAATCACCGGCCAACCCACGAGCGACAGTTTCTTTGAAACTCTCGGAGGCGGAATTACCCTTTATCTGCCGGAAGAGATTAAGGCCACTCTCGATGCTCGCGGAAACGGCTACGCGGGCAGAATTCATTCCGAATTTCCCATCACCATGCAGGCCTCTTCTGATGGGGAATTAAAA
>WNFE01008689.1_pt1 | contig 15545 bp, 11 predicted proteins | sample 5400451 | NCBI WGS metagenome assembly WNFE01 (sample SAMN13153344, study PRJNA577476) | soil metagenome | isolation source: 200 cm saprolite under Douglas fir tree site 2 hole 2 | place: USA:California | collected 2015-04-18 | reverse complement strand
TTTGCTGAAGTTGGTCCACCTGGGATTTGGATAAACCCAGCTCTGCCATAACGAAGTCAGCCAGTCGCATGGAATAATCGGGGGAGAGGGACTTCAGAAAAGGGCCGCTCTGAACAATGGCCCGATGAAACAGACCTTTGGCTGCTGGCATCGCCATTAGAGCTAAAACCTTTCCCCCACCGCCAGATTGGCCAAAAATTGTTACGCAGTCAGGATCGCCGCCAAAGGTCTTAATGTTGTCGCGAACCCATTCTAAGACGGCCACCAGGTCGAGCATTCCCACATTGGCGGCGCTGGCATATCTCTCTCCTCCGAGGTGTTCAAGATTGAGATAGCCATAGACGTTCAGACGATGATTGTGGGTCACTACAACAGCGTCGTGATTGCGAGCGAGATTCTCACCATCATAAGAAAGAAGATCGTGCCCGCTGCCTCCGGCAAATCCTCCGCCGTGCATATAGACCATGACCGGGCGTTTGTGGGAGGAGTTGATCTCCGGTGTCCAAAGATTGAGGCGCAGGCAGTCCTCGCCGGGAACCGTGGCGAACGCACCGCGATGCAGCACGAATGCATCTTCGTCGGAGTTCGCCAAGTTTTTCCCGTCAGTATTGAAGTGAGCGGAGTCCTGGCTCGGACAGACGCGGCCATATTGCAGCGCATTGCGAATTCCCGGCCACGGTTCTGGCTTGGCGGGTGGCATGAAGCGATTCGCGCCCGCGGTCGATGCGCCATAGGGTACGCCCTTGAAAATGTAAATGCCGTTCCGCTTGAATCCTCGAATCTTTCCCGTAGTAGTTTCTGCGACAGTTGCAGCGTCGGAAGCAATAACCACCCCGCGCCGCCCGCAACCGTCTGCTGCTAATTCGGTAGTCGGTGACGCTCCTGCTGCCGCTTGCGCCGTGGCGCTTTTGAGTAAGATCGCCGAACCGGCTATTCCTGCTCCCAGAGTTGCCAGGCCACCAACGAAGGAGCGCCTTCCTTTAGAGAAGGGTGCTAACCGGTTATTGGAATATTTCTGCACGGGAGGATTTGTCATCAACCTTTCCCTGGCTCGCCCTGCGTCGAATAAACAAACTGCCCAATCCGGCTACAGCACCAAGCTGTGAACTTGACGCAGCACTCGTAAATCACCAAAGCAAGGTGGCCACTGAGTTTTGAGGTAATTTTACCTGCAGTTTGTAGGATCCTAAGCTGCAGGGCACCAACCGTTCCAGACCACTTTGGTTGCTAAGGACTAACACGTAGCTGCCATCTGGATTCTCAACCGCCACGTGACTGATGTCGGCTAATTCCCCGTGCGACGCCAGGACACGCGCGCCACGCTGCATCAATTTCGAATAGTGAGCGAAAGCCCAGTATTGGCCGCACCGCGTGATCTCCTGGGTCTTGGAATGAATCGTCACAATGCCACCCGACTGGCCAGGTCCCATGTTGGGTTTCCCTTCTTCGTCCAGCGCAAGGTTCCAACCCACAATCGAGCATCCCCAATTCTTCAACACTCCGGCAAAGGTCGCCGCCCATTTACTCCAATCCGTCTGGAAGTCCGGACTAATGATGACCGCGCCGCCTTCTGTCCATTGCGCATGCTTATTGGGGAAGGCCTCGTGTACCCGCGTCATGGCGTCGACGGTACCTTTGTATGCATGCCATGCAACGCTGTCCACATACCGGTTGACCTCCGGCTTACTTAGTTCGTCAAGCACGCGGCCCCACAGATCATAGTTGTGATCGAGTATCCAGATCTTGGTGTCGAGAGAAGCGCGTTCTAGAGCGGGGCCCAAATAGTTGGTCACGAAATTCTCTTCGTCTTCCTGCGCCCACACGCACGCGGGCATCCGGCTGACCTGGTTCGTATCTACCTCGTTCTGAACCGCAGTCGCGTTAATCCTGACTCCCTCGGCGGCGTAGCTTTGGAGAAATCGCACGAAGTATTGCGCATAAGATTCAAAGTACGTTCTCTCCATGGATCCACCCAGCATGGACCGGTTGGGCTTCATCCACGCGGGAGGGCTCCAGGGAGCCGAAAAAAGAAAAATGTCTGGATTGATCTCACGCGCCAGGCGCAGGGACGGCAGAATATAGGCGCGATCGTGCTCGATGCTGAAATGCTTCAGCTCCGGGTCGGGCTCGGTACTTTCGTCAAAGCTGTAAATACTGGTGGTGTAGTCACTCGACCCGATACAGGCTCGCCCCATCGAAAACCGCAGTCCTTTGGGTCCAAAGAGCTCATCGAAAAGAGCCTTACGGTCCTGCGGGTTTAATTGATAAAAAAGATAACAAGAGGCGTCCGTAAATGCCCCACCAAAGCCAAGAATCTCCTGATACCAGGTTGTGGGATCGATATGAACGCTTTCGTTTTCCTTGCTCGTAGCCGCTATCCATTTGGGGGCGTCGATGGGAGCAAATTTCTGAGTGGCCGAAGTGAGCCAGGCCTTTACTGGACGAGGAGACGCTGGAGCTTCACCCCATAAAGAAGAACTCCTTGCGAGCGTGGCTACGGCAGCCGCGGAGGCAGACAGTTGTAAGAATTCGCGGCGAGTTTTTGGAAACAAGTCGGTCGTCCTGTACTACGGTAAAGATGGAATGCTTAACCGATTAAGAATAGCCAAAGCCTAATCGCTTGGAGCGGTTTGAAATCCGCAGAAAAGGCCGCGGGACCGCCATCCTAAAATGTCCGCCGTCTTTTGTAACTATTGCAGGATCGTCCTTAGACAATCGATTGTTTCATGCGATGTCGCAGCAGACCATAATCTTTTCCTGGGAGACTGTCAAGTTAATAGTTCCCAGTTAATAGTTCCCGGCGCACCTGGCTGATGATACGCTGACCGGAATTCGGCGAAGTTACACGCATTGGCTCGTGCCCGAATCCGGCATCATCAGCGGAAGCGTACGAATTCGACGCGAGTTTCGGGAAATAGAAAACAAGACATGTAGTTGATCTCGTTTACATGTGCTATGAAGTTACTTGTGGCATCGGCCGAATAGAAGTTGTTCAAAGACAAGAGAGGCAAGAACAGCCACTTTGGCTACCCGGTTTCAACTTTTGAAACCCAAAAAGGGAGAAGTCATTTCAAGCACCTGCCTTTCCGCCTTGTCAGGGTTGTTCTGCAATTTACATTGCGTGTCGAAAATCATGGTGGGGCAACTCTCCGCCGAGAAAGCCGGCCAGTGGGGGATGCCAGGATGATTTGGGTTGCCGCTGCGCGCGAAGTGGATCCATGCTTCACTGACGATGGCGGCGAGCGCCCGCGGTCCAGGGCCTCCACCCGTCAGGTTTTCGGAGCGGTCGGTATTGTCGAAGCAAAAAGGCAGATCGATGCAATGAATGGAACGCGGCCTGCCATCCAGGACAGGCGTTTTCCAGGTGAACCAATAGAGATAAGCCGCCGTGCCTTGTGCGACCTTGAGCCCGGCTTGAATCACCGCGCCCTGACGGACCTGCGCGCTCATGGCAAAAGAGAGGATGTCAAAAGGCTTCGCGCCGGGATGCGAGGCTAGGAATACTTCGATGATGTGCTCCGGGTTGTTGCCATACATATCACCCAGCCGCTTCCTTACCTCCGACTCGGTCATAGCTTCGTTGTCAGGATGATTGAGAGAGGTGGTGAATTCGTTGAGCGTGGTGCCGATTAACATCGGGACCTGTGCAGAGATGGCGGGCGCGGTGGGATCAAAGGGATGGTGAGGCAGAAGCTTGCCATCCACCACTGGTCCCCAGCCCAGTTGATCAGCCACGCGGCTCCAGACGAGTGGGGCGTGGGGATGGGTTTTCAGCAGGGCCGCATCACCAGCCTCGATCAGCTTTTCCAGGGGCACGGTTTGCAGTTGATCGAGTTGTGATGGGCCCAGATTGAGTTCGTCGAGCATGGCCCGGGTCAAGATCGCCGATCTCTCCGGCACGACGGCCCGCAGAAACGACCCGCTTTGCACAATAGCTCGGTGAAATAAGCCTTTCGCTGCCGGCATCGCCATCAACGTTCCCACCTTGCCACCGCCGCCCGACTGGCCGAAAATGGTGACGTTCCCTGGATCGCCGCCGAAATTGGCGATGTTGTCGCGCACCCACTCCAGAGCCATAATGATGTCGAGCATTCCCAGGTGGGCGGAACTTGCGTACTTCTCGCCGTAGGGAGCCAGATTCAAATATCCTAGAGGGCCTAGGCGGTGATTGAGCGAGACCACCACGACGTCGCCACGGCGGCTCATTCTTTCTCCGTCATAAGAACGATGTTCCTGGCTGGAGCCTGACACGAAGCCGCCGCCGTGCAGCCAAACCATTACCGGTCGCTTCTTATTGTCATTGATTCCTGGCGTCCAAAGGTTCACGCGCAGGCAGTCCTCACCCTGAACCCCGTCGTCGTAACAGAAAAGCCACGATTCTTCATCCGCGTTCCAGGTCCCGCGCGGACCTTGCGGACATACTCGGCCGTATTGCATGGAGCTGCGAACCCCGGTCCATGGCTTCGCTTTTTGCGGAGGCTGAAAGCGCGCACTTCCTGCCGTGGTCTCGCCGTAGGGAATTCCCTTGTAGGTGTAGATTCCGTCCCTGATATAGCCCCGGACCTTTCCCGTGGCGGTTTCCGCGATCGCAGTTTCATCGGATGCGATAACTGCCGATTTGTAGGCCAACTTGGACCGACTGACGTCTTCGTTCGACGGAGCAGCCTGGGCAACCGCCGTTCCCAGCGGTCGGGAAACAGCAGCAGTTCCCAGCAATGCCACGGTGCTTTGTAACATGCCACGGCGGCTCATTGGTTTCCGCAATGCCAGCTGCAGTCGATCCGTTCGTGGGTTCTTCCGCTCGTCGCTCATCTCCCATACTCCATTTGCATCGCGTGCATGATTTTGAAATCCATCCTGGCTCTGCATCTCAGTGATCACTCCGAAGAACTGTGACTACTTGGTACCGAGGTGCGTATCAAAAAAATTAGCCATGATGCCGTCGGCTTGGTGGGTTTCGGGTAGATTGGGGTCGTACCAGAAACAGTGATTTAGACCTTCGAAGACGACCAGGCTTGCATCTACTCCTGCGCGCAAAAAGGCGCGGTGCAGTATGGTGGTGTCGCTCAACAGCATATCGCGCGTACTCGTCATGAACAGCGTTGGCGGCATGCCATGCAGATCGGCAAAGAATGGTGAGAGGACAGGGTCACTAGGATCGGCAGCTCCAACATAGACGGACAGCCACTGCACCCCTTTCGGCCGTGTATCGGGGTGTCCCGAGAGCCCCTGGACTCCGTATATCTGTTGCGAATCGCCGGTCTGAGTGAAGTCGCCTCCGCCGGAAAATATACCAAGTGCGCCGGGCAGCGGCAGGCCGAGCTGCTTGATCTTGACCGCGACTTCCGGAGTGAGAACGGCTCCCGCGGATGAACCATAGATGGCGATATTCCGCGGCCCATAGGTTTTGAGTAGCTCTTTGTAAACCGCGACGACATCCTCGACAGGTGCAGGAAATGGGTGTTCCGGAGCCAGGCGGTAAATCACCGACACTACTTTGGTTTGCGTCAGGTTGGCGATGGGGAGGGACTCGGTGAGTGAACCCGAATCTGAAGTAAACCCTCCGCCATGAAGGTTGATGAGCACACGATTAGCCTTGTTGGCTGGAATCACAAGCGGCGTAACGACACTGACGGGCACTCCGGCAATGGTGGAGAATTCGATATTCGCCGGATAGACAGCCCGAGTAGCGTCGGATGACATCTGCCGGGTCTGGACCGGTTGGGGTTTCTTGGGCTGGGACCGTGCCTCATGGGATGCAACCGGGGTGGCTTGTCGGGCAAGAGACTTCTGCGCTTCAGGGCTGATGGTTTGTGGCACTGAAACAATGCGGTAGATGTATGCCGTGCCCTCCTCGTCGATATAGCTTGAGTCTTCACGCGAAGATTGCGTGACGGACTGTTGGGCAAGTACGTGAGGTGCGAAACCTATGAGAGTGAACAAACCAAGAACAAGAACGCAGAACCGAAGGTTCATCTTTCCTCCAATGTCTTGAGGGCTTATAGACACGCTAAATTCATTAAGTTGCGCCCCTCCGTGTCATCGTTAGACAATCGATTGTTTTGCTGCATGACGCAGGAGACCATAGTCTTTTTGAGGAGCGGCCGTCAAGTTAAAAGTCCCGACTTTCTGCTCAGACAATTGCTTGTTTAGACTCGAGACTCAGGATCAGATTCCCGGGGTAGAGGCTCAAGTTCAGCCTTCCTTGGCCGAGGCTGTGACGGCACTAGACCGGCCGATTCAAGATTAGATCAGGGGACGGCTTGTATATTAGATTTGGCGGTCACATACTCCCCAGGGGGCACTTCCGCTCGACGATTGCGAACGACCAGATTCCGGCCATCTGGCGGTCGAAGGTGCGAAGGCTATCAGGAGATGTTCTTAGACTGGGGGAAAATCAATGACACGGGAAGAAGGACCGGTGCATGACAGAAAAACGGCGGGCAACGTCTGGATCTACGAGCCTGAAGAAGTTGGCCGAACACCTCGGTCTGAATCCTGCGACGGTCTCTGTTGTTCTCAATGAAGTTCCGGGCCGGACGATTCCTCAGGCCACACGTGACCGCATTAAAGCCGCAGCCAAAGAGCTCAATTATCGGCCGAGTCTTCTGGCTCGCTCCCTGCGCAATCGCCGTACCCTGAGTATCGGAATATTGGTGCCTGAGCTGGGCGATGGCTATCACACCCAGTTGATGAGCGGCGTTGGCGATCATCTGATGGAGGCGGGATATTTTTACTTCACCGCACATCATAGGCATCGGAAAAATCTGGTTGAAGAATACAGTCAAATGCTTCTCGGACGAGGAGCGGAAGCCCTCATTGCCATTGACACCTTGCTGGAGCATCCGTTTCCGGTTCCGGTGGTTGCCGTCGCCGGACACCGACCTATCGATGGCGTCACTAACGTAGTACTCGACCACCGCTTTGCGGCGGAACTTGCCCTGACGCATCTGCATTCTTTGGGACATCGACGCATTGCGTTCATGCGCGGCCAACCGTTCAGTTCGGATTCCGATGAACGCTGGCGCAGCATCGTTCAGGTAGCTCGTGAACTAGGCATCGCGATCAGATCAGAACTGACCGTGCAACTTGACCGCGACGTGAGCTCCCCCGAATTGGGCTACCCCGTTATCCAACATCTGCTTTCCAATAGGGAGCAATTCACAGCCGTGGTCGCCTTCAATGACATGTCGGCCATAGGTGCAATACGCGCATTGCAGGATTCTGGGATGCAAGTGCCCGCTGATGTATCGGTTATTGGATTCGACGATATCAATGCCGCGGCATTTAATAACCCAAGGCTTACGACCATCCGCCAACCGCTGGCCAATATGGGAAGGATGGCGGCGCAATGTGTCTTGAACCGGATTCATGGGAGAGAGAGGTTCCGGAAACAGATTGTCGTGGAGCCAGAGCTGGTGGTACGCGAATCTACTCGAGCGCTCGAACTAGGGAATCCGTCTGGTAAGACCAACAAACTCTCCCGCTAGGTTTCCAACGGGCGCACACACCGAACTCCGCATTGCGCGTTCGCAGGCGACTGCAGAAGCGCTGATGGGACAACTCTTTCCCGCGGTCCTGATCGCAACACTAGTCGGATTGTCGCTGCAAGCGCGGTTCAACGTAGGAGCGGGAGGCTGAATGAGGGGCGGCCCTGACCAAGCCTGATGGAAAGAGTGATGCCTATCGCATCGGGTGAGCACAAGTCTGTCGGCCGCTAGCGGCGGAACGATCTCACTCGGCGGTGAACTCACTGTCAACCGTCTCGGCTTCGGAGCTATGCGTATCACTGGCGACGGAATCTGGGGACCGCCGAAGGACCCTGCGGCGGCAATCGCCGTTCTTCGCCGTGCGATCGAACTGGGAGTCAACTTCATAGACACGGCTGACTCGTATGGTCCTTACGTTAGCGAAGAACTGATCGCAGAAGCGTTGGCGCCTTACCCGAACGACCTCGTCATTGCAACCAAGGGTGGATGGAATCGCCCGGGGCCGAACCAGTGGACGCACGATGCCAGCCCGGCGCACTTGCGCAAGGCGGTGGAAGGCAGCCTGAAGAGACTGCGTCTCGACCGGATCGACGTTTATCAGCTCCACGTCCCCGATCCGGCGGTGCCTCTCGACGCGTCGATTGAAACCCTGGCCAATATGCAATCAGAAGGGAAAATTCGGTTGATCGGGTTGTCCAATGTCACGAAGGAACACATTGAGCGTGCGCGGAAAATCGCGCCGATCGTCTCAGTCCAGAACCGGTACAGTTTTGCCGATCGTGAATGGGACTATGTCGTTGATTATTGCGAAAGCAACGGAATCGCATTCATCCCCTGGTTCCCGCTGGGAGCGGGGACAGTGGCCGGCAGACTGCTGGAGAAGATTGCCAAAGCCCGGCGCGCGAAACCCATCCAAGTCGCATTGGCCTGGTTGCTGAAGCGATCTCCGGTCACGATACCCATTCCCGGGACTTCGTCGATCGCGCATCTTGAGGAAAATGTGCAGGCGGCATCGTTGCTACTAACTGACGATGAATACCTGGAGCTGACGGGGATTGCGCAGCTGGCTTCCTGAGTCCCTCTCGAATGTTAAGGCTGGCACGAAGTGTCCAAAGGATGATGACATGGAGAATGACGGTATCAAAAATCAATTTTCGCGTCGCGGATTTCTCGGCATCGGCTCGACTGCTCTGGCCACGGTAGCTGGCAGTTTGGCGCTGAGCAGCGCTATGGCGCAGGAAAACCAACTGCGGACTGGCCGGAGCGCAACCGGTCCCGGTCCCACAAATCAGACTCTGGACACACAGAACCCGGATTCCGCGTGGCCACCGGGCACGGATTCCAAGAGCTTAGTTCAAGCGTTCAAATATCCGTTCTCTTTTGCGAACAAGCGGATTTACGAAGGCGGATGGTCGCGGGAGGTGACCGTTCGGGAACTGCCGGTCTCGAAGTCCATGGCGGGTGTAAACATGCGACTCACCGCCGGAGGCGTTCGTGAGCTGCACCGGCATACCGCGAACGAATGGGCGATCGTGCTTTACGGGAGCGCGCGGATCACGGCCATTGATCGCGACGGCAAGAGTTTTGTTGCCGACACGAAGAAAAACGATCTGTGGTATTTCCCGAGCGGGATCCCACATTCGATTCAAGGCCTCGATCCGGACGGTGCGGAATTCATGCTGGTGTTCGATGATGGAAATTGTTCAGAGTCGGACACGGTGCTGTTGAGCGACTCGATGGCGCACCTGCCGCCCGAGGTCTTGTCAAAGAACTTCGGCGTTGCCGAAGCGGCCTTGAAAAATCTGCCCAAGAAAGAGCTATTTATTTTTCAGACTGCGGTTCCCGGACCACTGGAGGCCGACCAGAAAGCAGCCGCAGGAGCGCTTGGGAAGTCGCCGCAGGATTTCGCTTTTCGCACCATGGAGATGCCGCCGACGAAACGCACGAAAAGCGGAGAGGTGCGCATCGTTGATTCGAGCATCTTCAAAGCCTCAACTAACATTGCGATGGCTATGGTCACGGTTCACCCGGGAGGAATGCGGGAGCTACACTGGCACCCCAACGCCGACGAATGGCAGTATTACATCGAAGGCAAGGCAAGAATCACTGTGGTGTCAACAGGTAACCTCGGTCGCACCATGGACTTTCAGGCGGGAGACGTCGGGTATGTGCAAAAAACCTTGCTGCATTACATCGAGAATACAGGGGATTCAGACCTGATCTTCCGGGAGGTGTTCAAGAGCAGCTTCTATCAAGACCTGTCGCTTTCGGAGTGGTTGGCCCACACCCCGCCCGAGCTGGTAAAGGCACATCTCAACATCGACCAGGCGACACTGGACGCCATTCCAAAAGACGAGTTGGTGATCGTGCCGTGCTAGTCGAAAGACAACACGACGAGCGATTTGGAGATCTCAAGCAATAGCATATGCGGATAACCGCTCGAATCGGTGCAGCTGCACAGGAGGACTTGCCATGACTCTGAACAATGACTACGCGGATCAATCACGTTTCGAGTCTTCAGAGCGGTCGCCGGCAAAAGATAGAATGCTCGCAAATCAGGACCTCGGCGTGAACAGGCGAGACTTTCTCGGCATGACTGCTGCATCCTTATTAGTAGCTGGAAGGTTGAGCGGTGCCACAAAGCCGGATAGCAAGAACGGAATTCCATATCGAACACTTGGTCGCACCGGCGAAAAGGTTTCACTGATTGGACTCGGCGGGTATCACCTGGGCAAACAGGGCGATACGGAGGAGAGCATTCGCATCATTCGCACTGGGATCGATGAGGGAGTCAATTTTCTCGACAACTGCTGGGACTACAACGGTGGAGAGAGCGAAATTCGAATGGGCAAAGCGCTGCGCGATGGTTATCGCCAGAAAGCGTTTTTGATGACTAAGATCGACGGTCGAAGTAAGACTGCTGCTGCAACTCAAATCAATGAATCATTGCGGCGGTTGCAGACCGATCGCATCGACCTACTCCAGTTCCATGAGGTGATTCGCGACTCTGATCCAGACCGCATTTTTGCCAAAGGCGGAGCGATGGAGGCCGCCCTGGAAGCCCAAAAGGCTGGCAAGGTCCGTTTTATCGGCTTTACGGGTCACAAGAGTCCAGATGTTCATTTGAAGATGCTGGCTACCGCCTCGAAGCACGGCTTCACGTTCGATTCCGTCCAGATGCCTCTCAATGTAATGGACGCCCACTTCAATAGTTTCGAAAAAAAAGTTTTACCGACTTTGACTCATAACGGCGTCGGAGTTCTCGGCATGAAACCAATGGGCGACCCCTTCATTCTCGAGAGCAAGACCGTTACTGCGGTCGAGTGTCTGCAATACGCTATGAATCTTCCCACCAGTGTCGTCATCACTGGCTGCGATTCGCTCCCGATCCTTCAGCAAGCTCTCGATGCCGCTCGGACTTTTCAACCGATGGACTCTTCCCATGTTGCAGCCCTTCTCGCAAAAACGGCGAAAGCGGCGGAAGCGGGCCAGTTCGAACTTTACAAAACTACTCATCACTTCGACGGCACCGTCGCCAATCCACAGTGGCTTGGATAACAGACGATCTTGGAACAAACAACCCGTGGGACTGAAACGATGGAATTATTGGGAACGAATCAAAAGACGGGCAAATGCACCCACATCGCACTCCTTACAAGTGCGCAGATACTTCTCACAACTGTCGGATGGGCGCAAGCCACTTCATTGCCGGAGGCTCCGCAGGTGCGAGCGAAGAATCACGTTGTATCTCTCAGCCTGCATGCAGTGAATGAGAATGGCCGAGACACCTTCGCTTTCAACGGCGCGAGTGTGGCTCCTGTGATACGTGCTTCCCCTGGTGACGTTCTCAAAATCACTTACGTCAACGATCTTCCTGCCAAGTCCTTGGAGACTTGCGCAGTAAATCCCTGCATGGACATGACAAACTTGCATTTTCATGGGCTCACCGTCTCGCCAAAAGCCCTGCAGGATGATGTGCTTGGAATGCTGGCCAGGCCCTGGCCAAGTCTTGCACTACACGGTTGAGATTCCTCGCGATCATCCGCCAGGCCTCTTCTGGTACCACACTCATCCCCATGGCGAGAGTCATCGCCAAGTATTGGACGGAATGTCAGGAGCGATTGTAGTAGAGGGAATGGAACGGTACGTCTCCCAAGTAGGACGCCTCCGTGAGCGTGTGCTTGTGCTCCGCGGCCGTTCCATTGAGCATGATCCGAACGCAACGGAACTCAAGCAGCGTGCTGAAATTCCATCCAAGGGATGTGGAGGAGAAGCCGAAGCAGTTGAGGAAACCTTTACCGTGAATGGAGCAGTTCGCCCGCGAATCGAGATCGCACCTAACGAGCGGCAGTTCTGGCGCATAGTGAACGCCTCGCCCGATCGCTATTTGCATTTGCAACTTGATGGACAGACATTTGAAATCGTAGCGCTCGACGGGATGCCGCTCGCGTACCACGATCCCAAACACCCGACGCGCGTCACCAATCACCTACTGTTGGCACCCGCGGGACGGCTCGAAGCTATTGTTACCGGCCCGCCGCCTGGAACGCATAGCGCTCTGCGCACGCTTTGTGTAGATGCCGGTCCGGATGGCGACCCGCATCCGGAGATGGTACTGGCAGATCTTGTGCAACCCAGTGCCAGTTCAGATCGAGTGCTTGATAAAAATCATGCCATCGATCACCGCCCGCCGGTTTACAAACCGGTAGGCTTTGAGCCGCTGAAGAAGACCACACCGGACTTCATTGGCACGTTCACGGAGGACAAGAGCGGCTTCTACATCAATGGCCGCAAATTTGCGCCGGATGCAATTCCCATGACAACCGCCCGCGTAGGTACTTATCAGCATTGGCGCATAGTCAACCAAACTGCCGAACTGCATCCTTTCCACATCCACCAGGTCCACTTCCTGGCCTATGCGGAAAACGGAATACCGCTCGCGCATCCTGCGTGGCTGGATACCGTCAATGTTCCGTATCGCGGCTCGGTTGATGTCATTTTGGACTTCACCGATCCAGTCATTAAGGGCATGTCGGTATTTCATTGTCACTTGCTGAATCACGAGGACAAGGGGATGATGGCCAAGATTCTGTTCAAGTAGCGCGCGCAGGCCAACGCGAACCACAGAAAAGCCCGCGTGCCCTGGGGTTTGAGCTTACGGCGAAACCCCTTTCTCCAAATCCACAGCCGCAGCGGTCACTTGTTCTGGCCTCCCGAGATCGCGCCAATAATATTCATCGGCACGAAAGCCGAGGATTTGTTCTTCTTGTGCGGCCAGACGAAGATAGACGTTGATAATGGAGAAAGCGCCGTCCTCGCTCATCATCGTGAGCAGGCGAGGGGAGACAACGTGGATTCCGGAGAAGGCCAGCGCTTGCACCTGCGATGACGGTCGCACCAGTTCAGTTGTTCCATCTCGCCCCAGGCGCCGGCCGCAGAGGTGAAGCGCGTGGTCAAACAGCAGGTAGCGGGATGTCTCGCGGTCCTGCACGGCCAATGTGGCCAGCGCCTGGTTTTCCGTATGAAACTTCACCATGCGATTGAGATCGATGGTGCTGATCACGTCCACATTGTGCAAAATGAAGGAATCGTCCTGGCCGCTCGAACCTTCAAGGAAAAAATGCGCTGCCTTCTTCAGGCCGCCGCCGGTGTCCAGGAGCAGATCTTCGCGAGAAATCTCAATTCGCATTCCGAAGTTATCATTCGCCTTCAGAAACTCCACGACCATGTTGGCAAAGTGATGAAGGTTGACGATCACTTCGCGGACTCCAAAAACGCGCAAGCGGGCCAGTGTGATCTCGAGCAGCGTGCGGCCGGCGACTTCCACCAGCGCTTTGGGGCGATGGTCGGTGAGGGGCCGCAGGCGCGTGCCCAGCCCGGCAGCGAGGACCATGGCTTTCATTCGCCCAGCTTCTCCAACTCGCGGTGCCGTAACACAACCTCGATCCCGTTTCTGACCCGCAAATGTTTGGCCAATTGCTCAGCCAGATATACCGAGCGATGCTGCCCGCCGGTGCAACCAAATGACACCATTAAATTCTTAAAGCCACGGCGCTGATACTCACTCACGCTGGCATCTACTAACGATGCGGCGCTGCCGAAAAACAGCTGAACGCTTTCCTGTTGATTGAGATAGTCAATCACCGGCGCGTCTTTGCCGGTCAGCACTTTGAAACGCTCTTCGCGGCCGGGATTGGGAAGGCTGCGACCATCGAAGACGAATCCGCCGCCATTGCCGGTCTCATCTCTAGGGGCGCCATCGCGGTGAAATGAGAAACTGAAAATCCGCACCACCAAGGTTGGCGCACCAGAAGGCACAGCCTGCGGTCCGGCCGGTTCTGTGTCCGAAGCCAGTGCCTGTAATTTCTCGGAGGCCAACATGCCCTGGAACGCCTCCATCAGAGTTGGAAGCGCGATCGGCAGTTCGACATTGTGGAGCAGCCAGCGCAGGTTTTTCAGCGCATACGGAACGCTTTGCAGAAAATGCGCTTTACGCTCATAAAAGCCGCGAAAGCCATAAGCTCCCAGTGCCTGCGTGAGACGCACATAAACGTAGGCGTAGTACTGTTGCATGAATGCGCCACGGTCCAGCGGGACGAAACCGGCTAACTGGTCGAGATAGTAATCGAGCAACTTCTGGCGCAACTCCGGCGGTAAATCGGCCTTGGCGTCGTACAAAAGGGAAGCAGGGTCGTATTGAAGCGCGCCTTTGCGTCCGCCTTGATAGTCCACGAAAAACGGTTCGCCACTGCGCAGCATGATGTTGCGTGACTGGAAATCGCGATATAGAAAATAGTCTTGCTCAGCGCTCAATAGGAACTTCGTCAAGCGCGCGAAATCGTGTTCCAGGGCTTGTTCATTGAAGGGAATGCCAGCCAGCCGGAGGAAGTAATACTTGAAATAATTCAAATCCCAGGCGATGGACTGGCGATCGAACCGGGCACGCGGATAACAAACCTTGTAATTCAAATCGCGGCCGGCTTCTACCTGAAAACGCGGCAGTACGGCCAAAGCCTTGCGATATGCGTCCACTACCGTCAGGGGGATGTCGCCGCCGGCACGGTTTTTCGAGAGAAAATCGAAAAGCGTGGTATCACCCAAGTCTTCTTCGAGATAAGCCCCGTGTGCCAAGTCTTCCACATAGATTTCCGGCACCGGCAGGCCGTGGCGACGAAAATGCCGGGAGAATTCCAGGAATGCGACGTTCTCTTCACGCACGTCATACAAAATGCCAATTGCGCTGATTTGGTCGCGGGCCAGCCGGACGATGCGGCGCCCCGAACCGCCCAGTTGGCCCTGCAGCGGCTGCACTCGCGCCACCCGTGCTTGGAAATGCCGCTCAAACAATTTTTCGAGAACGTCCATGAAGGAGGCAAGCGTCTGCCTCCACCAAGATACCATCGGGCGCGCGAATCAGCGGCGGCTCGAAGCCGCATGGTGAAAATCACTCCCGCGAACTGTTCTTTACGTCCTCGCTGAGAACGATCGCTTCCGCAACCTCTTTCATGGTCTTGCGCTTCTGGCGGCTCTGCCGCTGAATGCTGAGGTACGCCTGCTCTTCGGTTAGGCTTAGATCGCGCTGCAGAATCCCCTTGGCCCGTTCGACCACCTTGCGGGTTTCTAGTTGCTGCGACAAGTCGGAGTTCTCGGTTTCCAGGCGGGCCATTTCGATCTCCGCTCCGGCCAGAAAACCGACCGTAGAAATCAAGCGAATATCGCGAGGGCTGTAAACGTGCGGCTCGCGGTGCTGCAAATTCATCACGCCCACCAGCCGGCCACGCGACAAAAGAGGAACCGACAGAAACGCTTCGTAGCGGTCTTCGGGAAGCTCATTAAACTGCTGGAAGCGCGGGTCCTTGAAGGCTTCCTGGAAAACCACCACCAGCTCGCGGTGCTGGGCGACCCATCCGGTGATGCCCTGGCCCACCCTCAGCTTGAGCCGGTCGAGCAGTTCGTGGTGGGGGTTTTTGGAGGCTCGCAAGATCAAATCCTCCCCTTCGAGGACGTATATAAAGCAGGAATCACACTTAACCATTTCTACTGCAAAATCCAGAA
>WNFE01001823.1_pt1 | contig 15546 bp, 14 predicted proteins | sample 5400451 | NCBI WGS metagenome assembly WNFE01 (sample SAMN13153344, study PRJNA577476) | soil metagenome | isolation source: 200 cm saprolite under Douglas fir tree site 2 hole 2 | place: USA:California | collected 2015-04-18 | reverse complement strand
CGACCTCGTCTTCCGCCACGTCAGCGTCAGGTCAGTCGATCTCAAATCAATAAACTGAGCTAATCTGAGATGTATTACCTATGTCCCCGAACACCCGTTTACCTTCTCTCCGGTCTGAACAGACTCCGCGAAGGGGAGGAGACTTATGATCTCGCCTCCGGGCCCGACTGCGCCCTATGATAGGGCGTCATGTATAGCTACATCGCCCGCAGGCTCGCCTTCGGCGCGCTGACGATCGTCGGCGTGTCGATCATGGTCTTCGTCGTGATGCGCATCCTGCCCGGCGACCCGCTGGTCGCGATCTTCGGACCGGAGGGCATGACCAAGCTCACCGAGGAGCAGCGCGCCCACTACATGGCCGAGCTCGGGCTGAGCGATCCGCTATGGCTGCAGTATCTCCACTGGGTGAAGGACATCGTCGAAGGCAATTTCGGCCGCTCGTTCTTCCGCTCCGAAAGCATTGCCGACATGATCCTGCGCCGCGGACCGCTGACCGCCGAGATCGCCCTGATCTCGGTGGTGCTGTCCTGGCTGGTCGGCATCCCGGTGGCGATCGTGAGCGCACTCAGGCCCAACACCATCTCCGACAGCGTGGTGCGTTTCATCAGCATCCTGTTCATCGCGGTGCCGGGCTTCTGGGTCGGCATGCTGATCGTGCTCGCCCTGCTGTTCTGGTTCGGCTATCGCGCGCCGATGGCCGGCGTCTCGCTGTTCGCCGATCCGCTGGCCAACCTGCAGCTCGTGATCGGCCCCGCGATCGTGCTCGGCCTCGGCCAGGCGGCCTACATCGCCCGCATGGGCCGCTCGAGCCTCCTGGAAGTGATCCGCGAGGACTATGTGCGGACGGCGCGCGCCAAGGGATTGAACAACCGCCTGGTGATCGCCATGCACGCGCTGCCCAACGCGCTGTTGCCGGTGATCACCCTGTCGGGCGTGCTGCTGGGCCTGGTGCTGGCGGGATCGATCCCGGTCGAGCGCGCCTTCGGCACGCCGGGGCTGGGCTACGCGATGTTCACGGCGGTGAGCGAGCGCGACGTCTTCGTCATGCAGAACCTGGTGTTCCTCTACGCCGTGGTGTTCGTGCTGCTGAACATCGTGGTCGACCTCACGATCGCCCTGCTCGATCCCCGAATCCGTTACAGGTGATCCGCCACCGATGACCGCCACCTATCCGAGCCAGGCCAGCCTCGCGCCGAGCCGCAGCCGCGTGATCCTGCGCGGCTTTCGCAGCCTCTTCCGCCGCGCGCCGCTCTCCGCCTTCTGGGGCTGCATCGCGGCGGCGATCGTCGCCATGGCGGTCGCCGCCCCGGTCATCGTGCCCTACGAGCCATTGAAATCCGACTTCCGCTCGATGCAGAAGCCGCCCGACGAAAAGCACTGGTTCGGCACCGACCAGATCGGCCGCGACACGCTCAGCCGGGTGATCTACGGCAGCCGCGCCTCGCTCACCGTGGCAGCCGGCGCCGTGCTGTTCGGCACCACGGTCGGCGCCTTGTGGGGGCTGGCCTGCGGCTATTTCGGCGGCCGCTTCGACATGGCGAGCCAGCGCCTGATCGAGTTCCTGCAATCCTTCCCCGACCTGATATTGGCCATGGCCATCGCCATGGCGCTGGGCGGCGGCCTGGGCACGGTGATCGTGGCCATCGCCATCACGCGAATACCGTTCGGCGGCCGGGTGATCCGCGCCGTCGTGCTGTCGCTCAAGGAGATCCAGTACGTCGAAGCCGCGCGCGGCCTCGGCGCCTCGCACAAGCGCCTGATGTTCCGCCACATCCTGCCGCAATGCGTGGCGCCCTACCTGATCCTCGCCACCACCCATTTGGGCGTCGCCATCGTCATCGAAGCCTCGCTCGGCTTTTTAGGCGTCGGCATCCCGCCGCCGTCGCCGACCTGGGGCAACATGCTGTCGGACGCGCTGAATGCCGGCCTGGTGCCGCCGTGGTGGCTGGTGCTGTTCCCGGGCGTGGCGATCACCCTCACGGTGCTGGCCTTCAACCTGTTGGGCGACGGCATCCGCGACTTGCTGGATCCGCGGTTGAGAGGGTCGGTTTAGCTGCCCCGACCGCGTAGTTGCCGCAATCCTCTCTTTAAATTCCTTCATGTTCCTCTCCCCCTTGGGGGAGAGGCTAGGTGAGGGGGTTGTGGCCCGAGACGATTACGACGCTAATCGAGCACGCGACCTGCGTCGCGACGGCAGCCGCGCCGAGTGCAAGGGCTGGGAGCTCCTGCGAGATCGCCGCATCAGCGGGGCGAAGTTCCGCCGACAGTACCCCATCGGCCCCTACTTCGCCGACTTTGCCTGCATATCGCTGAAGCTGGTGATCGAGGTCGATGGCGATCACCATGCTTTCCAAGTCGAGGCGGATGCGCGCCGGACAGCGGCGATAGAGCGCGAAGGTTGGCGCGTGGTGCGCTTCTGGGCGAACGAGGTCGTTCAAAATCCGGAGGGCATTTGGGCAGAGATCGAGCAGGTGCTCAGCGACGTTCCCGCTCACCTAACCTCTCCCCCAAGGGGGAGAGGAATATGAATATGAATATAAATGTGAACATGAAAGGTTAGGCGCTCGCCAAGGGGAATTTCACGCCGCCGTCGTGCAGGTGACACGACGCCCAGTGCCCCGGCTTGACCTCGCGCAGGGTTGGCACGTCGATCCGGCAGCGCGGCATGGCGTAGGGGCAGCGGGCATGGAAGTGGCAGCCCGATGGCGGGTTGATCGGGCTCGGCACGTCGCCCTTCAGGATCACCCGGTTGCGCCGGCGCGCCGACGCTTTGGGGATCGGCACCGCCGACAGCAGCGCCTCGGTGTAGGGATGCAACGGCATCTCGAACAGGCTTTGCTTGTCGGTCATCTCGACGATGCGCCCGAGATACATCACCGCCACGCGATGGCTGATGTGCTCGACCACGGCGAGGTCGTGGGCGACGAACAGGTAGGACAGTTTCAGCTCGTCCTGCAGGTCCATCAAGAGGTTGATGATCTGGGCCTGGATCGACACGTCGAGCGCCGACACCGGCTCGTCGCCGACGATCAGGTCGGGGTTGAGCGCCAGCGCGCGGGCGATGCCGATGCGCTGGCGCTGGCCGCCGGAGAATTCGTGGGGATAGGATAGCATCGTCTCGGGCCGCAGCCCGACCCGCTCGAACAGGGCGGCGACCCTCTCGCGACGCTCCTGAAGCATGCCGACGTCGTGGATGATCAGCGGCTCGCCGACGATCTCGCCGGCCGTCATGCGCGGGTTCAGCGAGGCATAGGGATCCTGGTAGATCATCTGCATGCGCCGCCGATAGGGCAGCATCGCCTGGGCGCCGAGATGGGTGATGTCCTCGCCGCTGACGCGGATCGTGCCGTCGGTCGGTTCGACAAGCTTGAGCAGCGTGCGGCCGACCGTCGACTTGCCGCAGCCGCTTTCGCCGACCAGGCCCAGGGTCTCGCCGCGGCCGATCTCGAACGACACGCCGTCGACCGCGTAGACCTGGCCGGAGACGCGGCTGAACACGCCCTTGTGGATCGGGAAGTGCTTCTTGAGGTTGGTGACCTCGAGCAACCTTTCACGTGTCGGCCCGGCGTTCATGCCGTGCCCCGCAGCAACTGGTCGGCATGCCAGCAGGCGACCCAATGCGCCGGACGATGCTGTTCCAGGGGCGGCGCCGTGGCGCGGCACTCGTCGGTCGCCAGGCTGCAGCGGGCTGCGAAGCTGCAGCCCGCCGGCAGGTTGAACAGCGACGGCACCATGCCCTTGATCTCGTTGAGGCGCGCGCGCCGGCTGTGCGCGGCGGCGTCGAGATGCGGGATCGAGCCTAAAAGGCCCTTGGTATAGGGATGGCCGGGATTGTCGAACAGCTCGGCGGCGGCCGCCTCCTCGACCTTGCGGCCGGCATACATCACCACGACGCGGTCGGCGTTCTCGGCGACCACGCCCATGTCGTGGGTGATCAGGATGATGGCGGTGCCGAGCGTCTCCTGCAGGTCGCGCATCAGGTCGAGGATCTGCGCCTGGATGGTGACGTCGAGCGCCGTCGTCGGCTCGTCGGCGATCAGCACCTTGGGATTGCACGACAGCGCCATGGCGATCATGACCCGCTGGCGCATGCCGCCGGAGAGCTGGTGCGGATAGGCGTGGGCCCGCCGCTCGGCCTCCGGCATCTGCACGCGGCGCAGCATCTCGACGGCCTTGTCCCAGGCGTCGCGCTTCGACAGGCCCTGATGGAGCGCGATCGCCTCGCTGATCTGCCAGCCGACGGTGAACAGCGGATTGAGCGAGGTCATCGGCTCCTGGAAGATCATCGAGATGTCGTTGCCGCGGATGCGCTCCATCTCGCTCTCGCTGAGCTCGAGCAGGTTCCTGCCTTCGAAGCGGACGGCGCCGCCGACGATGCGGCCGGGCGGATTGGCGACCAGGCGCAGGATGGAGAGCGCCGTCACGCTCTTGCCGCAGCCCGATTCGCCCACCACGCCCAGGGTCTCGCCGCTTTTCAGGGAATAGGACACGCCGTCGACGGCGCGCACCGTGCCGATCGCGGTGAAGAAGTGGGTCTGGAGATCGTCGATTTGCAGAATCGTCGGCGCCGGCATCACCGCCGGCTCACCGACGGCGCGCGGCCCCGGATCGCGAGGATTCAAGCAATGACTCCCTGAGTTTCGCCGTGTTAGTTTTGGCCTACGGGGAAGAAGGCCTGCCATCAGAGCATACAGTGCTCGCCAAGGAAAAGGCCAAAAGGGAGGAAACGCAAATGCACGACCGTGAGTTCAAGCGTTCTCGCGTAAATCGCAGTCTAAAGAGGCGTGAGTTCGTCAAGGGCGCCGCCGCCCTCGGCGCCGGCGCGATGGCCTTGCCCTGGCAGGCTGCCTGGGCCGAGGGCGTGCCCAACGAGTTCGACGGCTCGAAGTTCCAGCTCAAGGCGCCGGAGCCCAATGCGAAGTCCGGCGGCGTGCTGAAATACGGCATCACCATGCGGCCGCCGCATTTCGACTTCCATCAGTCGGGCACCATCAACAGCCTGGGCAGCCAGGGCTGCATGTTCGACAACCTGATCCGGCGCGACCCGCGCGACAGCGGCAAGACCATCATTCCCGACCTGGCGCATAGCTGGGAGATCGCCAAGGACGGCAAGACCTACACCTTCCACCTGCGCAAGGACGTGCAGTTCCATGACGGCGCCGAGCTCACCTCGGAGGACGTCAAGGCGACCTTCGACCGTATCGCCAAGCCGCCGCAGGGCATCAGCATGCCGCGCAGCACCCTGTTTGCCGCGGTCAGCGAGATCGCCGCGCCCGACAAGTACACCGTGCAGTTCAAGCTCTCGGCACCACGGCCGGCCGACTTCATCATGGGTGCGATCGCCAGCGGCTGGAACGGCATCGTGCGCAAGAAGACGCTCGAGGACAACCAGTACAACCTGCGCCGCGTCGTCGATATCCCCGGCACCGGCCCGTTCAAGAGCAAGCGCCGTGTCGAGAACGAAGTCTGGGTGATGGAGAAGAACCCGACCTATTGGAACAAGGGCCTGCCCTATCTCGACGGCATCGAGTTCTATCACGCCCTGCCGTTCTCGCCCGAGCTCGGCTCCAGCCTGCTGTCGGGCCGCGTCGACTATGCCCGCCTGCTCGATCCGGGTTCGCTGCGCAAGGTCAAGGCGACCCAGGGCATGTCGGGCACCGATTTCTACCAGAGCGTCATCCAGGCGACCTGGATGAACAACAAGAAGAAGCCGTTCGACGATCCGCGGGTGCGCCGCGCCTTCCACCTGGTGCTCGACAAGCCGGTGCTGGTCGATGTCGTCAAGGACATCGCGCCGATGATGGTCGGCGGCTTCATCTATCCGTTCTCCGACTTCGCCACGCCGTTGCCCGAGCTCAGCAAGCGGCTCGGCTACCAGCCCGACCCGACCGCCTCGGTCAAGGAGGCGCGCGCGCTGATGGCGGCGGCCGGCCACGCCAAGGGCATCACCGGGCTCGACTACCTGGTGCGCGAGGTGGCGAGCTTCAAGCTGTGGTCGCAGGCCATCCAGGCGATGCTGCAGCAGACGCTCAACGTGCAGTCCAACATCCGCACCGCCGTCGAATCGGTGTGGTTCGACGACGTCAAGACCGGCAAGTTCGATCTCGCCATCGGCGCCATCGTGTCGACGCTGCTCGACCCGTCCGACTATTTCAACGCCTGGTACAGCAAGAACGGCCCGCAGAACTACTCGATGTGGGAAAACGCCAAGTTCAACGAGCTGCTGCCGCTGATCGACAGCGAGGTCGATCCGAAGAAGCGTCTGGCGTTGATCCGCCAGGCCGAAGCCATCATGGAGGACGATCCTCCCCTGCTGCCGATGTCGTGGGAGAAGATCAACGACGGCTGGTACAACTACGTGAAGGGCCACAATCCGAAAGAATATTTCGGCATCTACGACGTCGTGCGCTTCGACACGTTCTGGCTCGACAAGTAACCCGCGATCGCGCCAAACAAACGGGCCGGCGCCAACCGCCGGCCCGTTTTCGTTTCGGCAGGCGCTGCTTGACAGTTGACGGCAGCGGCCGGCCAACCGAAGCTGGCGGCATGAATTCTACCAAGTGTTAGGAAACGCCATGGCCGAAATCCTCGCCCTCGGAATATCGCACTATCCGCCGCTGCATGGCCCCGACGAGCGCATGGCGTGGATCCTAAAGCGCATGCTGCAGAATCCGGCCCTGCCGGAGGCGCTTAAAAGCCCGGCGGGCTGGCCCGCGGCGATGCGCGCCGAATGGGGCAACGACGAGGGTGCTTCGTCGGCGACGCGCCATCGCGCCGACCTGGTCGGCTGGCTGGAGAAAACCCGCGCCGCGCTCGATGCGTTCGACCCCGATTTCATCCTGATGTGGGGCGACGATCAGTACGAGAACTTCAAGGAGGACATCGTCCCGCCCTACTGCATCAGCGCCTACGACCGCTTCCGCTTCACCGCGCCGCCCGGCAACGTGTGGGGCGAGACCGACAAGACCTTCGACCTGCCGGGCCACCGGGCGGCCGCCAAGCTTTTGGCCACTCGCCTGATCGAGGAAGGCTTCGACACCGCCTATGCCTACAAGCCGCTGCATCACCCGCTGGGCCATGCCTTCACCAACGCGGTGATGTATCTCGACTATGCCCGCAAGGGCTTCGACTATCCGATCGTTCCGTTCGCCATCAACTGCTACGGCCGGCGGGTGATCGCCCAGCGCGGCGGCCTGCCGGTGTTCGACCGGGTGATCGCCGAGGCCGATCTCGATCCGCCGGCGCCGACGCCCAAGCGGCTGTTCGACCTCGGCGCCGCGACGGCGCGCATCCTGGCCGCCTCGCCTTACCGGGTGGCCCTGCTCGCCTCGTCCGGCTGGTCGCATGCCTTCCTGACGGCCAAGAACCATTTCCTCTATCCCGACACGCCGGCCGATCGGCGGATGTACGACGCTCTACGGACCTGCGACTGGCCGACCTGGCGCAACTGCTCGGGCGCCGCCGTCGAGGACAGCGGCCAGCAGGAGATTTTAAACTGGATGTGCCTCGCCGGCGCGCTGAGCGAGCTCAAGCGCAAGCCCCAGGAGACCGGCTTCGTCGACACCTGGATCTTCAATTCGTCCAAGGCGTTCCTGATCGCACCGCCGAACTGATCAACGCCGATTGGGGCTGACACATGAAGCTGAAAGACAAGGTCGCCATCGTCACCGGCACCAGCCCCAATATCGGCGGCGGCATCGCCGAGGAGCTGGCGGCCGAGGGCGCGGCCATCGTCGCCGTCGACGCCAATGCGGCCAATGCCAAGGACTGCGCCGGCTATATAAACGGCAGCCAGGGGCGCGCCATCGCCGTCACCTGCGACGTCACCGACGAGGCTGAGGTCAAGGCGGCGGTCGACGCCGCCGTCGCCGCCTTCGGCAAGGTCGACGTGCTGGTCAACAATGCCGCGTTCTTCAACAAGAAGGGCGTTTTGGACATGCCCTTCGAGGAATGGAACCGCCAGACCGGGGTGATCCTGGGCGGCGCCTTCCTGTTCACCAAGCACGCCTGCAAGGCGATGATCGCGCGCGGCGCCGGCGGCTCAGTCATCAACATCATCTCGACGGCGGGCCATCAGGGCGAGCCCGGCAACATCGCCTACAGCACGTCGAAGTGCGGCCTGCTGAACTTCACCCGCTCGGCGGCGATGGAACTGGTCGGCCACGGCATCCGGGTCAACAGCCTCACGCCCACCGCGACCGACCCCGCCGAATCGTTCGAGCGGGCGGCGCGCTGGGGCCGCACGGTAAAGAAGCCCGAGAGCCTCGACCGCGTGATGAAGCCGTTCCGCACGCGCATTCCGATGCAGAAGCTGCCGGTGCCCAGCGATTACGGCCACGCCGCGGTGTTCCTCGCCTCGGACGATGCCCGGATGATCACCGGAACCGACCTCCGGGTCGATGCCGGCGCCGTGGCGCGCTACTGGGCGTGGGATCCCACGGCGGGCGCCACGCTGTAACGCTGGGGGCGCTCATAGTTTTCCGGACCGCGCGCATCCTGCGCGCTCATGGTCATGAGCGCGCAGGATGCGCGCGGTCCGGAAGAATCAAGACGCCTTGCGGCGTTCTTCGGCGAACTGCTGGCGCAGGGTCACCTTGTTGATCTTGCCGGTGGCGGTCATCGGCAGGGCATCGACGAACACCACGTCGTCGGGCAGCCACCACGACGCCATTCGCTCGCCGAGATGTTTTAGCATCGCCTCGCGCGTGACGTCGCTGCCCGGCCGGCGCACGGCGATCAGCAAGGGCCGCTCCTGCCAGCGCGGATGGGGAATGGCGATCACGGCGGCCTGGACGATGCCGGCATGGTCGAGCGCCGCGCTTTCGACGGCGACGCTCGAAATCCATTCGCCGCCCGACTTGATGACGTCCTTGGAGCGATCGACGATGTCGAGGCTGCCGTCGGCATGGATGCGCGCCATGTCGCCGGTCGACAGCCAGCCGTCCGATGCCGGTTCCTGCTTCAGGTAGGCCGCGGCGATGATGCAGCCGCGGGCCTGCAGGTGGCCGAACGCCTGGCCGTCGCGCGGCAGGAGCGTGCCGTCGTCGTCGACAATGCGCAGCTCCGTGCCGAAGGCGATGCGGCCCGACCTGAGCTTGTGCTCGATCCTTTCCGCGGCGGGGGCGTCGGCAAGGCCGGGCAGCAGCGTCGCCTTGGTGGCGCCCAGCGCCTCGGTCATGCCCCAGCATTGCGCGACCTCGACGCCGTGGCGGCCCTCGAGCGCCTCGAGCAGGGCACGCGGCGGCTTGGAGCCGGCCACCAGGGCGGCGCGCAGGGAGCCGAAGCGCAGGCCCTTGCCGTCCATGTAGTCGAGCAAGGTCAGCCAGACCGTCGGCACCGCGGCGGCCAGTGTCACCTGCTCGGACGCCATCAGCTCGTAGAGCTTGTCGGGCTCGAAGTTGCGGCCCGGCAGCACCAGCTTGTGGCCGTTCATCGGCGCGGTGTAGACCATCTGCCAGCCGTTGCCGTGGAACAGCGGGGCGATCGGCATCACCACCTCGCGCGTGCCCGAGCGATAGCCGCCGATCATGTCGGCGGTGCTCATGATCAGGGCGCTGAGCAGGGTCGAGCGATGCGAGTTGACCACGCCCTTGGGCACCCCCGTCGTGCCCGAGGTGTAGCAGATGGTCGAGGCCTGGAATTCGTCGAACTGTGGCCAGTCGTAGGCCGCATCCTGGTTGGCCAGCAGGCTCTCATAGTCGAGTACCGGCGCGGGTGACGCGGCGGGGATCTTGCCGCCGTTGCCGAGATAGATCCAGCCTTCGACCGTCCTGAGGCGCGGGGCGATGCGCTGGGCGACCGGCCGGGTCGCCTCGTCGAAGCAGATCCATTTGTCCTCGGCATGATTGACGATGAAGGCGATCTGCTCCTCGAACAGGCGCGGGTTGATCGTGTGCAGCACCGCACCGGTGCCCGATACGCCGTAGAACAGCTCGAAATGGTGATGCGTGTTCCAGGCCAGCGAGCCCACGCGATCGCCGCTGCGCACGCCGAGCGCCAACAGCGCCTTGGCCAGCCGCTTGGCCCGCGCCCGGGCATCGGCGTAGGTGTAGCGGTGCAGGCCGCCCTCGACGGTGCGCGACACGATCTCGGTCGCGCCGTGGGTGGCCGCGGCATGCTCGATGATGCCCGAGATCAGCAACGGGGTTTCCATGATCAGGCCGCGCATGCCGCCCTCCCTTGTCTCGTCGCCGCTCATTTCTTCGCGACGTCGAGGCGGATCACATCGCCCAGGGAGACGAACTTCTCGCCGTCGAACTGGCAGAGCTGCATGGCGTGGAACGCCAGGTAGTCGTCGGGCGAGTTGCTGAGCGTGATGCCGGGCAGCAGCATCGGCGCGGTGACGTCTTTCAGGCTGGTCGCCTGCTTCAGCACGTTCTCGCGCGTCAGGTTGTCGCCACAGGCTTTCAGGACCCGGGTGATCATGAACGAATTGATGTAGCCCGGCACCGCCGTGTTGTCCTCGATGTTGAGGTTCGGCATGTATTTCTTGGCGAACTTCACGTACTCGACGACATCGGGATCGCCGACCGTCGTCGAATCGGTTGGGTGCTTCTCCCAGCGCGCCGTGACGACTCCCTTCGAGCGCTCGAGGCCCGCGGGAACCAGCGTGGCGCCGACGGCGGCCGAGACGCTGGCGAGGATGTGGAGGACCGGCCGCCAGCCGAGGTCGTAGGCCTTGCGGATGCCTTGGGCGGCGAACTTCGAGGTCGTGAACTGCACCAGGGTGTCGGCGCCGGCGCCCTTGAGATCGATGATCTGGCTGTCGATGCTGGGATCGGTCAGCTCGTTGCTGACTTCCCGCACGATCATCGTCTTGGCCTTGTCACCGAGGCCCTTCTTCAGGCCGAGCAGGAAATCCTTGCCGAGATCGTCGTTGATGTAGAGCACGCCGATCCTGGCGGCGGGATGCTTGGCGAGGATGAACTTGCCGAAGATCTCGCCCTGCCCGACGTAGGTCGGATAGAGCGGCACGATCCAGGGATAGGTCTTGGGATCGTTGAAGCGGTCGGCGCCCGAGGTGAGGAACAGGCTCGGCACCTTCTTGCCGTTGAGATACTTCTGCACCGAGGTGTTGGGTGCCGTGCCGAGGAAACCGGCGATGGCCAGCACGTTCTCGTCCTCCACGAGCTTGCGCGTCTGCTCGAGCGCCTTGGGCGGATTATAACCGTTGTCGAGCGAGATCAGGTTGACCTTGCGGCCGTTGATGCCGCCCTGGTCGTTGATCATCTGGAAGTAGGCCGTTTGGGCATGGCCGTAGACGCCATAGGCCGACGCGGGTCCGCTATAGGGCGATGTCGTGCCGAGCTTGATTTCCGTATCGGTGACGCCTGGACCGTACTCCTTGGCCCAGCCGGTACCGGCCCCGCCGGCCGACAATGCCGTGCCGCCGAGCGCGGCCAGCAGCGTGCGTCGCCTGATGTCTGTCGCCATGTCGTCCTCCCGGTTTCCCCGATGATCGACCGCGGGTCGGGCAGGCGCAAGAAAAATCTAACAAGTGGTAGATATTTTTATCGGTGCGTCTTTGCTGGGGCGCGCCACTCCAGTGGCGCGTCATGGTCTTCCGGACCGCGAGCCTCCGGCTCGCTCATGATCACGAGCGCGCAAGATGCGCGCGGTCCACATGAGCATGAGAAGACCGCGCCACTGGAGTGGCGCGCCCCCAGCAATGAGCCCTATGGCTTGTTCGGCTTGACGATGCCGCCGCCGAGAAGGCGCATCAGCTCGTCGGCGACGTCGTCGGGCGACATCGGCCCGGCCGGATCGTACCATTCGGCGACCCAGGTCAGGGCGCCCATGCAGAGCATGCGCACCACCGACAGGTTGAAGCCGGCGCGCAGCTGACCCTTCTTGTGCGCCTCCTGCAAGAGGCCGGCGAAGATGGCGGCGTACTCGCGCTCCTGCTTCATGTGATGGTCGCGCAATCGCTTGGGCAGCCGCCTGATGGCTTTCAGCCGCGACGAAAAGTGTTCGGCGATGGTGTATTTCAGATGAGCCGCCAGGGCGGCACGCAGGCGCACCAGCGGCGGGCTGTCGCGTCCGGCCTCGTCGATCGCCCGCAGGACCGCCTCGCGGGCACCGCCGACGCCGCTTTCGAGCACGGTGCGGACGATCTCGTCCTTGGAATCGAAGTGATAGTAGATGCTGCCGGCCTCCATGCGGGCCGCTGCGGCGATGCTGCGCAGGGTTATGCGGTCGGAGCCATGTTCCTGGATGAGGCGTTTGGTGACCGCGATCAGGCGGGCTTTGGTCTTGTCTGCCTTTGTCGCCTTATTATCCACGGCGCTGACGAGTTGCTGCATCATTTCAAAGCCTATAGGAGCGCCTCAGGCTGCGTCCAGCCCGAGGAAGCGTTGGGCTGCGTCGGACCACAGCGTGTCGCCGCGGGCGACGGTGTCGGCGACGCTGGCGATGAAGGCGGCCGGCTCGCGCTGCTCGATGAGATAGGGATAGTCCGTGCCGGCGAAGATCTGCCCTGGCGCTATATGGTTGGCGAGATGCGCGAGATACGCCGCCTCGTAAACCAGGCTGTCGTAGTAGAAGCGTGCGGCATAGCTTTTGGGCGACTGGGGCAACTTGCCTTCGAAGCCCTTGGTGGCGCGCCAGCCATGCTCCAACCGATGCAGGATCGGCGCCAAGGTGCCGCCGCCATGGCTGAAGCCGAAGCGCAGGCGCGGAAAGCGCTCCGGCACGCCCGCCATGATCATGCTGGCCGCGCACAAGGCGGTGTCGACGGGAAAGGCGGCAAAAGGCACCAGGTTGGGCGTCGCCGCCAGATGCGGCGCCTGCAGCGGGTGCAGCGAATGCACGAACACGGCGAGCCCGAGTTCCTCGGCCGCGGCGAAGAACGGGTCGAACCGCCGTTCGCCGAGATAGCGGCCGTTGATGTTGCTGCCGACCTCGACGCCGCGGAGGCCGAAGCGCTCCTTGACCAGCCGCAGCTCCTCGGCCGCTTTCACCGGATCCTGCAGGGGAACACTGCCCAGCCCGTGGAAACGATCGGGCCGCTGGGCCACCATGTCGGCGATCGCGCCGTTGATGAAGCGGGCGAGCTCGGTCGCCGGCGCCGTATCGATCCAGTAGGACAGGAGCTCGGGCATCGGCGACAGCACCTGTGCCGCCACCTGGTCGCGGTCCATATCGGCGACCCTCCGGCCGACGTCCCAGGAACGTTCGTCGATCTCGCGGAACGGCTTGGCGCCCATCAGGACGGTGGCCGCGGTCGGGCTCTTGCACTGCACGCACGGCCACTTGTCGACACCGCCGGTCGGATCGCCCGGCAGGGCGCGTGGCACGATGTGCGAATGCACATCGATGAGACCGGCTTTGCCCACGGCGATCAGACGATGATGGTGAGCTTGCCGGGATAGAGCATGTCCATGCCCAGCACCGAGCGCTTGGACCTGATCTTCCACGGGCTGGTCGTGCAGTCGATGCGGTAGAGGTGCTTGCCGTAGTAGGTGTCGACCACGCCGCGCTTGGCGCGGTAGGTGATGAAATTGCAGGAGACGTCGGCCACCCCTGCCGTCATGCCCGTGATGCGCACGTTGCTGATCATATGACGCTGCTGCGAGCGCGGGAATTCCGAGTGCGCCTCCTTCTTGGTCAGGCGCACCACGCGCTCGCGCAAGCGCACATAGTCGTCGGCGATGTAGAACAGCGACGTCGCCGGATCGGTTTCGCCACCATCCCCCGTCGGCGGTATCTCGTAGGTGGCGCCGTCGGCGAACAGCGCGAACCACTCCTCGATGCGCCACTCATCGAGCAGATCGGCCTCGAGGTAGAGGAAGTCCTCGATCCTGGCGCGCAGGCCGGGATCGTCCTTGCTGAGGCCCTGCGACAGGTTTGCATCGGCATTCATGCGGCACCTGCCATGCGCTGGCGCCACTGACGCCAGAAGCAGCGCATCTGCTCCTCGTCGTCGTTGTTGGGCGGACCGACCCGCGGCATGCCCTTGGAAATGTCGTTCCACGCCGCCTCGCGCTGGTTGCGATAGCCGCGCTGGCAATTCTCCAGCGCCTCCTGGTCGTCGGGCGTGGCGAAGCCGCCGGGGCCCAAGAACTCCAGGAAGTTGAACAGCCGGAGCTTGCGCAGCTCGTGATCCTCGTCGCGCGCGCCGAGCGCCCAGGCACTCACCGTCATGCGGTTGGCCGCGTCGGGATAGAAGGTCCGCACGGTGATGGCCATGATGTCGTTGATCACCAGGTTGGGGAAGATCACCATGTTGCGGCTGGTCTCGGCGATGCGCAGCCCGCGCTCCTCGCCGAAACGCTGGATCAAGCCTTGGCGAATGCGTTCGACGAGCTCGCGCTTGTCCTCGCCCCACGACGGCACCCAGCGCGCGATCGGCCGTCCCCACGGCGAGGCGTACTCGATGACGGCATGGCCGTTGCCGAGGCTGGTCATGCCGCGGGCTTTGAAGCCGTCGGAGCGCAGGCTGCCGATGTTCTGCAGATAGTCGAAATAGGTGCTGTGGACCGGGAAGCCGTGGAAGGCGTCGATGCTGTTCTCGGCCAAGAGCTTCCAGTTGGCGTTGATGACGTATTGCTGGCCGCTGCCGACGATCTCCATCTCGGTTTCCGCCTGGTCGGCGACCAAGTCGATATATTCCTTGGCGCCGGCGAGATAGTCGTCGAGCGGCACGGCGTTGCGATCGAAATTGACGAACCAGAAATCGCGATAGCTCTCGAGCCGTGGCACCTGGGTCAAGTCGGCGCAGCCGCCGCCGTAATGTTCCTTGCCGTAGTTGCCCTCCTCGAAGCGCGAGGCGAAGCGGCCGTTCACGTTGAACGACCAGCCGTGATAGAAGCAGCGGAACGACAGCGCATTGCCCTTCTTCTCGCGCACCACCATCGAACCGCGATGCGGACAGGTGTTGAGGAAGGCGTGGACGGCCCCGCCGCGATCGCGATTGAAGATGAGCTCGCGGCCGCCGACGGCGCGGGTGACGAAGTCGCAGTTGTTGCGGATCTCCGAACTGTGGCCGAGATAGAGCCAGCAGCGATCGAAGATCTGCCGCCGCTCCTGCTCGAGGACCTCTTCGTCCGTGAAGGCCCGCCGGGCGACGCGGAACAGGTGCCGCTGCCGATCCTCGACGACCATGTCCGAGGTGGTGAGCGGCAGCCCCGGATTTGGCAGGGTAATGTCCATCGCGTCCTCCTCGCCGTCTTATCTAACACTTGTTTGAAATTGTATCGTCCTGCACGGGCTGCGGTCAATGACACTAGGCGGCTTTCTTCTCCACCATGTCGATCACGCGCGAGCGCTGGGCGCGGGCGTTGCCGAACAGCTCTGAATTGGCGCGGGCCCGCTTGAAATAAAGATGGTTCTTCATCTCCCAGGTGAAGCCGATGGCGCCGAAGATCTGCACACTGCGATGGGTCGTCGAGACGTAGGCGTCGCTCGAGTAGGCCTTGGCCATCGCCGCGGCCAGCGAAGCGCGCTGGTCTTCCTGGGACAGCGCCCAGGCGGCATAGAGCACTGATGTCGTCGAGCACTCGGCCAAACCCAGCATGTCGGCCAGCGCGTGCTTGATCGCCTGGTTGG
>WNFE01007518.1_pt1 | contig 15550 bp, 13 predicted proteins | sample 5400451 | NCBI WGS metagenome assembly WNFE01 (sample SAMN13153344, study PRJNA577476) | soil metagenome | isolation source: 200 cm saprolite under Douglas fir tree site 2 hole 2 | place: USA:California | collected 2015-04-18 | reverse complement strand
AGCAGGGCGTGTTCGGGGCAGAGGACCACTGGGCGGAGTCGCCAGTAAAGCCGGTCGTAGCCTAACTCCTCCTCCAGGCAGGCCGGGCAGACCTTTGTGTCTCGCAGCGGGGCACAGTACCGGCGTCTTGTCGTCTCGGCTAGGTACGGACGTACGTGCAGATCGTCAGAATCTGAATGCGAAACAACGTATTCTCCCTCTGCTGGGCGTTGAAGACGCGGGGCGAGGCGGTGGAGTGTCAATCTGTAGAGTACCTCTCTTCCAAGCCCTAGCTGGCGCTCAAGCAACCGGTAGTCATCCTGACGGCGCAGCACAGGTACATCCAGGGAGTAGATCTTCAGGCGTGGTGCGTCCTGCGAGATCAGTAGCCATGTGGGATCTTCATAGCGCATGTTGCGGGCAACTCGGCTGATGACCGAGGCGAGATCTTCCCATGGCCGGGGGCTCACCAAGTCTTCCTGCCCAGGTGACCGTAATTGACGGGTCAGTAATACTTCACTGGAAGCAATACGCTTGCCGAAAATGTCCGTGCGTTTGTGTGAGTGAGGGTCACGTTGAAAATATCTCTCAACTGTGTCGAAGAATGAGTGTAGGAGCGAGATAGTTCGCTCTTTACTGACCTCTTGTCCCCAACATTCTCCCTCTGCGAGGAGTTCCTCCCATGGTCCTGAGATATCGTACAAAGAGCCATGCCACAGGTGGTCTTGTTGGAATGCATGCTGGAAACGCTCGAGAAGTACCCACCAGTGGACTGGCCAGGAGGCAAGTAGGTAGTGGAGAATTAGATACGGATTTTGTGGCGCACCTGGCACCAGCTTTACAATCGGTAGAGCGCGTAAGAGGAAAGGAGGAAGTTTCGCACGATAAAGAGAGTCCTCGAAAAGAGCACTAAACTTTGTGACAATCCAACGATATTCGTATGGTGAAAGGTCATGCAGGAGCGAAGGCTCATGATTGGCTGGGGATCTTCCAAGCTCACTTGCGTCCACACCGAGCAATGTGAGAAATACGATGTGAGTACTCAGCAGCCAATCTACTTCGGGAGCGAGCGGAAGGATATGTTTTCTGTAATCGCTCCCGCAAAATGGGCATGTACTCAGGTGTAATCGGGGTGTCGGAATAGGCCGATGACAAACAGGACAGGATTGAATCAAAAAGACACGATGTCGTGGACAGAGAAGCAGAGGCGTTGCTCGCCAATAGAGACGGTCATAACTCTTCTGTTCGTCGAGGCATGATGGACATACCTGAACCGTCTTTTTAAAGGAACGAAAGAGCGGATCGTCTCTCCACATTTGTGGCTGCGCTTCTTTCGTAGAATTTGCTGCCTCTGCTGCACTTTCCGGTTGCAACGAGAAACGATGGAGTGTGAGTGAGCGCAGGGTCGATTCGTCAAGATCTAGGAGGCGGCTGAGCATCCGGTAATCTACTTGACCGCTCAGTAGCGGGAGTGCTTCGGGGGCTATGCTGTGTTTTGCCGATTCAGGCCGCAGAACCCAGCTAGGGGAGGCGTACCCCATCGCATCGGCTGTGCGCGAGATCAACGAGGCCAGATCTTCCCATGGCCACGGTACTCTCCGTCTGGGAAGCGGTGAGAGTGCTTGGACTGACAAGAGCTTCTCCCGCTCTTCTTCATCCAACCGACGGTAGATTTCCTTCCATCTTTCGCTTGTTTGCTCCATCAGCTTCTTATTTCCTCATCCATAGTTTCTTTTTTCTTTCACATGCCCTGAGTGCCGGATGACGGCAGGTAGGTAGTTTCCACTATTCACCTCGCTATCAAGACTGGGAAAGTGCTCTTATCCCTACTTCTATGGAAACTTCCCTGTGCTACAGTTGCAAAAATCTTCTCTATCTGGCGTCCCGTACACTGGGGTGGCCCCACTTTAGTGGAGTGAAAGAACTTGGAAGCTCGTCCACTATATTAGTGTTCATACCTGGCTGGACTCAGATAGTCCAGCGACGAATGGCGACGGCGCCGATTCACGCTTGAGGCGGCGGATCTCTTCTTCCTGAGCAGTCTGATACCCACTGCCAGGAAACACCTGTTCATCCTGCTCCGCCAGTTGTTGGCACCAATGATGCAGCGTACTGTCTCCAATACCCAGGTCTCGTGCCACCTAGCTAATACTCTTGCCGCTTGTCTTCACCAAACGTATGGCTTCCAGCTTGAACTCTTTTGTAAACGTTCGTTGTCCCTTTGGCATACTGTTCATCCCCTTCTGTGGAGGAGTATAGTCCAAGTTTTCCCACTCCACAATACCTGGACCATTTCATGACCCACTTGATTACAACCGGTGGAAGCGCTTCTCTGGGAATACTGTACCCTGCCTTTTCAGGGCGCAGGATCCAGCCGGGTTGAGAATATCCCATGACTTGAGCAGCACGTGTGATCACTGAGGCCAGATTTTCCCACGGCTGGGGAACTACTCGTCGCGGCAAGGGAAGCAGTTCCTGGATCCGGCGTCGCTTCGCCTGTTCCTGCTCTTCTGCTTGCCGGATGCATCTCTCGCGCAATGCTAGCCACTCGTGAAAACCACTCCATCCTTCCTGCATGGTATGCAAAACCTCTCGCTTTCTCTCAATGCTCTGCCTAATAGAGCCCGGTAATGGTATCGTACAGGCGCTTAAAGCCTCACTCTCTGCACGCGCCCGTTTCTCTCGCTGAAACTGTTCCAGGTGGTCCCTGTATGCCTGGAGGACCCAGGCAAATGCCTCTCCCCGTAACTCTTCCTCAAAGAGCGCATGAAAGCCGCGTAGGACCTCCTCAAAGTGATCGCCTAAAATGAAGGCCTGGTAGACGATATCGAGAAAAAGAAAGAAATTGTGAGGCCATCTGCTGAAGAGCGCGTGAAACAGCACAACCTCGGGAGCTTGGGATGCTCCATACAGCATGCTATGGGTTGCCATCTCTTCCTGTGTGAGCACGTGTAAATTCAGGCAGAGTTTGAGGATATCCTCAGGCCAGAAGAGGTGTGAAAGTGTACGTGTCATGGACCTGTAGAGGTGAAAGTAATCCATGGGACATAGACCAAGGAGCGGTGCATCGGTGAACATATCCGCGGGCGTATTGATCTGTGGGGATGGTACGCCGAGTGCCCGAAAGAGCAGCAGCTCTCCCCTCCATAACATACTTTCCTCCGGCATAGACGCTACTGGCGCATGATAATCGCCCAGTTTGCAAAACGGGCACTGGGCAAGCAAGGCTCTGAGGGCCGGGATGCGCTTTTTACACTGCGGGCAGTTGGTCCTGAGTGGGAGCATATGGTCCGGACAAAGTAAGATGAACGCGGCTCGCCAGTAGAGGCGGTCATAGCCATTCGGTTGATCCAGGCATGCCGGGCAGACCTTCGTGTATAGAGGTTCTGCGAAGGGGCTCCTGTCTGAGAGGAGGGCACGAGCAATCAGTGTTGTTTTCTGTGGTACGGACTGTTTGGATCCATGCTGTAGCATGGGAGCAAAGCGATGCAGCGTCATGAGATAAATCGTCTCCTCATCCAGAGACAGGAGGTGCTCCAGGTACAGGAAGTCCTCTGTGCGACACAACCATGCAAGAGCATCCTCGCGCAGATGGTAAGGTGAGTTCTCCGGTTGCAGTAACCACTTTGGTTGCTCGTATCCCATGTTTCGGGCTGTGCGAGAAAGGAACGAAGCGAGATCCTCCCATGGTAGCGGCAGAATCCTCAAGGGCAATAGAGTGGCTGGGGATGCAAGATTTCGCATAGTCATCCTTTGATCTCCTCCTCTCATGCGCAGTATAACCCGTCTTGTGTCAGATGGAAAGAGACGCCTTATCTTCATATATAATACGTGAAATCAATATATAGTCATATTCAATCATTGAAGAGGATAGGTATATGGTAACGTTTCGTCAATTTTGGGGCCATTTGGACAGTAAATATCATTTTTCGCATTTAAAGCATCATAAGCGTATAATGCTTGATTGAAAAAACCTCATCTGCTTACCGTTCGCGCCCTATGCTTCTGGTTTTGTGTAGTGAATTGAAAATCCTTGCTCGGTGTGAGTCAATGTGTGTAAATCGCGGAATTTAGTGGGCCATTTTGTTCCGATTATTCCGCTCTCCAGCACTTTCATGATTAGCTCTAGTATATGAACCAGCGAACATATGTGACGTGGCTCTAACAGAGGAACATTACCTCTTTACTTGTGTGGCCCATCGCTGGCGGCTGGAGCGATCGCGAAGGCTAAAGCTGATCTGGGTCTCGAAAAGCTGGGCGAGGCGAGTGTAGATTGCAGAAGTTTCCTCTTGCTGCTGCTGTCCTTCCTCGTTCCAGCGCGGGAGCTCCTCTCTTAGAGGAGAAGATGGAAGGAGCGCATGGACCTGCTTGGGCCCTGATCCAAAGAGTGTGTGAAAGAGTGAGATGGCTACGGCCTGTTTGCGATTCCCCCACCGGGCATAGGCCGAGGGTTCTTCGGGGAAGCCGAGGGCGCGACAAAGCGCCGTAAGTGTCCTTTCGGGTCGCAGAGTGGGTGCGACCTGGCTGAAGCGTTCCAGCAGATCGGCGTATTCCCAGGGCTGCAAGACTATAAGCGGCGACTCAAAGAAAAGGGACGGTCTATCGAGGCAGAATGGATCATGGATACCCAGCATCCATAGGAGCAGGTGCTGACTTTGATAGAGGATCGAATGTTGGGAAATCGCGACACGCTCCGCTGTGCGGTAGTCCCCACGGTGGCAAGAGGGGCATTGTGAGGCCTTTGATCGAAGCGAGGGAATGGGCCGCTGGCAGGATGGGCAACGATCAATGAGAAAGATCCGGTGGTGTAGACAGAGGAGTACCGAGCGCAGGTTCCAGAAGAGCCGCTCGTATGGCTGGTTCTCCTCCAAACAGGCTGAGCAGAGTCGCGTCGTTCCACGAGGCAGACAATGACGAGCAATCGTTTCATCCGAAAGGAAAGGGTGTCCTATCGTTTCTGCTCCAACGGAACTCCAGAAGGAATGATCCAGCGATGTGGGTGGTTGGAGCACCGAGGAGAAGTGGTGGAGCGTGAGCGCGTAGAGGTCTTGCTCATCGAGGTAGAGGGATCCCTTGAGTAACGCATAATCCTGCTGCTGCTCAAGCAAAAGGAACTCTCCCGAATCAGGCCAAAAACGCCGCCCGTCGCCAAGGGTATGTATGAGCCAGGCGATAGATGCATCTCCTCGTTGCTGTGCTGCTCGCATCAGAAGTGAGGGAAGACTTTCCCAGGGATGGGGAAGGGTAGCCTCCTGTTGCCTCGTTGCTGGCTCTGTGGTTACGCGCAAGGTGTTTCTCGCATAGTTTGCACCTGTTTCGGCCAGCGGCAGACGCATGAAGTAATCAGAAAAGGTGGTGAAGAATGACTGCGCATGTGAAACGGGCTGCTCCTGGTATGAAGAGAGGCACCAGAAGTTCCCTCGCACCATCGCTTTGCTCCACTGATCTACGGGTTCGCTTTCTGGATGGTAGTGGTATTCTTCTTCCAGGAGATGCTGGAGTTGCGCCAGGAAGATGGGGAAGTGGGTGGGCCATGCACTGTAGAGGTAGTGCAGGAGGATGAGTGGACGTAGTTGTAGTGGAATTTTCCGCAGGCGTTGTGCCAGGCGTATGACCGTTGCTTCCAGAGCAAGGGATCGGGAAAGGAAGGAGAGCTGAGCCTCTCTTCTTACAGACAACTGTTCGAAAGCATGCAAGCCGTTCGCCAGCAGTGAGACATAATCCCAGGAAGGCAGGGATTCCAGTATCTGTGAGCCGTTTGTCAGATGGTGTCTTCCTATTTCCGTATCGTCGATGCCTAGCTGATGAAGGAGAATGGTCTGGCTCTCGAGTAGCCAGGTTTCCTCCGGGAATACTGATAAGATGAGTGAGCGGTAGTCACCTTTCCGACAGATCGGACACGTTGTCGGGGTGGGACGGAGCGCTGGAATGGATGTACGGCATTGCGGACAGCAGTCAACCAGATACACCGCGTGCTTGGGACATGTACAGAGCAGCCTGCAGCGCCAATACAGGCGGTCGTAGCCATCCTGCTCATCCAAACAGGAAGGGCATACGCGTGTGTGCTTGTCCGTCTGAAAGAGCTGGGGATACTGCTCCTGCCAGAGCAGTGGACGCCCGATCTCCTGGGAGGAAGCGTACCCAAACGGTGCGGTGAAATCAGGTACGTCTGGGTTCTGTGGGTGCACCAATCGGAGTCGGTCAGTAAAAGCGTGGAGGGTCAGTCGATAGAGTTGCTCTTCTTCTAAGAGCAGAAGACGCTGCAAAAAGAGATAATCAGTGCGACGGTGTAGTAGTGGTAGGGCTGCCGGGTCAATGCTATAGGGGATGTGTTCAGGGTGTAGCATCCAGCGAGGATGCTCATATCCCATCTTCCTGGCAGTTCGACAAAGCAGCGAAGTCAGGTCCTCCCACGGAAGGGGAATCACCCGTAGTGGGAGGGGGGATAGGGCTTGCACCACTTGCTCTTTTCGCCGCAGTTCTGCTTCCCGTTGCCGCCGCAGTTCCTCTTGTCTCCTGTGCCAACTGCGAATGTCATCCCACTCGCTTGTGTGTTCCATAGACGCTCTCTCCTTTGGGGGCGTTCATCTTTGCGATTCGCGAGAGCAGCGGAGCCAGATTTTCCCCATAATAGGAGTGGAGAGGGTACTTGCACCTGTTGCTCTTTCTGCAGTAGTTTTGCTCCCTGATGCCGTCGCTTTTTCTCTCCTCTGGCTTGCGAGATGTTCCCGTCCTCCTCCTTGCTTGATCACATGCTCCATACGCTCTCAGAAATTTCGTGCTGGCCTGAAGAACGCTTGACTTTCTCCATGGTCACTGTACCATACAGACGCGATTACAAGCAAAACGGTATCTCTGGGGAAAGGAGGAGGGCCTGGAGAGGGGGTGGGTCTGATGAACCGATCGAACTGGGATGCGCTGTGGATTCGAGATGAAATTGGATTGAGGTTTCTGATTGCGATAAGTGGAAGAGAATGGGAGGGGAGTCCAGGTGGATATTTTTATCCACCCGGAAAGTGCCGCTAGTAAGCCATGAAGATGGCCGATCAGCAAAGCCATCAACCTCTTGTAGCTTTTCTTCATCACTGCAGTTGACATACTCTATCGGATTTCCTGTGCCTGCCTTGCTTTTCTTCTTCACGATAGTGGCAGGTAGCCAGAGGAGCTTTGGTCCGGGCGGGCCTTCGCATACTCGTTGGTCACGGCAATGTTGCTGTGCCCCAGGGTATCACGCACGACGGTGAGCGGTGCCTGATGGTCGATGGCATGGGAGCCATGGCAATGCCGCAGCCAGTGGGGAGAAACCTCATGCCAGTTCGGCACGCCAGCCCGTCTGGCCGCCTCTCGCACAATGCGGAAGACGGTGGTCGTGTCCAGGCGCGTGCCTTTATAGTATCCCTCGCGTGAGACCTCCTGGCGCGATTGAAAGACGAAATCCGTATCCGCGGCCCCTTCCCGCAGTGCCGAGAGAATATCCCAGGAGCGTTCTGGCAGCAGTACGTGGCGCTGTTTGTCGCCCTTGCCGCTCATAATATCGAGCTGGGCCCCGTTTGCCCGGCGGATAACGTGGCGCCAGCGCAGGTTGCAGAGCTCGGAGACGCGCAGGCCAGCGGCGTAGAGCACGTGAAGGATGGCGTGATTGCGCGGATCCTGCTCGAGCACGATCATCTTGAGCACCGTTGCCTCGGATAAGATACGCCGGGAGATGGCGCTCTTGGCCGAAGGCGGCTTGATGGCGGCCATGACGTTGGCCGGGAAAAGGCCAGAGCTATAGGCGAAGCTGTAGAGCGATTTGACCGAGTTGATGATGCGGCGTTTGCTGTTGTCCTCCAGGGGCTTCTTTTCGCCGCCCCTGTTCGTGGTCTCCAGTTCATCGAGGCTCTCGCAGAAGTTCAGCGCATCCTCCAGCGTGACTTCGGCCAGTGGCTTTTCGACGAAGTCACGGAAGAACTGGATGTCCCGGCGGTAGGCCCGCCGGGTGTGCTCACTTTTCTTAAGGCGCACCCACAGTTCGATCAATTTGTCTTCGGTGGTACCCTCTGGTACGACGGCGAGATCACGACGCATCTCCGGTTCCTACTTTCTTTCTCCTGATTGGGCCTGTTTATGGGCTTTGTGGTGGTGCTTTTTTCGCGCGCGCATCTTCAAGATAAGTGTAGTTATCTTGAAGATGCGCCTGGAGTTTATTGTAGCACAGACCGGCAGGATCTGACAAGTGCCCGTTCAACAGGGTAGCGTATCCTTTGCTAAGGGTGGAGATTAGTAAAAAGCCAGAGGGTAGCGTATCCTTTGCTAAGGGTGGAGATTAGTAAAAAGCCAGAGAGAGCAAACGGGCCGTGCGTGCCCAAGACCTTTTGGTCCAGCGCGCGTGCAGGCGCTGCACCTGCAGGTAGATGGCCACCTCAGCCCCCCGGCGACTACTAAAACAGCACGCCTGTCGGAACTTGCGGCGCAATTCACGATTGGTGCGTTCGAGCAGGGAGGTGGTGCGCACGAGTTCGCGCGCGATGCCACCCAGCGCTGAGATCGCAATGGTCTGCTCAAAATCCCGTTGCAGCGTCGCCACCGCTTTTGGGGCCTGCTCTCGCCAGGTACTTACCCAGATGCACAAGCGCTCGTGCGCCTGGGCGGCCGTGTCGGCTTGATACATGGCACTGGCTTGTTCCAACAACTGCTCGCGCAGTTCGCGGTACCGCTCTCCGCTCATGTCTTCGCGCGCTTTGTCAGCTCCATTGCGCAACTTGTGAAAGACACAGCGTTGCTCGATCACACGGGTCCCATACACCTGAGCCACCGCCGCGCCTAACTCGCCTTTCCCGTCGCGGATCACCGCCTGCAGCCCGGCTTCTGGCCGCACGCCCCGTTCCTCAAGGCGATCGAGCAAGCGTTGCCAGTCGGGTTGGGTTTCTCCTTCGGCCAGCTCCCAATCGAGAATTTCGCGTCTGCCACTGCCATCGGTCCACAGTCCCAAGGCCACCAACAGCACCATGCGCTTGCCCTTGTGTTGCTGCCGCCGCCGCCCGCGACGATCGGTTTTCACCGTTCCTGTCGGCACCTGAAGCCGCAACCAGATGCCATCAAATTGGATCACCGCTGGGACCTGCGTCATGCGCGTTTGGTGTGCTTGCGAAAGCAAAGGCGCAATCTGGTTGATGCGTTCATGGAGGGTACGCAACCCAAGACTGCTGCCCACCGCCTCACTCCAGCGCTCGCATAAGTGCCGCAAACTTTCACCCAACCCGCTGCCCAAGACGACATCTTGGTCCAGATCCAACCAGAAGCGCTCATACTTCGCTAAAATCGTGAAGTGGCAGATCACATCATGCCCACATTGCTGACATTCCAGCATCGGCACCCGTCGTTCCTGGATACTGCCCCAGCCCGTTTGCAGCCTACGCCGATACTGCCCATCCCGTGTGAAGTGCTGCGCATCCGCACAACCACAGTGCCCGCATACCCAGTCGACTTCCCGCGGCTGTCCGTTGATGTGGCGCACCGCTCCCGTCTATCGTCCCAACTTGGCGCTCACCTCGGCTTCCAGCATCGCTTCTACTACGGCTTTGACCGCCGCTGTGGCTGCCCCTTTGGCTTGCTGGTAGACTTCTTCCAAGATGGCTTGCCGTTCGTGTGCTTCCAATTTCCCTTGCTGAAAGTGTCTAGTCATAGTGCTGATCCCTCCTCGTGGTTGAGCTTGGTCTTTTTCTTTACTCTACCACGCAGAGGGCTTCAGCTCCTTTTCTCTGCCGCTTTTCCTCCTTTTTCTCTACCCTTAGAAATACATACGCTACCCATTTCCTACAAACAGAACAAGAAGTTCAAAGGAGGAGTAGGGGTTTGCCCACAGTTGGAACAAAAAGTCGGAATAGGAATCTAGCCCCTTTGGGCTAGATTCCTGGAGAACCAAATGCATCCATTCTTGCCATGAAGAACAGATAGGGACAGGAAGTTTCGATTTATGGTACTGACCAGAATCGAGAGGTTCCTGTCCTACGGCTCCCGCCGTAGGACTGCATGTGAGCGGTCTCTTTCCCGAGGGAAAGAATCGCGCTCACCTGACGATATGATGTAGGTACAGGAGCCGATGCTCCTGTCTTGAGCGATGAACTATTGTGCCTTACAGCTCAGTCTCTGCATAAATCGCTCTAAGATGATGCGCCGAAGGCGAGTGACCTCGTGGACATCACTCCATTCCTGTGGGCAGCAGCACACAATCTCGGCGGGTTTCAACCCACAGTGATAGAGCAGGTAGGCCAGTCGCTGCTCCCGCTGGTCGGAGAGCCTGGTTTGTAGCTGGTCCCAGACCTCCCTCCTGTCGGGGCAGTCTTCCACATATGGCCAGGGGCTGGAGACTGCTCCTGGCCGCCTGGAGGTCCGCAGCATCTCCAGGATGGCTCCGTTCAGACTCGCACGCAGGTACAGCAGCATCTCGGAGAGCGTTTCGCATGCCACCTGCCTCTGGACAACGACCTGCCGCAACCGCTCAAAGGCCAGTGCGACGAAGTGCCGTTCGCTCTGCACGCGACAGGCAGCCTCCCTGCCTGGATGCTCATGGAACCAGGTCAGCACGGTCTCTTCCAGGCTCCGTTGGAATACTGCCCAGGCTTGCAGATCGCCATGTGTGCTCGCACGGCGTAACAGCTCCAGGCGAGAGGCCTCGAGTGACTCGCCGACATTCGGCTTCATGGTGTTGCTCCTTGTGTTCCCATTGAAGGGAAGCTCGACGGTGACATAGCGGAACGCTCCTTTCCAGAGTGATCAGGCGTCAATGACGCCTCCTCATCCTTCCGCTGCTGCCTGCTGAACCGCTCGTAGAGGCGCTCCATTCATCCTCTGCGCAAACTGGATCATGATCGAGAAGGCGCTGCATCACCAACTGGTCAAAAGTGGCAGAAGAGGGTATCATAACGGGAAACTCCTTAAATTGAATGGTCTCCGGCACACCATACACAGATGTGCCGCAGAAACCTACCCAACTACCTTGGTATCAAATTGGGCTGGGTGGAGTGAAAAACTGGAAGAACTGGAAGAACTGGTCGATTGGGACGGGTGGAATCCAAAACCCTAGATCTCCAAGTCGTAAACTAAAACCATGTGATATGTGGTGAGCCAGTAAAAGGGTAGCCAATACCACCATCGCGATGACCAGCGCGACCAGAACTGCTTTGCGAGCAGAGATGGGTAATGAATGGAACATGAGTGTTCCTTCCTTTCGTGAACTCTATGCAGGTATATCCTGCGAACAACAACAAAGATATCTACGAAAACAGATCGTGGGGAGGCTTCTTTTGTAGCTTGTTCGTATCCGATCTCGGACGGCTCCAGAACACCTGGAGAAGCTACCAGTATTCAGTTGTGAAACGTGCATAGTGGCCTGTGAGGAACAGTGGAGCGAAAAACCACGCGAAGGATTTCCAAAAAAGCGAGGTCTCCAAGACGGACAAGGAATTGCGACTCGAACCACCAAGAACAGGGCCTCAGCACGAGACCAGCGTTCCTCGCCTCCACTGAAGAAGGGGAAAGTCGCTACGAGCTGGTTTGCCCCGAGGCTGCTTGCAAACGGTTGAGTATTGCTTGCAACGCTGGCACGACATCGGCGTGCTGGTGGATGCTCTTCCAGACTCCAGCTTCACGGCGAAAGATGTGGGTGACGCGCAGCTCAAAGGAGATTGTCTCTCCGGCGACCGTGGCTTGCACCGCATTGGTGCCGACCACGTAGGCCAGGTCCGTGCCGACTCGGATCAAGGGATCTCTGAGGGTGACCTGGCCGCCTGAGCACAGTTGGGCGAACTGCTCCCACGACGCGCGGACCTGCTCCCAGCCTACCTGAATGCCTGCGACCGGGTGCAGGACTGTGGCATCCGAGCTGTGTGACCAGATCTCGATCATCAGTCCAGCATCGCCATTGAGCATATGATTCAAGGCCGCGTAGTATTGGTCGGAGGCTTGACGAACTTCGTCTTGTGTTGACATGTTAGATGTTCCTTTTTGTGACTTTTCCGATACAAGTGGACGAGTCAAGTAGACAGGTCTTCAAAACTGAAACTTCTCAGTGCTTGTCTGTCCATCTCGCACCACTGTTTGTAGTGTACTGGGATGAGTCCGAAAACTCATCGTTCGCAAGAGGTAATTGCGCTACGAGGAAATTTGGGCAGTATCTAGTTCGAAAGAACTAGATACTGCTTGAGGCAAAATCAATTCATCAAGCAATGTCAGATGAGGACTGAATAGTGGCGCGGCACATCACGTATGGCATTCAGCCGAGGTGGTGCTCCAGGGCGTAGCGGGTGGCGTTACTGCGGGAGTTGACTCCAAGCTTGCTATAAATGGAGCGCAGATGGGCTTTGACGGTCAGCAGGCTTACGACGAGTGTTTCTGCGATTTGGGCGTTGGTGAGTCCGCTTGCCAGGAGTCGCAGTACCTCCATCTCACGGGCTGTTAGGTCGTTGGTAGAGGTCGGTGAATGTGGATGAAGGGCCTCGGGAACGGGTTCAGACGAGGAAGTTTGATACGGCACCTGTGACGCTTGCTCTGGGGTCATAGCGCGTCCTTCGGCCCAGGCAGCGGCAAAAGCTTGCTCGCCCAATTGCGCCCGGGCAGTGGCAACGGCCTGCTTATAGTCGGCACGATCCAGAGGTGCCAGGGGAGCAGTTGCTTCGAGCAGCACTTCCACTGCTCCCCACAGCTGCGCAGCCCCTGTCAGCTCTCCCTGTGCCAGCAGCACACGTGCCAGCCCCATCAAATTATACGGAGTGATATACTTGTCGCCCATTTCCAGGGTGAGCGCCAGGCTCTGTTGATACCAGCTGCGGGCTGCTGTCAGTTCATTCCGCTGTGCCTCGACCCTTCCTAAGATGTGAAGCGCCCAGGCGACAAACCATTGGGCTCCGATCTCCCGATGGATGTTCAGGCTCTCCTGAGCCAGGCTCTCTGCTCTATCCGTCTCCCCCTCACTCAGGGCAATCAGCGCTCCAAGCCAGTAGCTGTATCCAAGCCAGTATCGGGAACCGAGCTTGCTGACGATTCCCTGTCCCTCCTGGAGTCGGTGACGGATGGTCTGGATGGTTGCTGTGTCCCCCTCGGAGAACCAATAGAGTCCGGTTGCAGACTCGATGAGGGTGGTAGCTACCCCGAATTCATTGCCGACTTTCCGATAGAGCATCTGCGCCTCCTCGTAAAGGGGCTGGACTCTGGTCATCTCTCCTCGTCTATTGAGTATTTCTGCCAAAGAGGAGAGCGCATCAGCGACTTGCCCCGGCTCGCCCACCTGCCGCATGAGCTTCACTCGCTCCTCAGCAAGCGTGATGGCCTCGGTCATCTGGCCTTTCCTCACGGCGAGATCAACGAGCAAGCCAAGGCAGTCGGCGATACCGCGTGTGTCCCCCAGTTCTCGGTACAGGGATAGGCTCTGCTGAGCCAGCGCTTCTGTTCGAGCATAGTCGCTCTGCCAAAGCATCACACTGGCTTTCGCTTGCAAGACCTTGACTCGCAAGGAGTTGCTAGCCCCTTCACTTCTGGCAAGGGCTCGCTCAAGGAAAGTACCGGCTTCACTGTAGTGTGCACGCATCTCCCAGAACGGCGAGAGCGTGGTGCTCAAGCGTAAGGCGATCTCCCTATGCTCTGCTACCTGTTCGTCTGTCACGTCTTCCAGAGCCCACTCCAGAGCCGCACGCAGGTTGTTGTGCTCCTGCTCCAGCGCTCTACCCATGCCGCCTGGTTCGGTCCTTTCAGCTCCGGCTCGGCCTGCTCGGCCAGAGCCAGGAAGAAGTGCGCATGCGCCGCCTGAGTGCTCTGCAGTTCCCCGGTAGCGGCAAGCAGCTCTAGCCCATACTCACGCAGGGTTTGCAACATGCGGAAGCGTGGCTCCTCTGCCTCCTGCTCGCTTTGTTGGATCAGGCTATGATCCAGGAGCGAGGCGAGGGCGTTCATGACGTCTAGGATGACTGGGGCTGTCCCCTGGCCAAGTGCCTCTGCTGCCTCTAACGTCCAGCCGCCTGCAAAGACCGCGAGCCGACGGAAGAGGGCTTGCTCCTCAGGTCCTAAGAGGTCGTAGCTCCACTGGATCGTCTTGCGCAATGTCTGCTGACGAGCAGGCGAGGTGCGCGGCCCACCGGTGAGCAACTGCAAGCGCTGCGAGAGACGCGCCAGGAGGGCTTGGGGTGGCAAGAGTCTGACGCGGGCAGCAGCCAGTTCAAGCGCCAGCGGGAGCCCATCCAGGCGCACACACAGCTCGGCAATTGCCCGTGCATTGGCAGCAGTGAGCTGAAAGCTGGGGAGCAGGTTGCGTGCCCGCTGCATGAAGAGGGCCACGGCCGCCGACTGGGCGATACCCTCGGGAGCCAGGTCCTTGGAGAGATCAGGCAAGGCGAGGGGAGCAACGGGAAAGACCTGTTCGGCCTGCAGATGCAGCAGCGCTCGGCTCGTCACCAGGATCGTGAGATGAGGGCAGACAGAGAGGAGGTGCTCGATCTGTGGCGCGGCGGCCACGACCTGCTCGAAGTTGTCGAGCAGCAGCAGCATGTGCTTGTCTTGCAGAAAGAGTTGCACCAGATCGGGCAGTGGGAGCCCTTCGCGTTCTTTGAGCGCCAGAGTCTGAGCGATGGTGGGCAGGACCAGATCTGGGTCAGTGATGGGGGCAAGTGAGATGAAAGAGACCCCATCGACGAAGTCATCGGCTAGGGAAGTTCCGACTTGTACAGCCAGGCGGGTTTTGCCAACACCACCAGTGCCCGTCAGAGTGAGGAGGCGAACGTCGGGACGCCTGAGGAGGCTACAGGTTGCTGACACGTCCTGCTCGCGCCCAATGAGCGGGGTAAACTGTGCGGGCAGAGGAGCAAGGACGCCCTGGAAGGCTCCGGGGGCCGATCTCGTCTTGAACATCCCTCGTTCATCGTGCATCGTGAAGGATCCTCCGTTGTGCTGACGAGAAGCCAGGGGGAGATATTTCATCCCATCCAGGTGCTCCACACAGGAGGAGCTCATTATGTCCAGGCAATGGTTTCAACTGCTTGTTGCAAATCATGCTTCGTTCCTTGAATATACAACTTGGTCGTGTCCAACGAGTCATGCCCCATGATTTGTGCCAATCGGTGCAGTGGAACGGACTCCGCCATACGATAGCCAAAGCGGTGCCGCAAATCGTGAGGGCTGACATCAGCCAGTTTCGCTATAGCAGCATATTTTTTGACAATATACCCAAGCATGCGTTCCGAGAGAGCGCCTTTTGTCTTTTCTGAGGGAAACAGAAAGAGCATATGAGAAGGCGATGCTGAAAGATATTCCTCCAGCACTTTGCGAGCTGTCGTATTGAGTGGAACTTCACGATATTTATTGCGTTTGCCGATGACCTCAAGAGTACCACTGCGTTTGCCCAGCTTTACCTGATCGCACCGGAGATGACAGATTTCACTTGCTCTGAGTCCGGTATGCAAGAGCAAGATAATTAACACACGATCTCTGAGTGTCCCTTCTTTGGTAACAGCCGCTACGAGCGCTTGCTCTTCCTGGTCATTTAGATGCCGAGGTGCCCCGTCGACTTCGCCGACCAGTTTGACTGGTGCCGAGGGGTCATAGC
>WNFE01003051.1_pt1 | contig 15552 bp, 24 predicted proteins | sample 5400451 | NCBI WGS metagenome assembly WNFE01 (sample SAMN13153344, study PRJNA577476) | soil metagenome | isolation source: 200 cm saprolite under Douglas fir tree site 2 hole 2 | place: USA:California | collected 2015-04-18 | reverse complement strand
ATTGCCAAATCAGCCAATAATCAGCACTCCAATGCAGACGGAATTTGATACCCTCGTTGTTCAAATGCCGAGTGCGCGGAACTCCACCGTCTCAATTGGAGCACAGAGCCCAAAGGGTGCGTGACTGCAAGGTGGATGTTCGCATCTGGCACGTTCCCGAAGAACTGATTGGCGCCGGCGCTTCGCGTCGAGCAGGTAGGCGAACAGCGTCACGCCGGTAATGTTGCCGCCCGGTCGGTTGAGGCTGGCGACTAGAGCAAACTTGACCGGATCGCTGCCTAAGGTGAATCCGCTCCTCGGTGCTCGCCTCAGAACGCGGTGGATACACCCGATCAGTTCGGCAGGCTCAATATGCCACTGGCCGTGCGCGTCCTTGGTCGCGGAAACCTTCCCTATCTTGATGGCACGGCGGACGGTCGACTTGTTCAGGCTGCACGCCGCGGCGACCTCGGCCAGTCTGTAAGACATGATGCGCTCCGATGGGTTCGCCCTATCGATGCACCGTGTTCGATTAACAGGTGGTGAATCTGTCAGGGGGTCTAAAGGTTAGCGTTCAAGCATTGACGCAGGCCGCTCGGAACTTCGGCCGAGGGGCCTGCTGCCTAACACCCCATTCATTGTCGAAAGACGCAATGACCGCCTATCCCTTGCAGCTCCAGAGAGAAGTCGATCGCCGATGGGCTCACCTGTGCAGTGCCGCGAAGGATGCTGCGGAATTCAGCCCAGACCTACCGGCTCGGCCACTGAGGAACCCGTCCCGCCCTCGCCCGCTTGGGTCAGGGCAACCTCACAGCGATGGCACTGAAAGACCACTTGTTCCCAAAGGTAATTGATGTCCCGAGGAACCACGCGAGTGAGTTCCATCCTCGCGCAACAAGCTGGGCAAGGGGGACTTTGCTGCCATCGGCGATGGTGCTCGGCCATGAGCCGAGCATGGATCATTTCCCGGCGAATTTGTGACATCGGCAGCCGGTCTCAAGCCGGATGAAGCATGCGGCCTATCAGCATCCGCAAGCACCTGTCGAGTTCCGCCTCCCTGAACGGCTTTCTGAGCACCGGCGCGTCATCGTAGCGTTCACCAAAACCGTCATCCGAGCCAGTGACGAAGGCGAACGGGATACGTTTGGCACGGAGCCGCTCGGCTACCGCGTATACTGTTTCGCCGTGTTCAAGAGTGACGTCGAGCAGCGCCGCATCGCATGGGGCCGCGTCGATCAACGCGAGCGCCTCGGAAACCCTAGCCGCCGGGCCTAATACGTGCCCCCCATTTCGCCGGACCGCGTCCTCGAACTCGGAAGCGATAAATGGGTGATCTTCGACCACAAGGATTGTGAAAACCCGCTCGCGCGAGCCCATCGCCGCCTCCCCAGCCCGCCTTATCACTTGCCTGGCCGTCGCTCAGCCAGTTTTTTATGGCGGATAATTCAAGATAATACGTTTGCCCTTGTGACGCAGCAAAGTCGAGTCAATTCACAAGTGTGCAATACGAAATTTTGTCCCCAGAATTTGCGTGGGCGCTCCAGCCATTTCGGTCGGGAAGGGTCCGGCGGTCCCGCCGGCCGCGTCTTCAGCCGGCATTGCGTAGGCCGCGGCCGATCGCCGGGTTGAGCACGCATGCACCGCGGGGGCGCTGACGGCTAGCCGTGGCTGACAGGTGCAGCATAATGATGATCATGATCGCCGCGGGGACGTAACATCACTCTCCAAATCGCCTTTGGGCTCATGGCCATCCGCTCAGCGCAGTCGAGCGATCAGGTCGCCGAAGATGATCGCGCCATCGCGGGGGCCTAGAATATCGGCCCCTGTCTTGGCCCGAACAGCCGCAGAAACCTCCCAACCCAGCTGTTGAGTTCCTTCCTGTCAAGCGTGCCGTCGTGATCCTTATCGGCGGCTCGGAAAAGCTTCTCGACCAATGCCAGATACTCGTTCTTGTCCAGCGTCCGATCTTTGTCGAGATCGGCTTGCTTAAATTGCCAAGGTGTTACCGTAGCGCCCAGCTCCCTCCGGTCGAGGGTGCCGTCGTGATCGCGATCGAGTGCGTTGAAGCGCGCAGTGGCCGCCTTCTTCACCTCGTCTAAGCTGAGAGTGCCATCACGGTCGGCATCCCATTGTCGAAGGAATGCATCGACGGTGCTGAGGCGCTTGGCTTGTCCTGGCGCAGTGGCCGGAACTAAGCCTATGAGCACTAGGGCCGCGATCCTGGAGAATGATTTCGGGGTCATATCAGTTCGCCTTCGCATATTGGTGGATCGCGGCGTCCATGAGCGTCACGAGGTGAGAGCGCGGGCCGCGCAGGTCGATTGTATCCCCTTACCATTGTAGTGCAAAAGATTTCTCCCCAGGAGGTGTGACCCTAGTCACAGGCTGGTTGCGAAAAAGGGTCCTATCCTTCGACCTTCGTGAAACCCGAATTTGCCCGGGCACGGGATTGGGGAGTAGTAAAATGTCCTTGTATCAGACAGCCATCGAACTGCGCCCTAGGGTGTACTTGCCCCCCGCGCTGTTGGCGGTTAGACCCCGCATGGTGGACGCGCTGCTCGCTTTCGGGCTAGTCATTCTGCCCATGGTTGCGATGATCGTCCTACTGTTTCTGCTCAGCAGCGCTGACCCGACCACGGCCGTGGCGGGCGCGGTAGATGGTACGGGTATGGTAATCCTGCCGCCCTGACGATCCGCAAAAAGAGAACGCCGCCGAAGATGATCACGCCGTCGGACATCAGCGTGCTCTGCGTCTGTACTCCTTCCTGGGATGCCTTCAAAAAATACCGTGAACGCGCTGCGGAGATTACCGAATAGGGTGAGCTAATGACTGACGGCTGGGGCAAAAAGGGAAAACGTCGCGGGTGGAACGCAAAGGACATCCGCGAGCTCAAGTCCTTGGCGAAGAAGGCACCAGCGAGACAGATCGCTGGCAAGTTGGGGCGCACAGAAGGCGCCGTGCGACAAAAAGCAATGGCACTGGGAACATCGCTCGACACCAGGAAGCGCCGACGGAGAAAATGATTTCCCAACTTATGTAAAGTCGGCCCGGCCGAACGCAAGACGCTACTCGCAATCGCAAGAGTGCTAGCGGGAAAATGATGTAAACGTTGGGAAGAGACGCCATGTTCGAAATGACAAATGAAAATGTTGCAAGACTGCTCAGGGGTTTAACCATCGCCGTGGGAAATCGAAAGAACCGCATACTGATCTACCAGTTCCTTGCGGCAGAGATCAGAGCGTTGCACTACTCATATGGAGTCGGAGATGGTGAATCCTACAAGAGAGCCCTGACGTTCTTGGAAGAATGCGAGAGGCTTACGCTGCGCAGTTTGGTGCGTAAATCAGCCGAACGGCATGTTGAGGTGACGGTTGATCATGCCAAGAGGATTTTCTTGCGTGCTCTAGCAAAACTCGATGGCGCACCTGCACTGGTCGCCGAACTGCTATATTCGGAGCCTGGGAAAAGACCGGATTTCGAGGAAGTCGTAAATGAGGCACCACAAATAACTGCGTTCCCATGAAGATCCGCAGGGTGGATTAGTTTTACCGGTCCAAACGCCTCAGCAGGTCGGCAATCTTCGGCGGAAGCGGCTCGCTGAGTAAGTGGCTATACATCTCCTGAAGGTGACTGCCGACGCGGGTTCGGATGGCACGAGCGATACGACGTTCTGCATCATCAGCCGTTATTGTCCATTCAGAAAGCCCATTTCGCTCCTGTAAATTGGATACACGCATGGTCCAACCCCGACTTGAGTGATGCCACCGAACTACCGTGCTCTCAAAACCGTTCCCGGGAAGTGTCGAGTATCCGACATTATGTCGCCCTTACCCGGAACTGCCCCGGCCTATGCAGCGTTCTTGCTCGACCCTGGCGGCACCAATCCAGGCACATGACCAGGGTAGTACCAGAGCCCGAACCAAGCCGCTCCCCGACAGGTCAGGTTCGGGCTTGGTTATGATGGCTCGCGATTTGTTAGCGTAAAGTGAATGCCGCAGAAGAATAAGACCCCGGACCTACGCCACTACCGGGGGCGCAGGTTACTTCCCAACCGGAACATGGGGGAGTTGCGGGTACCCGGCTGGCCTAGAAAAATATGGGGAGCGGGTTGGAGCGTCTGCCGGTGTGCGGCGCAACGTCTCCATGCATGGGCAGCCGATCTATCCGCTGATCACTTTGACGATGCCTGATGGCTCTCCTTCTTCTTTTTCTTGGTCGCTGGAGGCGATGTCGTCGCAGGTTCCACTGCTTGAATCGATTGGCTGAAATCGGCCTGTGCAGACGAGAGAGTTGGCGTGCATGCGAAAATGCTGTCGCAGGTGCCCGCGAACTCAATGGCGTATTCGTTAGGACCCATAGCGATCTTTCTGATGTTGTACGTAGGCGAGGGGTCGGTTTCGAAAGTGCTTGGGCCTGCAGTTTGGATCAATGACTCTGACTTAGTCTCAACCTTGTACTTTGCGTGTTCTGTTACCCATGCGTTGGCTCGTGACCACTTGGCATCGCAGTCGGCCCCAGCATGGCAGGTTAGCGGTTTTGGAGCCTCTGCGACTGACGCCTGCTGCTCAGCCGTAATGCAGCCGGACAAAGCAAGTATGGATATCGCCACGATCGAAATACGAAAATACATCGCCCTGTACCTTATCATAGACCTGTGCGGTACGGTCATTCCGATCGAGTCGCCCGCGACCGAAAGAGACTGGCTAGGCGCATAGTGTCTTAGCCCAATGTGTGCTGATCTAGGCGTGTAAAGCCCTCCGCTCCTGAATCTCAGAAAGTGTGACAATTAAGGCACGCCGATCCAGGAATGCCGGTCAGCGTCAATATGCGAACGCACCATAGGGAGAGACCATGCTGCGTTCGGCCCTACGACACGCTTACGGCGAGGTTCCCATGTTGACCCCGACGAGCGGCGATGTGCTTCCACACTTCTGGCAGCGAAAACCGATGCTGCCGATGAAGGTGTTCCGGCTGACGCCCCTGCGCCCCTGCGGCGCAGGAGCAGGGGGAACGTGAAGTCTGTGATCCGGCATTAACGGAAGTGGCCGGCCGCCCCCAACCCTCCTGGCTGACTCGCCACCCCGGGCGCCAATCCACCTAATATAAGCCGGGCCTGTGGTAAGCTTGACCCTTGCTCCGCCCGAGCAGGAGGCGCGCCGTGAACTCAACACGCAAGCTTGCCGCCATCCTGGCCGCCGGGATGAGTCGGCGGAAGTTCATCACGTTTTTAGGAGGTGTCGCGGTTGCATGGCCGGTGATCGTCGCCCAGGCACAGCAGGGTGGACGCACATGGCGGGTAGGCCACGTACTGGCGGGAAGACCGGATTCGTTCGGGCACATAGCAGCAGCATTCGACACCAAACTGGAACTGCTCGACATGGCCCAGGCGTGGGCCAAACTCGCAGACCAAGCTAAGAAAAACTGTCGCTTGGTCTACGAAACCCCCGTCCAGCATCCCCAGCCAGCACCCTAAAAGAGCCGCTTCAGTTGACGGCTACGCTCGCTTCATCGTGCGCTTCGTCTTGGCGCCGCATTTCGGGCAGACGTAGCTGATGTCATCCAGTTCCCTGGTGACTGGCGCGATGCCCTTTGGCTGCATCGGCTCTTCGCAGCCGGGACATCGGACAACAGGCAAGGTTGCTGACGCTTCGCTGTCCATTCTGCGATCCCCAAATCAAGGCAGCGCAAGCTAATAGCCCGTTTGTGGCGTTTTCCGGCACACGGACGGACCGCGCTTCTCGGGCGACCCTGTTGCAACGAGCAAATTCGACAGAAAAAGAGGCCCAGCAACCGGGCCTCTAAGGTAGGGAAGAAAGCAGGACCCCGGCTAGAAAATGGACACAGCCGGGACCTGCCATCTCACCTATCTCAAAAATCGGGCCTAAATGAGATTGGGCACCGACCCACCGAGACAGCAAACCCCAGCTGGGGCCTGGATGCGCCAGCCGGGGTCGCGCCGCTCAAGGGCTCAGTCCTTGGGGGAACATGCCCCTAACCGAGCGGCGCCGGTAGGCTATCACGTCGAGCTTACATGAGCCTATAGTCCCCTGCCGCCCAGAAGGCTGAGCCAATTAGGTTCCAAAACCTTCACACCCTCGCCATAAACCTTCGCAACGATGGCGCCGTTGGGAGAGGGGATTCGGCACGCTGACCTCCCCTACCGAGCGGACACGTCCATGCTTTCAGCCATAAATCGCCTCATTTCAAGCTCTGTCCTGGGACTGCTTCCCAAACGTGAAAGGTGAGCCAGCCCAACTTTGTGCTTGTGCGGTTTGCGAATTTGCTTTCCTCCCCCACGCTTGGCATGACGATCGCAGTGCCCCAATCATGACCCGGAGGAATCACAAATTTGCCCGATCAGAAGCGGACCATACCAAACCGCCGTTGGGGACATTCCACCGCACCTGCCACCATCATTCCAGTTTCGCGGTGCTTCCCCGGCTGGCACTCTGTAATCGTGAGGGCGGATCGAAGCGTGCAGGCCTATTACTGGAGACGAAGATGAGCAGCCCGATTAATTTCCAAAGTGACGCAATGGAGTGCCTGCGGATGGCAGAGCAAGCGAAAGGCCAAGATGAAAGGGCTTTACTCGTGGATTTGGCGCGGGCATGGGTCCTACTGGGCGAACAGTTGAATCACTGGAACCAAGAGAATAACTCCGATTTGCCGAAGCCAAGCCCTCTAAACTAGCGTCGGTCGGTGCCTGGACCGCTCGAACAGCATCTAGCTTCTGCATTCGGGGGCTCAAAATGTTTCTGAGCACGTGGGAGGGTTTGGCGAAAACGATCAGCTGGCGTTGGGCTGGCCCATGGGGAAAAAGCTTACAGAAGCATCGCGCATTACATGGAGCGCGCTATCGCTGGCGGACCTGGGTAGTTCAGAGTGTAGCGACAGTGGTGGATTTCGCTTCTCATCTGCGGCATCTCTTTAATCCCGCTAATTTGGGAGCAATTGCATCATTTCTCGTTTGCTTTGTGATCGTAATGACCCCGCCTCAACTTCTTTTTCGACCTTTTACCACAACTGGATCACCTTCGGCAGCAAGGCAGCATGATTTCGAGCTGACCACTGCTAAGCTGTTAGAACGGGCGGCGACGCAGACGCGCGGTCTTGAGCCACCACGCGAGGTGCCTGACCCCTCTTTAGAACAAGCGGAATCGGCTCGGGTGTTGACTGGTGAGGCCGTGCAAGTCTTGGAGGAAAAGCCTCAAGCTGAAACGCCAATACGCAACCTGTTTAATCGTGATCACGCCAAGGAGGTTCAGCAAAGGCTCGTCCAACTTGGCTATTTATCAGTATCTGCCACCGGCGTGTGGGGGCCGCTATCGCGGAAGGCGCTTCGAGATTTCAAGTCAGACCACGACCTTGCGGCTAACGAAAATTGGGACCAAGCCACGGAACGCAGCCTCTTCAGTGTAGAACCAGCGGAACCCTTCGTAGGAATCTGGGGGGTCGACGCGAGTGCCTGCTCGCCCCGGCTTAATCGGAAGGGCCTTTTGCCCGCTGTAATCGACGGCGAGGGGGCGTGGGCTGGTGAAACATTCTGCACATTCGCGAGGAAGAAGCATACTGCGGAGGGGTGGAGTGTTGTTGCGAGTTGCTCCAATGCACATGACCGTTGGACTGCAAACGTCCGTCTCATAATCAATGGCGATCAGCTAACCTGGACGAGCGAACGGGGCTCGCAGAGCTATCTCCGTTGTCAGCCGGGGCTGGGCGTGGCTCGGGCATTGTAGCGGTAGAGCCGCGAGTGGGTGTTCCGGACAAAAGGAGTCCCCGGCAGTCGAGGAGGACCGCGCAACATTTGAGCGAGCCCGCAACATCTTGGCGCATGCGGGCGCAACATTTCACAGGACGCTGGCATATCGCTAGTTCGGAGTAAGTCGATATGGCACTGCAAAGGGCTGCCCTCCAAAGCACTCCCTCTAGTTGGGGAAGGAGAGTTCTTTTGAGAATGCTGAGGATCTTCTTCTTCGACTCGTACCGGCCGAAGCTACACTACATGCGCGGGCCGGGGCCGAAGCGGCGCGAAAAGCGGAATCGATTGCAGCCGGTTAAAACCTCTTGCGGGCCACCACCCCCTCCATGGTCCGAACAAGAGGTCACGACCGACTATAGCCAGACGCTCGCGCAACCACAGATCAGGAACGGTGCGCATTAACTGGTGACGGCGCACGGCTGCGGACAAAAAAGACTCAATTTTTTGGGGACCGTTAGCTCTTCACTCGGTCCTGACAAAAATTTGTCTCCAAGCCGCCCCAATCGCGGCCGTAACTGGCATGGTGGTCGAGGCGGGTGCTCACTCGAGCCGAAGGGAATGCCTCATGGGGCAGGTGAATGGTCAAGGTTCCGCGTCGGAATTCAGTGGTGACGTCAGCAACTTGGTCCATAGGGCCGAGGCCCAGCTGCGCAGGCTGCAACCGGAGCCCGGTAGCCAGTTGGAGGGCCCAAACAATCTCAGCTCCGTTATCCAGCGGATTTCCGGGACATCGGTGTCGGAGATTGAGAAGCTCATCGCCGAGCTGCAGGAGCTGCGCGATTATCTGCTGAACGAGGGACAGCGGGTCCAGCGCGCGATCACGGAATACGTGCACCTGAGTCAGGCGGCAACCAAGTCGACGAGAATCATTACCGAGAGCTTGGCGAACGGAAAGCTTGGACCCAATCGCGGTCCTCGGCAATGATCAAATCCGAGCTGGTGCAGCGGATCGCCCAGCAGAGACTTGGCCTCATCAGCCGCGATGTTGCCAAAGTTGTCGACACGATTGAACGAAATTGTTGCAGCTCTCACGCGCGGCGAATCGGGGTCGAGTGGCGCGGCTTTGGCGCGCCGCGGCTACATGATAAAAAGAAAATCTCTTGACGCCCGGCTTCGTCCGACTGCTTCGCAGTGGGAGGCCTTAGAGTTAGCCCGCAAGACCGGCACGCTGCGCCGGCGGAACGGCGGCCTCTGGGTTCCGACGGATACCCCCGATGGATTACCGGATTACCCGAGACCATACAATTTTCCTCCTGTTACCACAGCCACGGTGCGCGCCTGCATCGGGCGCGGCTGGCTCGAATCGACCGGACGAGATTTTGTCACCATCACCCTGATCGGCAAGAGAGTCCTGACGCATAGGCGGCACACAGTCTCCACAGCCATTTGAAAGTGCGGTGCCCCGCGACGGCGCGATCATCTTCGGCGAGCAAGTTTCGACGTGCTGCAGAATGGGCACCGGAGGAGGAAGGCGCCCTCGCAGCTCAGCGGCAACCCGATGACAATGAGTGGGTCACCTCCACAGCCACGGTGCGCGCCTGCATCGGGCGCGGCTGGCTCGAATCGACCGGACGAGATTTTGTCACCATCACGGTGTGACTTGAGCCGGGCGTCGGGTACCTCCCGCCTCTCCTTGCCCTATCGCCTCGGTAGCTGCATGATGCGGCCATGCCACGCGGTCGCACTCAGCATCCGACACCAGATCTGTTCTCAGGGGCATCGGCTCGAGAACCTCCCTCACCGCCGGCAAACCAGGTCTCCTCGCCGCAGGCGGCGGTCGACATGGCCGCTTCCTTGCGCCGGCATCTGTTGCCGAAGGATCTGCCCAACGCGCTCAAGCGGCTGGATGACGGTGAACTCGCGTCGCTTCTTGCGGCAGCGCTCGACGAGGCGAAGCGACGCGGCAAGCTGCCATCGGGTCCGGCAGCAAGTGCATCGCACGATCCGACACCGAGAGCATCGCGGAAGAGGAATGAGTCTTCCAAGGTGCGCCCGGCGCACGTTGCGGTTCTCTCGCTGACACGCGGCCAGGTGAACGCCGTTCGTGCGGCCTTCAAGGCCGGTATAGCGCCCTCCCGAATTGCGCGGGAGTTCGGGATTTCACAATCCGAAGTGCGAAAGGTGCTGGCCTCCGACGCACGGCAGCGAGGGAGGGAAAGTTGAGGTTGCTACTTAGCCCCTTCTGGTCGCCAGAAGTTAACCCTAACAAACGGACGAGGATTACCGCCCTTCTTTTATTCCGGTCCGGCGCTACGGTATGGAACTGAGAGCTTGCCATGAAGATGAGCCCACAGGCCAGCTGGAGAATGGCTGCACTGTTGCGGCGCAAGGCTGCAAGACTGCTGCCTTAGCGGGCCGACCGCTACCGCGAAATGGCTCGAGACTTTGAATGGCTCGCACGGGCCAAAGCCAAGCTCCGGCAAGAGGCGGACCACCCGGATCGAGACGCGGTCCGGCGCCTCCGGGAATCAATTGCCGAAGCCTTGGAATGCCGGCTGGACCGTTAGGCGCGCACTTGTTTGCAATGCCGCTCGCGGTCCCGCCTTGCCGGCATAGCGGCGGCTCGCCGTGTTCCAGCAATTAAGCCGAAAAAAAGCGGCCACCCACGGCGACCCTAACGACGTGAGTCGCCTGCCCAATCCGGATGCCGAGAAAGTGCGGCCGCGGCCTGTGGTTCGCGCGCAATTTTTTGACCCCGTAAGCGGTCCCTAAAGGGTATCGGCGCCCAAAACCTGTTGAAGTTAGGCCTGATGCGTTCGAAGCGGGCCGTTGGGAGTGCTGAGAGTGGAGACGATTGGCCGGATACGCCGGGGGCCTTTCCTCAACGGGAGGTCGACGAAGGTGCGAATCAGATACCCTGGCTGGTATGGCGACAGTCGATTTGGCGGACCAATCGTCGGGGGGCGCGTGTCGAGCGTAGCTCAGCCTGGGCACTCGTTTCGTTTTCGCGGTCGCTCTTTCTTGGCGTTCGCGCTTGCCCCGGAGCTGCCCATTGCTGATTGGCTTGGGGAGTTGGATCGCTGGCTTCGACGTTCCGAAGGCTTTTTCGCCGGGAGGCCGGTTGTCCTCGACCTATCGGGAGTGAAGCTGACCAAGTACGATTTCGCGGGGCTGATGGCGGAGCTCGAGGCACGCAGCATCCGCCTCATGGGAATCGAGGGAGCGGATCCGTCCTGGCTCGGCCCCGGGCTGCCACCGCTGCTCAAGGGCGGCCGCACGGCCGGTGGCATCGAGGTGCTCGATCCTCCAGCTCCTGGCAGTGCAGCCGTCGAAAAGGGGGCGCCCAAGCCGCAAGCAACCTCGCTGCTGCTCGACGGTCCAGTCCGCTCAGGTCAAACCGTAGCTTTCCCAAACGGCGACGTGAGCGTAATCGGTTCCGTGGCTTCGGGCGCCGAGATCGTCGCCGGCGGTTCGATCCATGTCTATGGCGCGCTTCGCGGCCGAGCCATGGCAGGTGCGACCGGCAACTCGCGGGCACGCATCTTCTGCAGCAAGATCGAAGCCGAGCTTCTCGCCATCGACGGCCTGTACAAGACTGCCGACGACATCGAAGCGGACCTTCGCGGCCGGCCGATCCAGGCTTGGCTCGACGGCGACACGATACGGGTGGTGGCACTCGACTGAAACAGAGGGTGACAGAGATGGGGAGGGTCGTGGTGGTGACATCCGGGAAGGGCGGCGTCGGCAAGACGACGTCGACCGCCGCCTTGGGTGCCGCGCTGGCGCGAACCGGCCAGGCCGTCGTCGTGATCGATTTCGACATGGGCCTGCGTAACCTCGACCTGGTCATGGGAGCCGAACTCCGGGTGGTCTACGACTTCGTCGATGTCATCCAGGGAGCTGCCAAGCTTCCGCAGGCCCTCATCCGCGACAAGCGCATCGAAACGCTCTTCCTGCTTCCCGCCTCGCAGACCCGCGACAAGGACGCACTGACCGAGGACGGCGTCGCGCGCGTCATCGAGGAATTGCGCCCGAAATTCGACTGGGTGATTTGCGACAGCCCCGCGGGCATCGAGCGGGGGGCCACGCTTGCCATGCGCCACGCCGACGCGGCCGTCATCGTCGCCAATCCGGAAGTGTCCTCGGTGAGCGATTCCCATCGCATCATCGGTCTGCTCGATGCCAAAACCGAGAAGGCCGAAAAGGGCGAGCGCATCGAGAAACACCTTCTGCTGACCCGTTACGACGCCGCCCGTGCCGCGCGCGGCGAGATGCTCACCATCGGGGACGTCCTGGAAATCCTCTCCACCCCCCTGCTCGGGATCATTCCGGAGAGTGAGGAGGTGCTGCGCGCCTCGAATTTCGGTTCGCCCATCACCATCGGCAACCCGTCGAGCGCAATAGGCCGAGCCTATGTCGATGCTGCACGAAGGCTGAAGGGTGAAGTGGTGGAGATGACCATTCCAAGCGACAAGAAGGGTCTCTTCACCCGTAGGACTTTCATGTCAGACCGCCTCTCGGGCAGGACCGCGGTGGAGCCCGCGGTAAATTCGCAGCAGCAGAAAATGAAAGACTGCAACGCAACGGCAGGTGAGCAAAAGCTAACTGGCGATGCCCGCAGGACTTTCATGCGCTCCTGTCTAAAGGGAACGTGAATCGCTGGAATCGGCTTTGAACCGGAGTTCATCCATCGAGACTCGATCAAGACGCTTTTTGGTCTGATATCGGCCATCGAATTCACAAGTATCGCCACATTGATCGTCTACTCCGAATCAGTCCGAGACGACTGCAAGGTCGGTCATGTTCACCACAGGCAACACTGCCGGGAACGCGTCGCCGTCGCCGAGGCTCAATGGGGGAGAATTCGCGTTGATCGCAAATCTGATGCGGAGCATGCGCAGCGGCCGATGAGTGCGCACGCGCGAATAGATGCAATCGATTTCTGGCGCGGGTTCGCCCTATTGACGATCTTCGCCGACCACATGCCGTACAGCGCGCTCGCGCATGTGACCCACCGCAACTTCGGCCTGTCGGATGCAGCGGAGGGATTCGTGTTCCTATCCGGGATGTCCGCCGCACTCGCCTACGGCCCGCGATTCCTCGACGGCCGGATCGGGGCGGGCTTGCGCGCGGTGGGTCGACGGGTGCTCACGCTCTACGGGGTCCAGATCGTTCTCTCCCTCCTGGCGCTCGGCATCGTCATGCTGGTCGCCCTCATGGTCGATGACGATGTGATGGAGGACGAAGATCGCCTTGTGCTGTCGAATCCGGGGCGCGGCGTCCTTGCTATCCTCGGTCTTGCCCATCAGATTGACTATTCAAACATCCTGCCGCTCTACATCGTGCTTCTGTTCGCGGCGCCTGGCCTCATCATGCTAGCGCGCTTGGATGAGCGACTGATGTTGACAGCATCTGCGGCGGTCTATTTGCTCGCCCGGGCATGTTCACTCAATATTCCAACCTGGCCGGCTGAGGGCGGTTGGTTCTTCAACCCTTTCGCGTGGCAATTGCTCTTCACCATTGGTTTGTTCGTCGGATTGCGACTCAAAGCTGCCACGCATTTCAAAAGCACGGCACCGTTCAACGGCGGGCTATTCGCAATGTGCCTCGCGGTGCTCCTGCTCTCGGCCTTCATCGTCACCAACGGATTCGGACTGGTGCCCGGATTGTGGGATGGCGTGCGCGGCAACCTCGATGACGACAAGCGGGTTCTCGGCATTGCACGGTTAGTGCACTTTCTGGCGCTCGCCTACGTGGTTCACTATTCCGGGTTGACGCAGTTGGGGCGTCGAACCGCGATTTTTACGCCGCTGTGCTTGATCGGCCGCTACAGCCTGCCGGTGTTTGCTACGGGATCGATCTTATGCACGATCGGCTTGGCCGTCATGGACGAGGATTGGCCAAGCATGCCGTACAGCCTCATCGTCTTAGCTGGCGGTCTGGCGATTCACTACTTGGTCGCGAGCTACCTTTCGACTCGTCCGGAGAGCCAACGGAATCGAACAGTGATTGACCGCCCAGCGGGCGGCTTCCTAGGAGCGGGAATCGCGTTAGGCGCCGCTCGGGCATCTCCGCCCACCATTCTTTCGAGTCGACGGAGCGCTCACACGGACGGTTTCACCTAGTAGCGCTGCGCGCTCGAAGCGGCGGAAATGCCGGCGGTCTGCGGCACGCGGGCCGAGGCGTCGGCGATGGCGCTCGCAAGTAGATTTGCCATGCAGCCGTAGCTCCAGTCGTTCATGTGCAGGCCGTCAGGCGCAAGCGAGCGCGCGAACGCGACGTGCCGAACCTCGCGCCAATAACGCATCACCGCGAACCTGCGGAACAGATCGATGTTTTGCCGCTTCGCCGCCGCGGCGATCAGTGCGACCATCCGCTCGCTGTCGGCCTTCTCGATGACCCGCGGCGCGAATTGCGGATCGATCAGGATCACGTCGGTGCCGATCGACTTCAGTTGGCCGACGCCCTCGCGGATGACCTCGGCGACCTTCACGACGTCGTGGTCGCGCAACACGGCGTTGGAGCCGACTTGCCACAGCACCAGATCGGGTTTTTCGGCGATCACGCTCCGCGCGAAGCGCGCCAGCATCTGCGGCGCCTCCTCACCCCCCACTCCGCGGTTGATCACCGTGATCGAAGCCCGAGGGAAACGGGTCCTGAGCTCGACCTCGAGCCGGCTCGGGTAGGAGAAGGCGCGGGAGCTCGCACCCGCGCCGGCGGTCGAGGACGAGCCGATGGCGATGATCTTGACCGATTCCCCGTCGGCGAGGCGTTGCGCCACGTGCGATAGCGGCAGATCGAGCCGGGCGAGATCGGAGGCGACCGAGCAGCTCTGGGACGCACTCTGGGCGGGCGCGCGTTCCGCCGACCCCAATAGCCCCGCGAACATCATGCCGGCTACGAGCAGGCGCATCCCAGCCTGTTCGGGCAGCTGTAAGGCGTGCTCTAAGACTCGACGCAGAGTGTGAACGTGATAGACCGAATCAGCCTGGGCCATGGCCTACCTCCTTGGCTTGGGCCGTGGCAACGCTCAGTCGGCCCCGCTAGTTCCCGGCTCGTGCGCACAGCGCTCTGGCTACGCTGATCCGCCGCCACGGCCTTCCGCTGACGGCGATCAATCATTCGAGGGTATCTGCGGGCGGATTGCCAGCGTGGCGGCGATTTGTACGCTACAGGCGCCGTTGGTTATACATGCTTCCCGGCGTGCCCCGAGCGGCGTGACCCCGGCTCACGCCCCTGAGGCTTAGCCGGGGTTAGTGCACCGTGGCGGAGTTCTCCACATGTGGACCAGTTGGCGGAAGGCCCAGAGCCGCTATCAGCCTCGGCGGGCCGCCCTCGAAGGCAACCATGAGTACCGGCTGACCCGCGCCCTCGACCTGCAGCCGGAGCTGTCGGGCTGGATGTCGTTCGATGATTTCGGCTTGGATCGCTACTACACCGACGTGGTCAGATTCGAGGGTTCAGTTCCCGGCACGCGAATCCGGCAAATGGAACCACGTCGCGTCCGCCGCTTAACGGCTTTTTTCAATAAATCGAATTATCACAGAATATAGCCCTTTCTATGTGAGCTGGATCACGTACAATATTGTGACCATGTGGTCAGGTTCCGATTCGATCACCTCGGTGCATCTAACCTCTCGCCCTGCCGCCTCAGATTTTCCTGCGTTCTTAAGAGACTGATGACTGGCAATATCGCCAGCAAGAACAAGAAAGAAAACCAGAGATGGAAACTCGTCGCATAGTACAAGTCGCTTTGGGATCAGCCGCAATCATGTTGACCATCATGACCATTTTCAACACGGCCTGGGCTGCACGAATGGGACATCGTTACGTAGCCCCGATCACGTCATTCGGGGATACTGATGACGGTTAT
>WNFE01002335.1_pt1 | contig 15565 bp, 15 predicted proteins | sample 5400451 | NCBI WGS metagenome assembly WNFE01 (sample SAMN13153344, study PRJNA577476) | soil metagenome | isolation source: 200 cm saprolite under Douglas fir tree site 2 hole 2 | place: USA:California | collected 2015-04-18 | reverse complement strand
GGCATGGGAGCCAGCCAGCGGACCCGGCCGGGAGTCTCCGAGAGCTTCAGCGGCGTCCCGGTCGTCTTCAGGGGCCCGTAGACGGGATGGTCGAGCTCGACGAACATCTCGCGGGCCCGCACCTGAGGATCGGCGACCATCTCCGCCACGTTGTTGACCGGAGCGGCCGGGATGCCGGCCGTCGCGAGGGTGTGCACCACCTCCGCCTTGGCCCGCGCGCCGGTCCACTGCTGGATGATGGTGGCGATCTCGTCGCGGCGGTCGCGCCGGGCCGCCGCGGTGGCGAACTCGGGGGCGCGGGTCAGATCGTCCCGGCCGATGACGGCGCAGAACCGGGCCCACACCGCGTTGCTCGCGGCGGCGGCGATCGCCACGTGGCCGTCGGTGGTCGCATAGATCCCGGTGGCCGAGCCGGCGAACGAGACGTTGCCGGCGCGGGTGAGGATCTCGCCGCCCACCGTGTAGCGCTCCCCGAGGTTGTCGAGGGCCACCAGGAGGCTGTCGAGCAGGGCCAGATCGATGCGCTGCCCCTTGCCGGTGCGCTGCCGGTAGTGCAGCGCGGAGACGATGCTGAAGGCGCACAGCATGCCGGCATAGTAGTCCGAGATGGACTGGCCGGACCGGGTGGGCGGCCCGTCGGGATAGCCGGTGATGCTCATGTACCCGCTGATCGCCTGCGCGAGCATGTCGTAGCCCCGCTGGGGCGCGTAGGGCCCGGTCTGGCCGAACGCGGTGATCGAGGCGTAGACGAGCTGGGGGTTGAGGCGGCGCAGCTCTTCGTAGCCGAGGCCGAGGCGCTCCATCGTGCCGACGCTCCAGTTCTCGGTGACCACGTCGGCGAGCTTCACCAGCTCGCGGAAGAGCTCGAGGCCGGTCGGCGTCTTCAGATCGAGGGTGATGCCGAGCTTGTTGCGATCGCGGTACTGGGCGGCCGGCACCCGTTCCTCGATGCCGTCGCGGCGGCGCTTCACGCCGAGCGACACGCGCTCGCGCCCGCGCTCCGGCGACTCGACCTTGATCACTCGCGCGCCGAGGTCGGCGAGCAGCATGGTGCAGAACGGCATCGCGATGACCTGCCCGAGGTCGAGCACGGTGACGTCGCTCAGGGCGTGATCCATCTCTCCTCGATGGGCTCGGCCGGGCCCGGCGGCCGGGGCCCTAGCCCGGCGTGCCGCCGGGAGCCCGGCCGCCGGGCGCGCCGGACCAGAGGCCGCCGGCCAGGTAGCCGCCATCCACCGCGAGCGTGTGGCCGGTGACGTAGCTTGCGTCGTCGGAGGCGAGAAAGAGCGCCACCCGGGCCACCTCCTCGGGCTCGCCGAAGCGCCCCATCGGGATGCGCTCCACCCGCCGCCGCCGCGCGCCCTCGGGCAGGCTCCGCGTGAGCCGCGTGTCGATCTGGGCCGGGGCGATCGCGTTCACCGCGATGCGATGCTGCGCCAGCTCGACCGCCATGGTGCGGGTCAGCTCGATGACGCCGGCCTTGGCCGCGTTGTACCCGGCCAGGTTCTCCACGCCTCGGAAGCCGTTGATCGACGCGGTGGTGATGATCCGGCCGCCGCCGCCCTGCTTGACCATCTGACGCGCGGCGGCCTGGCAGCCGCGCGGCGGCCTGGCAGCAGAGGAAGACGCCGGTCAGGTTGACGCGCAGGACCCGGTGCCACTGGGTCTCGGGGTGCTCCAGGAACGGCGCCGAGTGCGCGATCCCCGCGTTGGCGAACATGATGTCGAGCCGCCCGAATTCTTCGACCACGCGGTCGACGAAGGCCTGCACCTGGGCGGCGTCGCCCACATCCAGGCCGACCGCGATCGCCTGGCCACCGCGCCCGCGGATCTCCTGCGCCACCGTCTCCGCGGCCTCGATCTGGACGTCGCCGAGCGCGACGGTCGCGCCCTCCTCGGCGAAGGTGAGCGCGGTCGCGCGCCCGATCCCGAGCGCTCCTCCGGTGATTGCCGCGACCCGACCCGGCAGGCGCATCGGCCGGATCATAGCGCATCGCGCGGAGGGCGCGCGAGCCAGAAGCACGTCGCGCCCACCGCGCAGAAGCCGACCGCGATCAGGAAGGCGATCCGATAGCTCCCGGTGAGGTCGTGGACGAAGCCCGCGAACCACGGGGCGACGCCGCCGCCGATGCCGTTGCCGACGCTGAGGAAGCCGTAGATGGCGCCGAAGCGCGCCGGAAAGAGCTGGGAGGCCATCGCGGTGATGATGGGGCCGCGGGCGCCGAAGCCGAGGCCGAAGAAGAGCGCGTAGGCGTAGAGCGCCGCCACGTGCGGCCATACCTCGAGCCCGAGCAGGCAGAGCGTTCCCACCGCGGTGCAGCCGTAGGAGATGGTGGCCGACGTGGCGCGGCCGATCCGATCGGCCGCGATGCCGAAACCGATCCGGCCCACGACCGAGAGCAGTCCGGTGAGCCCGAAGATTGAGGCGACGAACAGCCGCGGGAAGCCGTGGTCCACCGCGAACGCCACCTGGTGCGTGACGACCGAGAAGACCGCGAGCGGCGTGCAGAGGTACGCGAAGAAGAGCGCCCAGAACGCCCGCGTCCGCAGCGCATCGCCGATTTCCGCGCCCCATGTGAGGGCTCCCGGGGCGGTGCCTCGAGCCGACGCGGGGACGGCGGGCCCGTCGTGCACACCCAGCCAGACGAGGGGAAGGAGCACGGCGAGCGTGCCCAGGCCCAGGACGAGATAGGCGGCGCGCCAGCCAAACCCGGCGATCAGCCACTGGGCGAGCGGCCCCACCGTCAGCACCCCGGCTCCCATGCCCGAGAACGCCACGCCCATCGCACTGCCCCGCCCCTCGGGGTACCACCGCGCGATCAGCGCGCCCGTCGGCACCCAGCTCACCGCGCACGCCCCGGCCGCGGCCAGCACCCCGACGATCAGGTACAGCGACCACAGCGAGTCGATCCGGCTCGACAGCGCGCACCCCACCCCGAGCACGCCCGCCCCGCCAAGCATCACCCGACGCGGCCCCAGGCGGTCCACGAGCGTCCCCACCACGGGAGAGAGCACCCCTTGCACGATCGACGAGATGGAGAACGCGGCCGCGGTGGCCCCGCGCGACCAACCGAACTCATCCAGGAGCGCCACGAAGAAGATCGGGAACGAGAAGTAGAGGCCGGAGGCGATCGCGAGCGTGACCCACACCGAGCCGACCACGATCGAGCGATGCGAGGGCGCGCGGCCCGGAAGGACGGAGATCGGCGGACTCCGAGGTCAGAGCTTCGAGAAGTCGATCTCGTCCGCGCGGGTCCAATCGAGCGCATCGCCGCCGCCGACCTTGGTGCGGACGTCCTTCAAGAACTCCCGACCTTCGGGAGTCAGCCGGAAGTTCGCGGGAGGGGCCGCGGCCTCGATGAGGCCGGTGTCGGTGAGCCGCTTGATCGCGGCCGCCCGCTCCGCGGCTGGCGGCGCTTTGCCGGCGATCCGGCTCCGGCTTCGCCCGCCCTTCTCGATCTCCAGCAGCACCTCGAGGCGGTAGAGCTTCTGGCGAAGGTCGCGCGCGCCGTGAAGAAGATCGCTCATGGCGCCAGAGCTTAGCACCATCTCCGTCCTGACTTCTAGCCTCAGCCCGGCCGGCGCCGGGTCACCACCTCTCGGGCGAATAGGGCGATGGCGTCGAGCAGGGCGGGACGGCCCAGGGCGTCGTTGTGGTCGGCGCCGGCGATGCGGAAGAAGCGCTTGGGGGCGGGGGCCGCCACGAACAGGCGCTCGCCCAGCTCGAAGGGGACGATCTCGTCCTGATCGCCGTGGGCGACGAGGATCGGCGCTGACACGCGCGGGAGGCGCGCCAGCGAGTCGAACCGGTCGCCCGCGAGCGAGCCCAGCGGGCCGTAGTGCCGGCGGGCGACGTCGGCCAGCCGCGTGAACGCCGAGACCGCGATGACCGCCCCGCAGCGGCGGCGGGTGGCCACTTCGATGGAGACGGCCCCGCCGAGCGATTCGCCGAAGCACACGATGGTGGCCGGATCGGTCCCGCGCGTCACCAGGTCGTCGAAGGCGGCGGTCGCGTCGAGGTAGACGCCCGGCTCGCTCGGCGAGCCCTCGCTGCGCCCGTAGCCCCGGTAGTCATAGGCGAGCACGCCGAGGCCGCGGGCGGCCAGGGCCGGCAGCAGCGCCCGGCGCGAGTCGATGTTTCCCGCGTTGCCGTGCGACCACAGGAGCACCGGTCCCCCGTCGGGCGGGGGGACGTACCAGGCGTGCAGGCGTAGGCCGTCCTCGGTGGCGATCCAGCGCTCCTCGACGCCGGCGGGCGGCGGCCCGACCTGCCGGTCGGGAAAGAAGACGAAGTGGTCGATCCACATGGTGCACCCGGTCAGGAGAAGCGTGGCAGCCGCGAGCGCCGCCCCGGCTCGCAATCAGTAGACGGCGCGAGTTGGCGACGGGCCCGTGACCGCCCGCGCCTCGTTCACCGAACGGGCCAGGTCCGCCAGGTACTCGTCGATGATCGGCGCGTGCACCGGGGTCAGCATGAGGTGGATCCCGCGCGGCTCGCGGATGCGCCCCACCGACCAGCCCCGGGCCGTCATCCGATCGGCGATGGTGAAGATGTCGTGCCCCGCGCTGCCGAAGCCCACCGCCCACAGCTCGGGCTCGCCCCACACGTGGAGCCCCCCGCCGATGCGCGCGAGACCCTCGACGAGGTGAGCCTTCGCCTCCATGACCGTGGCCGCGATGCGGCGGTACCCCGCCTCGCCCAGGAAGTTCATCACCGCCCACGCCGCGGCGATGGCCCCGCCGGGCCGGGTGCCGGTGAACGTGTTGACGCTGTAGAGACCGGTGGGCCAGTCATCGAAGTCGTAGCGCCCCGCCGCCTGGTGCTCCGCGGTCCGGAAGAGGACCACCGAGGCGCCCTTGGCGGTGTAGCCCGACTTGTGGAGATCGGCCGACACCGAGGTGACGCCGGGCAGCGCCAGGCCGAACTCCGGCACCGGGTGACCCAGCGCGCGCACGAACGGGCCGAGGATCCCGCCCACGCAGGCATCGACGTGGAGCCAGAGCCCGTGCGTCCGCGCGAGGTCGGCCAGCTCCGTGATGGGATCGATGACGCCGAGCGAGTAGGTGGGCGCCGAGGCGTAGAGCATGACGGTGCGCGGGGTGATGGCGGCGGCCATCGCCGCCACGTCGGCCCGGAAGCCGTCCCCGACCGGCACGCGCAGGACCTTCATGCCGAGGTAGTGTGCCGCCTTGCTCACGGCGGGATGCGCCGACCATGGGGCCACGATCTCGGGCTCGGTGACGTCGGGGCGCTGTTGCCGCGCCCACTGGCGTGCCGCGTGGGTGGCGAGGAAGATGCTTTCGGTGCCGCCGGACGTCAGGTGGCCGGTGACGGCGGCATCGCCTCCGAGGAGGTGACGGACCATCGCGACGACGTCGGCCTCCATGCGTCGCAGGCTGGGGAACACGCGCAGCCCGAGGCCGTTCTCGGTCATGAAGAGCGCGTAGGCCTCGCGGGCCACCTGCTCCACCGCATCGTCGGCGTGCCAGACGAAGGCGGCGTGCCGGCCCCGACGCCAGTCGAGGTCGTCGCGCTTGAGGTCGCGGAGCGCCTGCGCGAGCTCGGGCCAGCTCCGGCCTTCGCGGAGCAGCGGCGCCCCTTCAGGTGGACGGGCAGGTGGACGGGCCTCGCTCATGATGGGCGAGGTTATCATGGCTCAGGAGGGTCATCGATGACGCGTCCCGCGCTCTTCGTCGTCAAGGCCACCATCGCGCCCGAGCGCGAGGCGGCCTTCAACCAGTGGTACGACACGGTGCGGTCGCGGGAGGCGGCCCAGGTACCGGGCTGCCTCGGGATGCGCCGCTACGCGCCGATCTCCCTCGAGAGCCCGCACGCCGGATCCGAGCCGTGGCAGTACATGGTCTGCTACGAGTTCGACTCGGAGGAGTCGCTGCAGGCCTTCGTCCGGTCGGACACGCTGCGGGCCATGACCCGCGACTACAATACTCGCTTCGGCGGCGCGGGGGACCGCGCGCGACTGGCGTACCGGCAGATCTATCCGTGACCGGCTCCGATGTGGCAGAATTCGAGGGATCGGGCGGGGCACGCGGTCGCCCGTAGTCGGGTGACACCACCAATGAGATACGATCCGCGAAGGGCACTCCCATGAACGGCGCCGCCGGATCGCGCGGCCTCCTGGCCCTGCTCCCGCGCATCGCCCGCTACGCGCGGCCCCACCGGGCGCCCATGGCGCTGGGGTTCGGGCTCTCCGCCCTCGGGATCGCCCTCGACCTCGCCAAGCCGCTGCCGCTGGCCATCGTCCTCGACAGCATCCTCGGCAACAAGCCGCCCCCCGCCATCCTGGGGCCGTGGTTCGCGCACCTCGACTCGATGGCCCAGCTGGGACTCGCCGCCGCGGCGATCGTGCTGATCGCGGTCTGCCGCGGCATGACCACCATGCTGGCCAACCACCTCACGATCGACGTGGGCCAGCGCATGGTCAACGACCTGCGCATCGCGATCTGGACCCACCTGCAGAAGCTCTCGCTCCGGTTCCACAACAAGCAGCAGACCGGCGACCTGCTCTTCCGGGTGATGGCCGATACCTACGCGATCCAGGGCATCGTGATGAACGGGGCCCTGCCCCTGGTCAGCGCGGCCCTGATGCTGACCGGGATGTTCGTGGTCATGCTGCGCTACGACTGGGTGCTGGCCTGCGTGGCCCTGGTGGTGAGCCCGCCGCTCTACCTCGCGATCCGCTGGCTGACCACCCGGATCCACGGTCACGCCACCGCCGCCAAGGAGGCGGAGAGCGAGCTCTACAGCCGCGCGGAGACCGCCATCGGGGCGGTGAAGCTGGTGCAGGCCTACGGGCGCGAGGACCGGGTGGTCCAGGACTTCCGGGCCGGCAGCGAGCGGAGCCTGGCGCTATCGCTCCGCCTCTACGGGACGGAAACCCTGTTCGTGCTGGTGGTGGAGTCCCTGCTGGCTGCGGGCACCGCGGCGATCGTGTGGCTCGGCGCGCTCCGGGTGCTGAGCGGCGCCCTGACCATCGGCGAGCTGACCGTGTTCCTCTCCTACCTGCGAGACCTCTACCAGCCCATCCTCAGCCTGAGCCAGAACCTCGCCGAGATCAGCTCGGCCCGCGTGGGTCTGGAGCGCGTCTTCTCGGTGCTCGACGCGGAGCTCGACGTCAAGGATGCCCCCGACGCTCAGTCGCTGCCGCCGATCACCGGAGAGATCCGGTTCGAGAACGTGAGCTTCGCGTACGACGACGGCCGGCCGGTGCTCCGCGACATCGATCTGCGCATCGCCCCCGGCGAGCACGTGGCCATCGTGGGGCGGACCGGGGCGGGCAAGACCACCCTGGCCGGGCTCGTGCTGCGCTTCTTCGATCCCCAGCGCGGGCGCGTCACCATCGACGGCCACGACCTGCGCCGGGTCAGCCTGGTGTCCCTCCGCCGGCAGGTCACCCTGATGCTCCAGGAGCCCATCATCTTCCGGGCCACCGCCTTCGAGAACATCGCGTGGGGCTCGCGCAACCCGGATCCCGCGAAGGTGCGGGAGGCCGCCCGCCGCACCGAGGCCGAGTCCTTCATCGAGGAGCTCCCGCAGGGCTACGACACGATCCTGGGCGAGGACGGCTCCACGCTTTCGGGCGGGCAGCGCCAGCGCCTGGCCCTGGCGCGGGCGCTGGTCCGCGACACCCCGATCTCGATCCTGGACGAGCCGACCAGCGCGCTGGACGTGGCCACCGAGGCCCAGGTCTGGCGCAACCTGGAAGAGCGGCTGCGGGGGCGTACCGCGATCGTGATCGCGCACCGGCTGAGCACCGCCCGGCGCTGCGACCGCATCCTGGTGATCGACGACGGCGCCATCATCGAGCAGGGCCCCCACGATGAGCTGATGGCCCGGCGCGGGGCGTACTTCGATCTCTGGCAGCGGCACGGGGCCGAGTCCACGGCCGCGGCCGTCCCGAAGGAGCGGTAGGCTGGGTCGCCCGCGCGTGCTCGTCGTCCTGGGCATGATGGGCCGCTGTCCCTTCGGCGGGCAGACCTGGCTCTATCTCAACTGGCTGCGCGGCTTCCACCGGCTCGGGCACGAGGTCTGGTACGTGGAGGACGACACCACGTGGCCCTATGACCCGGTCGCCAAAGCCATCACCGAGGACTCGCGCTACGCCACCGCCTATCTGCACCGGACGCTCTCGGCCATCGGGCTGGGCGACCGCTGGGCCTACCGTCCGCTCTACCGCGGCGGGGACGAGTGCTACGGGCTCCCGGTCGGCGGCCTGCGCGATCTCTACCGGCGCTGCGACGCGCTGATCAACCTGTGCGGAGCCACCGTGCTCAACGAGGAGCACGCCCTGGCCGCGCGGCGCGTGTACGTCCAGACGGATCCGGTCACCAACGAGCTGGAAGTGGCGACCGGCAAGCTGAAGACGCGGGTGGCGCTGGCCTCCCACGACACGATCGTGACCTACGGGGAGAACTACGGGGCGCCCGATTGCGGCGTGCCGCTCCCTCCCGACATCACCTATCTGAAGACGCGTCAGCCGGTGGACCTCGACCTCTGGCCGGTGGCCTTCGACCCGGCCGCCCGGAGCTACACCACCATCGGCAACTGGAAGCAGCCCGGCCACGACGTGGTCTGGCGCGGCGAGACCTATGGCTGGAGCAAGCACCACGAGTTCCTGAAGTTCCTCGATCTCCCCCGGCGCCGGCCCCGGCAGCACTTCGAGCTCTCGATCAATATCGACGACGAGGCGGACCGCGAGCGGCTCCGGGCCCACGGCTGGGAGGTCACGAGCCCGCTGGCCGGCTCGCTCGACCCGTGGAAGTACCAGGCGTTCTTCCGGACCTCGCGGGCGGAGTGGACGGTGGCCAAGGACCAGAACGTGCGGCTGCGGAGCGGCTGGTTCAGCGAGCGCGCGGCCTGCTACCTGGCCACCGGCAAGCCGGTGATCACCCAGAGCACCGGGTTCGAGAACGTGCTGCCCACCGGCACGGGGCTGTTCGCCTTTCGCGATATGGACGACATCGCCTGCGCCATCGATACCATCGAGTCCGACTACCCCGCCGCGTGCCGCGCGGCCCGGGCGGTCGCCCAGGAGCACCTGGAGGCCACGCGCGTGTGCCGGAAGCTCCTCGACGACATCGGGCTCTAGCGGAGAGGGTCTGACACGGATGAAGTTCCTGATCATCAACGCCGATGATTTCGGGTACGGCGGCGGCGTGAACCGCGCCATCACCGAGCTCCACGACCAGGGCGTGGTGACCTCGGCCGGGCTCATGGTGAACACGCCGGGGACCGTGGAGGCGGCGGCCCTCGCGGCGGTGCGGCCCCGGCTCTCCCTCGGCCTGCACGTGAACTTCACGAACGAGGCCCAGCGCCTGGTGGAGTTCGACGACCCGGAGGTGTGCCGGCGCGAGCTACGCCGGCAGTTCGACCAGTTCGTGGCGCTGACCGGCCGGCCCCCGACCCATCTCGACTCGCACCAGCACGTCCACCGGCGGCCGTGCTGCCAGCCGAGCTTCGTCGAGCTGGCCGAGGAGCACGGCCTGCCGCTCCGGGACCGGCCCCCCGTCACCTTCAAGGGCGGCTTCTACGCCCAGTGGGAGCACGGGGTGTCGCAGCCGGAGAAGGTGAGCTTCGAAGCCCTCACGAGCATCGTGTCCACCGAGCTCCGGCGCGGCATCTACGAGCTGGTCGTGCACCCCGCCTACCACGACGTGGCCGCGGACTACGTGTACCACCGGGACCGGGAGTGGGAGCGCGAGACCCTCTCCGATCCCCGCCTGCCCGCGCTGCTCCGCGACCACGGGGTCGAGCTCATCAGCTATCACCAGCTCAAGGGCGCGGTCGCGCAGCTCGACGGCGGCGCGGCCTGAGCGGAGCAGCGCCTGGCGCCTCAGCGCCGCGCGAAGAGCGAGATCAGGGTCTCGAACTCCACCCCGTTCTTCGTGCCCTGGATCGTCTCCTCCCGGTCGAGCGCGAAGCCGGTGTTGAGCATGAGGTCGCGGTAGGTCCGGGTGATGTGGGGGAGCAGGAGCTTGTCATACCCCTGCTTGTCCATGGTATTGGCCATCAGGAACCGGCCGCCCGGCCGGATCGCCTCGTGGACCTCGGACGCGAACCACGCGATGTCGAAGAACGAGTACAGCCACCCGAGGTAGCAGATGGTGTCGTTCATCACGATCAGATCCCACGGCCCGTCGGCGCGCCACGCGTAGTCCATCGCGTTGCCGGCGCGGAAGTCGATCGTGCGGTCTCCGCCGACCGCGGTGCGGGCGCGCGCGATCGCGGTCGGGGAAATGTCGTAGGCGACGAGCTGATCGACGTGCGGCGCGAGGAGCCGGGTGAAGTAGCCCGCCCCGCAGCCCAGCTCGAGGCCCCGGGGGTAGCGCGCGCCCTCGAGCACCTGGATCGTCCGCCCGAAGCGGGCGCGCTCGTACTCCGAGGTCTCGAACTCCCAGAAGTCGCCGTGCTTCCACAGGTTCTCCGAGAACTCCAGCGCCTTCTGGCCGGCCTGCTCGCGATCATCGGTCATCGGCGGCCTCCTCTGGTCGGCCTGGCGGTTACTTCAACGCGTACGGATTGATCGGGGTCCCCACCGCGCGCGCCACCGGCAGCGGCGGCGCGACGAGCAGGAAGGCGTAGCGGCCGTCGGCCGCGCAGTCGGCGGCCAGGTCCTCCAGGAAAAAGATTTCGCCGAGCGTGAGGCCCATGTTGGGGATCGCGACCACGTGGAAGGGATTGCGGAAGCCCGCGATCTCCGAGGGCCGGACCTCGACCGCGTAGTTGTCACTGGCGATGGCCGCGATCTGCCGGGCGTGCAGCCACGGGGCGGTGTAAACCGAGACGCCGGGGAACGGGTCGAGGTCGTAGTGCCGCCAATCGTTGCGGTCGAGATACCGGGACATGTGCCCGGTGCGGACGAGGAGGAGGTCGCCGGCCAGCACCTCGACGCGCTGGGCGGCCGCGGTCGCTTCCAGGTCGGCCACCGTGATCGCATACCCGGGCTCGAGCGCCTTGACCCCCTTCTGCCGGGCCACGTCGAGCAGCACGCCGCGGCCGGCCAGCCGGCTCTTGGTCTTGTCGATGCTGTTCTTGGCCGCGCCGCTGCTGGTGACCAGCGCGGCGTCGTAGCCGTTGTACATCTTGCCCTCGTAGAAGATGTGGGCCAAGCTGTCCCACTGGGTCACGCACTGCAGCGGCATGACGATCCAGTCGTCGGAGCCGCCGTAGCCCTCCATCGCTCGGACCTCGGCGGGCGTCTTCGGGGCGTCGCCCCCGTCGCGGAACATGGTGTGGATCGGGTTGAAGCGCTGGCGCGTGCCGCTCTGGGGGCCGTTGCGGTCGAGGGGGATGCCGAGCGCGAAGACCTTGCCGGTGGTGGCGAGCCGGCACGCCGCCGCGATGCGCTCCGGGGTGATGTAGTTCAGCGTGCCGAGCTCGTCGTCCGGCCCCCACTTCCCCCAGTTGCGGACTTGCAGCGCGATCTTGCGGAGCGCGTCTTCACTCATGTGGTCACGTCAGGACTTGAAGGCGGGCAGGACGTCGCGCGCGAGGATCTGGAGGCTGCGCGTCTCGAGTTCCTGGGGAATGCGGCCGCCGGGATTCAGCTCGGCCACGATGCCGTCGAGCTGGAGCTGCTCGCGCAGCTCGGTCAGGCGATCGACGATCGCCGGGGCGGTGCCGAAGGCCACTTTCCGGGCGAGCATGTCGTCGTAAGAGAGGGCGGCCATCCGCTCGGCCTGCATCTGGCGCCGGTCGGCCGGCCCGGCGCCGGCCCGTCCCACCGCGCTGCGGGCCAGCTCGGTCTGGCGGGCGAAGAAGGACGTCAGGCTCTCCCGCGGCTCCTCCACCGCGCCGCGGGCGGTGGGCGAGGCGTAGACCGGGATGCGCAGATAGACGCTCGGTTCGCCCGGATGGCCCGCCTCGCGCCAGGCCTCCCGGTACGGAGCGAGCTGGGCCTGCAGATCGGAGATCTCGGTGGAGCGAAGCCCCACGAAAATGGGCAGGCCCAGGCGACCGGCCGCGGGGAACGTCTCGTCGCTGGTGGCCGCCATCCGGATGGGGGGATGGGGCACCTGGTAGGGGCGGGGCGCGACCGTCGCGTCCCGGATGCGATAGAATTCGCCCTCGTAGCTGAACGGCTCGCCCGTCCACGCCAGCCGGACGATGTCGAGCGCCTCGCGGAAGCGCGCCTGGCTCTCGTCGTAGCGCACCCCGTAGGTGTCGTAGGTGCGCACGACCCCGCTGCGGCCGATGCCGAACTCGAAGCGACCCTCGCTGATGTGGTCGACGGTGGCGACCTCCTCGGCGATGCGCAGCGGATGGTTCAAGGGCAGTACCTGGACCGCGGTGCCGACCCGGAGGCGGCGCGTGCGGGCCGCGATGGCGCTCGCGACCTGGAGCGAGGCGGAGATGATCGAGCGGGTGGGCGTGAAGTGGATCTCGCCGAGCCACACGCAGTCGATGCCCCACGCCTCCGCGCGGTCCGCCGTCTCGAATATGTCCCGGAACGCCCCAGCCTGAGTGGCCCCGTGGCGCAGCTCCTCGACGAAGATCCCGAAGTGCACGGCGTGATACTGGCCCGCCGGGGCCGGCGCCGTCAAGCCGGCAGAAAGAACTTGCCGGTGCGTTTGCCGGATGGGGCTTGAATCCCTGACGTGGTCGAGCGGCGGGCCCGGATTAGGGTAGCGTGTCGCCGGACCGCCCATCTCATGCCCTCGGGATCCCTCGCGCACGCGGTGGCTCTGGCCGTCCTGTCTGTCCTCGCCGCCGCGCCCGAAGCATCCGCGCAGCAGCCCGGCTCGCCGTCCTACCGCCCCGGCCAGAGCTGGCCGCGCACGCAATTCCCCGATGGCAGCGGCAGCATCGCGCTGCCGCCCGGCTGGCGCCTCAACAGCGCCCGGCCGGCCGCCGCGGAGCTGCAGGGGCCGCGCGGAGAGGCCGTCGCGGTGGGCATCACCATGCCGATCGGCCCGCCCCAGTTCAGCACGCCGAGCTCGCTCGCGGCGCCCTACATGCCGCCCGCCGACTCGGCCGGTCCCTTCTCAATCAGGCATCCAGCGTCGAACTCGCCCGCGAAGTCCCAGGTATGTTCTCCCGTCCGGGTAATCGTGATGCGGTCGCAGCCCAGCTTACGAAGGACCTGCCGCACCGCGAGCGGGTGCCGCGAGTTCAGCATGACCCTGAAGGCCGCGTAGCCCGTCAGGTAGCGGGCCTTGGTGACCGGCGTGAGCGCTGGGGCCACCTGGAGAGCGGCCACCTGCGCCCGCCGGTCGGTGATGGCGGTGGTGATGTCCGCAGAGGCCGTCCCAGCCGCCAGGGCGGCCACCAGGCGGCCGATCTGGGTCTCGAGCCGGGCTACCTCCTTCTCCACGTTAACCCGGGTGCCTTGGTGGGCCTCCCGCTCGAGCTGGCGCTGGGCGTCGTGCGCCTGGATCATCTTCCACAACCGGGCCGGATCTGAGAGCAGCTCGTCGTACAGCACCGCCAGCACGGCCTGGTCGAGCACGTCCATCGGCACGCCACCTTTGTTCGAGCAGTAGGCCGCGCCCCTGTGAGCCCGCTGGAGACAGTAATACCGCTTCCGGTGGTACCCGCCCAGCATCGTCATCGTGGCCCCGCAGACGCCGCACCGGGCGATCCCGCTCAGCATGTAGCGCGCGATCACGCCGCTCTCCGGCTTCCCGGCCAGCTTGTCGCCGGGCGTCCGCACGTAGTGGGCGCGTGTCTTCGCCTTGCGGTCCTGCACCTGCTGCCACAGCTCGTCGGAGATGATGCGCAGCTCCGGGGCGGCGACCCGGATCCACTCCGACTCCGGTACAGGCTCGCGGGTGCCGCGGCCATCATCGTCCACGTTCCGGATCTTGCCGTACACCGACGTGCCGATGTAGACCTCGTTGCTCAGCATCCGCCGGACCGCGTTCTTGGTCCACCCGCTGGCCCGTGGGTGCTCAGTGGTCAGCAGATTCCGAACGCGGTCATCGCCGTGGCCGTCAGCGGCGAGCTGGAAGGCGCGGCGTACCACCACAGCCTGCGCCTCGTCGATCACGCGGATGGTGTGGCCGCCCTGCTTCTCGTTCCGGTACCCAAAGGCGGTGGGGCCGGTGGCGTGGCCCTCCGTGGCCTTCTTGCGCAGGGTCGCGATCGTCTTGCCCCGGACCGCGTCGCGGTACTCCTCCGCGGCGAACCCGCCGACGCCCACCATGAACTTCTGGGTCGGCGTGTTGAATAGCACCCGCTGGCCGTCCTGGTAACACCACACCTGGATGCCCGCCCGCGTGAGCTGCTTCAGCACGCCCGAGGTGGCCACCTGCTCGCGGCCGATGCGGTCGATCGCGGCCACCACCACGATGTCGAAGGGACGAGGCTTCTGGCGGGCGCCCTCGAGCAGGTGCACGAGGCCCGGCCGGTGGTCGAAGTTCGCGCCGGAGACGCCGTCGTCGGCCAGGACGTAGGACTCATTCACGGTCCACCCGTTCTTCACGACGAAGGCACGGCCCAGCTCGAGCTGGCGCGCGGTGCCGTTGTCTCCGGCGGTGCGGGTGTCTTCCTTGCTGAGTCGCGCGTAGACGGCGGCGATCACTTGGCACCCTTCGTCGGCCATCTCGCCGCACGCGCCGCCTTCAGACTGATGCGGAGCGCGGCGAGCTTGCGGCGGCTCCGGCTCTTGCCGCCTTTGCGGCCGGCCAACATTCGAACCACCGAGAGCTTCAGGGAGTGGGCCTCCTTGAACCCAGCTCCATCGTATCAGAAAGCACATTTCTTTTGCTTTCTGATTGAATCCTTGGAAGTGCGTGAGTTTACAGGCGAATCAAATGCGTCTATAGAGGCAGCTTCTTACCAGGCGAGCGAGAGCACCCACCGCCGCCAGCTCCAGCGACGTCGAAGGCGACGCCTCACGCGGGTGGTCCACCGTGCGGTTCCGCATCAACCCGCGCTCCCGGCGGGCCGGCATGCCCGATCGCGCCGCGTTCCTCCGGAGGCGTCCGAGAGCCCCTGACGGCGTCAAGGGGGTGAACCGCCAGACCGGGGTTTTGTCAGTTTTGTCGGGGACCCAGTGGGCTCCATGATCGGTCGCAACTCGTCGAGGCGACGCCCTCGTGTTTAACGCGGCGCGCAAGGCCTCGTGTCTTTGTGCAGGAACTGGTGTCTTTGTGCAGGAAGATGAAGTCCACCAGGGTGGTGAACGGGCACTGCCCTTCCTGCGTCGAGGCCACACCCTCGCCTTTAACGCGGCGCGTAAGGCAGCTCGCCAAAGCTTTTTAACTGCTTTTAAAGCTTGGCTTCCACAGCACGTTCGATATCTACGTGGCAGGCTCTGTTCGCGAGAATCAGGCCGGATTACAAGATCAGGAATTGACGCCGAACCGAGGCGGCGAGTTGCTCAAGGAAGAAGATCTCTCGGTTGGAGGCGAAGAGGAAGCGGTAGAAGTGGCGGACTTTCCAGCCGGCGAAGCGCTCCCGATACAGGCGCAGGATCCGCTGCACCTCGAGCGCCGGCGCCGTGCGCCGCGAGGGCCGCTGGCGCCGACGATCATAGAGGGCCACCGGGCCGCCGGCCTCGAACCGGGCCCGCCAGCGCCGCACCCTGCGCGGCTCGAGGCCGAG